>Ga0209631_10001066_pt1 | contig 36253 bp, 35 predicted proteins | sample COG_08_FD_184752 | JGI IMG/M metagenome (GOLD analysis project Ga0209631, IMG submission 184752) | Pelagic Microbial community sample from North Sea - COGITO 998_met_08 (SPAdes) (version 2) | ecosystem: Environmental > Aquatic > Marine > Neritic zone/Coastal water | place: Helgoland, sampling... | reverse complement strand
AGCTAATTCAAAATATTTTTTTTTTAAAAAAAAAGTACCAGCAGCTAAGAAAACAAATGCCCAAGAATAATCAATTGGTTCAATGTTATCAAAAAATAACACAGGACTTGATAAACAAATAATTAAAAATAATATCAGATCATTTAATTTATATTTCTTGCACAATCCTACATAAAAAAAAGAGCAACCAATAATAATAAAAATAAATGTTAATAAATTTGCAGCCCAACTTCCTAATTGATAAGATAAAAAACCAATGCCAATCTCAGCTACAGGATATGGAGTAAACCTTGAGGCCATTACTCTATTACCTCCCATCATCGACTCAAATGCTCCAATTAGAGGAAGTGTATCTTCATCTGATCCGTATCCAGAAATTAATGAAAGATAAATTCCAAATGTAATAATCGCAAATAACACTAGTAATTCTAATATTTCTTTATTTTGAAATTTTATTTTCATGTTTTTTTATGATTAGTCCTAAAATTATAATTAATGCTATAGTTAATGTGATAAGAAAACCAGAATAAAAATAGCCTGTGCCCCTAATAAAACATTGAGTAAAAAGCATCGGGATGAGAGTAATTTTAATCGAGTCATCTAATTCTTTTTTGAAACTGAAAATAAATATCAACAATAAACCAACAGCTGATATTATTCCAAATTCCACTATTAATTTTGAAAAATTATTTGATCCCGAGTTTTTATTAAAATCTAAAACTATACTTGTTAAACTAGGCATATAACTTTCTTTAAATATTATTTTTCCACCTAATTGTTTTTCTTTATAAATTTCTGGATGTACAATTTTTAATGTTTTATCAACAATTGTTCTATATTTTTTATAATTATTAATTCCAACTCCAAATGGATTTTCTATAATTGATTTTTTAGCTACATAAAATGAGTAAATATAAATACCCGTAGACAGATTATTGTTATCTTTTTTAAAAAAACTTTTTAATTTTTTTTTTTCTGACTGAATGTGTCCTTTAAACCTTAATTCATTTTTTGTCTCATTTTTTTTCTGAAAGAATTTAGAGTCACCTGATTTTTTACTAAAAATTTTATTAGCTTCACTGGTTGAATTTGATTTACATCTCTTTTTATTATTTATGTTTAAAAATAATATCTGTTCTTTATTTTTGATTGAATTATGTTCTTCTACCAAAGTAAAACCTCTGGCACCGATACCTAAAAACAAAAAAGCATTAAGTAGTAATGCTAATAATACAAATAAGTATATGGAAAGTTTACTCAAATTTTTAGTAGTAATAAAAATAATTATTATTGTTGATAGCATTGACAAATAGAATGTTAAAGAAAAACTACCAAGAGTAAAAATTAAGAAAAGTAAATAAAAAATTAAAACAAAATAATTTTTTAGATAATATTTTATATTATAAATAAATGATGCTGTTACAGCTGCAGAAATAATAGCAAAATGAGAGTTTTCATCAAATAAAAATTTGCTTATATAAAAAAAACCAAGATCGCAACTATACAGAGTGTTGCTTATAGTTCCTGGATATTTCAAATTAAAAATAAATAATAATATTATGAAAATAAAAACAAAATAATCTATAATTTTATGTATATTCAAAAGTAACAATTTTCTATAATGATAAGTTATCAAGATTGTTAAACTGATAACTGTGCATTGATAAAATATTTTTATTAAATAAACAATTGTGCTTTGTTGATTAATATATTCAATGAAATTTTGTTCATTAAAATTTTTAAATGAAAATAAAAAACTATATAAAAATATTAAAAAAGGAATTGCTATAGATATAGCTAATATATTTAATTGTATTTTTTTTAAGAGGAAAAAATCAATTATTAAAAATATGAAGACTAATAAATATAAAAATCTAAATTCTAGAAATGAAACAGAAACATATGAAAGAAAAATTGATAAGGAAAATAATATAATTATAACTTGATTTTTAAACGGCTCATATTTTATCATTTTTTTTCAAATACCCAATTTTGAAGTACAAGCATATCCATGGAACTTTTGCTAAATATTTCAAGAGCATTGTCAGGATTTTCACAAATTGGTTCATCGATATTTAAAGAAGTATTTAGAATAATAGGTATACCAGTTAAATCACCAAACTTTTTAATAAGATTGTAAAATTTTTCGTTCATTTTTTTATCAACAGTTTGAACTCTTGCAGTGCCATCAATATGCACCACTGCTGGAATTGCATATTTTTTATCCTCAATAACCTCATAAACTGAACACATATAAGGTGAGTCTTTTTCGATTTTAAAATACTCACTTGCTTTTTCACCTAAGACAGATGGAGCAAAAGGTCTAAATTCTTCTCGCCTTTTGATCTTGGTATTAATAATGTCTCTCATTTCTGGATTTCTAGGATCTCCAAGAATTGATCTATTACCCAATGCTCTTGGTCCCCACTCCATTCGGTCTTGAAACCAACCAACTACGCCTTCATTAACTAATTGGTTGCATACCTTATCGTTTAGATCATCTAAATTTTGATAATAAGTATATTTAAAGTTTTTTATATTTTTTATTTTTGATATTATATTTTCTTCAATATATTTATTTGAGTAATATGTTCCTAAAAAAGGATTTTGATCATATTCTAATTTTTCATTATTCTCTTTTGATACTAATAGAGCTGCTCCAATTGATCCACCAGCATCACCAACATTAGGTGAAAAGTATACATTGTTAAAACTTAATTTTTCAATAATTTTTCCATTAAGTGATGAGTTAAAGGCACACCCTCCTGCAATACATAAATTTTCATTTTTATACTTTTCTTTTATATCATAAAGTTTTTGAATGACGACTTCCTCAAATCCAGTCTGTAATGAAGCTGCAATATCTTTGTGAATTTGTTTAATTGGTTCATTTATATTCCTTGCTTTACCGAATAATTTTTCAATCCTTAAAGTATATAAATCATCAAAAAAAGGATAACCAGATTCAAAATCATAATCTATAACGGATTGATGGTGGTCAAAATAATTTAAATCTAATTTAAAAAAATTTTTTTTATTTTTAAGTATCTTAATTATTCTATCTTTATAAATTGGTTTTCCATAAGAGGCTAATCCCATTACTTTGTACTCATCACCATAATTCTTAAAACCTAAAAATTGAGTAAATGCTTGATAAAATATGCCAAGAGAATCTGGATAATTTACTTTTTCTAATAATTCTATTTTTTTTCCTAAATCAAAGATTTCAACTGTCGAAAAATCACCTGATCCATCAAACGAAAATCCAAGTGAACTTTCAACTTTGTTAAAATAAAAAGTTGATGCAATGTGAGCAAAATGGTGAGGAATAAATTTTACTTTTTTTGAAATATCCAGATTGTAAAATTTCATAAATAATCTTTTTAGTGACTTTTTTTTTAAAGAAAAAAATGCTTTTTTAAAAAAATTACTTTTATAAAAATTTTTTAAAGAAAATATAAGTTTTTCTTTAAAGTTATAATTCGTGTTATAGTTTACACATATGTAATCAATATCCTCTAATTTTACACAACCTTCTTTAAGACAAAAGTTGATTGAGTTTTTTGGAAAACCTGTGAAATGTTTTATCCTAGTAAAACGCTCTTCTTCTACTGCTGCTATCAACTTTCCATCTTTAACGAGACAAGCTGATGTATCTGCATGAAAGACATTTAGACCAAGTATTATCATAGACTTTGTAAAAAATTAATTATTTTAAGTTAAACATATATAGAAATTATAATTTCAGAATTCATTTATAGCTATCTGAACCTTAGTTTTTTAAAGTAAATCGAAATATATTTATATAGTTTCTCTACTATAAAAAGAAAGATATTATTAAGTGGCTTATGTTCTTGGGGCATACGTAGAAGATTTTCTGTAACTAAAATTTTTTTTCCCGTTTTAACACAGAGTATTCTATTTAAATATAAATGTTCTGGTGTAGGATCATCATTATCTTCAAGGTAATCGGATTGGATAAAATCTTTATATATATACATACACAAACCATTAAAACCAGAAATACAATCGAAAGTAGTTTTTTTTGTTAATGATTTTTGCACATCATATATATATTTTTTTCTTGCACTATATGATTTGATACTTCTATTATTTTGAAGTTGCTTGACTCCTTTATTGGGAAATTCATCACTTTCAAAATTTAAAATATCATAATAATAAGGTTTTGAGCTTAAAGAAACTGCAAAATACTTATCGTCATTTTTTTCAAGAATTATTGATAAATCATTAATTAAATCTGAATTAAAATTATTATTTAATACATCGTCTAAATCCACCACACAAACAAATTTTGGATTTATATTTTCTTTTAGCAAATGATTTTTTAGTTCTTGTCTTGCAAGGGCCAATCTTTTTATCCTGTCTGAAAATTCTTCGATGAAAGTGGTATCAATAAAATGTATTTTATCATTTAAAGAAATATTTTTCTGTATTACATCAAATGTAAAATCCTGAGACCCATTTTCTCCAATGAAAACTTTAATTTTTTTTTTTTTAGATATTTCATTTATTACATTAAAAAATTTAACTAAATGTTTTTCACAATTTTGCGCTAAACCTAAAAAAACTATGTCTATAGATGTTAAGCTATGTTCCATTATATTATAATTTTATTTAGTAATGATATACCTTATAAAAGAAAATTATAGAAACTATAGTAGATAATTCGTATTTAATAATAAAAATTTTACAATTTTATCCTTAATTGTATTAACTCTCTATATATTCTTTATTTTTTCGTATAAAAAAAAACTTTAAAAACCCTCTTAATATGTAAAAAATATTTCCTTGAAACAAATAGCAAAAAAATTTTCTAATCATCAAATATGTTTTTATAAAAAATGCATAATTCTTATTATAACCATAATCAATTTTAATTTTTTTTAAATTTTCAAAATCTATCAAATTTTGTTTTTGAGTTTTTTGATCTTTATGAATCCTAAAACAACCTATAGTTTTATTTAAATGAAATCCGCAGTCAGGAAAATTTTTTAAAATCCTTAAAAACCAATCATAATCAAAGTTAATTTTAAAATTTCTTAAGTTACCAATTTTTATATGCAAGTCTTTACTCCAAAAACTTGCTTGATTAGTCAGTGTCATCCCCTCATAAAGCAATGAGTAAAAATTTGGTTTAAAATACTTTACATCTCTTAAAATTTTATTTTCACGGTTTACTAAATTAATATTTCCTACAAAAAGGAGTTTATTTTTGTTTTTCTTAATTGCATCAGCAAAAAAAGAAAAGGCATTCTTATCATGATAATAATCATCACAATTTTGCCAAGTAATCCAATTTCCTGTACTTAAAGAAATACCTTTATTAATTGCATCCGATTGTCCATTGTCTTTTTCACTAATCCATTTAATTTTTCTATTAAAAGTTTTTAAAAATTCTACCGTTCCATCTTTAGACCCTCCATCGATAATAATTATTTCATAATTTTGATAAGTTTGCTCAAAAATACTTTGCAAACATTGATTTAAAAATATCTTGGAATTTAAACTTGGTATTATTATTGAAAATTTTACATTCATATTAATTTAAAATATTTGCAAAAGAACTTTATACTTAATTTAATACTTCTTCTATGGCTGTTTCTTATATAAAAATTAATTTTTTTATTTTTTAACATTCGCCTAGATATATTTTTACTACTACCTAATTTTGGATTGAAATTATATTCCTTTTTAAATTTAAAGTTAAACTTTTCATGAGTACCTGAAAAATCTCGACCATCATTTTTTATCATTGAATATCTTGGCTGAATACTTCTTAGTGAATTTTTAAAACAATAAAAATTAAACCTTATGGCCCAAGAATTTATCAAATTTTTATAATTACCCCATAATAATAAATTTAAATCTTTACCTCCCTCAGAAAATTTTTTAATACTTGATTCATTATTAAAATGTTTGATTATATTTTGCTCATTCCAGTTTATTTTGTTCCAAACCCTAGACCATGTTCCCCAACACCAACTTGAATGTCTTTTAGAAATATAAAAATCAAAATTTTTTTTGTAATTTAATTCATCAATATAAGAATATGCACTTATGCTCCCAATTTTTTTGTTATTCTTAAATTGTTTAAGCATGCAATCCATATATTCAATACAGTTTTGATTAATAATCAAATCGTCTTCTAGAACAATACAGTTTTGATATTTTTTTAGAACTAGTGAAACTCCATCAATAACATTATTTGCAAGACCTATATTTTTTTTTCGAAATATTTTTCTATAAATCTTTATTTTTTTTATTTTAAATAAATTTTTAATTTCATTAATTTTCTTTTTGTCTTTTTCATTTTTTGGACCATCACAAAAAAAGAATATTTTTGAAGACTTGGCAATTTTGTTTTTTATTAGAGAGTCTATAAGGTTATTTAAATGTTTTGGTCTATTGTAAGAAAATATAATTATTGGAGAATTCATTAATACTTAATTGCAGAAAAATTGATTATAATAAATATTTATACATTTAATAAACCATTAAATCCAGATATGCATTTGAAATCTCTATCCTTGGTAAGAAATAATCATTTTAAGTAAAGATTTTAATTTTTTTTTAATTTGAGTGGGTAAAAATTCAGATACTTTTATACTTAAAATATTTTTTATACTAGACACATATTTAAAATATTCATATTTATAACTTTGTTTATTTTTAAAAACATCATAGCATCTAGATAAGAAAATTTTATCAGCAGGGATGTGCAGAAAAGTAAATTTTTTATAGTAATCAATTTTTTTTTGACTATGCAAAACATTAGTATTCCAATATCTGCTAAAAATACTTGATTTATTTCCATTATTTATCTTAAGAGAATTATTCTTTTTTAGATCATATATTGAAGCGGATATAAATAATTCGTCAGTTTGATCAGTTAATTTTGAAATATTTTTAACAAATTTTTTTTGATAAAATTTAGTTTTCTGGTGTAAAATTTTGTAAAAAATATTATTACCTGCAAAAAAATCTCCTCCATACCATCTAACTTTTTTTATATTTGAATTCAAAATTTTTAATTTTTTCAAAATAATATCTTTTCCATAAGCTGGGGTCACATTTTGAGTAATATCATTCAATAAAGAGATATTTTTTTTATTACAATATAATATTTTCTTGGGATCATTTAATACCAAAATATCAAGATCTAATAGTACAGAATAAATTTTTTTTAATTTTGAAAAATATTTAAAAATATCGACTCGAAAATGACATGAATAAAAATGAGTATCTTTAGGAACTTGGGTTCTAAAATTGATTGACTTTAACTCCATTTCATAATTTAAATTTTTCAATAATCTTTTTAAGTATCTTTCGTCATTTGTTATTAAAATTAAATAATGTCCATAAAATTTTAACTGTTTATCAAGTAAAATGGCATTTTTAAGATAAACCAAAGCTTTTTGATCATCATTGATAGAATTAAAGTTTAGTCTTTTGTTTTCATTTCTTTTAAAATGCAAAAGTCCAAAAAAACGTATCTCTCTCATATATTAAAAGAGACTTTTAATTCGTAATTTGAAAATCAATACAAGCATTTTTAAAGCTAATCTAAATGATGATATAAAATTATATGTTATTTTTGATTTTCCTTCTCTCTCTAAATAATTCACTGGAATTTCTAATATTCTATTTTTTTTTAAAATTAAATTAATCATCAATTCTGGTTGAAATTCGGAACCTATTATCTTTAAATTTTCTTTAATTTTGTTATATGCTTGTCTTGATATAACTTTGTATGTGCATCCAACATCAGTTAAAGTTGGTCCTAAAAACATATATTGTAAAATTTTTGCTACAAAAATATTTCCCATTCTTAATGAAAATTGCATTTTAGCACTTTTGTGAATTAATAGTTTTGCCGTTCTTGTTCCAAAAACACAATCAAAATCGTCTAAATAAGCTAAAAATTTATGAATATCTTTAGCACTAAATGTGGAGTCAGGTTCGCATAGTACGATGTAATCTCCACTAGAAGCTTCCATACCTTTTCTTAGTGCAACACCGTAACCTTGAGTTCTTTCTCTTAAATATTTTGCGGTGGTTTTTTTAATTTCTACTTTCGTATTATCGGTAGAATTATTGTCTACAACAATAATTTCATCAAAAATTTTAGTATGTAAAAAAGACTCAATATTTTTTCTAATATGTGCTTCTTCATTATAGGCAGGAAATATAAGTGAAAAAGATTTATTATTAGACATCATATTTTTGTTTTTTTAAGAAAAACAATAATTGTTGTGAAAAAATTGGCAACCACAAAGGCATTGAATACATAACATATCTTCCCGTTTGTTCCATTCCTCCACCAGCAGTAAAAACTAATAAAGAAATTGGAATTAAAAAATCAACTTTGGAATAGAAAAATTTACGTTCTTTAATAAATAAAGCTAGAATATAGGGTATTAAAGATAAAAACAAAGGAACAGCTCCATTTGATAATCCTGATTTACTTGTAAAAATACCAAATATTCTAAATAACCCTCGACTTATTGCCGTATCGTATATTCCCTTACCTTCTAAATCACTCATATGGTACCCGTGGCCTAAAACTACTGAATAAAAATAAAATATTGCTATCACGAGCAGTCCACTAATGAATGTAACAATAAAGAAAATTTTATACTCTTTTTTTTGATTTACAAATAATCTTATAAAAAATAATAAGCCTAACATATAAACTATCTTTTCATTTACAATCGAAGCAAATAAAATCAAAACAATTGAAAGAATCCTATGATCTAAAAAATATAGAACAATCAAAAAATATAGAATTGAAATTCTATCAAGCGTAAATGCCTCAACATGACTCAGATATATGTATGTTAAAAAAATAGTTAGAATACTCTCAGCTAAATTTAAATTAAGTTTTTTATTACAATATGAAAAAGTCAAAGACAATATTCCACATAAGCTTAAATAATTCATCAAAGCACTGCTATATATTACACAAGGATATTCTGGGTAAGGAGAAATAGTTTTTATATGAGAAAGTTCAACACATGGTGCGAAATTATAAATCAAGTATTGTGCCCAAAGCCCAAAAAACCTCAAGTTCATAGGAGCTTCCACATCATACTTATCTTCTCCAGTAAGATAAAACATGATCTGTTCGTGATACTGATAATATGGTAAAAATTTTTCTATTTGAATTCTATAAGTGTATAAAAAATCTCTAAATAAAATAACAAAAAATAAAAAAAATAAAAAAAAACCAAAATTTGATTTAATAAAACTTATAATTTTTTGACTTACATTCATTGTTTCTACTTAAACTAAATAAACCTTTTTTCAAATTTATTATATAACTGAATAGATACAAAATACGTAGTGATAAAAGATAAAATAATTTTAAGTAAATATATTGATGGATTGCTCTCGATAAATTGTGTGTTTTCAAAACTATTGTGATTTTCTAATTCTAAAATATATCTAAAAATTTGAGTATATGTCCAATACACAAAAAAATGAGAGATATATAAAGTGTAACTAATTTTTCCTGTAAAAATTAAAAACCTATTATAAAAAATTTTTCCAATTAAGTTTATATTTTTAATCGAACTTAGATATATAATCATTATACCACTAGATAATGGAAACAAAAAATTTAGAAAATCAAAACTTAAAAATAAAAAAAGAAAGAAAAAATTCAAAATTTGAAAGAAATTATTAATTAAAAATAAATAAATTTTATTTTTCGATTGAAAAATTTTAAAAAAAAAATAGCCAATAATGAAACAATAAATGATTGAAAAAAAGGCAAAAAAAGTTGTGTATTGAATAAATTTTTTATCATAAAAATTAAAGCAAAATAAAATTATTATAATCATAAAAATAAAAAATTTACTTATCTTTTTTTCATCTTTAAAGATTAAACAAATTGCACCAAAAAATATGGATGCAAAAAATTCTCCCGATACAGTCCATGCTGGCAAATTGTATGTAACAATATTATTAAAAATATTATAAAGAAACAAATGTGAAAAAAATGAATAAATATCATTTATTTCAAAAGCTTTGTTATTGGGAGTTATTGAATAATTATTTTCAATATATAATTTCAAGAATTCTAAAATTAAAAAAATAAACAAAAAAAGAACATGTAATGGATACATTCTAAAAAATCTTTTTTTATAAAATTTTATTAAATCATTTTTGTTTAAAATTTTTTTATCATAAATCATACTTATTATAAAACCACTAAGAACCAAAAACATAAAAACTGCAGCTGATGCTAATGTTTGAATATGAAACATAGATCCTTTATAAGGATTAAAATGTACTATCATTACAACAAGCACGCAAATTCCCCTTAAACTCTGTAAAGGAAAAATTTTACTCATTTAAAACAGACTTTCTGATTATTTTTGATATTTTTAAAGATAATTTTTCAATCCCTGTTTCATTAAAATGACAATCATCATATCTAAATTCATTACCCAATTCATCTGTGTTAATTATTTCTAACAAACTGTTTTTTGACAAAGAAATAGCCCTTTGTTTATCTCGTAATAATTTATCACCTAAATTCTTGCAGTAACTTGTTTGAGTTATTATTAGTTCAATATTCTCTCTATCATTTTGAGTATCTAAGATAGATTGATAAATATTTTCAAAACTTTTTTCATATAATTTTGAATTACCAATATCTGACTCTCCATGAATCCAAATTAAAAATCTTAAATAATTATTTTTTTTTTTTAACTCATTCAATGCTTGAATATTATAATCAATAAACTCTTTATTATCATTGCTTGTAATCGAATATCCACCTCGTCCTGAAGTAATAAATATAATATTCTCTGAAATATCTAAATTTTTTGCTAATGCAGGAACAATTGATGACATTTCACCTTCTGCACCAAGGACTGGGTTTGACAAAGCATAACAATTTCCCTCAAAATAATTATAGTGATTGTTTTTATAATTTTTAAAACTTTTTAAAAAATTTGCTGAATTAGATTGTCCACTTACAATTATAATCATTGAATTATGAGGACATTTTACAATTTTTTTATTCTCAATATATGAATATCTTGACCCAAGATTTTTGACATGAGGATTTATTATTCCTTTATTTCTTCTTTCATAGCAATCTGAATTAAGACCTAATAATTTGTCAAAAAAAATATCTCCTATCTTTGTACAATGTAATTTTTTATAATTTACTAAAATTATAGTTAGACTTAATAAAAAAAAAATAATTGAAATTATGTGTCTATTTATTTTAAAATTTTCCATTTCAATAGTCTAAAAAATTTATAAAAAATTTTAAAAAAATAAATTAGCAAAAAAAATAAACTAAAATTATTAAAATAAATCTTTAAATCTTGAGTAATTTTTACTAACAAAGTTTTATAAGAATTGCTTAAACCGCCTACTCCCATATTAACAAGATTTTTGTCTATTTTATTAAATTTAAGGCATTTTAATTTGGACATACGTAAAATAAAATCAGTGTCAGAAGATATGCTATATTTAATATTATAAAAATTTAATTTTTTGATCATTTCTTTTTTAACAATCAAAGCAGTATGGGCAATTTTAAAAGCATTAAATTTATCTAATTCTTTAATTTCATAATCCCAATATCGCGAAATTTTTCCATTTTTAGAAAACGATACATTTCCTGAAATAGCATCATAATTTAATATATTTTTATTTATTATCCCTAGGGTATTTTTAGAAAAAAATTTATCTCCAGAATGTAAAATAACTATATACTTCCCTTTTGAATTTTTTATACCATAATTTAAACCATCATATAAATTTTTATCTCTTCTAATTATATGTTTTAATTTTTTAAAATTTTTTTTTCTTTTTTTAATTATTTCAGTCGTTCCATCCTTTGATTTTCCATCAATAATTAAAAGTTCATAATTTTTATATTTTTGATCTTTTACTGACTTAATAGTTCTGGATATTTGTAATTTATTATTTTTTACAACTGTTATTACAGAAAACTTCACTTTAAGTTTATGAAAGATTTATATGCTTTTAAAAGACCATCCTCTAATTTCGTTTTAGATTGCCAGCCATATTTTTTAGCTTCTGTTATATCTAATAATTTTCTAGGTGTGCCATCAGGCTTGGTTCGGTCTAATTTTATATGAGCCTTAACTCCAACAATATTCAAAATTTTTTTTGCAAATTGTAATATTGTATAATCTTTTCCAGATCCAATATTAATTAAAGATTTATTTGTTTTTTTATTCATAAAATGAATACAAGCATCAGCTATGTCATCTACATAAATTGCTTCTCTCCTAACTTTTCCACTCCCCCACAAATAAAGAGTTTTATTTTTATTTTTTTTCAATTCATGGGCTTTCCTTATTAGGGCTGGAATAAAATGGGAAGTTTCAAGGTTATAATTATCATTTGGGCCAAATGTATTTGTCGGCATCAAACAAAGGTAATTTGTTCCATATTGATAATTATAACTTTCACATAATTTAATGCCTGCAATTTTAGCTATTGCATATGGTTCATTAGTTTTTTCCAGCGCTCCATTTAAAAGATATTTTTCTTTAATAGGCTGTTTGCAATCACGGGGATATACACAGCTTGAACCAAGAAAAATTAAATTATCTATTTTATTAATATATGCGTTATGAATTAAATTATTTTGTATCTGTAAATTGTCATATACAAATTCAGCTTTAAATGTATTGTTGGCTAAAATACCGCCCACTTTAGCTGAACAAATAATAATAAACTTAGGTTTGTTTTTCTTTAAAAAATTATACGTTTTTAACTGATTTGTTAGATCTAATTTTTTTTTTGAAATTGTTAAAATATTCTTAAATCCTTGAATTTTAAGTCTTCTTACTACCGCAGAACCTACTAGTCCACGATGTCCTGCAACAAATATTTTAGAATTTTTAGAGATCATAAATTATCACTCACTTTGCTTTTTTAATCAAAATTTCATTAACCGAAAAATTTATAATAATATTAATATATAAGTATATACCATAATATATATAATAGATTATTTATGTATAAAGATTTAAAGCTATTAATTAATTTTTCTCTAAAATATTTCAAGTTAAAAATTATTTATCTTCAATTTTTGATTATATTTAGCTCTCTTATTCAATTATTATCTATTTTTTCATTTGGACCTCTAATTCTGTTACTCTTAGATAATGATAAAATAAAAAAATATCAACATTACTACTTTGGTAAAATGAATGATGAGCAATTTTTTCTTTTATTAATCATATCTATCGCATTATTATTTATTATTTCTAATTTACTAAATATTTTAGTTTCAAAAAAATCTTTAAATTTTGGACAAGAAATAGGTATTAAATTAAATAATGAGCTTTTTAATAATATAATCTTTAAGGATTATTCATACCATTTGAAGCAAAATAGTTCAGAGATAATTTCTAAAATGACTCTTGAAAATGCGCGAGTTGTTAATAGTATTTTAATTCCAATACTACTTATAAATTCAAGAATTATTATTCTATTATTTGTTTTTTTAGGTTTATTGATGTTCAATTTTATTGCTTCAATTATAGTATTTTTTTTTCTTTTAATAAGTTATTTTATAATTCTATCAATTAGCAAAAATAAATTCAGTGTTAACAGCAAAATCATAAGTGAAAATAATTTTTATAGACAAAAAGTCATCTCAGAAAGCCTAGGAAATATGAGGGAAACTATTATGTTTGGAGCAAGAAAATTCTTCCTAGGTTTATTTCAGGAATCTAATGAAAAAATTGCATATTCAGTAGCTAACAATCAATATTTATCCTCAATTCCGAAGTTTGTGATTGAAATTTTTATTTTTATTTTTCTACTATGGTTAATTTATTTTTTAAAAAGTAACGATATATTAAATATTTACTTACCTTTAATTGGAATTTATTTAATAGCAGGTTACAAATTGCTCCCTGCACTTCAGGCTATTGCAAGCTCATATGCTTCTATAAAGGGAAATTATAGTTCATTGCAAAATATAAAAGAGGAAATTGACATTATATTGAATAGTGAAACTAAACCTCAAAATTACTCAAATAGAAATATTAAGGAATTTGAAAATATAGAATTTGAAAATATAGAATTTGAAAATATAAGTTTTTCACACAAAAATAATTTAATATTTAAAAGTATTAGTCTGGAAATTCGAAAAAATGAAATAATTGGTATTATTGGAGAAACTGGATCAGGGAAATCAACTTTTATTGATATTTTGTGTGGCTTGCTTAACCCAAATAAAGGGAAAATAAAGTTGAATAAAGTTGAGATGTTAAAAAATGAAATTAAAAACTTACATAAAATAATTTCGATCGTACCTCAAAGAATAAATTTATTAGATGATACTATCAAAAATAACATCCTGTATGCTCGAAAGTTTTCAAGTGAGAGAAATATCGAAGAAAGGATTAATAGCTTAAGAGATGTGTGTCTTCTAGACTATGTAAATAAAAAAGAAAGAGGATGGGATTCAATTGTTGGTGAAAATGGAGCAAAGTTAAGTGGTGGACAAATACAAAGGTTGGGTATTGCTAGAGCTTTATTCAAAAAACCTCAAATATTAATATTAGATGAAGCAACATCTGGACTTGATAAAGAAACAGAAGAAAAGCTACTAAGTAATTTAATTAATTTTAGACCAAAATTAACAATAATCATTATTTCACATAACAAATCGATATTAAAAATATGTAACAAAGTGTATAAAATTTTTGACCAAAACATACAGAAGTTGTAAAAAAATGATTGAAAGAATAATATTTAAAAAAAAATTGTTTGCTTTAATTATTAGGGCAAAATTTAAAAAAGTTGGAATTAATTTTTTTACTGAACCAAGCAATTCTCTACAGTCTGGAAATATAAATTACAAAAAAAATCATATAATTATTCCTCACCATCATCCAAAACAAAAAAAAATTATATACGATACAAATGAGGTGTTGTTTATTAAAAAAGGAATAATAAGAATAAATTTTTTTGATACAAAAAACTTAAAAAAAATATTAAAAAGTAAGATTTTGTACAAAGGTGATATTGTACACATCTTAAATGGAGGGCATGGATTTAAAGTATTAAAAGATGTAGAAATGATAGAGATCAAACAGGGTCCTTATGATTTTAAAAAAGCAAAATATAGACTTAAAGAGTAATGATACCAGTTTTTAAACCAATACTTTCAGGAACTGAGTCAAAAAACCTTATTGAGTGTGTTAAAAAAAAATGGTTTTCATCTAATGGCATATTTAATTTAAAATTAGAAAAAAAATTTAGTAGTTTAACAAATAGAAAATACAGTTCATGCGTAAGTAATGGCACGACTGCTCTAGAAATTGCAATTAAATCATTGGGTATAAAAGCAGGTTCTGAAGTTATAGTACCAACATTTACTATTATCTCTCCTATCCTGGCATTAATAAGAAATAATCTTAAACCTATTTTTGTAGATATGGAAAAAGAATATTGGTCAATGTCATCATATGAGATTGAAAAAAAAATTAGTAAAAAAACAAAAGCAATTTTAGTGGTTCACACTTATGGCTTCCCGGCAGATATGGATAAAATTATAAAAATTAAAAAAAAATATAATTTATTATTAATTGAAGATGCAGCTGAAATGCATGGACAAACTTATAAGAATAAACCATGTGGTTCATTTGGTGAAATAAGTACATTCAGCTTTTATTCGAATAAGTTTATTTCATGTGGTGAAGGTGGAATAGTGACCACTAATAGTCTAGAAATAAAAAAGAAAGTAGACAGTTTAAAAAATCTTTCTTTTGGAAAAAAAAATAGATTTGAACATTCTGAATTAGGATATAATTTCAGGCTGAGTAATTTGCAAGCTGCAGTAGCATATGCCCAAATTAAAGGTTTAAAAAAAATTATTAAAAAAAAGAGAGAGATAGGAAAAATTTATAATAATTTTTTTAAAGATAATATTAGCTTAAAAATATTACCTTTTAAAAATAACTACTCAAAAAATATTTATTGGGTTTATGGGATAATTGTAAAAAAAAATTACAAAAAAAAACTTGTAAAACATCTTAATTCAAAAAATATTGAAACAAGAGATTTTTTTTTTGGTATGCATCAGCAACCAGTTTTAAAAAAAATGAAAATAGTTAACAAGAAAGAAAAATTTCCTAATTCTGATTACTTACAAAATAACGGGATTTATATTCCTTCTGGCCCTGATATAAGTTATAAACAAATAAAATATGTTGCAGATACTATAAATAATTTTTTTAAAACTTAATTTAAAGTCTTGTTAATATATTTTTCTAATAATCTAGAAAAATGGTTAATGTTGTAGCTAGCAATCTTTTTTCTACCATTACTTATAAGTTTTTTTCTTAATTTTTTATTATTCAAAATTAAGTTAATTTTTTTAGAAATATTGTTGTAATCATTGGGATTAAAGTATATCGCTGAATTTCCCATCTGTTTTTTCATAGAATATGCATTTGAACAAACTAAAGGTATATTTAAACTTACAGACTCTAAAGGTGGTATATTAGTTGGGCCACATAAGGAAGGGTAAATTGTTGCTACAGCATTAGTGTACAGCGAAGACATTAAATCATCAGAAACTCTTCCTAAAAAAAATATTTTTTTTTCAAGATGATTTTGAATAACAAAATTATAAACTTGCTGGTAATAGTTTTTTTTTGCACCACATAATACTAGGGAGATATCTTTATTACTCTTTAAAGCTTCTTTAAAACCCTTAATTAAAGAAATATGATTTTTATGCTCCCAAAATTGAGCGGGATAAAACAGATATTTTTTTTTTAAATTAAATTTTTTAAAAATATTTATTCTATTTTTTTTTTTTAGATAACTTGGAGCAATAAACGGAAGTGTTAATAATTTATCTTTTTTAACTTTATATGAATTAATCACATGTTCCTTACCCATTAAAGAATCTACTAAAATTCCATCACAAAATTTACATATCCTTTGATAATGTAAATCTCTTTGTTCAATTTCCTCTTTTGTATATTCTGAAAATCTAGACTCATATATATGCATTAAATCATGTATTGTGGATATGGTTTTTTTGTTAATTTGATAAGATGTGATATTTTGACTTGGAAAAATTATTAAATCACATTTACTTTTATTAATTATTTTTACTTCTTCATGTAAAAATTCTTGGAGAAAGAAATAGCGTAAATTTTTTGGAATAATACTGTAAATAATTTTTCTTATAATTTTTTTAATAATACCTTTATATATAAAAACTTTATCAGCTTTTTTTGGTAGCTCTTTTTCCCAATGTTTGTCAGAATAGTAGTACCTAATCTTAAATTTTTTTTTTTTATATAGTAAATTGAGTGCCTCTATAACACTTAAAGAATATTGATAAATTCCACCCACTTCTTTGGGTGAAGTCAGTAAAATTCCTATTTGTTTCATTAATTTTCTTCTATTTTGATTCAAATCATTTATATACCGTTTTTATAAATGAATATAAAAAAAAACGTAGTTGTAACTGGATGTTGTGGTTTTATTGGTTTTAGCCTTTCGCAAGAACTATTAAATAACAAAAATATAAAGGTCATTGGTTTAGATACAATAAATGATTATTATGATGTAAACCTAAAAAAACAAAGGCTTAAATTACTTAAACAAAATAAAAATTTTCAATTTAAAAAAGTAGATATTAAGAATTATAATTTACTTAAAAAAATTTTTTATAAAGACAAAATTGATATAATTTATAATTTTGCAGCTCAAGCAGGTGTTCAATATTCAATAAAAAATCCAAAAAAATATATGGACTCAAATTGTATGGGTTTTTTTAATATATTAGAGCTAGCAAGAAAAAGTGGAGTTAAAACTATTTTTTATGCATCATCAAGCTCTGTTTATGGTGATAGTAAAAAATTTCCAGTTAAAGAAAATTTTGACCTCAAACCAAAAAATTTTTATGGTTTTAGTAAAAAAGCTAATGAAGAAATGGCTGAAATTTATTCAAGATATTATGGTATTAAAACTATTGGATTGAGATTTTTTACTGTTTTTGGACCTTGGGGTCGACCTGATTTAGTAATCAACAAATTAATTGATTCATTTTTCAAAAATAAAATTTTTTACTTAAATAATTTTGGAAAACATGTGAGAGACTTTACATATATTGATGATGTTATTAAAATTATCTTAAAATTATCTATAAATAATAAAAATGTTAAAGATTGTGAAATTTTTAATATTTGTGGGTCTCAACCAGTTTCTTTGTTATACCTTATTAAATTATTTAAAAAAAAAGTTGGTAAACCTAAAATTATTAAAAGAGCATTCCAAAAAGGAGATATTCTTAAATCTTACGGTTCAAATAGAAAATTAAATAAAGTATTAGGCAAATTAAAATTTACTAACTTTGATGACGGGTTTATTGACACTTTAGAATGGTATAAAAAATATTATAAAATTAAATAATTATTTCATGAGTAATCTGGCCATTTCAAGATCTTTTTTATAATTTATATCAATTGATCTTTCAAATGGCATAACATAATTTATTATATTTCCACCTAGCAAATATTTTTTTATTTTTGATTTTTTTGTTATTAGAACTGCAGGCCCATTTCTAACAAAAAAAGATTTATTATTATCAAATTTAATTCTTTGTAGGTATTTATTTTTTTTTTGGTACATTATTTTAGAAGGATGATGTGACTCTTCAATTTTATAAGTTGTCACCAAAGAGTCAGCTTTTGAATTACTCAAAATTTTTTTACAACAGCCATCTATGTCTTTTGCAATTCTAAGAGGTGATGTGACAGGTAATAGAACAATATATTTAATTTTTTTATTTTCATAAATATTCAATTTATCTAAGGCATATTGAATGGTGTCCAACATCAAGGTTTTATCTAGTGAAATTTTTTTTGGTCTTAAAAAAGGAACGTTAGCCCCATATTCTAGTGATTTTTTTTTAATTTCTTTGCTATCTGTTAAAACTATAGTTTCACTTATAAATTTAGATTTTAATGATTGCTTAATAGAATAATAAATTAATGGTTTATTGTTTATTTTTTGCAAGTTTTTATTTTTAACTCTTTTTGAACCTGATCTAGCTGGGATTATTGCAAGAAACATTAATAAGTAATAATTTTTTGTGTACTAAATTTATTTAATCGTTTTAATATTTTGATAATATTTTTTCCAGTATCCCCTGATCCATATAGTTTTGATGGTTTAAATTTTTTTCCATATTGAATGCTTATTTTTTTTATAATATCCTCTAACTCATTTGAAGATTGAATGACATTTTTTGAACTAAGTCTATTATTTTGTCTTTTTCCAACATTGACTGCTGGTACTCCAATAAATGCACCATCTCTAATTGCTGAAGATGAATTACCAACAAGACATTTGCTATTCTTTATTAAAGGTATGTAATACTCTATAGGTAAATTTTTTATTATTTTAAAATTTTTAAGTGAGCCATTTTCTCTAAAAATTCTTATTTGCTTTGAAATTTGATCTGATCCAGCATCTGAATTTGGCCAAATGATTACATTTTTAACATTAAATTTCTGTGTAGCCTTTAAAATATTTTTTATTGCTTTTTTATTAATATTAATATCTGTTGTCACTGGATGATAAAGAATTACAAAATAATCATCTTTTTGATTTATATCATATAAATCACCAACACCATTTTTAGATAAATATTTAAATTCATTAATAAAGGATTTTTTTGATAAAATTTTTTTAATTAAATCATTCCTAGGACAACCAACATTAAAAATATTTTTTTTGAGTTCACCTAATTTTATAACTCTTTGCATAGAGTCTTTATTAGATACAAAATGAAGATGTGAAAGTTTGGTAATTGAATGTCTAACATTTTCATCTATAGTTCCAGTTACCTCACCACCCATCGTATGTGCAACAAGTATATTCATATAACTTGCGGCTATTGCAGTTGATATAGTTTCATGTCTATCACCAACTGTGAATACAATATCTGGCTTCAATTTTGAAAAACATTCGGATAGCTCAATTAATCCTAAACCAGTAGTTTTTACCATTGATTTTAATTCATTGGTAGAGAATTGATTTTCAATTTTATAATCAACTTTAAATCCATCTTTTAAGATACGGTTATACACATCACCAAATTTATCTTGTGTTGCTGAGGCACCAACTATAATTTGTAAATTAAATTTTTTATTTTTTTTACATTCAGATATTACTGACTTAATACTATTATAATTTGCTGAAGAAAATATTACAAAACAAATCCTTTTAAATTTCATTTTAGATCTTTATGCTTTATTTTATGATTAACCTTAATATCTTTTTTTAATTTTTTTCCTAATACTTTTTTATAGTCAAAGGCTCTTATTCCATCAGAAGGCTTTTTAAAAGTAATATTTTTTATTGTTAAAATAGTGCCTTTTGAAAGATTAGTTGCAGAAACAATACCCTTTTCAAAGATTTTTTTCATGTTTTTGTATCTTTTAATATTGTTTTTATTAACCGGATTTTTGGTAATTTTCCAAATTTCTTTCAAGTTTTTTGATAAAAAAGAAAATTCATCTGGCTCCATAGAATTTTTAGCATCACTTCCATACATTTTTTTAGATATGGTAAAATGTTTTTCAATAACAGATGCTCCCAACGCTGCTGCTGCAAGTGGTGCTGAAAACCCTAAAGTATGATCTGAAAATCCTATTTCGCATTTATATTTTTTTTTCATTTCAAATAAAACATTTAATCCAACTTGCTCTAGAGGGCATGGATAAATCGAGGAACATTGAAGTAATGAATAGTTTTTTTTAAGTAATTTTGTTGCAGTTGTGATTTCTTTCCAATTACTCATGCCAGTAGATAAATAAATATGTTTTTTTGTTTTTTTAAGTCTTTCTAAAAGTGGAAGATTTGTAAGTTCGCCAGATGGCACTTTATAACTATCAACTTTAAGTTTCTCAAGAATATCAACTGCTTTTTCACTAAATGGTGAGCACAAAAACTCTACTTTATAATTTTTGCAAATTTCTTTTAATTTTTTCCATTCATTAAACTTAAATGCGGTTCTTTTAAAATAATCAAATCTTCTTTCTGATTTAAAATAATTAGGAGATGGAGCGTTCTGTAAGGTTTCCTCTTCGGCAATATGCATTTGAAATTTAACAACATTAGCTCCTGAAATTGCTGCTAATTTAATCAATTTTTTTGCTAAATGAAACTTACCATCATGAACAGATCCAAGTTCAGCAATTATTTTAAATTTTTTTTTCATTTATATTAAATTAAAAATATATTTTAAAAATAGTGACAACCTATACCTTAAAGAAAGACTATATAGAAACCAACTTTCATAATTTTTTTCATATTTATAATCATTTTTTTTATTTTTTAGATGATCAAAAGAGCTAATTTCATATCTTTTTCTTTTATCTAAGAGATTTTTATCCTTATACCCTATATTTGTAATCATGTTAAAACTTGGTTTAATACACTTTAAATTTTTTGTTAAACAGTCATGCACAATTGTATAATCCCAGGTTACATGTTTGCCTTCGTTAAACTCTTTAAATAAACTTAGCCAATATAACTGTCCCCAAAAATAAGGCACATTTTTTTTGAAGTTTTGATTTTTTTTAATTTTCTTAATATCATTTATTTTGTAATTATATTTTTTCCACCTATCTCTCCAAGTAGCCCAGCCATGTATCCAAGGTATAGATGATATATATGTAATTTTTTTAAATTTTTTCGACAAGATGCCAGAACCACAAATCTGAAAGATCTTTTTATCATTTTTATGTAATTTTAACAATTTTTCACAAAAATTAAAAAATGTTTTACTTGGTATTGTGTCGTCCTCAAGAATAATGCCTTTATCAACATTCTTAAAAAACCAATCTATTCCTTTGGGGGGTGCAATTTGTTTACCAAGATTTTTTCTAAAAAAATTAGTCTTAAATTTTTTTTTATCTCCAAATCTTTTAATTATTTTTTTTACTTTATTATGCCTTTTAATTACTAAATGGTTGTCACCACCATATCCATCCTGAGAAATATAAATATTATTTACATTATATTTTTTTAAAATTTTTAATAATATGGTTAATAGATCTGGTCTATCGTAACAGAGTATCAAAACTGGAATATCTATTTTTTTTTGAGATAATTGTGTTTCCATAAAAATATATCTTACTATTTAATAGAGAAAATTTTTAGTAATTATCCTCAAAGTTTTTTATATCCTCTAGACATAAATTATCAACTGAGTTTTTTTTTAGAAAAGAATAATACCAATTTAATGTTTTTTCTACAGACTCTTTCAAATTCCAAACTTGTCTGTATGATAATTCTTTTTTAGACATATTGCTATTTAATCCTAAAGTTTTACTCTCATAAAGTTTATTTTTTTTAATTATTATTTTTAAATTAGGAATTTTATTTTTTATTAAATTTAAAATATTAATAACTTTCTCACTTGAATTATTTTTTGGACCAAAATTATAAGCCTTACAATACTTTTTATTTTTGAAATTTTTTTCAACTAAATTTAAATAACCATAAAGAGGATCTAAAACGTGTTGCCAAGGTCTTGTAGAATTTGGACTTCTTACTACAATCTCTTTATTTTTTTTCAATGCATTAATTATATCTGGAAATAATCTATTTGCTGACCAATCTCCTCCTCCAATAACATTTCCTGAACGAGCTACACTAAGTGAAAAAAATTTATCTTTTTTTGATAAATCTAAATAATAATCACATAAAACTTCTAAAGCCGCTTTGCTAACACTATAAGGATCATTTCCTCCTATTGTGTCATTTTCCTTAAAATATTTTTTTTTATTGTAATTTTTGTAAACTTTATCAGTTGTAGTAATTAATAATGTTGTTTTTTTTTTTAAATTTCTACAAGCCTCAATAACATTTGAGGATCCGATAATATTAGTTTTATAAGTTTCTTCTTTTTTTTGATAACCTACTAAAACGAGAGATTGAGCTGCCAAATGAAATGTTATGTCAGGTTTAATTTTTTTAAATAAAGTTTTTAATTTTTTTGAGTCATTTATATCACACTCATAAAATTTGATTTCTTTTAAAAGATTTGATTTTGTGAAAATATCATATTCATTTTGTGGTTTTAAAGCAATGCCATAAATCTTAGCACCATATCTTTTTAAGATAAAAGAAAGCCACGATCCTTTAAAACCTGTACAACCAGTTATAACAACTTTTTTATTTTTCCAAAAAAGCTTTTTTTTTTTTAGAAATTTAATTCCAGATTTTCCATTTTGCATTTTTATTTTTCCAAAGTTCCTCTAATTGTAATTTATCTCTGTAAGTATCCATAGATTGCCAAAAACCATCATGTTTGTAAGCCATTAACTGCTTTTTTTTTGCTAATTTTAACATTGGTTCCTGTTCCCAGGTTGTTTTATCACTATTAATTAAATTTAAAACTTTTGGTGACAAAATAAAAAAGCCTCCATTAATATAGCCATCTCCTCCTTTTGCTTTTTCTGAAAATTTTTTAACCATTGAGTTTTTTATATTTAAAACACCATATCGCCCAGGTGGTCTGACAGCTGTAACAGTTGCTAATTTTTTATTGTTTAAGTGAAAATTTATCAATTGTTTTATATTAATATCTGATATTCCATCTCCGTAGGTAAAGAAAAAAAACTTTTCATTTGATATCAATCGTTTTACTCTTTTTAGTCTTCCTCCCGTCATAGACTCTTTTCCAGTATCAATAAGAGTTACTTTCCAATTTTCTTTATTTTTAGGTGAATTGTATCTTTTAAAATAATTTTCAATTATTTCTTTTTTGTAACCACAACAAATAATGAATTCATTTATTCCATAACTTGAATAAATTTTCATTATATGCCAAAGAATAGGCTTTCCTCCAATTTTGACCATTGGTTTTGGAATATTTTTTGTCTCTTCATTTAGACGTGTTCCACGACCACCAGCTAATATTACTACTTTCATAATTTTTTTTTAAAATACTTTGTATACCAATTAATGGTTTCATATAAGTTATATTCAAAACTATTTTCAAAATCTTTTTTACTTAATCCTTTTTTTAAATTCATCAAAGATAATATTTTATTTTTGATTTGATTTACTGAGATTAAGTGTTTTTTTTTAATATATTTTGATTTATTTGTTATAACCTTAAGCACTTGACTGATGTGAATAAATTGTAATTTTTTAGAAGAGTTATTTAAAATTATTTTCTTTTTAAAAAGAATTTTTTTAATTAATGATGGTACTATTCTATTAAAATTAAGATCGTTGTTTCCAAATAAATTGGAAAGCACTAAGTTTTTAATTTTTAAACCATAACTATCTTCATAAAATTTACAAAGATCATCATTTGTTTTTTTTGCAATAGAATAAATTGACTTATTTTTTTTTTGAACTTCAGTGCTTGTAAAATTAATTATTTCAATTTTTTTTTGAAACTTAATACATTCCAATGTATTCAATAATATATTTGTGTTATTGAAAAAAATTCCTGAATTGTTATTTTTCAAATTCTTACTATTATTGTTATTTGATGCACATATAATTACCTTGTCAAAATTGTATTTTTTAATAATTCTAATCAGGTCTTTGGATGAATGAAGATTAAAAAAATAATATTTAATATTTTTTTTTTTAATAATATTTTGTTTTTTTTTTTGAACACAAATAATTTGTTTAAATGGAATTTCGGTAATTATATTTTTTCCAATAAAACTATTTGATCCTAAAATTAAAACTGTATTATTAAATTTTATTTGCGAATGCTGAGAGATCACTATTTAAATATTCTTTATAATTATACTTATCTATTATATGAAAAACTGGCAAGTGAAACACTAATTTTCCTCCTTTTTTTATATAGTTGATTTCTTGCTTTATAGTTTCTTTTCTAAAAGACCATATTAAAACTAACAGATAATCTGGATTAATTTTACGCATTTTCTTTTTACTTATTATTTGAATGTTTGATCCTGGTGTAAATTTATTATTTTTTTCAGGATTTGCATCAGCGATAAAGGGGATTAATTTACTATTTGCTGAAATTTGATTAAGAACAATGTTCCCTTTTGTTGCGGCACCATAACCTAATACACTTTTTTTTGTCAGTTTTGCCAATTTTAAAAATTCAATTAAATTTTTCTTAGTATTATTTATTCTTAAATTAAGATTTTCGTATGTTTTTTTATTAATTTTAGACTCATAATCTATTAGTTCATAAATTTTTTTTGTATTACTTTTTAATTTTGATTTCTTTTTTGAGCATTTAATCTCAATGCTTCCACCATTAATTTCATTAAATCTAAAATCTAATATTTTTAAATTATTCTTTTCAATTAATTTTTTAAAAACACTAATTGAATAATAGGAAACATGTTCATGACAAATCTGATCATAAGTTAAGTTCTCAATTAGCATTGGCCAATATGATAATTCTAATATCCAAATTCCATCTTTATGTAATAGCTTGAAGATATCTTTACAAAAAGAATTAGGATCCTCAATGTCATAAAACATTGCAAAAGATGTAATTAAATTAAATTTTTTTTTACCAAATTTCTTTTCGACTGAAGCTCTAGAGAAAAAATCTGTCTCTAATTTTATTTGATTGCTATGGTATTTCTGAAATTTACCAGCTGATGGATCAATTCCATATAATTCTTTATATTTGTTTTTTGCAAAAAAATTTAAAAAGGTACCATCATTACATCCTATATCTAATATCTTGTCCTTTGATTTTAGGACTATTTTATCTTTTAAAATTTTTAGGTATTTTTCCTTCATATGCTCTATCATAAGCGGACTCAATGATGTTCTGTATCCATATGTGCTTCCATACATATTTTCTAAAGGTGCTAATTCTTTTAACTGAACTAAATTGCAATTTTTACATTTATATAAATCTAACGGATATGATTTAAGATTTTTTTTTGGCTTGTTATAGAACAAACTACTTATGGGTTGTTTTCCTAAATTTACAATTTTATCTAATCTTTTTTTTTTACAGTTAATACATTTCATAAAGTTTAATGTTTAATATTTTAATTTAATATGATAATTAACATTATGATATCAATTATATCTCCATGCTTCAATGAAGAAAGTGTTTTACCAAGTTTTTTGGATGAAATAGAAAAAATTATCAAAAAATTAGATCATAAGTTCGAACTAATTCTTGTTGACAATAATAGCTCAGACTCAACATGGGAGAAAATGAAATTAAATGAAAAAAAATTTAAAAATATAAAACTTATCAAATTTTCTAATTATTTTGGAAAAGAAGCCGCTATCCTTGCTGGTATAGATAACTGTAAAGGAGATGCTGCAATCATAATTGACCCTGACTTAGAGGATCCACCAGAATTAATACCTGAAATGATTAATAAATGGAAGCAAGGACATGACGTAGTTTTAACACAAAGATCGTCAGAAGATATAACTTATACTAAAAAAATTTTAAAAAGTTTTTTTTATAAAATTTTAATATTTAGTTCTGAAAAAAATCAAAAAATTTATAAAGATTCTGGTGACTTTAGATTGATTGATAAAAAAATTATTAATCATGTAAAAAATATGAGGGAAAGAACAAGATTTTTAAGAGGTTTAGTAAGTTATATTGGATATAATCAAACGATTATAAAATTTGACAGACCATTTCGAAAAAAAGGTGAGTCAAAATCCTCTTATAGTTTTTTGTACAAATATGCTTCGGATAGCTTGTTTTCTTTTTCCAATGTCCCAATTTCTTTGATAACTAAATGTGGTTTTTCATTATTATTTTTCCTTTTGATTTTTACATTATTTTTAATTTTTCAGAAATTGATAGGTAAACCATATGAGGGCTTTACAACTGTGTTACTTTTGATTGGATTAACTTCAAGTTTTAATATTATTGCAATAGGGTTAGTAGGCGAATATGTTTCGAGGATATATAATGAAGTAAAAAAAAGACCAAACTATATAATAGAAAAAATTGAAAGTAGTGAATAATCTAAACACTCATATCATATGGAACGCTAACTAGTTTTTTAATTTTTTCAGAGTTTTCTAAAAGTTTGTTAAGATTATTTACTCTATGGTATTTAAGATAATCTTTTTCAATAGATTTATGAATTTTAAATGTATTAACTATTTTTATTTTAGGAAACATGCTTTTTAAAAAAAAATTAATTGTTGAATAATATGACATTATAAAATTAGGTTTTAAGTTAGGAATTAATAATTCTAAAGGTATATAATCTTTCAAATATTCATTAATGTCTTTTATTATTAATTTATTATTCATAAATTCGTTTTTAAAAATTTTTTTATGAAAATCTGGAACACTCCCCTTCCACTTAAATAAAAAAATATAATTTGAAATTTTAATTTTATTTTTTTTAAAAAAAATTATTAAATGTTTAACGTATATTTTTGAGAATTGTTTTGCTTTGTAAGAATTAAACTTTTGGAGGATAATATTGTCTGTAATCAAAACTATTTTTTTTTTAAAGACTAGCTTACTATATTTTTTAGATAGTTTAGATAAAATCATTTTATAAAAATCTTTGTTTATTTCAGAGGGTAAATTAAAGATTTTATTATTGTAGTTTTTTTTGTATAAACTATAAAATTTAACTTTCTTATGATTATATAAGTAATAAATTTCGTAAAAATTATTATTTACAATAAACTTAAATCTATCAATTAGACTCAACAATAAATTTTTTTTTTTAAGAATCATTATATCACCCAGTCCATGAAAAAAATAAGAGTGAGAACAATCAAAATTATTTAAAAAGATTTTAGAAATTAAATCATTCGAGAACCAAACCTCATTAACTAAATTTAAATCTATCTTATTTGATTTAATAAAATTATTAATTTGTTCTTTATATTTTTCATTTTTTTTTTTAATCTTGAAAATATAAAAAAAATTTCTTAATGAAAACATTTCATAATTATCAGGTCTTCTATAAAAATAAATCTTTTTACAGTCTATTGATGAAAAGATTTTTTTTATTAATTTTGAATATTGATTTCTAAATTTAAATTTTATTTTTCCATCCGAATACCTTTCTTCAATTATAATTGAAACATCACTAATTTTATTTTTTTTTTCTAATAATTTTGAGGACATTAATAAGGCTGAATTAATATTATTCACAAAAATTAAAAGATTATTTTTTTTCATTTAACTTTGTATATAGTTGAAATAATTGATTGGTCTGTTTTGATTTCATGAATTTTTGTAAATTTTTTTTCAAAATCTTTATCAGAAATAAAGTTAGTTATAATATAATTTGATTCAATTAATTTATTTGTAATAAAAATTTTATCATTTACTGATTGATTCATTCTAACTAAAGTAGACCTTAAAGAAGGACCATCAGAATAAATATAAATCTTATCTCTTTTATCAAATTGATATAGATAATTAAAAACTTGCTTATTTGAAATCCCCCACCAATCAATATCAAATTTTTTATGATTATCTTTTATAAAATTATTAAAATAAGCATATTGATTAGGATGATTATTTATTATCCAAAATGTATTGTGACCTACTGATAGAATTAAAAATATAATTGCATAAATATAAAAATTTTTATTTTGAAATTCTATATTTAACTTATTTATTATATTAATAATTATTGTAATAAAAAATGGATAAGCAAAATATATATGTCTCCATCCATTATATTTTGTATTTTGAAAGATAGATGAAAGTAAAAAAATTAAAATCAAATTTATAAATAAATAGTACATATAAATATTTTTTTTTGATTCAGTATGTGAATAAATATAATAAGTGGATAACAATACAAAAAATATTACATAATAACTTGGTGTAGTAAGAGCGAACATAACAATTTGATAATACCAGTGAGCGTTCATTCCTTTAATTAACTCTCCAAAAAAAAATATGTCACCATGCCAACCAAAATTGGTTAATCTTTCTATCAGTATAAAAAAGTTTTCAATAGGATTACTCCATAAAAATGGAAAAAAAATTACATAAAAAATCGTTATTAATAAAAAAAACTTAATAGAATTACTAAAAAAAAATTTAAATGTGTATTTCTTAATTATAAAAGAAATAAAAAAAATCATGATAAAACTAATTGCAAGAGAGCCCGCTAAAGGTTTGGTAATAATTGAAAAAGCACAAAACAAAGTTGCCAATAACAAGTTTTTGACTTTATTTTTACTTAAAAATTTTAAAAAAAAATAATTTGTAAAAATTACTAAACACAATAAAAAAATATCTGAAATATTATAAAATGACTCAGCAAATATTCTTGGAGACGATATAAAACATAATATTCCCAAAAAAGACAAAATATTTTTTTTTGTTAAAAATAAAAAAGTTTTGAAAAGTATTAACAACGAAATACAATAAATAAAAAAAATTATATAACAACTTAAGTAATAAACATTTTCATTATTATCTGATGATTTATCATTATTTGTAATATTAAAAATAATCTCAATTATAGCAACTGGGAGTGTAAATATTGAGCCATAAAGATTATATTTGGGATGTTCATTAAATTCTGGGATATTTTTACTTCTTGGAAATTTTTTTTCTAAATCAGGGTAGAATATGAGTGAGATATATTTTAAATTCACAAAACCCATCAATCGATGAATACCATTATCCCAACCAAAACCGTAATCTTTAACTAGACTTAGTCCATTCAAAAAGAATACAAACAAAAATATTAAAAAATAATTTTTGGTTAGAAATTTTGTGAACATGATTTAATTATTATTAGAAAAGGTAAATTTAAATTAAATTCAATTTTTTTATTCATATATTAATTTTTAATGTATATTAAATAATGTTTAATTTAAAATCTTAATTATTAAGTTATGAATATTTCAAATCCAGTTTACACAAATTTAAAAAAAAATAAATTAATCTTTGATAAAAATTTAATCATAATCAGTCGAGGAACAAGAGATTCAAAAGTAAATGTATTAAAAGATAAAAAAGAAAAAATAATTTTTTTACAAAAACACATTACGGGAGACAATTATTATTTAAATGTTAAAAATAACGATAGAAGATCTTTATTAAATAAAAGTCAAAAAAAAATTAATCATGTTTATACTAAAAAAGGAAATATAATTACAAGCTATTTAAATGACGATGAAAGACGAAAAAAAAACCTAAATAAATTTTTTATAGGTAAAGACATTTTAGATTTTGGCTGTGGTTGGGGAAATTTTTTAATCAAAATAAAAAATGCTAAAAGTAAAAATGGTGTTGAGGTAGGTTCAGATTTTATTCAACATTTAAAGAAAAAAAAAATTAGAATAAAAAAAGATATATCAGATTTTGATATGAACTTTGATTATATTACTCTTTTTCATGTATTACATTACTTACCTAATCAAATTGAAATATTAAAAATTTTAAAATCTAAACTTAAAAAAAAAGGTAAAATAATTATTGAAGTTCCAAATGCCAATGATTTCTTATTATCTACAGATGAATTTAAAGCTTTTAAAAATTTTACTTTTTGTAAAGAGCAATTAATTTTGCATACAGAAAAATCATTGAAACTTTTTGTTAAAAAGGCTGGATTTAGAAATATTAAAGTAAATTTTTATCAACGATATAATATCAATAATCATTTTGGATGGTTTTTTTATAATAAACCAGGTGGTCATCAATTTCTAAAAAACCTTTTTAATAAAAATATGATTAAAAATTATTCAGATTTTTTAAAAAAGAAAAAAATTACTGATACACTAATATTAACAGCCCAAAAATAAATGATTAATTTTGATAAAAGTTCAATTTGTATGGTCATGTATCACTACGTAAGGCCAGTTAAAAATAGTAAATATCCAAAACTAAAAGCTTTAGAATTTACTGAGTTTAGAAATCAAGTTAAGTGGTTTAAGAAAAATTTTGATATAATTAATTTTGATGATTTAACTGAAATTTTAAATAAAAAGAAAATTTCAGGAAAAAAAAAATTAATACTTACGTTTGATGACGGTTATAAAGATCATTACAAATATGTTTTGCCTGAATTAAGAAAAAATAAAATAACTGGTTTTTTTTACCCTCCCAGCAAAGTTGTTGAGAATGAAATTGTTCTAGATGTTAATATGATCCATTTTATTTTAGAAAAGGAAGATGATATAAAAAAAATTTTGGATGATATAAATGTTCTGCTTAAAAAATATAACCACAAAAATATATTTGATATGAAAATAAATATAAATTTGCTTAAATCGCGCTATGATGATTTAGAAACATCCTTAGTTAAAAAACTTTTACAATTTTTGTTACCTGAAAAAGTAAGACATAAAATCCTTAATAATTTGATAGAAAAATATCTCAATTTAAGTGTGAGAGATTTTTCAAAAAAATTATATATAAATTCAAAGGAATTAGTTGAGATGTATAAAGACGGAATGCATATAGGTTCCCATGGTGAATTTCATGAGAGGTGGGGGATTTTATCTAAAAATAAACAATTACAAGAGATAAATAATTCAATAAAATTTTTTAAAAAATTAAATTTTAATATTAAAAATTTATCTGTTTGTTATCCGTATGGATCGTATAATAAAGATACATTAGAAATAATTAAAAAAACTGGTTTTAATTTTGGCTTAACAACTGATGTCGGTGTAATATCCAATAAAAATTTGAAAAATAAGTTTGTTTTTCCAAGATTAAATGCTAATGACTTCCTTAATTTATAATTAACTTTACATTTATGAGCAAACAACAGAAACAAACAAAACTATTTTTTGAAAAAGAAGCCAAAAATTGGTCGTTAAGAGCTGACTTTTCTACTAATAAAATTCCTAACACGATTATTCAGAGAAACTCATTTGTTATAGAAATGATTAAAAAATACAAAAAGAAAAAACACCTTGATATAGGCTGTGGATCAGGTGATTTATGTTTTTATGCTTCAAAGATTACTAAGCAAAGTATTGGAATAGATTTTTCTTCAAAGATGATAAGTATTGCAAATAAGAAATTTAATAAAAGAAATCTTTCATTTATTAATGACAATATTTTTAATTATAAACCAAAAGAAAAATTTGACGTCATTTCTGCTGTAGGATTTTTAGAGTATCTTTCTTTCGAAGAGATAAACAAAATTATCTCATATTGCTACAAAAACTTAACTAAGAATGGAATATTAATTTTAGGCTCTAGAAATAGACTTTATAACCTTTTCTCATTGAACAGATTTACTGAATTCGAAGCTAAATTAAAAACTCACAAAAGATTTTTGAAAGAAGCTATTGATTTAAATAAATTTACATTAACAAAATTTCTTAAAAATAATAAAAATTATTTTGAAGAAACTCCATTCAGTCAGCCTACAACTACAGGTATAAAAGTAAATGTTAGAAATCAATTTACACCTGGTCAAATAAATAACTTATTAAGTAAACACAATTTTAAAATAAATGAAATATCTCCAATAAATTATCATCCTGTTTCTCCTGCAATATATAATAAAGGTGATAAAGAAATCAGAAAAATATCAAATTTGATAATGATGCAAAAAAATAAATTGGCTTTGATTCCTTTCTCATCATCTTTTATAATTTCTGCAAAAAGGATTTAAGTTTATTTATTACAAATAATTAAAATCTTTTAATTATTACGATTTAAATAAATTAAATCATAGCATATTAAATTTGTAAAAATAGATGTTGAATAAATTCTTTTTTTATATTTGAGAATAAAATTTTTTTTTTTTAAAAAATTATTAATCCTATCAAATTTATCTTTTTCATCTTCTTTTTTACTTAATAATTCTAGAGTTAAAACTTTTGTTTTTTCTAGAGCATATTTAGAATTTATTAATATATTTTCTTCATTACCCTCAGTGTCAATTTTCAAAATATCAACTCTATTGATTTTTTCAGTTTTGATAAATTTGTCTAATGAAATAGTTTTAATTTTTTTCTTAGAAAAAAAATTTTTTCTTTTTCTAAATAAAAAAAATAAATTTCTTGATATATTGTAGCCTTTAGATTTGTAATAAATATCGCTCAACGAAGTTCCTGAAGCTGGAAACGCATTATTAAAATATAATGTTTTATAATTTGTTCCTGAGTCAATCGCATAAGGAAAAAATTTTTTTTTAATTCCTAATCTATTAAGATTTGGTAAAATATTTTTGTTAGGGTCTATCATATAAAAAAAAACATCTTTATTATTTAAATTTTGGTTAATTTTTTTGCTAAAATTCCCAACGTAGCACCCAATATCTATTACCGTTATTTTATAATTTTTTTTTTTTAAATTTTGAATTAACTTTGCTGAAAAACCCTCAATATCATTGGAAAATATAAGGTTATAAAGGCTATATAAAAATTTTGTCATTTGTTTCTTATAAGTTAAAATTGTTTGGGTTCCACTTCTTTTTACGCAAATCACTGTAAAGACCTAGCTGAATTCTTGGATTTTTTGAATCCTTTAAAGGTGTTCCTTTATGAATACCATTGGTATTTACTATTATTAAAGTGCCTGCTTTTCCAGTGCAATCTCTGACTTTTAAATTGTGCACTTTAAGTATTTCTTTGATTTCAGAATTTTTATAAAAACCATATTTGCCATTTTTTTTATTAATAAATAAATCTTCCTCCATGGCATTTTTACTAATTTTATGACTTTTTAGTACATATTTTAATGGGGAATTTTCTATACCCACATCTGTTAATAATAAAAAAAATTTTAATCTTATCCTCCAGTCATCAAAATGAAATTTATCTGAAGTAAATTGAAGTTGACTTAATGGACGATTTATTTTTTGTCTAATTTCAACCATATCTTGATAAAATGATACATTTTTTGACACATAATACCTTGAAAAATTTCTTATTAATTTTGAATTATAAAATAATTTAGAGGCTGGTGACACCTTTGAAATATTATAGAGTCTGAATAAACCTTCATGAGTATTCCTGTAATACTTAAGTTTTTTATTCGGCTCTTTTATCAACCTACTCAATAGTGGCTTAACTTCTTTTGAAATTTTTTTTATTTGATTTTTTAGTAAAAAATTAGGTACAAAAGAGATACCTTGTTCATTAAGATCGTTTAAAATTTTTCTAAATTTAGGATCTTCATCTTTTTCATGAAAAAACCTGTTTAAGTATACTTTAGTATAATAAATTTTTTTTTTAATATGAAACAAAAATTTTCTCATATTATATTCTAGAAAAAACAATATTGTAAATATTGCTATTTTTAATAATGTTTATTTTTTTATAATTTGAAAATTCTTTCGCTAAAATTTTAACACACTCTTGATGCTCTTTAAAATTGGGATTTATTTCAATTAAAATTGATTTTAATGCTTTAGATTTAATTGTTTTTTTTAAACCTTTTAAAACATTTAATTCATTACCATCAACATCAATTTTAATAAAGTTAGGTATAAATTTTATTTTTTTTAAAAAATCATCTAGAACTACAGCATATGATCCTGATTTAAATTTAATATCAAAACTTCTCCCCTCATCATTTATGTTTCTATCAAATGTGGTGTGTGCGCCACCAAATTTAAGTTCTTTAGAATGATATAGATAAGAAGGACCACTTTTATCATTAGCACAAATTGGATATGCAGATATCAAATTTTGAAATTTATTGTCAAATATGTTTAGATTTAATAAGGCAAAGTTTAATGATTGAGGTTCAATGGAAATGCATTTGCAATTTTTATGTGCCGCATAAAGAGAATAAACCCCTATGTTGGCTCCAATATCTAAAAATCTAGAATTTCTAGGGAATTTAGATATCCAATTAACAGTATCAGGTTCATGAGAATAAAATTTTCTCGCTCTTACTTTTGGAATATCTCCTATATCTCTTATACTAAAGATATTTTTGCCATTTGATTTTTTAACAAAAATTTTTTTATTTAAATACTTGTTATTTTTATTAGTCAATTTCATTTTATAATTGATTTGCTATATCGTTTTGCATTTTTTTATAAATATCTATATTTAATATATTATTATTTTTTTTTAATAATAATTTATTAATTGTTTTTTTAAAAATTGATCTCGTATTACAAAAAAATAAATTTTTAAATTCGAATATACTACTTTTTTCATTAAAAAAATTTGTAATGATACATGGTACATTTAAATCAGCAGACCATATCATTGTATCACTCTCATAACTAATTATAAATAAATCAGAACAATCAATAATGTTAAATAATTTTTCATCAATTATTTTAAAATTAAAAATCTTTTCTATCCATAAATAATCTTTTTTTTTTTGTTTTGGATGAAGTGATACAAGACATTCAATTTCTTTCGATAAGCTAATTTTTTTTAAATACTCTGTAATTTCATAATTTCTTTTATAGCCTTCTTCGTAAGATGTAATATTATGCTCAAACCATGGATTAGGCATAAATTTTATAATTTTTTTATTGTTGGCAATTTTATATTTTTTTTTAAATAAATTTTTTTTTAATAATTTTTTTTTTATGTCAATTTCATTCAAAGCATAACTATCTAGATTTTGGATTAATTTACTTCTAAACCCTTGTTTGAGGTAATATGCTTTACTGGCATCACTTTGAAAAAAAGCTTGATCTACATTAGATCCAGATATCCAAGGGTTTTTTGGAAATAAGTTAAAAAGGTTATATAGCCATAATATATTTTTTTTATAAAAATAAATAATTTTTTTATTAACAACTGTATAAAGATGCTGGTTTGATAGCATTGGTGTATGTGAATAAAATTTCTTAATATTTTTTTTTCTATTCTGAATAACAAATTTTTTAGCTGAAAAAATTCCAGAAGGTATTAGAACAACTTTAATATTATTTTTTTTAGAGTGTCTAATGAATGATAGAAGAATATCAGGGCTTCTATCATCAGAAACCAAAATTGTTTTGATATCATTCGATTTTAATATGTAATACGAATAAATAAAATTTTTTAAAACAATCAAAAAGTTAATGATATAAGAACTATATAAATTTTGATTAATATTTAAGTTATTTGAGACAATTTGATTAAAAATATAATATTTTGAATTTTTAATACCAATTTTTTTTTTTATAACTTCAATATGTTTTTTTTGACCAATAAAAACTAATTTTTGATTATTTCTTAAAATCTTTTTATATAAAGGGACAAATTTATCATTTCTAAAATCTACAAATACTCCAACAGTCATAAAAATAATTTTTAAATCTTATAAATTTTATTCCAT
>Ga0209631_10001064_pt1 | contig 36257 bp, 43 predicted proteins | sample COG_08_FD_184752 | JGI IMG/M metagenome (GOLD analysis project Ga0209631, IMG submission 184752) | Pelagic Microbial community sample from North Sea - COGITO 998_met_08 (SPAdes) (version 2) | ecosystem: Environmental > Aquatic > Marine > Neritic zone/Coastal water | place: Helgoland, sampling... | reverse complement strand
ATATATTTTTCCCGGGGAAGTGACAAAGAAATATACCTTGAGAGAAAAAAACTAGGAGAACTTTTGTTCCCAAAAATTGCTGAAGCAATTAATGGAGACTTAGTCAATACGGTTTTTTCATACATTCCAAATACCGCGGAGACATCATTTTATGGAATGGTACATGAAGCGCAAAAATACATTAGCAATCAATCAATTAAAAAGGTTTTAGACTCTAAAGAAAACCTGTCTAATGAGATGCTTAAAAAGCTTTTTTTATTGAAGCCTAGAATTGAAAAAGTAGCAATTAAGGACGCAAAACTTAGAACTTTTATTGCTGACGATGTCAATAGAGACGAGCTAGTCGCCCACGTTTATGATGTTACTTATGGATCTATTAAAGAAACAGATACACTTATTATAATCGATGATAGTATTGTAAGAGGAACTACACTACAGAAAAGTATATTAAAGATTTTGGACAGGTTAAACCCTAAGAAGGTGATAATAGTCTCAAGCGCCCCTCAAATCAGGTATCCAGATTGCTATGGAATTGATATGGCTAAAATGGAAGACTTTATTGCTTTTAGAGCGGCCATTAGACTTTTAAAAAATGAAGGAAAAGAGAGTACAATAAAAAAGACCTATCAAGACTGTCTTAAAGAGTTAAAGTTACCGCCTTCGAAAATGAAGAATAAAGTTTCCCAAATCTACTCGGATTATTCGGACGAACAAATTTCTGACCAAATAGCCAAAATATTAAAAGAAGGAGATATTAAATCAAAAGTTCAGGTTATTTTTCAGCCCGTGGAAAATTTACACATAGCCTGTCCTAGAAACCTTGGGGACTGGTATTTTACAGGGAATTATCCTACACCTGGAGGAAATAAGGTAGTTAACCAAGCCTTTGTAAATTATTACGAAGGGACAGGCAAAAGAGCCTATTAGGAATTTTTACTATACAGTTTAGAAACAAACTCCCAGTTTATCACATTAAAAAAACCAGAAATATAATCAGGTCTTCTGTTTTGATAATTTAAGTAATAAGCATGTTCCCAAACATCCAAGCCAAGGATAGGCTGTCCACCACAACCAATGCCTTTCATGAGAGGGTTGTCTTGGTTGGGGGTTGAACAAACCTCTAATTTTCCTCCAGAATGAACACAAAGCCAAGTCCACCCTGAACCAAACCTAGTGCCAGCCGCTTTAGAAAAAGCAGATTTAAACTCATCAAAGCTTCCAAATGAATCATTTATTGCAGAAGCTAAATCTCCTGAAGGAATACCACCTCCGTTAGGACTCATAATATTCCAAAAAAGAGAATGATTAAAAAACCCCCCTCCATTATTTCTTACAGCAGCATTATTGAGATCTAATTCTGCCAAAATAGCTTCAATGGACATTGTTTCTAAATCCGTTCCTTTAATTGCATTATTTAGGTTATTGGTATATCCAGCATGGTGTTTACCGTGATGAATTTGCATAGTCTTTGTATCGATGTGAGGCTCTAAGGCATCAAAGGAATAATTTAAAGAAGGAAGTTGAAAAGCCATAATTATAGTTTATTTGTTAAGTCATAAAATTAATTAATAATCGTGTATTTTTACTAGTAACTAAGATTTTTTTTTGACACCAGCTTTTGAAATTATAAACGCTTCTGCAGGATCGGGCAAAACATTTGCGCTAGCAGAACGCGTATTAACTAAAATTCTTAAATCTCAAGATGATGATTATTTTAAAAGAATACTAGCCTTGACTTTTACAAATAAAGCTGCTCAAGAAATGAAAGAAAGAGTATTGTATTCTCTAAAGGAGTTTTCAATCTCTGAAAATAACAAAAACCCATCACCTCTTTTTAACGAAGTAAAAAAAAGGTTAAATTTTTCAAACGAGGAGATAAATAGAAAATCTAAAACGAGACTAACCAAGATATTACATGATTTTTCCTTTTTTCAGATTGACACATTAGATAGCTTTAGTCACCATATTATAAGGTCTTTTGCAAACGAGCTAAATTATTCATCAGATTTTAATGTAACAATAGACAATCAAGATATTATTGAAGAAGCGGTTTCCCAAGTTTTTAATAATAACAATAAGGATCAAAATAATCTGCTCATAGATTTTGCTGTAAAAAAAATATCCGAAGGAAAATCTTGGGATGTTGAACACGATTTAAAAGAATTTGCAGAAGCTATTTTTAATGAAAACCAATTTAAGGATGTTGAAGATTCGTCTAGCACTAGTTACAAAGGATACAATAAACTAAAAAGAGACCTTGAAAACAAGAAACAAAAGGAGCTCAGAAAAAAAACAAAAATTTTACAAAAGATTGATGTTTTTTTCAAAGCTCAAGAATTTGAAATCATGTTTACAAGAAATGCTTTCCCGAAGTTTCTAGATAAAGTAAAAGAGAATGATTTTACATGGAAAGCAGTATCCTCTATCGAATCACTTTTTTTAAAAGGTACTCTGTTAAAAAAAGCTTGTTACGATAAAACTCCCTCACAAGCTATGGAATTTGTAACTAAAACGGAAGGGTTGTTTTTAAAGCTAAAAACTATTTTAGTAAACATCTATACTATTAATTCTTTTGAAAATTCAGTAACTCCAACAGCATTATTAAATACAATAAAAAAACATTTTAAAGACATTCAAAAAGAAAAAAATCAAATTTCTATTTCTGAATTTAATGAAATAATAAACAGGGAAATTTCAAACCAACCCATCTCTTTTTTGTATGAAAAACTAGGCATTAGGTTTAACAACTATTTTATTGACGAATTCCAAGACACATCTTCAATGCAGTGGACCAATATAGTTCCGCTTATTTCACACGCTTTGGAGTCTGATAACCACGATGAGTCGGGCTCGCTTCTTTTAGTAGGGGACCCCAAACAATCCGTTTACAGGTGGAGGGGAGCCGACCCAAACATCTTTATTTCTTTAATGGGCACAATCAACCCATTCAACGTTGCTAAAAGCAGCAATGGGCTACCCAAAAACTATAGAAGCAAAAAAGAGATTGTGAAATTCAATAATAAGCTTTTTAGTTCAGTAGCAGACCTATTTATGAACTCTAACCACAATAGAATTTATAAACTTGGGTCAAATCAAGTTGAAAACGAGAAACAAGGAGGGCATGTTACTATTAAGTTTTTAAACCCTGAATTAAAAAAAAGTGAAGAACTAGAGGAGGTGTTAAAAACAACAATAGACAGGGTTAAATGTTGTAATGGCAGAGGTTTTAAATATTCTGAAATCGCAATTTTAACAAGAGACAATAAACAGGCTTCACTCATTTCAGCTAGATTAATAGAAAAAAGGATTCCAATTGAGTGTTTTGACTCTCTTTCAATTGGTAATTCAGAAAAAGTAAAGATTTTAATTAATATAATTAAGCTTAGACAAAACCCGCTTAATAAAACCTCAAAGTTTGAAATAGCAAACTATTATTATTCCAATGTGAGCAATGGAGATCAGTATCTTTTTTTTAAAAATATAATTGAGTTAGAGCTCGCAAACTTTTTCAAAAAACTTGGGGCAGATGGGGTAGAAAACAGCTTTAACATGGAGCTTGTAGATTCTATAGACTATTGCATAAAAAAGCTTAAAATGGATGAAGACAATTCTAATCCTTTTTTAGCTTTTTTTAAAGAGATATTATATGATCAGGTTTATAATAAGAACTGTAATGAAAATGAGTTTTTACTTTTTTGGGACAAAAATAAAGACAAACTATTTGTTCCTAGTCAAGACACAAACGATTCTGTTAAGATTTTGACAATACATAAATCAAAAGGGCTTGAGTATCCTGTTGTAATATACCCATTTGTAGATTCAGTTACCTATAGGAAACGCGGGCTTAAAAAATGGCTGCCGATTGACGAAAATCAAGACTCAACAAAGCTACTCATGCCGTTTAATGAGAATTTAAAAGAGTATAACCGCTATTTTAAAAACGAGTATGAAACTACCTTAGTTAACCAGGAGTTAGACAATGTAAACCTTCTGTATGTAGCTTTAACAAGGGCGATTGAAGAATTACACATGATACCCGTTTACCCCAAACTGGGGGCAATTGATTCGCATAGCCAAATGTTGAGGTTTTTTCTTCAGAGCGATAAAAAGTGGAGCGACAAAAAGTTTAATTATATATGGGGAGAAAAGACTGTAAAGAAAAAGATTAAAAGGATTATAATTGAAAAGGTTAATAAGTTTCATACACAGACTTTAAGCATAAAACCAGAGATAAAGTTTACTAATCAAAAAATTAAATTTGGCAATGCGTTTCATGATTTTATGTCTCGGATTTTATATGTCTCAGATTATAAAAAAGAAGCAGAAATTTTTATGAAATTGAATTTTATTGACTTAGAAGTTAAGAAACAGATCCTCTCGGTTTCAAAGCAATTAATAAACCATCCTAATTTAAAAAAACACTTTCTCAGTAATAATTCTGTAGTTTGTGAAAAAGAAATTTTTGTTGATAATGGCAAGCCTATTAGGCCTGACAGAATAGTTTTCAACGAAAATAAACAGATTGATATTATCGACTATAAAACAGGAGAGAGGAGCAATAAAGATGAAAATCAAATTAAAAAATACCGTCAAATTCTTTCGAAAATGGGATATAAGGTCAATAAAACAGTATTAATTTATGTTAGCGCTAACAACAATGATATAGACATTGTTCCGAATAAATAAAAAAAGTAACCTCTAATATCCTATAAATTCATTAAGTTTGCACTACGGAATTATTAAACAAACTATTACAATGAAAAAATTAGTTAAAATATTATCAGTTTTTGTAATGATTTTTTCTGTTAGCATAATGCTAGCTCAGGACAAAAACAATCAATGGCAATTTGGACTGGGAGTTAATGCAATTGACTTTCATCCTGTAGGCACAAATTCCTCAGACAATGCAACTGGAGGATTATTTAGCGAATACTTCAATTTTGAAGAAAATTGGAACATACCAAACACACCAATTAACACAGTAAGCTTAACTAGATATGGAACGGAAGATTTTTCATATGGATTTAGAGCTTCGGTTAATTCTATTACTAGGTTAGGAGACAGTAGAGCAAGAATTGATGCTAAGTTTTTAGCGAGTTTAGACGCAGTTGTTTCATATAATTTACCCGAATTTCTTTCAGTTGGTAATATGGAGCCTTTCTTAGAAGCGGGAACAGGTTACACTTGGTTTGGAAAAGAAAGGTCACACACCCTAAACGGTGGAGCTGGAGTTAATATTCCATTGTCTGAGACAGTGTCTATTAAGGTTAGCTCTAACTATAAGCACGCATTCAATGACATGCAAAGCTTAAAAGCTCATTTTCAGCATAATGTTGGTGTAGCAGTTAATTTTGGAGGTAAAGATTCTGATAGAGATGGAGTTTATGACCAGTATGATGACTGTCCTAACCAGCCAGGTTTACCAGCTTTTAATGGTTGCCCGGACAATGATGGAGACGGTATTGAAAACAGCAAAGATGCTTGTCCTGATGTAGCTGGTTTAGCTGAATTTGGCGGATGTCCTGACTCTGACGGAGATGGTGTCCCTGACACACAAGACGCATGTGTAAATGAAGCTGGATCTAAAGAAATGAACGGATGTCCTGATTCTGATGGAGATGGCGTTTCGGATAACATTGACACATGTTCTGATGTTGCTGGGCCTGCAGCGAATAATGGATGCCCATGGCCTGACACTGACGGAGATGGTGTTTTAGATAAAGATGACAAATGTCCAAGCACTGCAGGAGTTTCATCCAACAATGGATGTCCAGAGCCCACTAAGGAGATAATGGAAAGACTTAATGCCGTAGGTGCAATGATACCATTTCAATTAAACAGAGCTGAACTAGGCAAAGAAGTTAAAGGACTTTTAGGTGAAGTATTAGGGATTATGAATAATTACCCTAAAACACCTTTCATGATAGAGGGTCATACTGATTCGTCTGGACCAAAAGCGTTTAATCAGAAACTTTCTGAGTTGAGAGCTATGTCTGTTAAAGAATATTTAGTTGATAATGGAATAACATCATCAAGACTAATGACAGTTGGATATGGAGAAGATAAGCCAATGGTATCTAATAACACAAGAAAAGGTAGAATAAAAAACAGAAGAGTAGAATTCAAGGTAATTCCTCCTCCAGCTAAATAAGCTTAAGTTTTTAATTATTATAAAGAAAAAGCGCCTGTAATACAGGCGCTTTTTTTATTTTTAATAGATGGGTTCGTTTTTAGAAAAAGTAATTAATGAAATTGACTTTAACTCAATTAATTTTGGATCAACTTGCTTTATTCTTCCCAACAAAAGATCTTCCAAAGTATTTAAGAATTTAATTTTAGAGAATATCTCCAAACCTGTTTTTGCACCTGTCATTGAGTCTATTGACTCTTTAGTCAGACGAATTTCAGGCCTAGAAGAGGTTGAAATGGGACAGCTAGAACATCAGCTTTACATCAATTTTACTAAACAACATTCGTCAAAAGAATATAAGGAACTTTATAATAGTAATGTAGGAACAACCTTTATCAAAGACTCCTCCGAAATCGAACAAAACCTTCAAAAGGTTAATAAAGTCTTCAATGATCTTATAGAGATTAATAAGATAAAAAGCTGGGGTGAAAAAGAGGTTAAAAACATAAACTATCAACAGTTCTTAATTAAGCTTAATGCATCTTATTCTAGCTTCAAAGACCTTTTGTTAAGCCAAGGAAAAGGAACAAAGGGAATCTGCTATTCAGAAGCCGTAAACAATCTAGAATATTTTAAAGAAGCAAATAACGATGTTACATATATTTTTGTTGGACTAAACGCTCTTTCAAAATCAGAAGAATTAATAGTGAAAGAGCTTATAGAACACAACAAGAGTTTTATCTATTGGGATATTGATTCAGAATTTTTTAACACTAAAAATCATAGCGCATCACATTTTATAAAAAAATATAGAAACGAATGGCGTTTTTTTTCTAAAAACAAATTTAAATGGACCAGCGAGAGCTTTAATAATCAAAAAACAATTAATATTGTCGAGGCAGATGGTTTTTTAGCTCAAGCTAAAGAAATGGGCAAAGCATTATCAACGATTGATATCACTAAGAAAAAAACAGCAATAGTTTTAGGAGATGACAAATTATTACAAGCATTTCTGAGCTTTATTCCAAAGAATATACCCAAAGACGCTTTAAATATTTCAGTTCCAATAGGAGAAACGGCAGTAAAGCAAACAATTAAAACCCTTTTAGACTTAAAAATTAATGATGTTAATAAAATATCCATAAAAGATATAAATAAAATCTTGTCTTCAACGCTTGTTAAAAAGGTTTTTAAGGTTGAGAAATCTAAAATCACAAAACAGCTATATAACTCAAAGAAATATAAATCACTAGTTAAAGAGCAAAGGATTCTTTATGGGCTTTTGTATGAAAAATGGGATACGAGCAACGGGATAATTAATAATCTAATTAAGTTTTTAAAAAAAATAGTAGACTGCAAGTTTATCTCTGATATTGAAGGCCAAGAAGCAAATTTAATTTTAGAGAAAATAAAACAAATAGAAGAGCTTAATTTAGAAAATAAAATGAATAAAAAAAGGATTAAAGATTTAATTCTATTGTTTATTAGTGAGGTTAAAATAAAAGTAAAACCACAAAGGAATCAAAGCGTTAATGTTTCTGGATTGCTTGAGACAAGGGCACTAGACTATGATACAGTTATTATTAGCTCAGTAAATGAAGGTGTTATGCCCTCGGGCAGAGCATACTCTTCTTTACTTCCTAACGATTTAAAATTAAAGTATAGTCTTTTGGGTTTTGGCGAAAAAGACAAAATATTCAGTTATCATTTTTACAGGCTTATCCAAAGGGCAAAAGAGGTTTTTTTGATTTATAATTCAAACAAAGATGGGTTAAATAAGGGTGAAAAAAGTAGATTTATTTATCAATTAGAAATTAATAAAAATAAAGCTCATGAGATTAAGTATCATAGCTCATTCTCAGATTTTACTACAAATGAAACTAATAAAGAGTTCCTTAAATCTTCAGAGGCTCAAAATAGAATTAGAGAAATATCATTAAAAGGATTTTCCCCTTCTTCATTGGAAACCTACATAAAAAACCCAGCAAAGTATTACACTCAAAAAATATTAAAAATAGATCAGGAAGAGTCTAGTGATGAATATGCAAGCCATAAAACAATAGGACTTATTTTTCACGAGTCTTTGGAGACGCTATACCAGCCTTTTATAGGAAAATATCTTAATGTTGAAAAACTTTGTAAAACCCAAAAGAATATAGAGACAGTTTTGAAAAACACTTTTAAAACCAACCGCGAAGATTATGAAGAGGGAAAGAACAAGATTATATATCAAGTAATAAAAAATTCACTAGAAAATTTTATTAAAGACGAAATTAATCAACTTCAACAAGGTGCAGAAATTAAACTAATTGCCTTAGAACAAGAAATTAAAACAAGTTTGAGCTTAAAAAATAATAAGAAAGTTTACATGAGAGGAATAATAGACCGCATCGATCAAAAAAATGGAGTTACTAGAGTAATAGACTATAAATCAGGTTTGGTTAACTCAAGTCAATTGATAATAAATAGCATGAACACTATATGTAAAGACCACAACAGATCAAAAGCGATGCAACTTATGTGCTACGCATGGATGTATTCTAGAAACCATGAATTACAGTCCTTGTCTCCTGGGATAGTTTCACTGAGAAAATTAAATAAAGGATTTATGAAGATTAAAATTAAGAACTCATTAAATGAGCTTGTTGGAGAAAGCGAGATTAATTTGTTTGAGGACGAACTGAAAGAATTAATTTCTGAAATCATGAATCCAAACATAAATTTTGTGGATTCAGGACTTTAATATTTAACCTCAACCAAAACTTCATTTCTTCGGTTAAATACTTTGTATGGGCTATTGTAAGATAAAACAACAGGCTTACTGTTAATAACCTCTAAATTACTTTCTCTTAATTTTTTTAACAAAAGGCTATGATATTTTTTAACCTTTTCAGTGTTGGAGTATCCCCCGTAAGTTATAGCTGCAAAATGCCCAGGGTCAGAGTTATAAACAGTAATGTTTTTATCTTTAGGAATAGCAAAATTATCCTCGGAATACCTTGAAGGAAGAATAAACTCCATTGTATTAACATTGTCCTGGTTTGTCATTTGGACAGGTGTTGTCATCGAAATTTTTTCTCCCTGCTCATTGTTTCCACTGATATATTTAAATAGCCTGGAGAAGTTGCTGCCTGCGCTAACTTTGGCCTTCATAACTGGCGGATAGAAGCGAACTTCAATTTCATTTAACTTTTTAACAACTTCATATTTTTGAGTTTCGTAACCTTGTGAAAACATAGTGATTGAAATAAATAATAAAACGCATTTAATCATAATTATACTCTTTTTAGTTTAACAGGAAAAGTTTTTCCCGAGTTCCATTGTGGAACATATATGTTCCAGTCAGAGTCTATACAAACATCATGCGGGTTTTTAAAGCTTGAGTTATCATAAACTGGTTTTTGAAAAACACCATTCTCATAAATTGGTTCACTTCCCCCTGGCATTGAAATAATTTTATTGTTTTGATCAAGAATTGCAAGCATTCCATCATATTTACCCCAATCTTTAGTTACAATCACTGCAAAAAATAAGAATTCGTCTTTTATGACTGGCCTACAAATATAACAACCAGGCATTTTGATAGTTTCGATCCATTCTCCATTCATTGAAAATCTTTTAAACTCATTGTTAGATCTTGACGTTATAAGAAGTGTTTTTTTATTTGAATTGCGATAATCAACTGTAACTCCGTGGCAACAATTAAACTGGTTCTTGTCTTGACCTCTTCCTCCAAAATGGCGAATGTACCTGCCATTAAAATCATATTGTATTATATAGTCTAAACCATACCCATCCGCAACATAAAAATCACCATTTGGTGATACAGCAATTTCTGTTGGTTTAAATAAATTTTCTGAACTGTAGGCTGAGATTTCTTTAGGAGCTGAGAACTCAAAGATCTTCTTGCCTTCTATGGTTGTTTTACAAAATTTGTTGTTATCAGGGTCAGTCACATATAAAAACTCTTCACCGCCTTCATTCGAAAGTGTTAGTCCGTGAGCCCCAGGGAAGTTTAAATTTAAAGAATTTAAAACCTTTCCATCTTTTGAGTATATTAAAATATTATTTTTTGGAGTTGTTGTCGTCATGTATAGCCTGTCTTTTGAATCAATAACCATTTCATGACAGTTATCAACAGGGTGTTTAGCCGCATCTTGAGAACTCCATTTTGAATCAAGCTTGAACCTAAAATCTCCATGCCCAATAATTTTATTTCCAATTTCAAAGGAGTTAAATGAAGACAATGTAAAAAAAGAAGAAGCTAAAAGACCTTTTTTGATAAAAGATCGACGTGAGTTAAGGGAATTCATAAAATAAAAGGTTAATTATATAACAAAGAATAATACAAAAAAATAATGAGTAATACTTCCTCCAAGTACAAACAGGTGCCATATGGAATGTGAAAATTTAATTTTTTTTGAGGAGTAAAAATATGTCCCAATAGTATAAAGCAGTCCGCTACAAACAATTAAAACCAACCCTTGAGCGCTAATCAAGCTTATTAAAGTTTTAATCTTAACGACAATAAGCCAGCCCATAATTAAATATAAATACAGAGAAATTTTATCAAATCTTCCCGTAAAGAACAATTTAAAAATTGTTCCAGCCAACATAATTAAAATTATGATTAAAAATATTTCTAGGCCTGAGTGATCATATAATGTTATTAAACACAACGGAGCGTATGAGCCAGCAATAAGGTAATAAATACTAATGTGGTCAAGGGTTCTTAAGAGTTTTTTAAGTTTGGAATTTTCAACGTAGTGGTAAAGAGTGGATGAGGTATAAACAAATAAAAGTCCAAATTGGAAAAACAGAATACTAAACAAACTAAATTCAGAAAGACTTTGGTTAGCATTAAGTATAAAAGGCAGGCCTATAAGACTTAAAATAATCCCCAAAAAATGAGTTAATGTATTCCAATATTCTTCTTTTTTAGTTTGATTCATTTATAGACAAAATTGTTTTTAAAACGTTTCTTCGTAGTATTTTATTGTTTACCCTTTTGAAGTTAATAAAATTAAAAACCATTTTTGGTTTTTCAAAGGAATTTAGCGCTCCAATTGCCTTTGAATAATTAGAAGGAGTTTCTTTTTCAAAAGCAATTACTAGCTTTTCTCCTAAGGAATTATCTGGCAGACCAAGGACAATGAAAGGTGTTGAAAAAAAACCTGAAAGAGTTTTTTCTACCACTTCAGGGTTAATTTTTATACCCCCCGTGTTAATAATAAAGTCTTGTCTTCCTTTCCAAACAAACTCTTTTTCAGATTGTAAATCAATAATATCGTTTGTTGTAATTGGAGCTTCTAAGAGCTCTGTGCTATAAATTTTTAGACACCCATTACTGGACTTAAACCTGATACCGTCTAAAGCCTTGAAAGACTTTCCCCCCTTACTAATATTCTTTAGAGCGACATGAGAAACAGTTTCTGTCATACCAAAGGTTTCATAAATTTCATTTTTCGAACCATTCAAACGAACCCTGGTTTTCTCGCTAATTGGCGCTCCACCGACTAAAAGTATTTTAATCCTTGATAAATCATTTATTGAATTTTCTAATTGGTGTGGAGTACATGCAGAAAAAATATAATCCTGCGTCAAATCTTTAAATGGAGCTTTTGAAGGTTCAACAACTGTTAGGTTAAGACCAAGAGTAATTGCCCTTACTACCATCATTTTTCCAGCAATATAATTTAATGGAAGACAACATAAAGCCTTATTTCCAGGGTTAAGATTTAAAAATGATCCTGTTTTTTGAGCTGACAAAATCATTTTTTTTTTATGTATTGAGATCGTCTTAGGAACACCCGTAGAACCGGATGTTTTCAGAAAAATAACATCTTTTTTATTAAACCATTCTATTAAAAATGAATATAACTCAGGATTTATTTTATTCTTAAGGTCATTTAAATTGTTGGCTGAATAAACATTGCCAGAAAGAGTTATAGATGAATTCATTTTAATCAAGTCAAAAACGTTTTAAAAAAGCTAAATCCCAAGACGTATCAGGATTGTAATAAAGACAACCTTCTTTAATGTAAAGAGAACATGAAATATTATTAGAAAAAAGCTGACCTGTCCCTAAGCCTTGCTTCATGCTTAAAGATTTGTTAAAAACCCATTGAGAAATCGCATTAAGACCCACATTGCTTTCAAGGGCACTTGTCACCCACCATTGGATGTTATTTTTCTTAGCTACTGAAATCCATTCTTCAGATTGTTTAATCCCTCCAATTAAGCTTGGTTTTAAAATGATATATTTAGGATTAATAGCCGAAACCATTTTATCTTTATCACCATTTGGCAAACCAATTAACTCTTCATCTAAAGCAATATCTAAAGGGGAGTTTTCACATAAATAAGCCATATTTTCCCACTGCCCAGTTTCAATAGGCTGCTCAATAGAGTGAAGTGAAAAATCTGAGAGGTATTTTAATTTTTCAAGCGCGTTGTCAAATGAAAATGCACAATTCGCATCAACTCTAATTTCAATATCTTTTTCCGAAAACTCTTTGCGGACATTTTTTAAAAGAGCAATTTCTGTTTCAAAATCAAGTGCACCTATTTTAATCTTTATACAATCAAATCCGGATTTAATTTTTTCAAGTATCTGCGTTTGCATAAACTTTTTCTCTCCCATCCAGACAAGGCCATTAATTGGAATATTTGCGGCGTGTTTTGTGAAAGAGGATTTAAACAGTAAAAAGGGGCTTGCAGATTTTAAAGATAAATAAGCAGTTTCAAGACCAAATAGTATAGATGGGTAAGAGGATAATTTTTCATAGAAATAATCAAGACCAAACTTTATATTTTTACATACTTCATTAAGGGTTTTTTCAAAAGTTTGTAATGGATCAGGACTTAACCCTTCAATTAAACTACATTCTCCAACGCCAATTCTGTCTTGATCTCTAATCACAATAAACCAGCTATCCTTTGTTTTTAAAACTCCCCTGGAGGTTCCGCTTGGAGATTTAAATTTCAGCACATGTTTAAAATAAGAGGCTTCCATCAAACAACTATTTTAAAAAAATATAGTGAAATTATAATTGAATAAAAAAAGGCATGAAGAGCTACAATTTTTAGAAAATTGTCGTAATGAGACGGCTGTGTTATATTATAGATTTGAAATAAGTGAATTAGCAATCCTAAAATATTTAAAAATAAAATTATGTTTAAAAAAACAGATTGAATTTCAAGACTTATTTGAAATTTCAACATCAAACCAATAGCAGCACTAATTATAACAGAATGATAAATTTTAGATGTTTTTTTACCCATACAAACAGCCAATGTTTTCTTTCCTGATTTTTCATCTGATTTTAAGTCCCGCATGTTATTTAAGTTGAGCACACCAACACTCAAGAGTCCTAGAGTTATTGCAGGGTTCAACAGTAACCAGTTGAGATTGGCACTAAATAAAAAGTTTGAACCTAAAACACTAACAATTCCAAAAAAAATAAAAACAAATAAATCTCCTAACCCAAAATACCCATAAGCAAACTTTCCAACGGTATATTTTATAGCCGCAAAAATTGCTAGACTACCCAAAACAATAAAAAGAAAAAAATATTTTGAAAAAGCTCCAAAAGCTAAAGTGACTAAAAATAGCGTCAAAATAATTGAAACTAAAGACAATATTTTTATTGCCTTTTTCATTGATGGTCTAGAAATTAAACCCGACTGAACAGCTCTTTTTGGGCCTGTTCTGTTGTCATCAGCTCCTTTAATTCCATCTCCATAGTCATTTGCAAAATTTGATAACACTTGATAAGCCACTGTAGTTAAAAGTGCAATTATAAAAAGTGACGAATTAAATTTGTTGACAAAAAAAGCATAAGAAGAACCGATCATGATTCCAGAAACAGACAATGGAAGTGTTCTAAGCCTTGCGGCAGACAACCAAGAACTGACAAATGAGAGACTTTTTTTTGACAACAGTTATATGTTAAGGGAACTTTGGATATTTTTTGAAATCAGGATTTCTTTTTTCTAAAAAGGCAGTTTTACCTTCTTGTGCCTCTTCGGTTAAATAATAAAGAAGAGTTGCGTCTCCGGCTAATTGCATAAGCCCATGCTGACCATCAAGCTCAGCATTTAAACTTCTTTTAATCATTCTTAACGCAAGAGGGCTTCTTTTTTGCATAATTGAGCACCATTCTAGCACTGTATTTTCTAAATCCTTTAAAGGGACAACTTTATTAACCATGCCCATGTCCAAAGCATCTTTTGCCGAATATTGTTCGCACAAAAACCAGATCTCTCTAGCTTTTTTTTGCCCAACATGTCTGGCTAAGTAAGAAGAGCCGAATCCTCCATCAAAACTACCCACTTTAGGTCCTGTCTGACCAAAAATTGCATTATCACTAGCTATTGTTAAGTCACACACCACATGTAACACATGTCCTCCACCAATTGCGTAGCCATTAACCATCGCAATTACAGGTTTAGGAATTTCACGAATTTTTTTATGTAAGTCTAAAACATTTAATCTTGGAACCCCATCTTTTCCAATATATCCTCCAGACCCTTTTACGTTTTGGTCTCCTCCGCTACAAAACGCTTTATCGCCTTCACCCGTAAAAACAACAATGTCTATATCATTACGCTCCCTACAAACATCAATAGCTTCAAGCATCTGCATATTTGTTTCTGGCCTAAACGCGTTATAAACGTTAGGTCTGTTAATGGTAATTTTAGCCACCCCACGGTAGAGTTCAAATTTAATGTCGGAATAGGTTTTGATATTTTCCCAAACTACTTTCATAATCTAATATTTTATTCAAAGATAAGGGTTTCTAAACCCACTAATCTTAAGATTTTTTTAAATTAATAAAATAATTTTTAAGGATCTTCGAGCTTAAACTTGAATTAGTATTGATTTCTAAAAGCTTGGGTCTTGAAGAAGCCTTAAAAAAACTAGTAAGCGCAAATTTTAGGCCTAGACTTCCAGAAACTTTATTATACTTAAACCCATGCATTTTAGCTAAATGTTTTGCTGAAAAACTGTGGCGCGTTTCAATAAACTTTTCATGAAATAGATCATCCTTATATCCAGGTAAAATTTTAAAAATACCGCCACCAGAGTTATTTATTAAGATAATTCGAAAAGTGTTCTTTATATAATCATTCCATAAACCATTAGAATCATAAAAGAAACTTAAATCTCCAGTGATCAAAAGAGTTGGTGATTTTAAAGATACAGATGCTCCTATCGCCGTTGAAGTACTTCCATCAATTCCGCTTGTTCCTCTATTGCAAAACACTGTTGAGCTTGGCATTTGGTCAAATAGCTGCATGTATCTTATTGCAGAACTGTTAGAGACCTGAATGGAATATTTAGATGAAATTTTTGATTCTAAAATTGAAAAAACTTTTAAGTCACAAAACGGAATTGTACTAATAAACTTTTTATGAAATGCAGTTCTGTAGGAATAAATTTCTTTCCATCTTTTTTTATAAGAAGACAAAGTATTTAGTTTTTCCAGCACCTCACCAAAAAAAGCATCAGGTAAATTTTTGCAGTGAATTACATCACAGTAAAAAGTATCGTTTGGATTATTCATTCCTACATGAATATGTGACTCAGGCCTGTGCTCTCTAAGCATTGTTTTAATTTTTTTTGACACAATCATTCCGCCAATCGTAATTAGAAGGTCGGGTTTTAATTCTTCAAAAAGCTCATTTCTGTTTTCTTGCAGTTCTATTGGGGCAATAAGTTGATCAATTTTTCCAAAAAAAGAGTTATGAGACAGGTTAGAGGTAGTCTCTTTTAATACTATTATATTATCACACAAAGAAATTTTAGTCACTATATCTGTTGATAATATCCCTGGGCTTGAACATCCAACCAAAACCATAATTTTAGAATATTTTTTTTTCAAATAATCATTAAAATGAAGCTTTTGGAGTTTAGCAGGACTTGTTTTAGGGCCTAGATTTAATGAGACAGTTGGGGCTTCGTTAAAGAGGTAAAGTGGTTCTTCAAAAGGTACATTAACATGGACAGGTTTAGAGTATAATGTAGCCTTGTTAAAAACAGAAACAATGGTCTTTTCATTATAGGACTGTATAGTTTGTTGTTGTTTTAAAATATTCTTTTCAGAGGGTGAGGAAAGAATTTTTTGAAGATTACTTTTTAAAATCTCAGAGCTATTGTGATTAACATCCTGTTTTAGATTAACGGAGTCTAAAATATTTTTTTCAAAAACCTTTTGTTGAAAAATTGTTTGACCATCTCCAATATTAATTTTATACTCAGGCCTATCAGCAGAAATTATTATTAGCGGAATTTCACTAAAAAATGCCTCAGATATTGCAGGATAATAATTTAGCAAAGCACTTCCCGATGTACAGACTAAAATAGTAGGGGTTTTAGATTGTTGAGAAATTCCTAAGGCAAAAAACCCAGCAGATCGTTCATCAATAATGCTATAACAATTGAAGGCAGCGTTTGAAGCAAAACCAATAGCAAGAGGAGCATTTCTAGAGCCTGGTGAAATTACAACATTGTTAAAGCCGAATCGTTCACAATGAAGGATAATAGTTTGAGCAGATTGTATTGAAGGATACTTCATTTAAACTGTAAATTTAATAAAGAGCACTCAACATTGTCTCAGATTTTTTTAAAATTTCATTCCATTCGCTTAAGGGAACACTATCCTTAGTTAAACCAGAGCCAACATAAATATGAGCTTGATTAGATTTTAGGTTTAAACACCTTAAATTAACAAATGAATAAGCAAGGTTGTTTTCTATTGAACCGAGAAAGCCAGAGTAAAAAGACCTATCGTGTTTTTCATATTCTGAAATTAAGGGTAGAGCTATTTTTTTAGGAAAACCAGCAATTGCTGAAGTGGGGAAAAGAGCATCAATTATTTCAAGGATTGAAGCATTAGATGTTCCTTTAAAAAGGGTTTCAAGGTGCTGAAGATTTCCTGCTTGGCTAGTTATTGTTTCGCCAGCAGAAAGCTTTGAGCATAATGGCATTAAGTTGTTGTAAATTTCGTTTTTTACAATTTGTTGTTCTTCTATTTCTTTTTTTGTCCACCCCTCTTGTGAGCTAAATTTTGTTCCTGCTAATGCCATGGTTATCAACTCTTTTTTTTCTTTTTTAAATAATAGCTCTGGACTAGCACCACTCCAAAAACCCTCACTTGGGTGGTAAAAAAGATAACAAAAAGCATTAGCATAAAGACCCAAAATATTTTTGTAAAGCTCTATGTGTTTTGAAGAAGAAAAATTAATAGATATTTTTTTTGAAAAAACTATTTTAGAAAGCTCAGTACTCTTAATCTTTTCGACAAGTAATTTAACGGTCTTTAGGTATTTTGTTTTTTCAGTTTGGGGAATTATATTTTCGGAGGATATAATAGGGCTGTTTCTTTTTAAATGATCAGCACTATATAAAGTTTGGAAAGTTAAATCTTCAGAGATTGTATATCCAAAGGAGTTATTAAAAGGCATAAAAAAGAATCTATTACTTATTTCATCTTTAAGCGTCCCGAATGAGGTGTGCCCAGTTTTAAAACACAAGACTTTTGACCTGGGCATTCTATAAACAACAAAAGGGATTTTGTTATCTACATAAACCCCTATCGTATCAAAAAATTTTTTATTTGAAACCTCACTATTCATTAGTGTTTTTTTGCAATATAAATTGAGGAGGCACCCATCATTTGTGGAAGAATTTGGACATTATTGAAACCACAATTTTGTAAAACACCTGCGAAGTTTTTTCCGCTAGGAAATTCTTCTGCAGACTTTTGAAGATAACTGTAGGCTTTATTGTCTTTGGAAAATATTGACCCTATTAATGGTATGATAGTCCTGCTAAACATTAAATAAAAAAACTTTATGAATTTATTTTCAGGGACAGACGTCTCAAGAATTATTAGAGTTCCTTCAGTTGTTAAAACTCTATAACTTTCTTTAAGGCCTTTTTCAAGATTTTGAAAATTTCTAACACCAAAACCAATAGTTACTAAATCAAAGTGGTTGTCATTGAATTTTAGCTTTTCCGCATCTCCAGAAATTAAAGATATTTTTTCACTCAAATTTTTATTTAAAATTTTTGTTCTCCCAACATTTAACATGTTTTCGGAAATGTCAAGTCCAATTATTTTAGAATCTTTGATTTTTGAAAGTTCAATTGCAATATCAGCAGTTCCCGTTGCTACATCCAATATGTTTTTGGGGTTTAGCTTTTTGGCAATTTTATGAATTTTTTTTCTCCACTTCACATCATTCCCTGCAGAAATCAAACGGTTTAATTTGTCATACTCAAATGAAATCGAGTCAAACATTTTTTCAATTTGTTTTTTCTTTGAAGTATTTTGATTTTTATAGGGTTTCATAGCGAAAAAAGGAGCGTAAATTTATATAAAACGATTATTAAAGGCTATTAATATAAAAGGTATTTTTTTTCTGAGCTCCTCCATTTAGCTTGATATTTATATTTAACAAAATAGATTTTTAAGTCCGCCTGATAGTCATGGTCACAAAAAAAAATTTTTTTATCTGAATTGTATGGCTGGTTGGAAAAGTACCAAAGGCCAATGTTACCCTTAGCTTCGTATGGCCGAGAAACTTTAAAAACTTTTAAATCAGCCTGGTATTCATTTTCAACTACATAAACCTTTAAATCTGCCTTGTAAGATTGAGAAGTAGAATATATTTTCTGAGCGTAAACAATATTAAAATTAAAAATTATTAAAAGAAAAAGAACGAAATTTTTCATTTAAAATAAAATTCAAAAATAGTGCCAGCCGGAATTATATTTCCCACCCTTTTCTATAGTTTCTTGTCACAAATTGATTTGCTGCAGAAATGTTAGTTATTTTCATGTTTTCGCCATCCCATAGAAGTTTTTTTCTTGCATAAAAATCAAACCCACCCTTGGAATTTTCTTTTCTAAGCATATAACTTCTTATAGCTAAATTACCCATCAAAACAGTTTCAGTCATTGGACCAGCATAATCAAAAGAGGAAGTCAACTCCTTATGTTGTTTGCTGTTAAATCCAGCCTTACAAGCATCAACCCATTTTCTTTGGTGACCATATTCAGGCTCTGGCATTTCTTCTGTTTCTGGGCCAAACTCAGTTTCTCCATCATATAAATATAATTTAGGCATCAGGGGTGAGCTGTCATTAATATTTGTAGAGATGATACCTTTATCGCCAATCATTAAGACTCCATTTAAGCTATCTTCTCCGCCAATATCACTATCTGCAGGAATAATATCTGGGTGGGGAGGGCGTATTCCTCCGTCTGTCCAAGTTAGCTCGATAGGACTTTTACTTTTTTCAGTAGAATCAAAATTTAAAGTTATCAGCGAAGACGGGGGGCATCCCTCAGGAAAATAATCAGGATTCCACATCTTAGTAAAAACACTTCCTACACTACACTCAGCACTTTTAGGATACTTTAATCCTAGAGTTCTAAATGGAATATCAATTAAGTGACACCCAACATCTCCAAGAGCTCCAGTACCGTATTCCCACCATCCTCTCCAATTAAAAGGATGGAGGTTTGGCGTGTATTCTTTTTGGCTTGCAGGACCTAACCATAAGTTCCAATCTAGAGACTTGGGTTTTAAACTAGCGTTTGGACTAGGCATTTTTACGCCTTGAGGCCAAACTGGTCTATTTGTCCAAACTTTAACTTCGGAAATTTTACCAACCCTTCCAGAATCAATCCAATTTTGAACCATTTTAAGTAAGGGGTTAGATCCTCCTTGATTACCCATTTGAGTAACAACTTTATGTTTTCTAGCTAAATTAGTTAGCATCCTTGCTTCTCTGATATTATGTGTAATAGGTTTTTGAACATAAACGTGTTTACCTCTCTCCATTGCATACACTGCAGCAGGGGCATGTACATGATCGGGTGTTGAGATAGTTACAGCATCTATATCATTTTCTTTATCTAACATTTCTCTAAAATCAGAGTATAACTTTGCATTAGGAAATCTTTTTACAGATCTTGATGCGCTTCCAGAAAAATCTACATCACATAAAGCAGAAACCCTTTCTCTTCCATTTACTGATGCATTTGCGATGTCGCTTATTCCTTTTCCTCCAGAACCAATAGCCGCTAAGTTTAGCTGATCACTTGGTGAAATATACCCAGGACCGCCTAGAACGTTTCGAGGAACGATAAATATGCCTGCTCCAATTGCAGTTTTTTTGATAAAAGATCTTCTTGATTTATGTGAGCTCATTGTATAACGTATTTGTAATACAAGATAAAGCTTTGTAGCTAAGAATCAAAAAAGGAAAATTCAGTAAAATTTAAATCTTAACTCTAGTTGGAGTGTCTTCTCCTGCTATAATTGATTTAGTTCCGATGGCTATAGCCTTTATTGTTTGAGTTATGGTTTTCATGTTTAGGGTGCTTGCTTCATCAGTAACCTTGTGATAATCTAAATCTTTATCCATTGGGCTTGTAGAAAAAGTATGCGCAGGAATACCTAGTCTAGCAAAAGACGCATTGTCAGATCTAAAGAATAACCTGTAACTTATGAAAGGATCAGGATAAATTTTGAACTCTGAGGAGGATAAGTTTTTTTGAATTATTTTTCCAAAATTTGATCTTTGGAATCCAGTAAGCCACGCTGTATTGGGGCCAAAAGGGGATTCTTTCCCAATCATTTCAATATTTATACCTGCTACAATTGATTCAGCAGAAATTGTTTTGCCAAAATAATTAGATCCTACTAGCCCCATTTCCTCAGCAGTAAATGCTATAAAAAGAATGCTCCTTGAATTATTGTTTTTTGATTTAAAATATTCAGCAAGAGCTAATACAGCTGCTACTCCAGTTGCATTATCATTCGCACCGTTATAAATCAAATCACCAGACCCAGTAGATTTCATTCCTAAATGATCATAATGAGCAGAGATTACAACAATTTCATCTTTTTTTTCATTTCCCTCAAGAAATCCAATAACATTAAAGAGATTTAATTCCTCTTGATTTTTGGATCTTTTGTTTTTATACTTGAAAGTTTGTCTAAAACTATTATTATTAAAATATTTTAATCCTATTTTTTTGAATTGACCTTCTATGTATTTTGCTGCTTTTTCAATCCCCTCTGTTCCAGCTTTTCTTCCTTGCATTGAGTCATTAGCAAGGGTATAAATATGTTTTTTTACTATAGATTCATTAATATTTTGAGAGGATAGAGGCTCTGTAAAACCCAAGAAGAATAAAAATAAATAAAAAGAATTTTTCATTTAGAAAATTCTTTAATTGCCCTTAAAATACCGGCACATGCATCATAATTTTCTTCTTTTTCTAACTTGTACAATTGTTGATAAAGCTCATTTATAGGCAAACCATTTTGAAGTTTGTGCAAGGCAGTTTTAAAATATTCTTCAGTACTAATCATTAAATTAATGTTGACAAAAAAGATACCAAAAATTAAAATTATGTCAAAAAGACAAAATGAGTTATATCCAAGTTATAAGCCAGGCCATTCTTTCTTGAATCCAGTTTTTAATCTTTAATAATAACTCCACCAGCTATAAATGAAATTTTGTATTCGGGTTTTGTGATTTTATCAATCTCTTTCTGAGATTTTCCAGCATCTTCAGCAAAATGCTTTAACATTTTAACACTAATAGTATCTTGTTTTGGATAGCCCTCAAGGATCGTTTTTTTGTTTTTTAAACCAGTTTTTGGCACAAAAAACCCATAATCTTTGAATGTAACCTGAATGGTGTCAGAATTAATTTTAACCTGCATCCAACAACCTTTTTTAGGACAAGAGGAAAGAATAGTCCCCTCAATTTTGCTTTTTGAAACAACTTTAGAGCTCTCAATAAATGAATTGTAGTCTAAAATATTTTCAGCTGAAATTTTTTTCCCATAAAAACTCAGTGACTCAGAATAAGAATTAGACTGAGAAAAAGAAATTAAGGGAAATATTAAAAAAATTAATAGAATTTTTTTCATCGTCCAAATATAATTAAAAAAGAGGCTATCAGACATGCTTTAATTTAGATTTCATTGATTCGGGAACTCGAGGATTCATGATCCAAAACCAAAGTGGAGGAAAAAAACTTAATAATATCGATGCTGGATAGCCAAAGGGAAGCGTTGGACATTCGTCATGGCTGTTTAGAACTTGATATTTTTTTAAAGATTTGTAGTGATGATCACTATGCCTGGTCAATTCATAAAGAGTAATTCGTCCAATATTAAAATTTGAATTCCATGAGTGATGTGGCTGGACTCTTTCATATCTATCGGAATCTGTCTTAAATCTTCTAAGTCCGTAGTGTTCGATATAGTTAATACATTCTAAAAACAGGAACGAAACAACCCCGATAATTATTGAAAAAATCATTACTTCCAGTGAAAATAAAAAATAGATGCCAATCAGATAAATTGGTTGAATAATGTGATAAAAAAGCATATTGTTTTTAAAAGAAAAAAAAGAAAAATCTTCGCTTTTTAGTTTTTGAATTTGAATTTTCCAAGCGCTAATATATTGACGTGTCACAGAGCTAAACCAAAAGGAATATAGAGTTTGATTGTATTTTGCAGTTGCTCCATCTTCAGGGGTGGCTACTTTTAAATGATGCCCAAAATTGTGCTCAATGTAAAAGTGCATATAAAGACAAGGCATGTAAAGCAGCTGACTAACAAAACGATCAAAAAAAGATTTTCGGTGACCAAGCTCATGGGCTACATTAATTCCGTTAGTTGCAAGAAGAATCCCTGCTGATAAAAGTAATCCTATTAACTCGAATGTTTCATAGCTATTGTTTTGAATTTTAGACAACATCATAAATAAAAGTCCAAAAACAATAGGTGCATTTAGGTACAACATTAAATCGAAAATCCATTTAGTTTTTTTGTATGACGCTTCTTTTGAGGACATGTTTTTCCTTGTTTCGCCAGTCAAAATATCTAAAACAGGCAGAATTAAAAAGACATAGAATATTGCCGAATATGTCCATAATCCATATGAAACAAAAGAAACACAAACAGCAACAGGGATTGTATAGGCAAATAAATATTTTAAATCTTTCATTTATGTACTATTTGGGTAATTGCCCAAGTATAATATTTTTTGGGTAAACACCCAAAAGCAATTGAGCTATATTTTTCGATATTTAAGAAAAGGTTTTTGTATATTAAATAAAACAATATATAATGTTATGAAAAAATTACTTTTATTAATGTCATTAGGGCTATTTCTCTCATGTTCTAATGTTCAACACTCAGATTACGAGAGAAACCTTGAAATTACTAAAGAGTGGTTTGACACTTTTGGTAACGAAGACCTAGAGGCTACAATGTCTTATTTTGCAGATGAAATCGAATATCAAAGCGCTTTTTATGGTGGTCCGCTAATGAATAAAGCGGAGACTACAGAATACTACAAAGGCTGGCATGATGCAATGGAAGACATAACATATGAAGCTCAAAACTATCTTCCGGGAGTTGATCCTGATACAGGTCTATTAAATGGAAGTGTAAGAACTTATGGACATTGGTCTGGAACTAAGTCTGATTCAGGCAAAACCTTCAAGGGTTTATGGTACCATTATTTAACTTTTGATGAAAATGGAAAAATTATTAATGGTGGTGATTTTGGTGATGCTACTGGCCTAATTATGTCAGTAATGCCTGATCAAGAATAAATTTAAAATAAACCCCTCTTCTTGAGGGGTTTTAAGGGTGGTCCCGCCTGGACTATAACCGCCCCCCTCTGTATTGATTATCAGATAGTTACAAAACTTATTAGTTTAACCTACTTACGTGGATTAGAATTTGTTAATTTTCGAGGGAATAGTCAACTTTCGCAACATATTGAAAGATATAAATTGTTCAACGGCATAAAAGTTGCAACATTAATTAAAAAAATAAGATTATGAAAAAATTTATGAGATTTTGGGGGATTTATTACCCTGTTATATTAGCTTTTCTTTCATTTCTTTATTCTGTTATTCTCTGGTTTTCAGGAAATAAATTAGAAGGAATATTTGTTGGTATATGGGTGCCTTCAATATTATCTGCATCAATTGCTTTGAGACAAAGAAGAAGCGATTCTAAAAATCAAAGAAAAAAATAATGGAAAATTTAGGAATGTTTGTTATTGGCTGTGTTGTCTGTGGATTATACTTAACTGGCTACTTGTATATGATTAAATATGCAAATGATTCTCACGACCAAGACTACAAAAGAGATATCGATAAAGCTAGAGAAAGAATATCAAAAAAAAACAAATAAAACAAGCTTGAAGTTTTTTTTGATTGTATTTAGGCTTTAAGATTTTAAAACAACTATTTACTATATTTAAATATGCAAAGATCAGACTATTTAATTTTAACTGCAGCTTTTCTTAGTTTTTTGTTGTCAGTGTCACTTTGGTTTTCAGGACAGCAACAAGAGGGCTTATATGTAGGTATTTGGGTTCCATCTATTCTAGCTGCTGGAGCATACATTAAACAGATTTTCAAAAAATGAGTATTGAATTAATTTTTTTTGTTGGAGTTCTTGTTTTCACAATATTCATTATTGGTGTATTACTTATCCCAAGAGAAAATAATCAAAAATCCATAGAAAATATCGAAACAGATATTATGGACTATGATGGTATAGGAAATTATGGTAGAATTCCAGACAAAAACCCTAAGAAATTATAACTGATCTACAACTTACTACACTATTAAAAATGAAAAATTTACTTTTTATAATTTCATTTTTTATTCTAATCAGTTGTGATCAAAATAATACTAAATCAAAATCTCCCAACATAATTCTAATTACAGTTGATGATCTTGGCTGGAAAGACTTAGGTTTCATGGGTAGTAAATATTATGAAACTCCGTTTTTAGATAGATTAGCTTTACAAAGCATGGTATTTACTAATGCCTATGCAGGTGCTGCTAATTGTGCTCCAAGCAGGGCTTCATTAATGTCTGGACTCAATACTCCTAAACATGGAGTATATACAGTTGGATCCTCTGAAAGAGGAGAAAGTAAAACTAGAAAATTGATACCTGTAAAAAACAAAAAATATTTACACGATAGTATTTATACTCTTCCTGAAATGTTAAAATCTGCTGGCTACAAAACTGCTCATTTTGGGAAATGGCATATTGGAGAAAATCCAAAAACTCAGGGAATAGATTACAATATTGGAGGAAGTAAACGTGGGAATCCTGGAAGAAATGGTTATTTTTCTCCTTACAATATTGACTTTATTGAAAATAAAAAAAGTGACGAATACCTAACGGACAGACTAACCAGCGAAGCAATAAATTTTATTAAAAAAAATTACACCTCTCCTTTTTTTATTAATCTTGCTTTTTACTCTGTTCATACTCCCCTGCAGGGCAAAGAAAATTGGATTCAAAAATATAATTTAAAACAAGGAGTTAATGGACAAGAAAATTCAATATATGGATCTATGGTTAGTTTAGTAGATGAAAATATTGGAAGAATTTTAGATATAATTGATGAATCTAATATTAAAGAAAATACTCTAATAATTTTTACGTCGGATAATGGAGGAATACGAGCTATTTCAAATCAATATCCACTAAAGGCAGGAAAAGGAAGTTACTATGAAGGAGGTATAAGAGTACCTTTATTTATGAGATGGCCTAATAAAATAGATGCCGGAATTAATAAAATAACTAACGTTAGTCACCTTGATATTTATAGTACTTTACAAGAAATTGTAAATCCAAAAGTTCGAGCAAAAAAACTTGATGGTATAAGTTTGAAAAGTCAGTTCAAAAGCCCTTATAAATTAGAAAGGAATATTTTTTACCACTTTCCAATTTACCTAGAAGCCTATAATAAAATTGAAGACCATGGTAGAGATCCTTTGTTTAGAACCAGGCCTGGATCAGTTATAATTTCCGGTAAATGGAAGTTACATCACTATTTTGAGGATGATGGCACAGAACTATATAATTTAGAGACAGACATTGGTGAGTCTGATGATTTAAATGATAAGGAACCCGAGATTACAAAAAGACTTAAACAGAGTTTAGAAAATTGGAGGCTTAAAGAAAATGCTTTTATACCAAAAGAAAAGAATCCGTTTTACAATTCTATTTTTTAAAAAACAGTCTTAGTGAACCTGTAGACCATAAAGCCCAAAATACAAGAACAGGTTGAAATAATAATCTTAATATTCTTTGTTTTTCTGAATAAAGCCTAAGAGCATCAATTTCATAAATGTACTGATTTATATTTCCTGGAAAAATAATTATATAAAAAGCTGCTAATGCAATTCCTGTTTTTGCTTTCAATTTACCTCCAATGATCATCATTATCCCAAAGATTATTTCAAGATACCCTGAAACAATGACAACAAAATCAATCCAAAACTCATCATTAGTAAGCCATACTGGAACCTGAGCCTGAAATTCAATTCTTCTAAAAGACAAATGAGCAATTCCAATATATAACATTATTAAGCCTAGTAAAACTCTAAATATATTTTGAGAAATTGATGTGTTATTTTTCATATTAATAAAATTCTTCTCAAAATTATTCTAAATTTTCTTTTAACTGCTCATAATTATTATATTTATTGATATGAAAAAATTAATATTAATTGCAATTATCTCTGGAATTTTCTTAAGCTGTCAATCTGAAAAATCTAAGGAACTAACGGTTTTGAAAAATTCTGATTCAACAGAAATAACCTTTATTTTAGAATTAAATACTAAAGGAAACTCTGTTGAAAACGTAGAAAATTTTACCCAATACTTATCTGATTTTATTGTCGAAAGAGAACCATCAACAGTTTATGGATACTATATCTCTAAGGATGGTAAAAAAGTAACTCTAATTGAGAGGTATAATAATAGCCAGGATGGCATTAAACATGGAGAAGATTTTATAAGTGGTCCAAACTTTCAAAAGTTTTTTGAAATATTTGAGATAGAATCTTTTATTACTATAGGTAATGCATCTGAAGAATTCAAAGAATTTGCTTCTAGCAATGGTTTTGAAATTGAGTATAGAGAGTCTATTGGAGGTTATGTTCGAAGATAAAAATGATTGAACAATATTTTGACTGTCCACATTGTTGGGACAACCAACTTAAGCTTGTAGATTCTTCTATCCCAAATCAATCTTTTATTGAAGATTGTGAAACTTGTTGTAATCCTCTAGAATTTCATATTGAAATTCGAAATAATTTTGTAGAATCTTTTAATGTCAATTCAATAGAGCAATGAAAAAATATATTTTACTTTTATTGAAAATTGTGGTCATTTTCCATGACTAGAAAAAGAAGATAGAGCTACTTTATTCTATGACCTTTTTTATCAAAGTGTAGATTCTTACTAGTAATTATTTAATAATTTTTGATACAAGAATTGCTGATAACCCTAGTATTAATATTACTAAATTATTCTCCAATAAAAAATCAAAAAGTGCAAGAACAATTGCTATAACTGTTAGAGTAATCCCAATATTTCTAAGATAAAATTTCATTATTTTTTTTTGGTTTTAAATAAAAAAACCGTGTGCATTAATGTGGTTGCTAACTTATTTTCAGAATTATAAATCTCTCCTTTAACTGTTGCCATATTTTTACCTATTTGAATTGTTTCTGCAACTACAGTAACTTTTCCTTGAAAAAGAGGTCTGTGGTGAAGGCTATTAAGATTAGTAGAATTTGGATAGCTTTTTCCATTCGTATCTAATACAAGAAGAATACTTGTAGCATCATCGAGCATTGATGTCATCTGACCTCCTTGAACATTTTTATTAGGGTTTAATGTTGATAGGCCAAATTCTGCCTCTAATTTTAGGTAGCCCTTTTTGTATTCAATAAATTTAAAATTAAATAATTTACCTGTACCCTCATTGTTTTTCCAAAATTCTAGTAGCTTCTCAAATTCTTTTTTCATTAAATATTTATTTCAAAAACATAAAAATAACTCATTTAGATATTATATTTACTAAGGGATGAAAAAAATAGAAACTTTTGATAGTGGGCGTTGGAAAGCTTTTTTTAGATGTTCAAATGAGTTATGTAAAGCTTGGTTTCCTTATAAAGTGATTGAAACCTTTTATGACAAGACCTTAATTCAAGGAACAGAAAATAAAACAAAGTGGCAAAAAATTTTTCATTCTGAAAAATATTCAGGTACTGTAAAAAGAAAAAGGTGTAAAAAATGTAGAAATGAAATTCTTGTTAGAGAATTAAATAATAGTTATGATGGTGGAGGGGGATTTCATGGTGGTTTTTAACCAATTTAAATTTAAGAATTATGAAAAAAATATTTAAAAATTTACCTATTAGAAAAAATTTAAAATTTCTAATTGTTTTTGGGCTTATTAAAAAACTAGTCATTTTACTAATATTGATTTGCCCTTTTGTTTCAAGTGGGCAAACTAACCCTTACTCTGATAAATTCGCTCATACTTATTCAATTGTAGCCAAAGATGATAAAACTGGAGAAATGGCTGTAGGGGTTCAGAGTCATTGGTTTTCAGTTGGTACTTTAGTTAGTTGGGGTAAATCTGGGGTTGGTGTAGTTGCGACACAATCGTTTGTAAATCCTAGCTATGGGCCAGAGGGGTTAAAATTAATGGAGAGTGGAGTTTCAGCAAAAAATGTATTAAAACAACTTACAGAAAAAGATGAGGGGAGAAATTATAGACAGGCAGCCATGGTTGATATAAACGGTTCAGTTGGAGCTTTTACTGGAGAAAGCTGTATAGAAAGTGCTGGTCATTACATAGGTGAAAATTTTTCTGTTCAGGCCAATATGATGTTAAATGATAAGGTCATTCCATCAATGAAAAAAGCATTTTTAGAAAACTCTAATCTTCCTCTAGCTGAAAGAATTGTTAAAGTCTTTGAAGCAGCTGAAAGTGTTGGAGGTGATATTAGAGGCAAACAATCTGCTGCGCTTATTGTTGTGGGTAAAGAAAAAACTGATAATATTTGGCAGGATAAAAAAATAGATCTCAGAGTTGATGATAGTAAAGATCCAATTAAAGAAATTAAAAGACTTTTAAAAGTCCATAGAGCATACGAACATATGAATGAAGGTGATTTAGCAATTGAAGAAAATGATATGGATAAGGCATTAATAGAATATGGTAAAGCTCAAAGTCTATTTCCAGAAAATAATGAAATGAGTTTTTGGAAGGCAATAGCACTTTTAAATAACGGTAAAAAAGAAGAAGCAAAAAAAATATTTGATGTAGTCTTTAAACAAAATCCTAATTGGAAGAAATTAATTTACAGGTTACCTAAATCAGGAATAATTTCAATGACCGTTAAAGAACTTGATTTCTATTTTAAAAATGATTAAAAAAACATTCAATAAAGAATTTTTTACTACTTTTAAAATTCTAATCAAAAAAAAATAAAATGAAAAAATTATTATTACTATTTTTTGTTTCAGCCATGTTTATTGGCTGTAACACAAACCCAAATTATGAAGCTAATCTAGCTACTGCTCAAAAATTATTTGAACTACATGGTGAAGAAGATTTAGAAGGTCAATTAGCTTTGCTTAGTAAAGACATGGAACTTATCACTCCAATGTATGGTTCTGAACCAGGAAATTACGATACTTACGCTGCTATGATGAAGGGATATCATGATGGTTATGAGGATATTTTATATACTGCCAATGTATGGCTTCCTGGGTCAAACCCAGAAGGAAAATTAGACGGTAGTGTTAGAACCTATGGAACTTGGACTGGGAAAAACTCCATTACTGGAAAGGAAGTTAATCTAAAAGGATACTGGTATTTTAATTTCGATGATGAAGGAAAGGTAATTACTCAGGGTGATTTCTTCGATATTGGAGGAATGATGCAAGCAGTTGGGCCAAAAACTCCTGTATTGGTTCAACTTAAAGTTAAGCCTGGTAAAAAACAAGCTATGATTGATTTACTTAATACTCCAGATGGATTACAAGCAACTAGAGATTATGATGGTTGTATGTCTTTAGAGGCTTTCTTTAACGATGACACCAATACATATTATGTTTATGGAAATTGGGCATCGTATGATCACTATCAAAAGTATCTTGATTGGAGATTTAATGAAGATGAGAGCAAATTAGCTCAACAAGTTGTAGCTCTTTGCGTTGGAGGTGAAAAAGGACTAACTCCATTATTCCCTAATTCTGACTACGCTTCATTCTAAAATTATATTATTTTACAAGAAAAGGAATTACTAAAATTAGTAGTTCCTTTTTTTTATTAATTACTTTTAAATATGCTTAAAGCTATTATTTTTGATATGGATGGGGTTATAGTTAATAGTGAGCCTTTGCACCGTAAGGCTTATTTTGACATGTTTGAAGAGTTTAACCTTGATGTATCTAATGGGTTATACGAATCTTTTACAGGAAAATCTACATCTACAATATGTAAAGAATTATGCGAAATATTTGATTTATCAATATCACATGAAAAATTAATGTTTTCTAAAAGAAAACACTTTAAAACTATTTTTGATAATGATCCAGAATTTCAAATGATCGATGGAGCCTTGAGCTTAATTAAAGATTATTTTTATAATAACTTAACGTTAATACTTGCTTCTTCAGCTTCTATGACTAACATAAACAGAATTTTTAAAAAATTTGATTTAGATAAGTTCTTTAAGGCAAAAATTAGTGGAGCTGATCTAAAAGAATCTAAACCAAACCCTGAAATATTTATTAAAGCAGCTAAACTTTCAGGTTTTAACAAAAGTGAATGTATTGTAATTGAAGATTCAACAAATGGTGTTATAGCTTCAAAATCAGCCGGGATTTATTGTATTGGATTTAATAGTCCGAATTCTAAAAATCAAAATTACGATAAAGCTGATTTAGTTGTCTCTAATTTTAATGAAATTAGATTTGATTATCTCAATAAAAATTTTCATTAATTAATTTTGTCTCTAAGAAATTAGTATTTTTGAAAAAATATTAAAAAAATGAAAGACAAATTGGATTTTTTAATTGGCAATAATGTTTATGGACTTATTACAGTTAGTATTGTTGTATTAGTTATAATTGCTGTAGCCGTAGGATACGTAACTTATTTCTAATGTATTCTATAGATTTTAACGAATCTATAATTAAAGGAATCGAACTTATAGATATAACCAAGGTAGTTCCGCACGAGAAAATAATTAGTAAAAAATCGTCTACTCTCTCTAGTTTTTTAAAATCCTTTAATGATTATATTATCATATCTTCGATTTTATGTTGTTCTAAAAGTATGGTGATTATTGATGGACATCACCGCTATTTTACTTTAAAAAAGTTGGGGTTTAAAAAAATTCCTGTAACAAAAATTGATTATGAGTCTTCTCAAATCAAAACCGGTATTACAGAAGTCTTTACCAAACAAGAAATAATTGAAAAAGCATGTAGTGGAGAATTAATGGAACCCAAAAGTACAAGCCATTTGATTTATTGTAATAAGTCAAAAAGATGGGAGCCTATTATGTTGCTATCAAGTCTTTATAAGTTGGATGTCAAAACCTATCAGGGAAATCGGTAATTATTCCGTTTACATTCAAAACCTTTAACCTATCTATTTGTATTTTACTATTAACAGTCCAAGTATATATTTTTAATCCTTTCTCATTAATTTTGGATATAATTTGCTCATTTAAATCCTTGTAATTTGGATTAATTGCTACTGCTTTTAATTTTAATGCATAATCAATTGCTAATAGCGGATCTTGTTCTGTGATTAATGCCAATTGAACTTTATCACTTAAAGATCTTAAATCTTTCAGCTCTTCCCAGTTAAAACTGGAAAATAAAATATTATTAAACTCTATTTTATTTCTCTCAACATATTTTTTAATCAGACTAAGAGAACCCTCTGCTGTATTTCTACCCTTTAACTCAATATTCAAAAAAACATCCTTGCCTATAGATTTTAAAACTTCTTCCAAGGTTGGAATTGAATATGATGAGTTTAAAACTTTTAATTTTCTTAATTCCTCTAGGTTCTTGTCCTCAATATTTCCATCTCCGTTGGTTAGCTTTTCAAGTGTTTTGTCATGAAAGAGAACAATTTCACCACTTTTACACTGGAAAACATCAATTTCAATTCCATCGGCACCAAGTTCAATGGCTTTATGAATTGATGCAATTGTGTTTTCAGCAATATGTCCTTTAGCACCACGATGACCAATATTTAAAATTGATTCTTGTGAGTTCAATAACTGTGAACAAAACATAAAAAAAAGGATTCTAATCATGACTTTTTATCAATTTGATTATACAATTTAGTTATATTTAAGTTATGAATTCTACAGTTAAGAGCCTTATTGAAGCTGAAAAAAAAGCTGAATTATTATTCAAAGAAATTGAAAAACAAGAAATCCTTGTTCCAGGAAATTCTGAAGAAAAGATAAACTCTTTAATTTTTGATTTAGCCTTTGACATGTTTGGTATAAAAAAATATTGGCATAAAAGAATTGTACGTTGTGGAGAAAACACGCTTTACCCTTACAATGAAAACCCAAAAAACCTAACTCTTAAAAAAGATGATATTTTATTTTTAGATTTTGGGCCGATTTTTGAAGAATGGGAAGCGGATTTTGGAAGAACTTATGTAGTTGGAAAAGATCCCTTAAAAATTAAACTTAGTAAAGATATTGAAGATGCTTGGCACAAAGGAAAAGCCTATTACAATTCTCATAAAGAAATTACAGGGGCACAACTCTACTATTACTGTCAAAATTTAGCAAATGATTATGGTTGGTCTTTTGGGGGTGAAATTGCAGGTCATATAATAGGTCAATATCCTCACGAAAAACTTGAAAAAGAAAATAAATCCAATTATATTCATCCACAGAATCATTCTAATATGAACGATTTAAATGCCAAAGGAGAAAGAAAGAATTGGATTCTTGAAATTCACTTTGTTGACAAGAAGAAAAAAATTGGTGGATTCTTTGAACAGTTAATGGCATAATATTTGAAAGCTTAATTAAAACTAAAAAAATGGGAAGTAAATTTTTTGGAAATCGAATGGACAAGCAAGCTCCAAACAAAAAAGGAGTTAAACAAAATTTTAAAAACAAATCTAACAATGCTAAATCTGGTGGTGTTAGAAAAACAGGAAGAGGAAATTAATCTACTACCATACTTTATTTATAATTAATTTAAAATGATATGAGAATACTAAAACTATTTATTTTATTACTTAATTTTTCACTTTTTTCACTAACCGCACAAGAAGCTATTAATGTAATTGATACTGAAAGTAGCACTCTAAATTGGGTTGGCAAAAAAATTACCACAAGTCAACATAATGGATCTTTAAAGTTCCTCTCTGGTGAACTAACAATATGTGCAAATAATAATGGTTCAGAATCTTTAGTTTGTGGAGGTAAATTTTCAGTGGACATGACTTCATTATTAGTTGAAGACTTAACTGGTTCTAGCAAGCAAAGGCTTGAAGGCCACTTAAAGTCAGATGATTTTTTCTCTGTTAATAAACACAAAACAGCTTATCTTTCGATCAATAGCTCTAAAGCTACAGATTCAGGATTTATCGCCCAAGGCTCACTTACCATAAAAGACATAACTCACCCAATTGAATTTAAACTTACAAGAAGTTTAGGGGGGTTTGTCGCTGATTTAGTTTTTGACCGAAGTAAATACAATGTTAGATATAATTCTGGAAGTTTTTTTGAAAATTTAGGTGATAATCTTATTCTTGATGAAATCGAATTAACTGCAAACCTTTATTTCCAATAAGATATAACTTGTTTTTATATCGACGAAACTTCTATTTATTTAGCTGAATTTATTATTTTCGCTTTTTTATGAAAATAAGACAACTGCAATCTAGCGATATAAAACAAGTAATTGACCTTTGGACTTCTTCGTTTAGTAGAACTTTTGACAATCCGGTTAACAATAATTATTTAAATGATCCCAACTCGATCACCTTTGTTATGTCTGACAACAAGGCAATATTAGGAGTGGCATCTCTACATATTATTGAAAAACTTACAAGAAAATTAGGTCTTATTGAAGATGTAGCGGTTAGCAAAAATAACAGAGGACTAGGAATTGGGAAAAAATTAGTTGAAAAATTAATTCAAACTGGTAAAGAAAAAAAATGTGACAAAATTGTTCTAAGTTCATCTGAAAAAAACTCAGAATTTTACGAAAAAATGGGGTTCCATAAAAAAGAACTTTCAATGGTAATTAGAAACTAATGTGTGGAATAGTAGGTTATATTGGGAAAAAACCTGTTTACGATATTTTAATAAATGGGTTAAAAAAATTAGAATATAGGGGGTATGACTCTTCTGGAATAATGATATATAATCAAAAGGCTTTAGTTAGAAAAGCTAAAGGTAAGGTTTCAGATCTTGAAAAGCTTTTTGTTAATTCAGCAGATAAACAAGGTCACTTGGGAATCGGACATACAAGATGGGCTACTCATGGCCCTCCAAACCAAATTAATTCTCATCCGCATTCATCTAATTCTGGAGAAATTATTCTTGTTCATAATGGAATTATTGAAAATTACGATTCTATTAAAAAAATACTTTCCAAAAAGGGATATATTTTTCATTCGGACACCGACTCAGAAGTTTTAGTAAATCTAATTGAGGATATTAAAAAAACTAAAAAGGTTAAACTTGGAAAAGCTGTTTATTACGCTTTGAAACAAGTAGTTGGAGCTTATGCTATTGTTGTTTTTGATTCAAAGAATCCAAAAGAAATTGTTGGAGCAAGACTCGGGAGCCCTTTGGCTATTGGAGTGGGAGATTCTGAATACTATTTCGGTTCAGACGCAACTCCTTTTTTAGAATTTACTAAACGTTGTATTTACCTTAATGATAATGAAATGTTCATAGTAAATATGAAAAAAGGATTGACTTTAAGAGAAATTAAAAAGGACTCTATAATTGATCCATACGTTCAAGAATTAAAACAAAATATTGAACAAGTTGAAAAAGGTGGATACGACCATTTTATGCTTAAAGAAATTTTTGAACAGCCTCAATCTATAATTGATACATTTAGAGGTCGATTAATTTCTTCTAAACAGCCAATTTCAATATCTTCCTTAAAAAAGCATTTTGAAAACTTTAAAAATGCTAAAAGAATTATTTTTATTTCATGCGGGACATCATGGCATTCCAGCTTACTAGCAGAATATTATTTTGAAGAGCTCTTAAGAATCCCTGTTGAAGTTGAATATGCTTCTGAATTTAGGTACAGAAATCCTGTTATCAATAAAGGTGACATAGTCATTCCTATTTCCCAGTCGGGTGAAACCGCAGACACACTTGCAGCTATAAAAATGGCAAAAGAAAAAGGAGCTTTTCTTTACGGTATATGTAATGTGGTTGGTTCTTCAATTGCAAGAGAAACTCACACAGGTATTTATACTCACGCAGGATCTGAGATTGGAGTTGCTTCAACTAAAGCTTTTAGCTGTCAAATTAGCCTTCTTTTATTAATGGCATTAAATTTAGGACAAAAGCTAGGTACCCTAGACCAAAAACGTTATTCCAGAATAATACAAGAATTAGAAAAATTACCTGAAATCATAAAGACTGTTTTAAAATCTAATCCTATTGTCGAATCCATTTCTGAAAAATATTTAGATGCTAAAAACTTCCTTTATTTAGGAAGGGGATATCATTTTCCAATAGCTCTTGAAGGGGCTTTAAAATTAAAAGAAATTTCATACATACATGCTGAAGGGTATCCCGCTGCAGAAATGAAACACGGGCCAATAGCGCTTATTGATGAAAACATGCCTGTTGTAGTAATAGCAACAAAAAAAGGGAATTACCATAAGGTGGTGAGTAATATTATGGAAATAAAAGCTCGTGGCGGACAGATAATTGCTGTAGTTTCAGAGGGCGACACAGAGATTGAAAAGCTAGCAGATCACATAATTGAAATTCCTAATTGTGACGAACTTATAGCTCCTATTTTAGCAAATATTCCTTTACAACTTCTTTCATATCACATTGCTAATAAAAAAGGTTGCAATGTTGACCAGCCAAGAAATCTTGCAAAATCAGTAACAGTAGAGTAGGTTTATGGGTTGATAAACCTTACCCCTATAAATGGGTGGTAAAGTTCTCATTATCAATTATTACCACCAACCTTTGGGAGTCAAATT
>Ga0209631_10001058_pt1 | contig 36348 bp, 24 predicted proteins | sample COG_08_FD_184752 | JGI IMG/M metagenome (GOLD analysis project Ga0209631, IMG submission 184752) | Pelagic Microbial community sample from North Sea - COGITO 998_met_08 (SPAdes) (version 2) | ecosystem: Environmental > Aquatic > Marine > Neritic zone/Coastal water | place: Helgoland, sampling... | reverse complement strand
GTGGTTCTGCTAGTGGTTCGGCTTACATATTCAATGTTAGTACTGGAACACAATTACATAAACTTGTAGCAAGCGATGCTGCTGCTGTCGACTTTTTCGGGTATAGTGTTGCTATATCGGGCAATTATGCTATTGTTGGGGCATACGGCGATGACGGCGTTCCAAATGATAGTGGTTCGGCTTACATATTCAATGTTAGTACTGGAACACAATTACATAAACTTGTAGCAAACGATGCTGCTGCTAGCGACAATTTCGGGTATAGTGTTGCTATATCGGGCAATTATGCTATTGTTGGGGCACAATACAACGACGACGGTGGTGCTAATAGTGGTTCGGCTTACATATTCAATGTTAGTACTGGAACACAATTACATAAACTTTTAGCAAGCGATGCTGCTGCTGTCGACAATTTCGGGTATAGTGTTGCCATATCGGGTAATTATGCTATTGTTGGGGCACCCTACAACGACGACGGCGGTAATGATAGTGGTTCGGCTTACATATTCGCACCATCGTTTCACGTGACAGAAAGCGGAAATGTCGGAATTGGAACGACGAGTCCTCAAACTAAATTGCATGTTGAAACAACAATAACCGCGAATGATACAACCGTACCAATGGATAGTGACGCATTAAACAATACTGTTGGATTGTATTTGTCAAATAGATATAGCCCAAGTTTTAATTTCGGAGTGATATTAGGAACATTAGTTAATGCTACAGGATATATTCAGTCTATTTCCAATGATGGGAATGGAAGAAACTTAGTATTAAATCCAGGAGGAGGAAATGTAGGAATTGGTACAACAAGTCCAGACCGTGGTTTATGCATATTAGATAATCAAAATACAGGACAAGCGATTGGTAATTACTATATTGGTTACAATACGTCATATCAAGAGCCTGGCGCTTTAAAAATATTTCAACATTTACCAATACCAGTTGGTACATATCGTATTTCTGATGGTGGCGGTAATCTCGATCCAGCAATTAATATAATTACAAATTTTATAGGAAGTGGTGCTAATTCAGGAACTCATCAGGGTGGTTGTATTCAATGGTCTAACCAATCAAAAGATAATCCAACATCTGGTGGTCACGGACAACCTTATGCAGCTATTTATGGTGGAAGACATAGTAGTTTTGCTAATTATGAAGGCGAAATGATATTTTATACATCGGATACAACCAATAGAGCAAGTGGTCGTAATTTAAATCCAAGAATGACTATTAAAGGTGGAAATGTAGGTATTGGGACGCCGACTCCAGGTGCTAAATTACATGTAAATGGAACTGTTAAAACCGCTAATTTACTAGGTGATACAGGTATAACCTATTCTTGTTCTGGTTATGGAAAACATTATTTTACAGGGACCAGCCATTGGGCAGGGAACACCTCAGCAAGTGCTGGTTCATATGGTGATTATGATGCTTGGAATTATTATGGAACTCATGATTTCATTTATCTAGCTAAGTTTACTGGTGCTATAGTAAGCACATCAGGATTTATTCATTTGTCTGATAGAAGAATTAAAAGAGATATTGTAGATGTTCCAGACAACGAATCATTGAATAAAGTATTACAAATTGAAGTAAGAAAATATGGTTATAAAGATTATATTAATAAGGGAACATATAAAGTAACAGGATTTATAGCTCAAGAAGTATTAGCAGTTTTCCCTGAAGCAGTATCAACAAAAAATGATGGAGTATTACCTAATATTTATAAAATATCAACCGGATTTGAATATGATAATTCCAATAACAAATTAACTTTAAATGTAACAGAAATCGAAGTAACCGAAGATATAAAAATAGATTGTAAATTACAATTAAAATTTATAAATCATGAAACGTTATTTGAAGAATATATTGAGGTGCTTTTGAAAGAAATAAATGAAACAAATATTGTTGTTGAAGGAGTTGAAAATATAAAAGAAAAAATAGAAAAAACACAAGAAATATTTATTTATGGATCACATATTGATAATTTGCATACGTTAAATAAAGACAAAATTTTCACTATACATCACGGAGCTATACAAGAATTACATAAGATAATAGTAGCAGAAAAAGAAAAAGTGGCCACATTAGAATCGGAATTAGCGGCGATAAAACAACATTTAGGAATTTAATTACTTAATATATTAACTAAGTAATTAATATATATATGAGTGGATATACAGATAGTGAAAAAATCCAATACGCATTAAAAACTGCTTTATACCGCACGATGCAAACCTCAATGAGCGATTCCGCAAGTATTGAAAGAAGTGCGCCATTGCGTGTATTTCCGACCAACATTATGAAAGTGAATATCACCGAAGCGGGTAAAGGCGATATCGATGAGGATGGTAAATATATTACAAACGCACAAGCAACAATACAAACCCTTCAAACCGACCTCTCCACCGCAAACACAACAATCCAAACCCTTCAAACCGATCTCTCCACCGCAAACACAACAATACAACAACACGAAACTATTATTCAACAACAACAGCAACAAATAGCAGATATATTGTCTAGACTAGAAAGTTTAGAATCCAGCGCATAATAATTAAACATAATAATAATTAAAAATAAAAGCAATAATTATTAAATTACTATTTAAAGACTAATCACAAATAAAAGTATATAATGGATATGAAAATTGAAGAAGTAGCAACCGCGACTCCACAAGTCTCCCTCCAACAGCAACAACCCCAACAGCAACAACCCCAACAGCAGCAAGTTAAACTAGAAGACCTTAAAGTAAGCACCGAAAACGATGCTCTTAATTACATGGTTGGATTTCTAGAACTCGCCCAACGAAGAGGTGTATTTTCTTTAGAAGAAGCAGCAAAAATTAATGAATGTGTTGCGAAATTTCGCCGACCGGTACCTCAACCCCAATCCACCTCTCAATAAGTCGTAAAATAAATAAATAATAAAACATAAAACCATATTTTATTATTTATTAATTATTATTTATTAATTATTAATTATAATACATTATTATACAATTATTATACAATTATAATACAATTATTATACATTATTAATCGATTGTTCGTGTTCTACCTTTAAACACACCCATATCAACCATTTTATCTGTAAATTCCGGTCCACCCCAATTTTTAGCCATCGCATTAGGTGAAGGAGAATATGGAGATTTCACATTATCCAATGGTGTAATTACACCTATATCTTGGTTTGTAGAATCATATCCTGCATAATTGTTTTGGTTATAAGGGGGATTATCACGATGTGCGTCTGTTAATACTACATCTGGTTCTCTATACCCAACTTGCTCTTTATAACTAGCAACCCCTCCATTTTTATCAATTGGACCGCTATATTGTCTATATCCTCTGTTACTTTGAGCGTCATATGCTTCTTCAAAATATAAAATAGGACATCGTATTCCCTTTTCTTTTTGATATTTAATAAAAGTAGCATATTCATCTAAGCTTTTAAATTCAATAGGATTTACACCAGGTATTTGCTTCATATTTGTATTTACCAATGAAAACTTACCGTCTTTTTTCACCAACAAATTAGGGCATTGTTTACCTCCTTTATATCCTTCTATCACATCCTTACGCGAATTCATCATATTATGTAATATTCCTAAAACAATTGCTGTAATTATTAATATTCTTACGATTTTCATATCTATATATATTATTTCAATATAAATTATTTCAATATAAATTATTTCAAATGTATATTATTTCAATATAAATTATTTCAATATAAAATATCACCTAATAATATATGGAAATTATAAATGTGCGTTCAGATAATCAAGCAACCGTCAATAAAATGAAAAAGCATTTAAATGAACCCGACGCTGTTATTGTAGTAGCAATTCTAGCAGATTGGTGTGGTGCGTGTCGGATGTTTAAACCTGTCTGGCATTCCACTGTAAAAAAATACATTACATCTTCCGCCCAAAAAAACAAAAAATTAATATTAGCAACCGTTCAAAATACTGCAATACAAGAGTTAAATATGGTAAACGTCCAAGGGTTCCCAACAATCCGCATCATTAAAAATAAGCATATTATTAATGAAAAGTTGGGCGGCATGGAACAAGGCGCTTTAATACAATATATTGATGAAGCCAAAAAAATGTGTGTAAACATCTCTCCCAAATCACACGCAAGTAAATCTAGAAAACGACGCAGAACAAATAAAGGAAACAAAACAAATAAAGGAAACAAAACAAATAAAGGAAAATCTAGAAAAAGTAAAGGTATAAGTAAAAGAGAAGGACGCAAAGTTAAACGCAAACAAAGTAAGAAGAAAGGCAAACGACGCAATTAATTTATAAAATTGAATGAAACTATATTAAATATAATATTTTATACTTACCATATAATATTATACTTACTGTATGCGATCAAATACAGTAAATACATCCAATAAAAATACATCCAACACAGCACAACCAGTTAAAAGAAAATTGAAAATTAAAAAATCAACAGTAAAGACATTAAAAACCAAACTACAAACCATGAAATCATCTATGTCTATGAAAACACCAACAAGCAATCCATCTATTAAACTTATCGACATCAAAACCGATAGTTTATATGATGAAGACGGAAAAATATTCCGTATGCAGTTATTTGGCATGAATGAAATCGGCAAAACATACTCTATTATAATTGACGATTTTAGGCCATTCTTTTACATTAAAGTCCCCAATCGATGTTTAAAAAGCAAAAAACAAGCGATAAACGAAGTTAAGGATTTTATCAATTATAATTGTAACATAACGCGCATCGACGATAATAAAAAAACCGAATACATTCGCGAGATAGAGTTTGTTAAAAAGCACACTTTGTATGGATTTGATAATAATAAAGAATATATATTCCTTAAAGTAACTTTCCCATCGATGCACGAATACAACCAAGTCAAGCGTATCTGGTCTTCATATATCGTTGGCGATAAAGTTTATATCAGAAAATCCAAGCAATCCGGCACTATTAAGCGAATTTATTACGAGGAGAAAACCAACAAAAAAATGTATTCAATTGGTTCGTCACCGCCCGCAACTTGTTCCGAATATGAGTTTAAGTTGTCAAAATCAAAAATAGAAAATGGCTTGGTTGTGCGTCCTGAAATTAAAACATTTGATTTTGACAGTAAAACGAAAAGAAGTTCATGGAAAAGCAAGCGTCTTCAAATTATTGATGGTGCGAACATTCAATTATATGAATCAGCCCTTCCTCCTTTTCTACGATTCTTTCATATTCAACAACTATCTCCTTCGGGATGGGTAACCTTTAAGCGCAACCCATCATCTGTTTCCGAAACATGTAAATTATCAACCTGTGATTATGAATATGAAACATCGTATTCTAATATTATCCCACAAGCGGATAAGGAAGACACAATTCCAATCAAAATCGCGTCTTATGATATTGAAGCATCATCTAGTCACGGAGATTTTCCCTTACCTAAAAAAACCTACAAAAAGTTTCTAGGGGAGATGATAGAGTTATGGAATAAGCACGAAACAGATAAGGTAATATTGGAATCATGGCTCACCGCATTTTCACATTCTAAGAGGCACCAATATGACATCAGTAAATTGTATCCCAAACCAAATCAAGCAGTAGCATCTACTGATATAAAATTAATATATGAAAAATTGTCGATGTTTACTATCGAACAGCAAGTATATCTAAGTAATTTTGACAACGAAAAGCAGTTTGAAACATTAAAACTACTTAGACAGTATAAAAAACTAACGATTATGCAGGTAATTACTTCCAAAGATATTGGACCAGTAGATAAGCAAACGATTGTGGATATTGCTCTTACTGGTGGTGATGGAAACATTAAAGGAAATCTTAAAAACAAGCGATTTGTGCCGTATTTAGAAGGCGACATGGTTACTTTTATTGGAACTACATTTATGAAAAGCACCGAACAAGAAAGTTATTTAAACCATATGATTGTATTAAATAGTTGCGATGATACACCCGAAGTTCCCAATAGGGAAATAGAAACATATGATACTGAAGCAGAGGTATTATTGGCGTGGACTAAGGTAATCAATCGCGAAGATCCCGACATCATCATTGGATACAATATATTTGGTTTTGATTGGAAGTTTATGCTAGACAGAACAGATGAATTAGATATAAAGAGTGAATTTATTAAAATGTCTAGAAATAAATGCGTGGAAAAATATGTTAGTAAAGAACGCACCCGTAAGTTAGTAACTGACTGTAATATTAAGATTTCCACTACTACTGTAGCAAGTGGAACATATGAAGATAAATATCTTGATATACCAGGTCGTCTTCAAATAGACTTGCTAAACTATTTTAGAAAAGAAGTGCAACTTCCGTCTTACAAACTGGACTATGTTGCATCGCATTTTATCAGCGACTACATTAGTGATTATACATATGTAAATGAAACACAAACGCTAATCAAAAGTTCTAATTTAATGGGGTTGAAGAAAGGGCATTTTGTATCATTTGAAATTATCGCTCATTCATCTGACATGTATAAAGACGGGCAGAAATTTAAAATTACCCAATTGGATCCTATCAAAAGGGAATTTACAATAGACCATAAACTAGAAATTGATAAAAAATCAAAAATCAAATGGTGTTTAAATAAAGACGACATCGACCATCATCAAATATTTGAATATACACATCAAGGTCCAGACAAACGAGCTATTATTGCAAAATATTGTTTTCAGGATTGTAACTTATGCCATACCTTAATGAAAAAATATGATATACTTACTGGTGTATCGGAGTTGGCTTCAATCTGCAGTGTTCCGATGAGTTTCATTATAATGCGCGGACAGGGTATTAAACTACTTAGTTTTATAGCAAAGAAATGTAGGGAAATGAATACATTAATGCCGGCGGTGGAAAAAGACAATTCAAATGATGGATATGAAGGTGCGATTGTTTTGGATCCGAAGACCGGATTTTATCCCGATGATCCAGTCGCGTGTGTAGATTATAGTTCTCTATATCCCAGTTGTATGATAAGTGAAAACATATCACATGATAGCAAAGTATGGACCAAGGAATACAATTTAGATGGCTCATTTGCCTTAGATAAAAATGGTAGTCCAAAGGTATCTGGTCTAAGAGATGCAAGCGGACAATTTGTATATGACAACCTTCCTAATTATAATTATGTAGATGTTAAATATGATACATTTGCCTATAAACGTTCCAATCCTAATGCTGCGGCCAAAAAAATAAAAACGGGATTTAAAATATGTAGATACGCCCAATTTCCGGATGGTAGAAAAGCAATTATGCCGAGTGTGTTGTCTGAATTATTGGCTTCTAGAAAAGCAACTCGTAAGTTAGCAAAGCATAAAATAGTAACAACCGAACACGGTAAAGAGATTATGGGTCTTCTTACAAAAACAGATACTCATCACGAAGTATTATTGGAAAACAAAACGGTTGAAAAAGTAGAAAACAGCAAAGTAGTGAAGGTGGAAGACAGATTCGATGACTTCATGAAAAATGTATTGGATAAACGCCAACTTTCGAAGAAAATTGTTGCGAACTCGTTGTATGGTCAGTGTGGAGCAAAAACCAGCGCGTTTTATGAAAAAGATATTGCAGCGTCGACTACTGCAACTGGTCGTAAGTTGCTTATATATGGTAAAACCATTATTGAAAAGTGTTATACCGATCACATTGCCGATACACAACATGGAAAAGTAAAAGTAAATGCGGAATATGTATATGGTGATACGGATTCGATATTCTTTAAATTTAATCCCGAGACATTGGAAGGGGAACCTATACGAGGGCAAAAAGCATTAGAGATCACAATTGAATTAGCAATAGAAGCGGGTGAGTTAGCGACAAAGTATTTAAAGTTGCCACATGACTTGGAATATGAGAAAACATTTATGCCATTCCTTCTATTATCAAAGAAGCGATATGTTGGTATGTTATATGAGTTGGATCCACATAAATGCAAAAGAAAATCGATGGGGATTGTATTAAAACGCCGAGATAACGCACCAATTGTAAAGGATTGTTATGGTGGTATCATTGATATATTGATGAAGGAACAAGATGTGAATAAAGCGGTTGATTTCACAAAAAAGTTCTTATTGGATATGATTGATGAAAAGTTTTCATTGGATAAGCTTATTATTTCAAAGTCGTTGCGTCAATTCTATAAAAATCCCAATCAAATAGCTCATAAAGTATTGGCAGAAAGAATAGGGAAAAGAGAACCGGGTAATAAACCGGCAGTCGGTAGTCGTATTCCATTTGTTTACATACAAACAAAGGGAAAAGTAAAGTTACAAGGTGATCGTATTGAAGACCCGAATTATATAAAGAAAAATAAATTAAAACCCGACTTTTCGTTTTACATTACAAACCAAATACAAAAGCCGGTTATGCAAGTGTTTTGTCTTGTATTAGAGCAAATATCTGCATTTAAACCAGAACTGAAAGGATTTCAACGACAAATTAGAACCATTAAAAGAAAGCACAAAGATGAACCCGACAAAATAGTTCATTATGAAACAAAAGAAAGGGAGAAACACATAAATAAACTAGTATTTAAAACATCGGTCAATCAATGTTCTACCAATAAAAAAAAGCAAGCGATGAAGTCATTCTTTAGTAAATATTCGCAATAAACAATTAAATCGCACACAACAACAACCACAACTAAATTAAATAAAAATATAGGATGTATCTATATTTTTATTTTTCTTCTTTTATTTTTCTTCCATCTCTCATCTTAATTTACGACCGGTAATCTGTCTATTTAATAAATTCTTAGGATTTTTACATCGAGACATTTTATTTTTATAATATCTTCTCCATATATTTACAAATCTTTCAAGTCCACGGTGTTTTACAGCAAATTCTCTACTTTCATATTCATATGGTCGTTTAATTAATATATATATTAAAGAACTATCGATTTCAGATATTGGGTAAAAACTTTCGTAATCTTCCCATTCAGAAACATCTTCAAATATTTCATGAATCAAATACTTTGTTTCCAAATAATTAATCAACTTAATATTATTTTGTTCTTCACCCGTAACTCCATGGGTTGTTAAATCCCACTTACAACATAATGCTACTTTCGGGGTGGTATCATTATCAATCATTTGTTATCGTTGCAATCTAACTATATATACTATATATTAAGACACAATATTATTTTAATATCAATTTAATAACATTAACAATAACAATAACAATATAACAATATACCAACTACAAGCCGCTATCTCTATCATCACCATCACCATCGCCATCTCTATCATCACTATCATCACCATCACTGTCAGCAGTCATATCACCCCATGATGTTTGAGCGTTTATAGTATTGTTTATATGATTATTGTTTTGTAATGATACAGACTCCACTACAGCACGTATATTGTTGTCCCAATTAATACTACTTGAATTAGAGATATTACTACTCATCGCATTTGTGATTGCGTCTGTTATACTATTTATTACATCATTTACTTGATTTTCAGACATATCTCTCCCAAATAGTTGCGGAATAGAAAACGATATGTCGTATATAATTGCGTTTGGGGGAAATGTTTCCACCGTATTTCCACTATTATCGGTTACATCATTTGCATCATTTGCATCATTTGCATCATTTGCATCATTTGCATCATTTGCATCATTTGCATCATTATTAATATTATATCTACATACAGGACATCTTGAATCTTGACGAAACCATCGTGTTAGAAAACTACCTTCAAAAACATGCCCACATCTATTTATTCTCAATATATTACTAGAAGAATCAAATGTCACCAACGAAATAGGACATATCGTTGTATCCGTCTCCAATAAATCTTCAAAATCCACTATACTAGTTTCCTGCATAATTTGATTACTGTCAGCCGGTATAGTAACATTTCCTTGATTTAAAGTAGTATTTATAAATTCCTGTAAACTCATTCGCCTTGTTGGCTGCACCAATGGTCGTCTATTAAACAACGAGTTTGTATGAGTTCTTCTTAGACGATTATTTGAAAACAAAGAAGGCATAGTCGTTCGGTTCACATTGGTCGACCTTTGATTTAAATCTCGGACACGTTGTCTTGTCGCTGGTGGCGTAGGGTATGTATCAATATTACTACTACCATCGCCACTACCAATCGGAGAAAAATTACGGTTGAGTCGCGCAGATGGCCTTGTATAATTACCTTGATTATTATAATATCTACTCAACGAATGGTTCATTTCCACATATTCTTGAAGTCGTATCAATTCATGAACCGAATTATTTATATTTCCCATCATTCTACTTATAGATAAACTATAAGAATTCATAGAGTTTATTTGATTATTTATCAGCGATATTATATTTTGCACATTGTTTTCACTCATTAACACTTAATATAATATATAAAAAATATGTTTAAATGTAAATTTACATTATTAAATATTAATTAATGTCTTTGCAAATTGATTGTAATAATGACAAGTATAAAAATAAAGGTCTATCGGGATTGGCAAATTTAGGAAACACATGTTTTTTAAATTCCACTATCCAATGCCTTTCACACTGTTATGAACTTAATAACTTTTTAAATAAAGAAAACTATACTCAAAAACTAAATAAAATACCAGATAGTTTAATATTAATAGAATGGGACAAATTGCGGAAATTAATGTGGAGCGAAAATTGTGTTATCTCTCCCAACGGCTTCGTAAAAGCAGTTCAAAGAGTGGCTAGAATAAAAGATAAAGACATATTTACTGGTTTCGCACAAAATGATCTAACCGAGTTTCTTGGTTTTGTGATTGATTCATTTAACAATTCCGTTAAGCGGGAAGTAGCAATGAATATAACAGGGCATGCGGAAACAAATACAGATATTCTAGCCAAAAACTGTTTTGAAATGATGAAAAAAATGTATAGCAAAGAATACTCCGAATTTATTGATTTATTTTACGGGATTCATGTTTCACAAATAAAGTCGATTGAAAGTGATTATATTAATGTAATTCCCGAACCTTTTTTTAATATATCAATACCATTAACAAAAGAAAATAAACCGCATCATATCATGGATTGTTTTGATTTATATACTAAAACCGAAATTATGGAAAATGAAAATAGAATTTTCAATGATAAAACGCAGAAAAAGGAAAAGGCAGAAAAGTGTATTTGGTTTTGGAGCTTGCCTCATGTATTAGTGGTGACATTAAAACGATTTAATGTATCAACGACTTCGATACGAAAAAACCATGCGTTTGTTGATTTCGAGGACACGCTTGATTTAAGTAAATATGTAATTGGGTATAATAAGAAAAGTTATGTGTATGAGTTGTTTGGTATATGCAATCATACGGGTGGTGTTCACGGAGGGCATTATACATCTTATGTGAAAAATGCTAATAGCAATTGGTATCATTTTAATGACACAAATGTTTCTCGCGTTCCTGATTTTAATACAATGAAAACAAATCAAGCATATTGCTTTTTCTATCGTAAAAAAAAATGAAGTTAATTATATATATATGGATACAATAAGCATATCTCCTACAAAATCATTTTCTGGTTTATATGATGAAATTACAAAAAATGTAGGTGGAAATTTAACAAGTTCAGGAATACTTGTGTTTTTTGTGGTATTGATTATATTTTCTATCTTATTTAGTAATTTAGGTGGTGATTCAGGCTCAGACATGTCTTATTCGAACAGTAATGGCGGCACTAATATTTTGGAAGTCATATTATGGTCGGTCTTTATATTTTTGCTATTAGCAAATGGATTACAATATTTTTTCGGCATTGAAGCAAAAGCATCTGTTAAAAATATATTGTCAGACACGCCTGAAGTTGGTATTGAATTAAGTGATGAATCAAAATCATTATTAAAAAAAACACTACCTATGATTGACGAATCACCAACAGAAAAAAAAGAGGCACCACAAGAAAAAAAAGAAGTGTTTTACATTAAAGATAATGTGTATACTTATGATGAAGCAGAAGCGGTTTGCAACGCGCACGGTGCTGAATTAGCGAATTATAACCAATTGGAAAAAACATACAATGAAGGCGGGGAATGGTGTGGATATGGATGGTCCAAAGACCAAATGATTTTGTTTCCTACGCAAAAAGATACTTGGAATAAATTGCAAGATATTAAAGGACATGAAAATGATTGTGGGCGACCTGGTATAAATGGAGGGCATATTGACAATAAAAAAGCACGATTTGGTGCCAACTGCTATGGTGTCAAGCGTTCTCCAAATGCATTTGAATCTTCTTTTTTAGATGAAATGAAAAAAGGTAAATACCCTGTATCAAAACGAGATAAAGAATTTAGAGACAAAGTAAATAAATTTAAAGAAAAAATAAACAACAATGAAATTAACATGTATCCATTTAATAACCATAAATGGTCTCATTAATTAGAAAATAATATTTAATTTAATAAATATTATTTTATCATAACAATCACACACTAATTTACTTTCTTTTTTTCATACTTTTCTTTTTTTTCATACTTTTCCTTTTCTTCATACTTTTCTTTACTTTCTTGCTTTTCCTGCCTTTCTTATGTTTCATACTCTTTTTTGTTTTTTTGCTTTTCCTGCCTTTTCTTTTCTTGTGTTTTGAGCCGCCTAGCAATGCATTTGCAGCTGCAAAACCAGCCAATCCTAATGCACCGGGTGTCAACTTTACCACCCCAACTACTAATACAAACAATCCTGCAGCAATAGTTAATATATTATCACGTGTGGTTAAATCGCCATTCGGGGTGTAACGAGGCCCGTCGATGGATGAAGGTCTCCCGCCTTCTAAACCCCTACCCGATGGAATATTTTTTTCATTAAAAGATTTGTTTTTTTTCAATGAATTTTTGATCATTTCTTTGAACTCGTTTTCAAAAAGACTGTTTGTAAGATCAGGTCCAACTAATAATTCTATTTTGTCACCTATCATCTTTTCTCTTCCAGGAGGTTCTAGGTTATTATAGTTTTCTACCAAACTTTTATATTCTTGTGAAACTTGTTTTATGTTTTTCCGAAACTCGTCTTTACCCTTTTCGGTTAGATATTCAATGAATAATTCCACCGTTTTTTTTACCTTGGGGTCAATGTCTGGGGTATCTGGTGCTAAGGACATTATAATATAATATAATATAATATAATATTTTCATTAAATATCTATCTTCTTTTTTTCTTGCTTTTCTTGATTTTTCCGATACCCTCTTTTCTTTTCTTACTTTTATTACGCGGGCTATTTGTTTTTGTTTTTATTTTAATGATTTTTTCCACATTTTTTCTTGTTTTTTTATCAGCCGGTAATCTTAATAACGAATTTTCCAATAAAGTATTAAATTTTTCTTGTTCTATTAAGTTATCTTTTTCTAAATTATCCAATACTTCAATTCTAGGTTGCGCCGCATACTGTTTATTACAGTTTCCATACAAAATCAACGGAACACTTAAATGTTTTAATTTCATACCAATTTCATTACTAAGATTAGATGTCGCAAATATATTTATACCTGGTTTCATGGTTTCTTTATCTTGATAAATGTAATTCATTATATATATAATATGAATATTATTAAGCAATAATATAACTAACATATATTACATATATTATTATCAAAATCAATCATTATACGAACGCTTGATATCACTTACATATTTATGTTCCCTTTTTGATTTAATAAATTTGATGATTTGTTTTACCTGGTCTTCATTTTGTATACATTCATTTAAACATTCTTCCAAAAAACGAAAGGTTAATGGTGATGTTTGTTTGCATTGTTGGAATTTCAACTTACCATCCGATATTTCAATTACCGCATTTTCTAAATTATTTTCTTCGGCATAGCTAAATATTCGCGTGCTAAAATGGCTGCGTTTGTTTCTTAAGTCTTTTATGGTCTCTGATGCTTTTTTAATTTGATTGTCAATAGTGACCCAATTTTTTATATCTTCTTCAAAGTTCATTTAAATATATTAATTAGTATTATTTAATATATTTATTTTAATCTTATTTCTTTTATTTCTTTTCCTTCTTTCCATTCTTTTCCTTCTTTCCATTCTTTTCAAGATTCATTAAACTCCCCGTTAATATCAATGGAGCCAATGCTTCATTTAAAAAGGCAAACATACCTCCCCGTTGCACATTACGCTTATGATGCTTTTTTGTTTTTTTGTGATGTTTCATCGACTTGCCTTTTCCCTTGCGATGATGTTTCATCGACTTGCCTTTTCCCTTGCGGTGATGTTTCATCGACTTGCCTTTGTGATGTCGTTTCATGGTTTTTGATCTCATAGTTTTTGCCATATTATATAATAGCACTACATAAAATTTTTCTTTTTAATGAAAGATAAAAAATTAATTTTATTACGCAGTAAAATAACAAATATGCCTAAAATTAACAAAAAACTTATTAATACAAATATAATTGATATGTAGATATATGGATATATTTCCTTTAAAATTAATTCAATCAAAGGTTTTGTTATATTTTTTATCTCATCCTTAACATCTTCTCTCCCCAAAACCTCCAAGCATTCTTGGATTATTCGTTCCTTGACATCCATTTATATTTTTTACGAATATAAATATTTTACATGAATATCGTATTAAAGTTAAAATAATTATAATTAATTAAATTAATGGAGTATTTAATCGATATCAATAATACCGACGAAGATTATATGTCTAATTTAAAATTACACTCCCCGATGCCTATTCAGGGTGGGTCTTATTTAGCAAAACTAACATTAAACAACAATCCAATTTTGTTTCAAATGCCAAGATGTTCTACAAAAAAAGGAATTGTTAGTAGTGGAAAGCGATTTTACTGTGATCTATTATTTAAATACGACGATACTAATGTAATTGACATCATCGAAACAATGGAAAATATTATCCGCGATAAAGTGTTTGAAAAAAGCGAATTATGGTTTCAAGATCCCCCAACACTTGAAGACATCGAGTATAACTGGAATGAAAGTGTAAAACAAACCAAGCAAAACTTTTATTTAAGAACATATGTTGGCAACTCTAAAAATGTAAAATCAACAATTAGTGTTTATAATAGTAATCAACAGCAAATTAGCATGGAAGATATTACTCCCTCTTCTAATATTATTACGATCGTAGAAGTGACCGGACTTAAATTTTCCAGCAGTAGTTTTCACATTAATTATTGTTTAAGACAGGTTATGGTTTTAGAAGAAGCACCTATTTTTAATAAATGTTTAATAAGTGTATCACAATCAAAACAATTACCACCCAAGCAAACAATCAACCATAACAGTATTATCAAAGAAAATAGTGAAGAACATTTAGAAAAAAACAATATTGAACCCCTTGAAAAACAAGATATTCAATCACCATTTAAAAACACATATGATGAAATGGGAGAGAAAACAGAAGATACAACAGAAGATACAACAGAAGATACAACAGAAGATACAACAGAAGATACAACAGAAGATACAACAGAAGATACAATGGATGATTTAGAGATATTAGGTAATCATCACACAAATTTAATGGACGACACACTCGATTCATCCTTTGATTTAAACAAAGACAGTAATGAAACTTCCACAGAAAATACTATAAATTTAGAAAATACAGAAGTAAATGATGACACAAATGATGTAGAAGATGAAAATGTAAATTATTTACATACAGGTTCACGCGAAGGACATACACAACAGACAACACAACAGACAACACAACAGACAACACAACAGACAACACAACAGACAACACCACCCCAACAACAAATAGATTCACAAGAAATATCAAAACATATTAATACATTAATTAATAAAGAACCCGATACTTTAGAAATAAAAGAAGTAGATATCGGGATGCCGGAAGAAGAAGACGCTGTTTTATTGAAAAAACCAGATACAGTATATTTAGATATTTACAATAAAGCGGTGGAAAAAGCAAAAGAAGCCAGGTTAAAAGCCATACAAGCATATTTAGAATTAAAGGAAATAAAAAATAAATATATGATTGAGGAAATAAATGACGATGAAGATGAGAATTTTCCAAATTTCGATTTTTAAATTTAACTTTAAATTTAATTTTTATTTAGCAAACAAATAACAATTAAATAAACCACATTTGTAAAAAAATTTTATGTTTTGATTTTATATAAATGGCTTTTTTAAAAGATATGAAAGCAATGTTTAAATCAAAGAACGGTGGAAATATTTTAGTTGTTTTAGCAATTGTAGCAGTTGTATATGTTGTAATGGACTATGAGCGTATTAAATCTAGTTTAGGCTTGGACTCGATGGATAACATGAAGGATAATAAGGAAGAAACGAAGATGGCTTCTTCTAACTATCAACCATCGGTTGCCGATCAACACACCGAAGCAAATGTCAATGGATTAAACACCGATATGCAAAACATGCCCCCTAGTTGCGCTTCCAAACAAATCAGCGATCCCAAAGACCTTCTACCCGCTGATAGTAACAGTGAATTCTCAAAGATGAATCCATCTGGTTCGGGTGATTTAATGAATGTCAACTTGTTGCGCGCCGGTCATCACATCGGCATCAACACCGTTGGAACCAGTTTAAGAAATGCTAACTTACAAGTTCGCAGCGAACCCCCTAATCCTCAACTTAATACTGGACCATGGAACACCAGCACCATTACCGCTGACAGTTACCGCCGTCCTTTGGAAATTGGTAGCCGTTCTTAAATAATAAATATTCATGTAATAAATATTCATGTAATAAATATTCATGTAATAAATATTCATGTAATAAATATTCATGTAATAATATAATTATATAACTACAATTATATTATAAAACCAAACCTAACCTAACATAAGTTAACCATTTCTTATATTTTCTATACTTATTTAATTTGAAATTCTTATTTTAGTCATTATATATAAGTATGAATATAGGTATTTTTGGCATCATTGTTATTATTTTTGTAGTGATTATAATACTTAAAATATATCATGAGTCTGATATGTTTCAATTAAAGTGTATTGTATCAGATGTAGATGGCAACAAGTATTGCGTAAGAGAACGAGACAAATTAGAATTAGTTGCAGATCTTTTGGCAAAAGTAACAAATAATATGAAAGCGTTGGTTTTACATATGAAAAAAACATATCCAGACCGAGAAAACGTTCAACGATTACATAAAAATTTCAACCCTAAAAAAATATATGAAACACTGCCAACTAGTTCGTATACAGCTTATTCTGAAAATAAGGGAGAGAAGCTAGCATTCTGTACCACCACTACCAAGCATGGCAACCAATTAATAGATGAAAATACATTGACATTTGTAGCGATACATGAGCTATCTCATTTAGCGACAAAAACAGTTGGACATACAGACGAATTCTGGAGCAACTTTAAATTTCTATTAAAAGAAGCAAAAAAAACGGGAATATATCACCCAGTTGATTATAAAAAAAATCCCCAACCGTATTGTGGTATGAGTATTAGCGACAACCCTTACTTTGATTTATAACGCGCCATATGTTTTTATAAAATCAATCCTTCGTAATAAATCATAATTATACCCCGATTTTTCATATTCTTTATTTCTATAAACATCAATATTATATTGTAAATCTTTATGTTTGGAACACAAAATATCTCCGCTATGTAATTTAGTAAATTTGCGTGATAATTCCGGAAAAAAACAATCACAGTCAGCTTCTAATACAATACTAGTTATATACACATCTTTAATTAAATTGTTAGTTAAAAACCAACTATATATCTGCTGTCCCCCAATCACCCACACATCATCATACTGGTCTTTTCTTGATATAATATCACTACAAGCATTTCCAATATCGTTGTATAAAAAACAATTTTTTCGTGCATGTTTATCAAATAACGGTCTAGACGATATAACATAATTATCTCTTTTAGGAAGACCATCTTTTCTATTTAAACTTTCAAATGTTTTTCTACCCATTATAACTGCGTTGTTTCCACTTCCAATCGTTTTATTTTTAAAAAACTGCATGTCTTCCTTTAACGCCCAAGGAATAACACCATTTTTTCCAATACCCCTATTTCTACACATTGCAACAATTATATTCATTTTATATACATAAATATAATCAAATATATTTATATACATGTCAAATATATATAAATTTCATCACATAAATGGTAGTGATATAAAAAAAACATATACATTTAACGACACGCCAAGTTCAAAATCATCCACACAAACACCACCCATATACGAAGACGACATGATAATAAACATAAAACACAAATTAACTAGTTTATTTGATAATCAGTCTCACGGCGAAGTTTATTTATTTTGTAAATCAAAACAAATATTAAATCAAACCGTATACTATTCTATTCTTACACAAAATGATAATTTTAAGTTATCGAATCCAATTTTTGAAAGATTTGTATCAAATATAGCAACAAATACAACCAAACATGATTTTTTAAAAAAGCCGAATAACATTTCAACAAAACAACTTAATAATTTTTACAAAAATAGCACATTATGGAACGATACGGAAAAAAGCATAATAAAACCGATTGGTATATCCGCTTTTTATAAGCGACGATACATATTTAACCATAACCCATATTTTTTAAAACAAGTAGATGAAAATATTGAAGATGATATGAAGCGGTATGTAAACACCGAAAACAAACAATTGTTATTTAAATATCAGCCCGAAGATAATGATATTTATTTTTGCTTTGCAGATGAATTGCTTGAATTTTTTAAAACACAGTCATTTGACATACCAGAAAAATACATATTAGAATTATATTTCCCAACCCTTGTATCACAAAACATAAATTCATTAAGCGACATTCGTTCCAACAAAACACAACTTAAATCCAACTCTGAAAAAGAATATAAAAAAATATTCCACGATTACAACAAAAACATTGATTTGTTACATACCTATTCAATGGAAAATATTGAAAAATTACAATACAAAATAAACTATATTTATTTTACAATTCAACCCAGCGAATCCCTTAAATTGCCTCTGGATATAATGTTTAAGCAAATAAATTCGACCAACATTGTACCATTAATAAAATTTAACCCAGGTAAAAATCTAGAAAGTATATATCGTTTATATACAGATGATTATATTTCAGATAAGGGTATGAAAATACCTACATTATATGTTGACAATAAAGAAAGTGCTAGAAAAATTAAAAACATATCGGAAAACATATTATATAATAACCGTATTGGATTTTTTTTAGATTTAACAAAGGTATCCGACATTGACATCAACGAAGAAATTTATTGTATTATATTAGAAAATGGAGATATTCAAATAAAACTTGAACCAAAAACAAAATATAACATTACAACCATCGAATCTATTTTATTTCCAATCATACAAAAATACATAATAGATATTGTAAATTTATTTATTCATAAAAAAAACATGTATTATTTAAAAACATTAACAAGTGGTAATATCGAATTAAACAAGTTTAATATTTCATTTTATACAGATGATGTTCGTGAATTATCTTTTAAAAATTTAAAATGCAGTTCTTCTATATTTTCTGTTATAAATAAAGATAAAAAGGACAATAAATACGATTTAAAATACAAACGCGTTTCATTTTATCAACAAATGACCGATATACAATCGTTTATTAATTTGAAATTTGAAGAAGGCATACCGACATCTGAAATTATTCAACTTGTTACAACTAATTTTAATTTATCGCAAGAAAATGCTGAAGAGACAATAATAGGTTTCATAAAGGAAGCTAGATTACAACAAGACGCATTTGAAAATAAAAAAATAAAAATAGAAAATAACCCTGGCTTCGATATTTCAATTGAAACCAAGAATACTGATTACATTAACGTCGATATAAAACGATTATTTACGGTTAAACATATTAATGATTTTACTTACATTTCAAATGACATTATAAAAAAATATATTAATGCTCTTATTAATATCAATAATCTAGACGCTCCTATTGAAGAGTGTGTTAAAATCGGCGAGCAAAAAGATATAGAAGAAAATATAACAGAACAAATCCAACTACAGACAGAACAAGATATTATTGATACTAGATTAATGGGTGATGATAGTGATGATGAAGACGAGGATGTCAGTGATCTGGTGACTGGATTTTTTGGTAATGAAGACGATGTAAGTAATGGTGAAGAATCAACTGACAAAGGCGATAAAAAACATGAAGACACTAATTCAGATATATATATGAACGACCTTCCAGATTCTTTATCTGGTTCTTTATCCGATTCTTTATCCGGTGGCGCGGGTAATCCTAATATAGATTTAACATCTATTTCGCTGCAAGGAAAAAATAACTGGTTTACCAACCGTTTAAAAACAAGAGATAAAGATGTATTTGTATTATCACGAGAAGAATTAAAAAATAAAAATTATTTAAGTTATTCTAGAAGTTGCCCTTGGCAGCATAAAAGACAACCAATCATTGTAAATGATGATGAATTAAAAAAAATCGAAAAAGCAGATGAAAAATCCAATTCAAAATCATACGATGGAGTTGTTAAATACAGAGGATACAATTACATATGCCCTAGGTATTGGTGTTTTAAAGACGATAATAATGAATCTAGAAGTATTTCATTTCAACAAATAAATGACGGCGAATGCGGTGGATGGGATGCCGTTAACCCTAAAAACGCAAAAAAACTTCAAAAAGGTAAAAGAATTGTAGAATTAACGGATGAAAAACTACATAATAGTAGTAAGTCGGATAATCCATTAATATATAAACCTTTTTTTCCAGTAGTGCAAAATCCGGATAAACATCCAAAAAATCTATGTGCTCCCTGTTGTTTTAAGGAGCCTATAGAATATGAAGGATTCCCAGAAGATTCAAAAGAAACAAGAGACAAAAGAAAAAGCGATCAAGGTAAATTTTTTAAACATTTATATGAACCTGGTAAAAAAATGGGAGAGATAACAATAGACGATTCCGTGAAAGATGATGAAGACGTCCAGAAATTTGCCAAAAAATGGCAAGGAGTAGGTCCATCTTTTACAGTTACAAAAAAAGATGAAAACATTGTTGTTACTGATATAAAAGAAAACGGATCTAAAAAATTAGAAAAAATCGATATGATACCTAGCTACAAAAGAAAAAAAAATGCAGAAGTTGATAGAAAAGACGTGGATGATATCTTGTTTAAAAAAGCAACAAATGAACGATATAAAAAATGTATGGGACAACACCCATCAGACGATACTGATCTTCGTAAACAAGATGATACAGAACCGGAACCACAAACTAAAACGGACACAGACAAAAAATCTGGAAAAAAGCCAACCAAAAAAGCAAAAACGATTTTATTGAAATCATTAAAATTTCCGTTGGATCCAGACGAGTTTGGATATATTAAACCATCTCTTAAAAATTTTATACAATACAATACGGAAACGTTGTGCTATAATAATCCTCCGCGTGATTCAACTTTGAAACCGGGTGCTTCATGTTTACTGAGGTTAGGCATAAAAAGAAACAATAATCAATCCTTTTTAGAAAATATTGCACGAATAGTGGGGAAAAAACTATCCACGTTAAAAAATATGCTATTAGACAAAATTTCTGTTTCTAAATTTGTATTAGCGTTTAAAGGCGAATTAATAAATATATTTTACGACGGTTCAAAAAAGGTCAGCAAAAAAAAGGAAAACAACCTTCTCGAAACACTGAAAAAAGATACACATCATGATATTGTTAATGATTTTATGACTATAGAAGAATTAAAAAATAAACTTGTAAATTCGTATTTTAATTTTGTGGATTATATTAAAGATGATAATATTATTATAGATTATACTTATTTATGGGATTTTATATGTAAACCTGATGCGGATAATGAAGCAGGTGTATTATTTGAAACAGGAATAAATTTGGTGATTTTCAATTCACCACAAAATGATATTACAGATAAAATAGAAATCATATGTCCCAAACATACATTTTCAGATGAGATTTTTTCAGAATTTAAACCAACTATAATGTTATATAAAGAAGGTATGTTTTTTGAACCTATTGTTTTATATGATAGCAAGAAAAACGCAACACAAACAACACAAACAACACAAACAATACAAATATTATTTGATTATACTGATTTAATGAAAGACACTATGATAAATACTATATTTTCCGATATAAAAAACAAAATTGTCGAAGGATGCTCTTTAAAACCAAGCATACCTACCAAATATGATTTTAATAAAAACATATCTGCAAAACAATTAATTGAAAAAATTGCTAACATTAGAGATGCAGTAGTAATAAATCAAGTGGTCCATTATAACTTTACCACTATTGCAATTATTGTAAAAATAAAAAATAAGAATGTATATATTCCATGCCATCCATCACCCATTATCATTGATTTAAATCATAAACCGGTTGACTCTAAAGATATTTTATTTAATGCTTATGATACATTTCAGTTATTAATAGATATAGCGAAAAATTACGACATTCCATGTCATCCATTAAAAATATTAGTTTCCGATCAAATAAATGTGTCAGGGTTTATAACAGAAACAAATCAAGTTGTTCCAACCAGTCAATATGAATACGATCAGCAGATATTTACAATGAAAACCAGGTCGGGTTCATTCATTTCAGATAAAAAAAGTGTAATAAACATAACTGAAAATAGCGAATATTTTTCAGATAAAGACATATTAAAAGCATCAATAGAAGATATAGAACGCGTTACCAAGGTTCGTAATTTTTTGTTAGAAAAAAACTTTTATATGTGCTTTCGTAACATGTTGAAAAAAACTATTAATAGTGAAAAAAATGGAGCCCATAGACAAGATATTATTGATATATTAGATTCCCAAAAGGTAAAAACATCCGATACATTAAAACAATATAAAACTAAGTTTAATAAAATAAAAAAGACAATTGAAAAGTTGAACGATAAAACAATTAAATATGTTATTTATCAAAATGTAATTTTAAACAAACTATATGAACAAATTAGAAACGGGGAGACAATTTGTTTTAACAACATAAACGACGGTTTAATTAATTTACCAAGTAAAAATCTAATAGATGGATCGGACAATAAAGAAAAGTACATTATCAAAATAGTAGATGAATTAATACGATTTCCCAGATTAAAAAACTATATTTTATATAATAAATCTGTGACTAGTATAGATGTTATCAAGTATTCAATTAATAAAAATGAAATAATAATACTAGAAGAAGAACTAGAAGATTATTTAACTGATGTTGTATTAAAAATTGCAAATCCATATGTTAATACAAACCAAGTTGGATTTACAAAACCTGTAAAAACAAAGAAATACACCCATAAGTTTAAATTAGATTACAAAACGGAACATGATGATGAAAAGGCGGATGAAAAGGCGGATGAAAAGGCGGATGAAAAGGCGGATGAAAAAGCGGGTGAAAAAGCGGGTGAAAAAGCGGGTGAAAAAGCGGGTGAAAAAGCGGATGAAAAAGCGGGTGAAAAAGCGGATGAAGATGATATAATAGATAAACTAAACATAGAGAGATATGTTTCCGGAAGTGAAGTGGGCGAACCTCCTATGACATGTGGGTTTAGTAAATCATCTAATAAAAATACAATTAAAAAGTTGTTTAACAACTATGACATAAATAAATCACTTGTTTTTCATAAAATGTCAGCACCGACAAGGGCGGATAAAATAAAAATAAATTGTACTTGGAATATATTTAAAGAAATATTTTATGATTATAAACAGCGTGAAATATCCAAACAAGACATATGTTATACGTTGTTGCATATTTTAATAACATTAAACAACGAGAATGTAATTGTTACAAAACCAGGCGAAATAAAAGAAATCACCAACTATTTTAATATATTAAAATTAACCCATCGCAACAATGGTATTGTATGGGATATAGATCAAGATGAAGAAAAACAGTGGAAACATTTATTTAATATAATGTTATTGCCGTCTTTTTACTTGACAGAATTTGAATTTTATTTATTATGCGACTATTTTAAAATACCATGTATTATACACGGAACTGTTGATAATACTAAAACCGCCTATGCAATTTCTAAAATCCAACATTATGACCCACTATATACTACATTTAATACATCTAGTATAGGAAATAACCCAGATAAACCTAGTAAAAATAATTTATATACAAATAAAAATAATAGCGATATATGTTACATTATTGGATTTAAACAATTTTTATTAAGTGATTACTATGATAAATATGGAAATAGAGATAATATGGGAATAAATAAATATTATAGAAAAGATTTTGATATTCCATTTGATGTCGGGTTACTAAAATCAACCAGTGGTTCATATCAAATAAAACTATCATCCGAACCAGTAAAAAAAATACTTAAACATTCGGTCTCACCAAACGCGACGCAGTATATTGATTTGATATTTAAAGAAAAAATCAACGATTATACTGTATATGAATCATTTGAAAATGAATTTGAGAAATTTAAAGAAGATAAAAAAGACAAAGGTAAGAAAAATCCTAAAATTAAAATTAAAAAATAGATAAGGCAATAAATAAGATAACATATATATGATATTTTATTTATCGATTAAACATTCGCATGTTAAATGAGTTTGTCGTATTACTATTATTTCGATTTGCATGGCGGGGAGTTCTATCTAAAGTGAAACTGGGAGAGAAAGGGTCTACAGTTTGTCGTCTATTTAAATTTAAATTAAATAAACTCCCACTACGATGATTTCCAACAATGGCACGGTCATCTCTTGTAGTCCTTATAACTGGCGGAGGCTGTGCTACTGTATTGGTATTGTGTTGGGTAGAATGTTCTATTTGTTCGTTTGGATTTAATGATACTATATTGGTTTCAGCGATGGAAGGTAATGTAATTGGCGGCGGTGGAGGTTGCCGCAAATTTAAATTAATTCTAGATGTAATTCCATTTAACACCGACGTTCGTCGACTAATTCTATAATCGGGTTGTTCGCCTAAACTACTATTTAACAATCTAATAGGAAATGGGCGATGTCTATAAGTTTGTATATCATCATTTTCATCAAAATAATTTTTCAATCCTCGCCTCGCCAGATTTTTACACCTTTTTTTCTTTAAAGGATGGCAGCTATATTCTCCATATAAATAATTTTTTAAAAAAGGAGACAACTTTCTAACAATTCGCCGTTTTTCTACAAACGTCATTGGTGTATCAATTGTAATGTAATCTATATATTCTCTATATTCGTGTGTCATATTAATGATATTTTCAAATTTTTCAAAGGTCGAGCCATTTTTCATAAAGTCATCAATTGCTACCTCTTTTAATAAGGTATAATTGTTATATGAAAAGGTGGTAATATTAAAATCTGCTTCAAAAAAAAGCGTAATCCATTTAGGTATTTGGTAATGGCTACACAAAATACTTTGATATATATTGTGCAAATTCAAATCCGTAAATTCTATATTTGTATATGGGTTTTTCATTTTAATTGGACAACAAAACATGTTATCGCATTTAAGTAAACAACTCTCCCACATATTTATGATGTCGCTTAATCTAAAATAATATATGGTGTTGTTTGAAAACAATTCCATTTTTTGATGTGGTTTAATCATATCTAGCGAATTAAAATACAAATCATATTCGACACTTTTCTTTGCTTTTTTTATTTTGCATAAATATATAAATCTACGTAGGGCATCCTTGGTTTGTTTTGCTTTCGTGTATTTTCTTAATAATTCTTCTTCTCCTTCAATTGGATTACCACATAATGTAGCATAAGTGTAAAAAAACATTAAATCACTTTTCAAGAAATTTAAAAAACAAGATATATGAGGTTCTTTGCCTTCTTTATTATAGACCCTTTTTAAATAATAAATTATACTATTTGCCATTTTCTTTAATACATAATGGTAATATAAAAATATTGTAGATATAATGAAAACGCTAACTAAATAAAAAATATAATTGTTATTATGTTATTATATTTTTTTATTTTATTTTACTGTTATTTGTTTAATTTGCAGTGTAGCCTTATTTAACTACTTTATACCTTATTTTATTTATATGTCTAAATCATAATCATCATCTAATTGTCCTGTATTACTTTCATTTAAGTTTACAGTTGTATTGGCGATTGATATGTTATTAACACTACATTCACCGCTTTCATCTTCATCCAATATATCTTCCACCGATGACTTCTTTTTATATTCAACCGACGATTGAATAGCGCTCAATTTCTGTGTATTTAATAATACTTGAAAACTACCTGTTCCAAAATATCCAAATTGACCACACATTATATTAGATGATACTCCTGTCATTAAATCTAATTCAGCATGTCTAGCCGCCTTTAAGAACATTTCGGGGGTTTCTTCAAACGATGCTTTTGCGATTGGACCAATATCATCATTATTAATGCCATGTCTAAATATACTTATCAACTTTTTAGAACAAGTCATTCTATCCGCTAACATAGACGTATGATGGTAGTTTATATATGTGCCATCAATCGCCTCCAGCAATTCATTGTAAATAGATTGTCTAGCTGCTTCAATTCCGAGCGTTTTATACACTTCTTGAATATCATTACTTGTAGTATTATTGACATCAACCTCATCTTGTGCCAATATATCAATTAAGTTAGTGCCAACTGTATCCAATACCCAAATATCTTTTGGAACATAGTTTCCACTTTCCTTTGTCATGTAGTTAACCACTTTTCTCAATATGATTTTTGGGATGTTTTTAACACCTCTCAAAATAATATTATCCAATAATTGATTTTGCACGTTTTTCAACTTAAATATTTCATCCGTTTGATCTAAATTACTGTGTTTGTATTGAGTGTTTGATGTTATGCGAATTCTAAATATCAAGTTTTCATCATTGAAATCGTTGTATATACATTGTATTTCATCTTTCATTGCATTTTTAATGGCAAAATCAACATCATCCATAGTAATGTTTTTATCCAACATTTGCTCTCTTGACATTTCAAATCGAATAATCCATTTTGAAAATTCACTACTCGTGCTAATATCGCCTTCTTCTGCTCCTAATTGACACATCATTGATTCGTATGCTAAGAATCGGTTAACAACCTCTTTATCACTATCAATTAACGTGTCATCCTTTTTAGGATCAAAACATATCATAACTGTGTCAACTATATCACGCAAATTAGTATATTCCATTTTGTATTTCAACTCTTGTGCTTTTTCAATGTTTTCTTTGTCTTGATCTTTTAACATAATAGTAACAGAAGGGTTTTTGGGATTTTCAGACAACGACAATATTTCTTCGATTCTAGGCAAACCACGAGTGACATTTGACTTACTGGCTACCCCTGCAAAGTGGAAAGTATTCAGCGTCATCTGTGTAGTTGGTTCACCTATACTCTGTGCTGCTATCATGCCACACATTTCTCCTGGATGGGCGATGGCTTTTTTATAGTTGTAAATCAATAATTCAATATAAATATCTAACGCCTTTCTAGTGAAACGGTGCATGATTAATAATTTCTTTGGAGACAAATTGTAATACCAAGCAATTTTAAACAACTGAGATGGCTTTGTTAATTCATTATGTTCCAACTTTTTATATGCTTCATCGATTATAGTATATGTTTCCATTGGTGTAATGTCTACCATATTATTTTTTAATGACAATTGCTCGATCACATTATTTAACAATCTGGTAAAATGTACTGGAATATGGACCGTTGCATTTCCTTCATAATTAAATACATGTTTAATCAAATCATCTCTAACATCTACCATCGTATCAATCATTTCCTTTGTTTTATTACTTAACTTCACCTTTTCTTTCTTCATTTTGTTAATCGCTGATTTGGTAAACACCGATAATATATCGTCATCTTTGATATTTTTAGGAATTTGATAATGCATGTAAATATCTTCCAGCGTCATCTTGGCCAATGGCAACGATTGATTTTCAACATTCATCGGTGAAATATTATCATCGCCATATGAAAATTGTATAATCTTATTTTTATTATTTCTGATCGTCATATCGTATGTTAATTTTAAATCTTCCAATCCTTTAATCAATCGTCGCTGAATGTATCCAGTTTGCGATGTTTTAACGGCTGTATCAATTAAGCCGACGCGTCCGCCCATAGCATGAAAATACAACTCTTCCGGTGTAAGCCCTTGTATAAATGAACTTTCCACAAATCCTCTGGCTTCCGGCGAGTCATCATATTTCTTGAAATGCGGCAAAGTCCTATCTTCATATCCATATGGAATACGCTTACCATCCACATTTTGCTGACCCAAACAAGAGACCATCTGCAAAATATTGATATTGGAACCTTTACTACCTGCATTTACCATAATAAGGAACCTATTGTCTTTTGATAAACTTTTTCGACCAATCTTACCGGCTTCTTCTTGTGCGTTATTTAATATTGAATTAACCTTTGTTTCAAACTCGATGGAATTTGATTTACCGGTGTTGTTTTCAAATACAGATAATCGTAGTTGGTCAATCAAATTATAAACTTCTTTTTTCTTAGAAGACATCACGGTTGTGATTTTTTTATTTGTCTCGCCATCAGCGATTAAATCACTTACACCTACACTGTAAGAACTGGTTTTCATATAGTCATTTACAAGAAATTGAATGCGATCTATGAAATCAGAAGAGCTAATATGTGAAAAGTCATTAAATATACTTTGAATCAACCCTTTTGAACCACCACCCAAAGCACCCTTATCCAATTGTCCTCGCAAATATTTCCCGTTCACAATTTCCACTATATTGTTTGTGGTTCTTCTATCTTCATCTGAATCAAATTGTGAATTGGGAAATTTAACAGACATCGGAGGCATAATGTCAGAGAGCAACTCAAAATTAGTTGTTTTTTTATTAGGATCTCTAAACAACTCAATATTAGGCTTATTATTAGACATCATTAAGTTCATTGCTTCACGCGATGAAAACTGGATATCTTGTCGTGTAAAACGATAACAACCCAATAAAGAATCCTGAAATATTCCAATAATAGATGCGTTGTTTGCTGGACTAATGATTTGGTGAGGAATAGCCGCCAAATGAAGCAACTCCGCTTGACTTTGTTCATCTTGTGGCATATGCAAATTCATTTCATCACCATCAAAGTCGGCGTTATACGGCTTAGTGTCTGCTACATTCATTCTAAATGTATTACCTTCTTTCATTATTTTAGCAATATGACACATCATAGACATTCTGTGTAGTGTCGGCTGTCTATTAAATAACACAGGATCACCATTTAACATATGTCTATGGACTACATCACCGTATTCTAGCTTCACAGAATTACGATCAACATATCGCAACGAGATACTTTCGCCATTCTCACGCTGTAATATATTTGCTCCTGGATACTTATCGGGTCCATTCAACATCATCTTTGTAAGGAAGTTAATATTGCGCTTATTTACCTTTGCTGGAAATGTAATGTTTTTCGCAATTTTAATAGGAACGCCTAATTCTCGGATACTTAACTGAGGATCCGGTCCAATAACCGAACGGGCGCTATAATCAACCCGCTTTCCCATTAAATTACCTCTTACACGACCTTGTTTTCCAATAAGACGTTCTTTAATCGACTTTAATGCCCGCCCAGAACGCTGTGCAACCGGTGCTGCACCTGGTATTCTGTTGTCTACCATAGTTGCAACATAATATTGTAATACGGTGGTCCAATTTTCCAATTGCTTTGCTGGTGCGTTGGATTTTAGTTTATCCTTTAAGGTATTGTTGATTTTAATTATAAGAACGATGATGTGTGATATATCATCTTCACTTCTTTGTTGTGCGTCGTGTTTTACAGAAGGTCGCACCGCTGGAGGAGGCACCGCCAACACTTGACACACAAACCATTCTGGTCTAGACCATACAGGACTAAATCCCATAAAATGGATGTCTTCATCCGTAAATCGTCTAAACATTTTAATCACCATTTCCGGAGTTATACGAACAGTCGGTTTTTCTTTTAAATCTTGACCGTTTTCATCCGTAACTCCTTCCACCGTAGGCCATTCAGCATAGATAGTTGCTAAATCTTGTTTATATATTTTTCGTGGTTGTAAGGCACCACAACCTCCATGTATATCTTCACCACATCGCGTGACCTTACTTGCAATTGAAAATACATAGTCCCATCGGTCTTTGGTACTCATTTTTAAAATGTGTTTGTGTTTTTCCTTATTTATTTGTAATTTACTACATTTAAAACATACACAGCGCAATATTTTTTTTACCATTTCAAGATATTGTATATAGAATACAGGACGAGCCAATTCAATATGACCAAAATAACCGGGAGTCTGCATGTAATTTAATCCATCGGTTGGACATAATAGTCCAGGGTCTAACACGCCCATTCGCGGATCAAATAAACCACCGATACAAGGCTTGTTGTTTGCATATGTATCACGACTTGTAATCTCTGCTACAGAACCTTTTCTTATTTCTTGAGGACTTAATACACTGAACTGTATCCCGATAATTTTAGACGGATGCAACTCACTACTTTTTCCTGAATAACTCATCTTTATATTTATAAGAGATTATAGATATATTTATATCAATTTAATTTTATTTAATAACATTTATTAAATATATCTTTATCAATACCAACATACACACAGCATTATTAATAATTAGTCATAAAATTGATGTCAATTAATCATTTTGTTTTAAAATAACATAAAACTTATTATTCAAATATTATTATTATGCCAAAAGATTCCGATAAATCAAAGAAAATGTTGTCAAAAAAGCAAAATGGTGTTTCAGACAGTGAATCCGAAAGTGATTACAGTCATATTGAAGATATGACTCGCGAACATATGGATTTATCTCCAAAGGAAATTAATGATATGATACTTGACTTATTTCCTTTAAAAACCAAAAAGGAAAGGTTAAAACAATTGGAAAAAATAACGCAATTTAAAAGGCAAGAAAAGGAAAAAAAGATTAAGGAAGCACATAAAAAATCGAAATCAAAAAAGATATCAAAAAAAGACAAGTTGCCAGGATTGGGATATGATTCAGATCGTGAGGATAGAAAATCATCTAAATTGCGTCGTTCGTTTGAAAAGTTGAAAAAAGGTAAATACGAAAACAAAGTATTGTCTAAGGTAAAATCAAAGTCAAAGTCAAAAAGGGGAATTAAGTCGTGTTTAAATAAGAAAAAACCAACTGCAAAAAGAAAGGCAGTCGCAAAGAAAAAAAACAAATCCGATAGTGAAGAAGAAACGGAAGAAGAAAGTGAAACCGAATGGGATGAAGAAGATGAAGATGAAGATGAAGATGAAGAGAGTGGTTCAGAATGGGAGACAGCGTCGTCAACCGATGAAGACGATAGTGATAGTGAATATTTTCCAGAAAACGAGGACGATGAATTGGACGACGATGAATTGGATATGTTAAAAGATGGGAATATGAAATTTAACATTATATTTACCACTGGTAATGGAGATGGCGGTGAAGAAGATGGGTTTGGGCAAATGATGGGGTCATCGATGTCATTTGGTGATTTTATGAAAAATGGTGATGAATATGGAGATGAATATGACGATATTGAGGAATATATTACCAGCGATGACAGTGAAGAAGATGACGATGATAGTGACAACGCAGGTAACAGCAAAGAAAAGAAAAATTCTAAAAACAAATCAAAAAATGATACAAAGTTTAAAAAGGACGAAACTGTGATGGTTAAAATGAAAGACTGGGACGGATTTTATAAAGGCAAGGTTACAAAAGTTAATCGTTATAAAAACCATTCTTCAAAGAAAATGGAAGTTACATATGATATACGTCTAAATAACAAGGATTATGACGATGTATTAGAAGTTCCATCTACAAGAATGAAATCTGTTAATAAGGAAACCCACGAATACGAAGAGTTGATAGAGGAAATGAAGAAATTGTCAAAGACGAAGAAAAAAGGCAAGAAGGCGTTTGATAAAAAGATAGAAAATATGATGAAGGCTTTGGAAAAGAAAAATGAAAAGGATAAAAAAAGAGAAGATAAAAAAATGAAAAGTAAAAATTTGTCAAGGTTTAAAACACTTTTAAAAACAAGCACTCCTGTCAACGATTATAAATATTTCAGTGGATTAAAACCGGAACAACAAAAATTGGTTTTAAAGAAAATGAAAGATTTGAGCGAATATGATAAGGTTGAAACGCCATATCGTTTACAGTTAATAGAATCAGATATTCCGGTAGAATATAAATCATCGGCTATTAAAAAGATTAATAGTTTAAACTACATGGATCCTGGAAGTGGTGAATACTATAAAATTAAACAATGGGTTGATACATTTATGAAGATACCATTTAATATTACCAGAAGATTGCCTATTAAGATGGACGATGGACCTGAAAAATGTAAAAAGTTTATGTTGGAAGCTAAAGAGTCACTTGATGGAGCAGTGTATGGATTGGACGATGCCAAAATGCAGATAATGCAGATTGTCGGCCAATGGATTTCAAATCCGGATAGTGTTGGTAATGCGATTGCTATTCAAGGTCCTATGGGAACGGGTAAAACCACGCTGGTAAAAGAAGGTATTAGTAAAATATTGGACCGGCCATTTGCTTTTCTGGCGTTGGGTGGCGCAACAGACAGTAGTTTTCTAGAAGGACATTCATATACATATGAAGGTAGTTCTTGGGGTAAAATTGTAGACATATTGTTGAACAGTAAATGTATGAATCCTGTTATATACTTTGATGAGTTGGATAAAATCAGTAATACGCCTAAAGGTGAAGAAATCGCAGGTATATTAACACACTTAACGGATTTAACACAAAACTCACAGTTCCATGATAAATACTTTTCCAGCATCGACTTTGATTTAAGCAAGGTATTGTTTATATTTAGTTATAATGACGAATCAAAGGTAAATAAAATCTTGTTGGATAGAATGTATAAAATTCGAACGAAAGGATACAATAATAAAGAAAAGATTACAATTGCCAACAACTACTTAATACCATCTATTATTAAAAATGTGAATTTTAAAAAGGAAGACATTGTGTTTCCAGAAGAAACTTTGACACATATTATATCTAATTATACAGAAGGTGAAAAGGGTGTTAGAAATTTAAAGAGAGCTTTGGAAATAATATATACCAAGTTAAATCTGTATAGATTAATGGATGAAGATACGCAGTTGTTTGATAATGAAAAGTCATTCAAGGTTCAATTCCCTCATACTGTTACTGTACCAAATGTAAATCATTTAATAAAGAAAAATGATAGTATGAGTGCACCTCCATTTGGTATGTATGTATAAACAAAACAAATATAGTATATTAAAACCGACAACTGACACCTGAAAAGTTGAAACTTAAATTGAAGTAAATAAATATATATTTTTTATGTTAAAAATATATATTCAACATTAACACCGCACAATACGACACAATATAACAAACACATACCTTTATATAATTACAAACTCACAAATTCAAGAAATATGAGTAACGTTGAAAATGATACTGCTAAATTAACCACTCAACTTAATGATATCAATTCTGTATTAGCATTGCAAAATAGCAACGCTGAACTAAACGATATAAACACTGCGAAGTTAAAGGAAATGTCAGATAAGATGGAATATATTGTTAGTCAAGCAATTAGCGAATGTCCGATATGCTATAATCCTACATCAGTTAAAAACTCATGTTGTATGTCTAAGTGCGGGCATCATATGTGCACATCATGTTATTATAAATGGGTAGATGTTAAAGGAAAAAACACATGTCCAATGTGTCGTTGTGATATATTTTCGCGAGATAGTAAATTGAGAGATACACTATCCAGATTGAACGGTGTATCTTTTGAGCGATTACAGATATTACGAGGCAGTTTAAGATATTATGATCGTGTTAATGCTGAGAAAAAACAAGAACTTGCTTCTCTTACGGAGTCAGTTGAGCGCGTAAAACATGATTTAAAATTCTCAGCCAGAGAGTTAAAAATCATAGAAGTTGAACTTGTAGATAGAAATAATATATTGGATGAAATGGAAACATATACAAAGGATATAAATAAATGGAAAACAAAACATGATAAGCGGATGAAACATGAAATTTCGATGGCACGCAAAAAATGGCGCGATTCTATTAAAAAGGTAAATAAACAAGCTAAAGAAAAGGCAAATATAAGATATATCGTTAATTCAGCCGGTCTAATAAAGTGGCACGATTCAATCACGCCATTTATTAAATTAGAAATGGATCGATTGCGAACGATGGGTACTAATATAATAAAAAATGATTTGAAGTCCAACTACACGAGTGAAGAAGTAATTGGATGGGGTGACTCAAATATGGCTGACAATTGCAATATTGAACCGGAAACTAGATTGGACTTATATGGTCGTATTTAAATTATGTATCACAATAATATTCAAATGTGTAAATAAAAATATTAACTTTTTATTTTATACATCATTGTTGTTAGTTATATCACCATCTTCTATTGTATTTGGCATTTCTAATATACTTTTAATGTCAACTGTTTTCGCTATATTATTAACGATTTCTTTTTTATCATAATTTAATAATTTAGATGCTATTTCGCATTTAAACGTTTCGTCATCTGTGTTGTGTGGCAGAGGGTTTTCTTTATCATATTCGCTATAAAAATTAATGTATGCTTTGTTATGTAAGTTATTTACTTGCATACTTAATGAGCCATTTGTATCTACACTATCTTTTACCCATCCTTCATTTTTATCTTTAACCATAAAATTTCGCCGTTTTTGATCGGTGCAGTGTATCGGTCGTTCTGTAATAGGTATATCTTGTAAATCTTTCAGTACTTTTTTAGATATAAAGTTATCAATCATTTCATTTTCGTTTAATATATCGTTTAATTTAAATGATATATTTTCTACAAAATCTTGAAGACTTTGTGCGTTATTACAATATTTATCTAAGAAAAAGTTGATCGAAATATTGTTGTTTGTTATTACCTGTTTCGGTCCTAATATACCACTGTCTACAACTTCGCTGATGGAATTTGCTAGCTTAGACACTTTATTCGACAGATCATTTATTTTTAAGTCGGTGTGGTTTACTGCGTTTGATTTATCAATCGACGGCCCAATACATACTTTCTTTTTATGATAACGAAGTCCGCTTCTGTCTTTGTATTGTTTATTACATATTTCACACGCATATAATGTTGTAACACTTTTTAACACTTTTTTAACACTTTTTTCTCCATTTATCTCAACAATTCTTATATGCTTTTTAGTGCCGATATGTTTTTCATAATGTGACTTTTGTGATGCAGTATAGTCACATAGCGAGCAGTAAAACTTATTTTTATTTTTAACACTTTTTAACACTTTTTTCTCCATTTTTCTACAATTATATATACTAAATTATTTATTTTAATATCTATTCAACTATTTAAAATAAATAGGCCGAAATAAGTATTATTTTATCGAAAAAAAGGCACTATTTTCTAGAAGGGGGTAAATTCTGAAAAAAAGGTTCCAAAAAAGGTTCCAAAAAAGGCACCCATCGAAAAAATGCTTATGTTCGATGGGTGCCTTTTTTTCAAAATTCACCGATTTTTTTGCCAAAATTTGCAAAATTTAACACTTTTTTAACACTTTTTTCTACGTTTTTTCTACGCTTTGCAAAAAATTCTTATGCTTTCATATTTTCCACATTTTTATGATTTTATGATGTAGTTTCATTTTAAAAGTGTAATAAAATCTTTAACACTTTTTTAACACTTTTTAACACTTTTTTCTACGTTTTTCCCCACTTTTTAAAAATTTCGAAATTTTTTGTCAAAAATAGGCAAAATTTTCGAAAAAAATCGTTCGATGGGAGCCTTTTTTTCATTTTGACCGTTTTCCCCCAATAGTGCCTTTTTTTCCCGAAAATGGCCGTTTTTTTACCTACAAACCACAACTCGTTTAAAAATCATTTTTTGTCACTTTTCAAATGAGACCATAAAAAAAAAGGTTCCAAAAAAGGCTCCCATCGAACAGTTTTTTGTTGAAAAGTTTTTTCAATTTTGCGATTTGGACATTTTGAAATTGTCCATTTCCGATTTTTGAAAAACTTTTAGTAAAAAAATCGTTCGATGGGAGCCTTTTTTGGAACCTTTTTTGGAACCTTTTTTGGAACCTTTTTGGGTGCCTTTTTTTCGGCCATTTTATGTATTTTACGATAAATATTCTTTAAGGAAAATAAAAGAAAGTATTGGATTAAAAAATAGGGTAGATGCAGAAATATGATCGGCCCCCAATTTTTCATATTTTATGGCTTGTT
>Ga0209631_10001057_pt1 | contig 36353 bp, 26 predicted proteins | sample COG_08_FD_184752 | JGI IMG/M metagenome (GOLD analysis project Ga0209631, IMG submission 184752) | Pelagic Microbial community sample from North Sea - COGITO 998_met_08 (SPAdes) (version 2) | ecosystem: Environmental > Aquatic > Marine > Neritic zone/Coastal water | place: Helgoland, sampling... | reverse complement strand
GAAAACCTTAGGGGCTTGCCCAAAATCTGACAAGCCCTGATCCGGCAGCGTTCAAAACGATACCCGGTTTGAACCCACAAAAAGCGGCCTTGCTTTTTGCGTTGGTAAATGCATGTGTGAAGCATGACAACGTTAGAGTTTAGCCATAATAGCGGCCTTGTCGTCGTGTCTTTTCTGATCGCTTTGGTTGCGGGTTTCACCGGCCTAACGCTTACCAAAGACCTGTCCCAAAAGTCTTTTTCGCAGCGTAAAATTGCGGTATCGCTTGCCTCATTGGCTTTGGGAGGCGGAATTTGGTCGATGCATTTTGTGGCCATGTTGGGCCTGCAAATGCCGGTTTTATTTTACTATGATGCCGCAATCACGCTGGCATCTGCGCTTTTGGCAATTTTGATAGTGGGCGTTGCTTTGGGGCTTTTGCATTTTTTCGAGCGCCGCCCAAAAATTCTTTTTCTTTCCGGCAGCCTTGTCGGGTTTGGCATTCTAACCATGCATTATCTAGGCATGGCCGGTCTGCAATTATGCCGCCCCATTTATACGGTTCAAGGTATCTCATTGGCATTTTTATCCGCGATAAGCCTATGCGTTGCAGCGATCTGGATCGCCTATGAGCAGCGCTCAAACCGTAATATATTACTGGGAACGGTTTGTTTCGGTTTGGCGGTTTTTGCGGTTCATTTCGTGGCCATCTGGGGCACCCGCTTTGTCAAAGCTCCAGCGTTTAATGAGTTGGGGCCTAGCATTACAAACGAAGTTCTGGCATTGGTCGTAATCTGCTCAAGCTTCCTCATTTTAGGAGCGTTTTTATGGACAGGTGTGACGTTTCTGGTGCCACAACCTACCCATATGCCAAGCTCAAACCCAGAAAGCGCGGCGCCCGTCTCCTCGGGGGCGCCGGATCCAACGCCAGCGCCCAGCCTAAAGCCAGCTGCGGGCCCTACGTCATCCGCCGCGTCGCGGGCACAACGGGTTCCCTGCGAGAGCAACGGCACCACCTTGTTTATCGCGCCCGCTGACGTGGCCTTTATCCGGGCTGAAGGGCATTATACGCATGTATATAAAAACAATGGCGAGCGGCATTTTTGCGTTTGGCCGATCACCGAAGCGACCAAACGCTTGGCCCAATACAGTTTTCTCTCAACCCATCGCAGCTATCTGATCAACAGCGCCAAAGTGCAGCATTTTGAACGCCTCAAAGACACGGGTCTGTGCCGGTTTGAAAATCCTAAACTGCCGCCTGTTCCCGTCAGCCGATCGAATCTCAAACGGGTTAAAGAAACCCTCGGGCTTTAGCAAAAAAGCGCAATTCGTGCAGATCATTCGCAACTGGTGAGAAATTCAGCGGCATTAATGTATTAGAGCATGTGCGAAAAACCACTTTCACTGACGCTTTGCATGACGAATGCTTTTAGGGGAGGAAAAGCAGTGATACCAGCACCATTCAGCTATCATCGGCCTAGCGCTTTGACGGATGCCATCGCCATTCTATCCAAGCACGGCGACGATGCGCGGGTTATGGCCGGCGGCCACAGCCTGATTCCAATGATGAAACTGCGCATGGCGGATATTCCGCACCTGATCGATTTACAAGACATCCCTAATCTGTCTGACATCTCCGTTGAGGGATCGCGGGTCAGAATGGGGGCGATGGTCACCCAAGCGCAAGTGATTGCGGATCAAGGCTTGGCACATGCAGCGCCTTTGTTAAAAGAAGCCGCGCTTCAAATCGCAGATCCACAAGTCCGGTATATGGGCACGGTCGGGGGTAACGTGGCCAATGGAGATCCGGCGAATGACATGCCCGGTCTTATGCAATGCCTTGATGCTTCATTCACTTTGGTCGGGCCCAATGGCACGCGCGCGGTAAATGCACGCGCATTTTACGAAGCCGCTTATATGACGGCCCGCGAGGATGAAGAAGTTTTGACAGAAATCTCGTTTGACGCGCATGCGGCGGGATATGCCTATGAAAAGCAAAAGCGCAAAATCGGTGATTACGCCACCGCTGCTTCGGCGGTATTGCTTTCCAAAGACGGCGGCCGCTGCAGCAGCGCCTCGATCGCAATGACCAATCTTAGCGATACGCCGATCTTCTCAGAAGCGGCCAGTGCTGCCTTAATCGGAACCCAACTTGATGACGCGGCGATCAAGCAAGCCGTTACCGCGGCGCTGGGTGATATCGACCCAACCGAAGATAACCGCGGCCCCGTTGCGTTTAAAATGCACGTTGCTGGCGTTATCCTGACCCGCGCGATCCAGCGCGCTTGGTCCCGGGCTTGAAAGGAATAAAACATGACAGATAAACTACATATCAAACTAACCGTGAACGGCCAGGAAGAAGAGTTTCTCGCCGAGCCGCGCGAATTGCTGATTTATACATTGCGCGAACGGTTGAACATCACGGGCCCACATATCGGTTGTGAAACATCGCATTGCGGCGCGTGCACCATTACTATGGATGGCAAATCGGTCAAAGCCTGTACGGTTTTTATTGGCCAAGCCAATGGTGCAGATGTGACCACGATCGAAGGTATGGGCGGCCCCGATGCGCTACACCCGCTGCAAAGCGCGTTCAAAGAGCATCATGGTTTGCAATGTGGCTATTGCACGCCGGGAATGATCACCCGTGCGGCAAAACTGCTCGAGGAAAACCCATCCCCAACCGAAGAAGACATACGCTTTGGAATGTCGGGAAACCTGTGCCGCTGCACCGGTTATCAAAATATTGTCAAATCCATTCTCGCCGCTGCGGCTGAGATGAACGCCGCGAAGGAGGCTGCAGAATGAATGATATGACTCCAGACCGCGAAGAGCGCAAATCAAGCCTCAAAGGCATGGGATCCTCGCGCAAACGCGTTGAAGATGCGCGCTTCACCCAAGGCAAAGGAAATTATGTCGATGACATCAAACTTGATGGGATGCTGTCGGGGGATTTTGTACGCTCACCCTATGCGCATGCCCGCGTGGTGGATATAAACACCGAAGCCGCTTTGAAAGTGCCCGGCGTGTTGGCGGTGCTGACAGCCAAAGATCTTGAACCTTTGGGTCTGCATTGGATGCCCACTTTAGCCGGCGATAAGCAAATGGTTTTGGCCGATGGCAAAGTGTTGTTTCAAGGCCAGGAAGTGGCGTTTGTCATCGCCAAAGACCGTTTTGCAGCCGCGGATGGAATCGAAGCCGTTGAGGTTGAATATGAAGAACTGCCAGTTCTGACGGATCCGTTTGAAGCGCTGAAATCAGACGTGGTTTTGCGCGAAGATCTTGATCCAACAGCCGATGGCGCCCATGGGCCGCGCAAGCATCACAACCACATCTTCACATGGGAAGCTGGTGAAAAGGACGCAACCGAACAGGTGCTGGCCGAAGCCGATGTGGTGGCTGAAGAAATGATCTATTATCATCGTACCCATCCTTGCCCCTTGGAAACCTGCGGCTGCGTGGCCTCAATGGATAAGGTCAATGGCAAGCTAACGCTTTGGGGCACGTTTCAAGCGCCGCATGCGATCCGCACCGTGGTCTCGCTGATTTCGGGCATTGAAGAGCATAATATTCGCGTGATCTCGCCCGATATTGGAGGCGGGTTTGGCAATAAAGTTGGGGCTTATGCGGGCTATGTCTGCTCGGTTGTGGCCTCCATCGTCACTGGCCAGCCGGTAAAATGGATCGAAGACCGGATGGACAATCTGATGACCACCGCTTTTGCCCGCGATTATTGGATGCAAGGGAAGATCTCGGCCACCAAAGACGGCAAGATCACTGGGCTCTGGTGCCATACAACAGCCGATCACGGCGGGTTTGACGCCTGCGCAGATCCCACCAAATTTCCAGCCGGCTTCATGAATATTTGCACAGGATCTTACGATATCCCCACCGCCTATCTGGCAGTCGATGGTGTCTATACCAACAAAGCCCCTGGCGGCGTGGCCTATCGCTGTTCCTTCCGCGTAACCGAAGCGGCTTATTTCATCGAACGGATGGTCGAGGTTTTGGCAATTGAACTGAACATGGATGCAGCCGAATTGCGCCGGATCAACTTTATCAAAAAGGATCAATTTCCGTATAATTCAGCGTTAGGCTGGGAATATGATTCCGGCGATTATCACACGGCTTGGGACAAAGCGTTGAAAGCCGTGAACTACGACGATCTGCGCAAAGAGCAAAGCGCGCGCGTGGCCGCGTTTCAGCGCGGCGAGACGCGCAAATTATTGGGAATTGGCTTGACCCATTTCACCGAAATCGTTGGAGCCGGGCCAGTCAAAAACTGCGATATTTTAGGGCTGGGCATGTTTGACAGCTGCGAAATTCGCATTCATCCCACGGGATCTGCCATCGCACGGCTTGGCACGATCAGTCAGGGGCAAGGCCATGCCACAACATTTGCCCAAATTCTGGCCACAGAAATTGGCCTACCAGCAGATTCGATCACCATCGAGGAAGGTGATACCGATACAGCCCCCTACGGGCTTGGCACCTATGGCTCACGCTCAACGCCAGTGGCCGGCGCCGCCACCGCAATGGCGGGACGTAAGATTCGCGCCAAAGCGCAGATGATTGCCGCCTATCTGCTGGAAGTGCATGATGATGACGTTGAGTTTGACGTGGACCGCTTTGTCGTTAAGGGCGCGCCAGAGCGCTTCAAAACCATGAAAGACATCGCATTTGCCAGCTATAATCAGGCGATACCGGGGCTTGAACCGGGCCTCGAAGCGGTCAGCTACTATGATCCGCCCAATATGACCTACCCGTTCGGCGCCTATATCTGCGTGATGGAATTAGATGTGGATACGGGCGAGCATGAAATCCGACAATTTTATGCGCTGGATGATTGCGGCACGCGGATCAACCCGATGATTATTGAGGGCCAGGTGCATGGCGGTTTAACCGAAGCGCTGGCGATCGCGATGGGCCAAGAAATCGCCTATGATGAGATGGGCAATGTAAAAACCGGAACCTTAATGGATTTCTTCCTGCCAACGGCTTGGGAAACACCCCATTATACCACCGATCATACGACCACGCCCTCGCCCCATCATCCCATCGGAGCCAAAGGTGTCGGTGAAAGCCCAAATGTGGGGGGCGTTCCGGCCTTTTCAAACGCCGTGCATGATGCCTTCCGCGCCTTTGGATTGCGTCAGGCGCACATGCCCCACGATCATTGGCGGGTTTGGAAGATCGCAAATGATTTAGGCTTGCATGGCTAAACAAAGCACGGGCGGATCTTTTCCGCCCGCTTTTGAGGATGGCAGACATGAGCTTTAGCGCAGTGCAAACCGCGATGGCCGAGGCAGGTTATATGGCATCGGATGATTTGGCTGTTGCCTTGCATCTGGCGATCTCGCTGCAGCGGCCGATCCTGTTAGAAGGGGCCGCTGGCGTTGGCAAAACCGAAGTGGCGCGAGCGTTGGCGACGGTGCAAAAAACCAAGCTCATCCGCTTGCAATGCTATGAAGGTCTGGATGCCGCACAGGCTATTTACGAATGGAATTATCAGCGCCAACTTTTGGCGATCCGCAGCAGCGCCGAGGCAGGGGAAACGGGATCCAAGGTTGAAAAGCGCATTTTTTCAGAGGAGTTCTTACTCGAACGCCCGCTTTTGGCCGCCATTCGCCAACCCCAAGCGCCGGTGTTGCTGATCGATGAGATCGACCGCGCAGATGAAGAATTTGAAGCCTATCTTTTGGAAATTTTGGCCGATTTTCAAATCACCGTGCCAGAGCTGGGCACATTAAAAGCGGTGAGTAAACCCATTGTGGTTCTGACTGCAAATGGCACGCGCGATTTATCAGATGCGCTGCGCAGGCGTTGCCTTTACACCTATGTTGACTATCCAGATCGCGAAACCGAATTGGCCATCTTAAACAGCCGATGCCCCAATATAGAAGCCAAGCTCGCAGAGCAAATCATCGGATTTGTGCAAAAACTGCGGGCAGAAGATTTAGAAAAAAACCCCGGCATTGCCGAAACGCTGGATTTTGCTGCAGCGCTGATGGGGTTGGGTATCGCCGATCTCACCGCGAACCCCGCGGCTTTGCAGGCCAGCTTGACCACGCTTTTAAAAACCCAAAGCGATCAAGCCCATATCACCCGTGAAGTGGCACAGCGGCTTGCCGGGCGCGCGGCATGAGCCGCGTAACCCGATTTGCTGGGCGCGATCCCGGCCCTGCCGCTAGAATGAGCGGGTTTTTGGCCCATCTGCGGGAAAATGGCCTGCGCCTTGGCGTGGCGGAAACCGATTTGGCACTGGCCGGTCTCAGCCAAATCTCGGCTGCGCATATCCATGAAACCCGCTCAGCACTAAAGGCGATCTGCACCGGCTGCAAAGAAGATGCCGCACGGTTTGACGATCTTTTTGCCGCCTATTGGTTGAATGCTGGGCGGGTTAAACCAAAAATCATCTCCGCTCAGAAACGTCTGCGGGCAGATCAAATGTCAACTTCGCGCCGCGCCGCGGGCACCGACCAAGGGGCATCTGGCGCCCCCGAAACCCCAGAGACGGGCGAAAACGAAGCAGAAAGCGATGGATTGGGGCGTTTGATCGCCAGCAAAACCAATAATTTAAAACGCGCCGATTTACGCGCTTTGATCCAACCAAGCGATCTTGCAAAGGCCCAAGAACTGGCCGAGAAACTGGGCTCCGCCTTGAAAGACCGCCGCTCGCGCCGCCGCCGCGCGGCGCAAAAAGGGACTCAATTGCATTTTCGCAAAATTATCCGGCAAAGCCTTGCAACAGGCGGCGAGCCAGTCCGGCTTGCCCGAAAAAATCGCCCCGAACGCAGCTTGAAAATATCTGCAATCTGCGATGTCTCTGGCTCGATGACGGTCTATGCAAAAGTGTTTCTTGCGTTTTTACTGGGTCTGATGCGCAACGACCCCACCACCGATGCCTATTTGTTTCACACCCGTTTGATCCGGATCAGCGAAGCCATGCGCGATAAAGATGCGTTTCGCGCCTTAACGCGGATGTCGCTGATGGCAGACGGGTTTGGAGGCGGCTCAAAAATCGGCGAAAGTTTGGATTATTATGCCCGAAATTATGCAAAAAAATTCGTCAACGGGCGCACCGTGGTGCTTATTTTATCCGATGGGTACGATACCGGCCCGGCGCATCAACTGGCGGGTGCGCTGGCGCAGCTGAAAAAGCGTGACTGTAAAATCATTTGGTTAAACCCGCTGAAAAGCTGGCAAGACTATCAGCCAATTGCCAAGGGCATGACCGCCGCAATGCCTTATCTTGATGGATTCAAATCTGCCGGATCACTGGCTGAGCTTGCCACTTTAGAAACGGAGCTCGCCCGCTTATGATGCCCAAAGAATTGCTCGATGATGATATGTCCGAGACGATTGACGGGCTGCGCACGCGCCAAGAAGCCTTTGCGCTGGCCACGATTATCCGCACCGCCGGGGCCACGGCGGCCAAGCCGGGCGCCAAAGCTGTACTGGATGCGCAGGGTCAGATTGTTTTTGGTTGGATCGGGGGGGGCTGTGCCCGCAGCGCCGTCAAACAAGGCGTCTTGCGCGCCATTCACGAAGATACCCCGCAGCTGGTTTCGATCACCCCCGAAGACCTACTGTCAGAAAAGGGATTGAGCAATGGAGACGAAAGCGAAGGCATGCACTTTGCGCGCAATGGCTGCCCTTCAAAGGGCACAATTGATATTTTTATCGAGCCCTGCTTGCCGCGCCCAGAGCTTATTGTTTTTGGCGCCTCGCCGGTGGCGACGGCCCTCGCCGCGCTAGCCCCTCAATTTGATTGGTCTGTGTCAGGCAACGCGCGATCTGATGGGTTCGCCATACCACCATCAACAAAACGCTATGCGATTGTGATCGCCACGCAAGGTCAAGGCGATTTGCAAGCGCTGCGCGCCTCATTACGCGCAAGCAAAGGGTTCGTAGCCTTTGTTGGCAGCCGCAAAAAATACCAGACGCTCGCGATAAAACTGATCGAAAGCGGATTGCCAGAAGAGCGGGTGCGCGCCGTGCAAGCACCGGCGGGCTTGGATATTGGCGCGGTTACCCCCGAAGAAATTGCGTTGTCCATCTTGGCCGGATTGACGCAATTGCGACGCAAAGCGTTCCGAGGAGAGGCCCAAAATGACTAGTGCCAAAACGCTGCGTTTGAGATGTCTTGTTTATGCGCAAGATCTCTGCCAGACATCTGCGCATCATATCTGGAAAGTGCAGTTCATATGAAAATCATTTTGAAGTTTATGCGGCGGCGCATACAGCGCTTATCGCTGACACCGCAGCAAGCGGATGCATTGGCGCGCCTCAAATTCCCCTGCTGCTAACGAAGGAACCCCTATGGAACTGAATGACGAAATCGAAATCAACGCCCCGATGAGCACCGTTTATGCGGCGCTGAATGATCCTGAAATTTTGCAGCAATGTATTCCGGGCTGCGAAGAGCTGATCAAACATTCCGACACAAATTTAGAGGCCAAGGTGGTTTTGAAAGTTGGCCCAGTAAAGGCCCGCTTCAGCGGTGAGGTTGTGCTTGACCAAACCGGAGCACCGGAAAAGTTTTCGTTAAGCGGCAAAGGCAATGGCGGTGCAGCCGGTCATGCCAAAGGCAGCGCCGATGTGACTTTGCGCGCCGAAGGGGATAAAACCATCCTTGCTTACGCAGCCAAAGCCGATATCGGCGGCAAGCTGGCGCAATTGGGCAACCGGTTGGTGCAAAGCACCGCGAAAAAACTGGCGGGTAAATTTTTCACCACGTTTTCCGAAATTTTAGACGGACCAGAGTAGGCGTAAACCCACGCATCGCTCGGTGAGACCCTGAATTGCGAAACTGGCGGGCCGGGCCCTTTTGGAACGTGTAAGCCAAAATCGTTGCCCTTATGGCAATTACGCTATTTCTGAAGCGTCAGGAGACCCAGAAGGGCAGAGCGATACGCTTTTGGCCACGCAGCAAAACGGTTGCGGCAATGGCCGGTTAAAGGCCTTTTTTCCTTTTCAAACGGCCGTCTTAAGCTGGGCCCAGCGGCAAGCCAAATCGCTTAAGATAGCGATCTCGCAAAGCCTGCGAGGTGTGTTTTGGCCAATGGTTTTGCAACACCATGCGCGCCTGCTGCGCGGCGCGGCTGCCCATATCCAGCTTATCACTGGCTTGCCACTCTTCAATCAATCCACGATCCGCCACGTCAGGATATAAAAAATCGCTGCGCATGCGCGCATAGGTTTCAGGCCGACCCAAGAAATGGCCTTCACCGGCGACAACCTCCGTGATCGCGGCTAAGGCAAGGGTCTCCTCTGAGATTTCGGGCAGAATATTGGCGCGCAAAATAGCGCCAAGCATATCATTATCCGCAACCATCGCAGCAAAGCTCACGCCCATCAAGGCGGCTTGCGCCCCCGCTGCCTGCGTGATCAAATTGGCCCCACTTTGCATCGCAGATTGAATCGTCGTTGCTTTTTCATATCCGGATTGAAAATCAACCAGCTTGCTATCGGTTGCCCCCGCAATCACCGAGCAGGGGATCTGCCACGCACGCAAGGCTTGCGCGGCCATCGCGGTTGCCATTGATTGTTCTCCCGCCCCGCCAGCCATACCGCCGCTGCGCAAATCGATAATCATCGGGCGCGGCCCCGCGATTCTGGACGCTTGAGGATCCAACGCATGCACAAAGGCCAAACCCGCCAACACTTCTGCCAAGGTCTGCGCAACCGATCCCGCCAATGTAACCGCGCTAGACGCGCCCAATTGACCAAAAACATTACAATGAACCGGAATTCCCGCATCCACCGCCGCGTGCATAACCGCGATGCTTTGCGCATGCATGCGCAATGGGGGTACGGCATGATTTATGTTCAAGGACAGAAACGGCCTCTCCCGGAAGGCCGCTTCTCCTCCGGCAATTTCATAACACAGCTCGGCAATTTTGGGCACATGCGCGGCCTCACTGGCTGAAACCACCACATGTTTCGAGGTACCAAAAACCGAAGCAACCGCGGTTCCAAGATCAAATTCCAGCGGATCTTCGATATCGCGCGCCACCACCGAGCGTGAAAAAAAATGGATATGATCCAGCGTATCCGCCAATCGAGCGGCAGAAAATAAATCTGCCAATGTCGACGGGTGGTAGGTCTTGGTTTCATCATCCAAAAGCGTTGGGGCTGCGCCCCCGGTTCCAGTATAAGACGCGCTTCCGCCCAGCTTAAGATCATGCAAGGCGTTTTGCCCGGCCAGCAACACCTGTTTCGGGCCCTCTTGCACGGTAGCCTCTAACAAATCGCGTGGATAAAATAGCCGGTCGTTTTCACACCGCCCCCCCGCATCGATGATAATATCGCAGAGCGTATCGGGCGCTTCAGACACGCCTATATCGGTTAAGATTGTAAAGGCAGTTTGTTGAATTTTGTCAAGGCTCTGATCTGACAAAGGCGCCCAAGTTCCCCCCTGTGCAACCGTAATCGGTGCAGCAGCTGCCTGATTAGACGCCGCTGATTTGCGAGACCGGCGGGCCATCAGGCTGGCGCAGCCGGCGCGTTAAACGGGCTATCCTTAGCCGATACACATGCTTGAGGAAGATCCAACCAGCGCAGAAAAGCACCATTAAAATTTCGTGGCATCGGGTCCACCTTTATGTGAAGAGCAGCGCGGCAAAAAGAATTTGCAACTTTTACCCATTATAAATAACCCCGTCTCAGTGGCCGGAGATCATCGCCGGTAGTTTTCATCTGCAGCCGGCGCTTCAACCGGCTTAGCCCAAGAAAATATCGGTCATTATCAAGGCTGAATTCTGCGCGCATACGGCCCCTCCTGTGACGCGGCTTGAGGTTTTATCAAACCCGCTATCTTAACGCTAAATCGATCCTGCGCTGCAAGCAGTATTTTTTAAGCGCGACCATTGCGCAAGCATGGCTCAAAAATATTCATTTCTGTATGATCATTTGACGCGCCCGAAATCGGTTTCAAAGCATTTGCTAGAAGCGCAAACATATCTAAGGTTGAATGAAAAAAGCCTCAAAACATGAATATGCTTCAGTCTATCTTGGCAAAATGGCAGCCCTGCACGGACAGTGAGCAAGCTTGAAAAGGCCCAAACACAGCTGCGCAGATAACCGCCTTTACCAATTTAAACTATAAAATGATATGACGATAAAGTATCACAACAGTATAAAAATGCATTTATTTAAAAAGCTTCTCTCATTTTTCATAACGTATAAAGAGGCTTTTTTGTTGACATGTAGGGCCCCAGAGGCACCATAGTTTCTATGATCGACAATAAAAAAATACGATCAGATCAATAGGAGGAGGAAATAATGAAGATAACACTCAAAAGAACGCTGTCTATTGCCCTCACCGCGTCTGCCTTAACCGGTATGGCAAGTTTGGGCTTTGCCGGTGAATGCCGGGTCAGCGAGGCCAGCATGGCCAAGCCCGGGGGCTTTCCCGAGCGGGCTTTAACCATGGTGGTTCCCTATGGTCCTGGTGGTGGATCGGGCCAAGTTGCAGCTGCAATGGCCGAAGCCGTCACCGGTTTGACATCAGTCAATATCAACCGCGATCACAAACCAGGCGGATCCGGTACGGTTGGAATGACAGCCTATATGTCAGCACCTGCTGACGGCTATACAGTTCTTGAACATATTGATGATGCATCCTCAGCCCATGCGCTGGATTCGAGCAAACCCAATCCGGCAGTTGATCTGATTCCGTTGGTGATTTCACAAGTTACCTTCTCGCAAGTGTATATTCGAAGCAATGAAACACGCTTCACCGATTGGCCAAGCTTTGTGGCATGGGTTCAGGCTCAAGATGGCAAAGCAACTATTGCCAACGTGTCAAAAGAAGGCTCGATGGAACGGGTGATCATGAAATTTATCACCGAGGCCTCGGACATGCAGATCCAACAGATCTCATTTGACAAAGGAGCTCCGCGCTATGGCGCGCTTTTGGGCGGTCAAGTGGATGCTTTGTTCGAGCAGCCAGGCGATGTGCGCAACTTTCTGGATGCGGGCAATTTCAAGCCAATCCTAACCGTATTCAACGAGCGCCCCGCCGCATTTTCTGATGTGCCAACGCATGTCGAAATGGGTATGGATTTTGAACCGCTTTTGCGCTTTCGCGGCTTTTATGTACATAAAGACGCGCCTGCCGACCGCGTTGACTGGTTGAAATGGGCCTTTCAGCGCGCCTATTGCGAAGACAGCTATCAAACCTATAACGATAGCAAATTCATGAATGTGATTGACAGCTATCGCGATACAGATGGAGCGATTGACATGATCAATGCAGCGATCGAGCAATATCGTGATGTCTATAAATCCATGGGCTTAGACGTAAAATAAACAAAAAACGTAAGCTAGGCGCCTGCTTGGAGCCACCGCTCCAAGCAGGTTCTGGCCTGAAAAAAGACAAAAAAATATGGGCAATCTTAAAAAATCAGATTTGATAGAAGCCGTTTTTTGGCTGGCACTTGCAGGCATTTTTTTCGCCGTCACCTATGACTTCAATCAACCAATTGAAATTTACAAATTCGGGGCGACGGGCTGGCCGCGCACCATCCTTTTATTGATGGTTTTGGTGGCTTTGGGCAATGTGTTTTACACTCTGCGCCATGGTGGAAAAGCCCTGAAAAGCCGCGTTGGAGCCAGCGAAGAGCCAGATCAGATCGAATATCGCGGATTGCGCGATTATTTGAAAACTGGCTTTATCCTATTGCTGCCTTTTGCCTATGCGATCTCGCTAAAACCCGTGGGGTTTTACGCCGGAACACCAGTGTTCATTGCGCTGATTATGCTGGCCTGGGGCGAACGCAGACTGGGCTTTATTCTGGGCAGCACAGTGGTGATCTATACCTTATTGATCCTGCTGTTCATGGTGGTGTTAAACGCCCCCCTGCCGCAAGGCAACGTTTCCCCGTTTTACGATATCAGCGCGTTTATGCTGAAAACCAAAACCCAACTCGATCAACTGTTTTAAGGGTAGCCCATGCTTGAGAATTTTCTAGCCGGAACGGCTACGCTATTTGGCGATCCCGTCACGATTGGCATTTTCATCTTCGGCGTTGTTGGCGGTATGCTATTCGGGGCCATCCCGGGTGTTAGCATGCTGACATTGGCAGCGATTTTGCTGCCCTTTACCGCCGATCTCAACCCGGCACAGGGGGTGATGCTATTCGCGGTGATTTATTGCACCGGCACCTATGGCGGGGCGATCACGGCAATCTTGTTCAACATTCCAGGCGCGCCTGAAAACGCCCCAACGGCCTTTGACGGCTATCCGATGACACAAAAAGGCATGGCCGGAAAAGCCGTTGGCGCCGCCGTTTTATGCTCCGCAATCGGTGGCATCGCATCCGCCTTGGTGATGATGAGCGCAACAGAGCCACTTGCCAAATGGGCAATTATGAATATTGGACCGCCGGAAATTTTTGCGCTGGTATTTTTTGGCCTTGCCGTTGCCTCCTCGGTTGGCGGGCGCACGATCTGGAAAGGCTGGCTATCGGTGCTTTTGGGGCTTTTGGTGGCAACGATCGGGCAAGACCCCGTGGGCGGCATTAACCGCTTCAATTTCGGCTTTACAGATTTGGCCGCCGGCATCGCTTTTGTGCCAGCCATTCTGGGCTTTTTCGCGGTATCCGAAGTGTTCGTACAAGCCGAGCGCAACATCAGCGGAAAATACGTTGCGCCAAAATTCAGCGTTGATTTTCCTAGCATTGCCGAGCTTTGGGCGCATAAAATTGCAGTAGTTCGCTCAATCTTTGTCGGCTTCTTTTGCGGTATTTTACCGGGCATCGGCGCTACGTTGGCCGCCTTTATGGGCTATGGCGAGGCAGTGCGCTGGTCAAAAGATAAAAAAGAATTTGGCAAAGGCAAATTGGAAGGCGTGATTTCATCCGAAACCGCCAATAACGCGGCCACTGGCGCCGCAATGATCCCTCTTTTGGCGCTGGGTCTGCCGGGTGGCGCGTTAACCGCGATGATGGTCGCCGTGTTCCAAATGCACGATCTCGAGCCAGGGCCATTGGTGTTTTATAACTCACCAGACTTGATCTGGATCGTTTTCGCAGCGATGTTCTATGCTAACCTATCAATCCTTTTCATCGGATTGCTCGAAACCAAAACCATCCTTTATTTGCTGAAAATTCCGTTTCAATTTTTAGCTCCGATGATTTTAATGCTGGCCAGCATCGGCGCTTATATCGGGCGTGGATTGGTGCTGGATGTGATGGTGATGTTTGGTGCGGGAATTATCGGCTTTTTGCTACGCCGGTCGGGATATTCTATTCCGGGCATCGTGCTGGGCCTGATCCTTGGTAAAATTGGTGAGCAAAACTTTGCGCAGGGCATGCAAATGGTTCATTATGATTTGGCCACGTATTTTTCGCGCCCGATTTGCACGATCCTTATCATAGCGGGGGCTTTAACTTTGTTGAAAAGCCTTCATTCAGCCTTCTCCTCCCATGAGGAAAAGGCAAGTGTTTAAAAGGCATCCTGATGGATATTGAGGCCGATATTTTAGAAATCGACGCGCTGGTCGAAAAAGCCAAGCAGGCGCAGGCGGTTTATGAAGCCCAAGGCTCCCAAAAAACCTTTGATCTGGCCTGTCAGGCGGTGGCATGGGCGCTGATGAAACCAGAGCATAATAGCAGCCTATCAAAGCTGGCGGTTCAAAAAACCGGTTTGGGCAATGCAGCGGATAAAACGAGAAAGAACCATAATAAAACGCTTGGCTTATTGCGCGATTTAAAAGCGGTTACCGCCTTTGGCCATGTTGAGGATAATGCTGAAACCGGCCTCTCAACCTATTTGCGCCCAAAAGGCGTGATTGCCGCCATTGTTCCCTCAACGAACCCTTTGGCAACGCCGGTGAATAATATCATCAACGCACTAAAAAGCGGCAATGCAATTATTATCGCTCCTTCGCCAAAAGGCGCAGAGCCTTTTGCAACGCTGCTAACCTTTATTCATCAAAACCTACGCAGCATCGGCCTTAATCCAGATCTGGTACAAATGGTGCCGATGCCCCCCTCAAAAGCCAAAACCCAACGCTTGATGGAACTGGCCGATCTTTTAGTCGTTACGGGTTCACAAAATAACGTGCGCGCCGGATATTCTTCGGGCACACCGGCCTTGGGGGTTGGACAGGGCAACGTGGTCACAATCATTGACGAAAGCGCCAATATTACTGATGCGGCGGAAAAAATTGCTGCTTCAAAAACTTTTGACAACGCCACATCCTGTTCTTCGGAAAACACCGTCATTGCCCTAGAAGAGGTGTATGATGAGGCCGTTGCCGCGCTCGAGGCGGAGGGTGGGCTGGTACTGAGCGAAGAAGAAACGCAACGTTTGATGACAACGCATTGGCACAATGGCAACTTAACAGGCGCTTTGCTGGCCAAAGATATTGATGTGGTTTTAAAACGTTTAGAGCTGACGCATCGGGCCCCTGAAAACACGCGTTTCTTGGTGGTTCCCAGCACGAAAGCAGGTGCTGATGCCCCCATAAGCGGCGAAAAAATGGCGCAGTTTTTTGCTTTGTATAAAGCCAAAGATTTTCAAGAGGCGGTGAAGCTTGCCCTGACCATTCAAGATTATCAGGGCGCCGGGCATTCTTTGGGGCTACATTCCACGAAAGATGCCCGCGCGCATGAATTGGCGATGGCAGCCCGCACCTGCCGGGTGATCGTAAATCAGGCACATTGTTTTGCAACAGGCGGCTTTTTCAACAACGGATTGCCTTTCTCTTTATCGATGGGTTGCGGCTCTTGGGGGGGCAATTCGATCGATGGCAATCTCAACTGGGAACATTTTGTCAACCGGGTGCGGATTGTGCGCGTGATCGAAGAAAACAAACCCGAGTTGGAAGATGTCTTTTCCGAGTTTTGGAGCGCCAGCACTAAATGAGCCCCTTGCCGAAAAGTAAAACGCTGAAACAGCAAATTGACGCGAACGCAGCCGAGCATGGCGATAGAATCTGGCTGGCCTCACCAGAAACCGGGCGCCAGGTCAGCTTTGCAGACGGCGCTGCACAAATCCGCGATATCGCGCAGCATATCGCCAATATGGGGCTTCCAAAGGGCAGCAGTATTGCCATTGCTTCGCCCAATAGTATCAGTGCCTGCCTCACATTTATGGGAATCGTCTACGGCGGATATGTGGCGCTGCCTTTAAACTTGGTCGCGGGTGCGAAGGTATTGGGATATACATTGGCCCATTCAAAGGCTACGCTGATCTTCGTGCAAAGCGACTGCCAGGATATGATCCAAGAGGCGATGCAAGAGGCCAAGAGCACCGCAAATACCTGCCCGTTGGATCTAAATGACGGGCCACAATGGCTTGAAAATAGCCCTGCCACATCCAAGCCAAACGCGCCGATCGATAACCCCAACGCAGCCAGTATCGGTGTTCTGATGTATACTTCGGGTACCACAGGAAACCCTAAAGGGGTGATGCTCAGCCATCATAATTTGCTGGCTGCAGGGCATTTTATCTCGACCGGCCATGGCATCACAAAACAAGATAGGGCCTTATGTGTGCTGCCGATTTATCACATTAACGGCCTATGCGTGACGGTGATGGGCACAACCGTCTCTGCCAGCATGTTGGTACTTCCGCATAAATTTTCGGTCTCGTCCTTTTGGTCTCATATCGCTGCGTATAAATGCAGCTGGTTTTCCGCTGTTCCTACGCAATTTGCCTATATTTTGAACCATCCCGAAAGCGCCAAAGATCTGTCATATCTGCGCTTTGCGCGCTCAGCCTCTGCGCCGCTCTCCCCCGAAATTCATCGCCGCTTTGAAGAGCGTTTCAATATCCCCATAATCGAAACGATGGGGCTGACCGAAACCGGATCGCAAATCACCACAAATCCCCTGCCCCCCGCAATCCGTAAAATCGGTTCTCCCGGCACGGCGTTCGGTAATGAAATTATGATTGGAGATGACACCCTTGCCGCCGTACCCGCTGGGACGGTGGGTGAAATTCTGGTGCGCGGCGCCAATGTGATGCAAGGCTATTTGAACCAACCCGAGGAGACCGCGAAAACCATTTCATCCGATGGCTGGCTCAGAACCGGCGATCTGGGATATCTGGATCAAGATGGATATGTGTTTGTATCGGGCCGCATCAAAGAATTAATCATCAAAGGCGGTGAGAATATTGCGCCACGCGAAATTGATGAGGCACTGCTGGAACATGAGGCAGTTTTAGAAGCTGCGGCCTTTGCGGTTCCTTGCGAGAATTATGGCGAACGGGTCGAAGCCTGCATTCGTCTGAAGGAACAGGTACAAGCAAGCGCATCGGACTTGCTGGCGCATTGTCAAACCCGTCTTGGAAAATTCAAATCACCAGATACAATCCATATCCTGGAGGATTTACCCAAAGGGCCCTCGGGCAAAGTTCAGCGGTTAAAGCTGTTCGGATTGGTTTACCCCGCCGAATAATGCAGCCAGCCAGCGCTGTTTTTGCGTTCGCAAGAGAGCGCTGACACATTTCTTGGAGCCGCTTATGCAAGAGCACCTATTCGATACTTTATTTGCCAATCAGACACCCAGCATTCTGATTTTAATATCTGCAACATTGTTCATTGCGGGCATCGTCAAAGGGTTTTTGGGCATCGGCCTACCGGCTGCTGCGATGGGGCTTTTAACGCTGGTGCTCAGCCCCACCCACGCGGTTGCCCTGCTTGCCATCCCAATTCTGTTTACCAATTTTACCCAATTTATAAAATCGCAGCATCGGGCTGATTCTATGAAAACCTATTGGCCGATGGCGCTCACGATCTTACTCAGCATTTTTATCACCTCTTTTTTCTTGTCACGTTATCCCACCGGTTTACTGACAATCACCATCGGTGCGGCAATGATCATTGTAGCGCTGAATGGATTTATAGGATGGAAATTACGCCTTGGCCCGAGCTATTCCATTCAAATCGGAGTTGGATTGATCGCCGGAATATTGGGGGGGCTCAGTTCAATTTGGTCGCCGCCGGTGGCCACCTATATGATCGCGCGGGGGCTCGAAAAAGAACGGTTTATCGCCGCCACCGGTTTTGTTTTCTTGGTGGGGGCCGCACCGCTCTCATTGGGGCTTTATTTGGGCGGCGTTCTGACAAACGCGATCCTCCAGCAATCGCTTTTGGGGCTTTTATTCGTGATGGCCGGCTTTCGAGTTGGGGAAATATTGCGGGGTAAAATTTCTCAGGTTTATTTTCAAAAAGCCGTGTTAATCGCCTTTTTTCTGATCGGCCTGCGGCTAATTGCTGTGGGTATTTTTTAATCTTTGATCAATTGCTGATCGAGCAATCTGGCCACATGCACTGCTTCGCGCGCAGCACCATCTTTGATTTGACTGCGGCAGGATGTGCCATCAGCAATCACATATGTTTGCGCATCCGCGCCGCGAATGGCAGGCAGCAAACGTGCCTCGGCCATTTGCATTGAGATATCGAAGGTCTCAGCACCATAACCAAAAGCGCCGGCCATGCCGCAGCAACTGGTCTCGATCGTTTCAACCTCAAGCCCTTCAATCATGCCAAGCACCTCTTGCACGGGGCGCATCACGCCAAAGGCTTTTTGATGGCAATGCCCGTGCAGCAGCGCCTTTGCCTGCAACGGCTTCAAACGCAACGCGGTTTTTTCGGTGAGTAATAATTCTTCAAAAGTCAGCACCATCTTGGCCACTTGTTGTGCATCTTGCGTGTTTAAAAGTGCGGGAATTTCATCCTTTAAAGCCAGCAGGCAGGACGGCTCCAACCCAACAATCGGGATGCCCGCCGCCGCATAAGGGGCGTAGGCTTCAACAAGGCGCTGCGCGGTATCACGCGCCCGCGCCACGTTGCCAACCGACAGATGCGTGCGCCCGCAACATAAAGGTTTTCTGCTGCGCTTATCTGGCAGCGGCGCAAAAGGGGTGAATCCAGCTGCGGTTAAAACCCGCTGCGCGCTGCGCAGGTTTTCAGGCTCAAAATACCGACTAAACGTATCGACAAATAAAAGAACCGGCCTCTCCCCGATAGGCGTAACCGCCAGCTCGGTGGATTGAAACCACCTGCGTTGCCAAAGAGGCAAGGCCCGGTTGGCAGAAAACCCCGTTAAAATTTGGCTCAGCCAAGCCAATCCAGGAAGCTTATCGCGCAGGTTAAACAGCGGTGCCAGCGCCGCTGCGATGGGGGCATAATCAGGCAAATAGGCAATCAATCGGTCGCGCCGCGATAATCCATTTTCTGCGCGGTACAACGCAGAGGTTTCAATTTTCATCGCCGCCATGTCAACACCGGTTGGACATTCATGTTTGCAAGCTTTGCACGAGACGCACAGCTTCATCGTGTCGGCCATCTCCGGTGAGGCCAGTGCCTTTGCGCCCAATTGCCCCGACATTGCAAGCCGCAAGCTGTTGGCCCGCCCGCGAGTGCTGTCTTTTTCCGCGCCTGTAACGCGAAAAGACGGGCACATCACTCCCCCGTCGCGTTTCCGGCAAGCGCCGTTATTGTTGCACATTTCGACCGCGCCCTGAAACCCATCCGCCGCGCCCGGCCAAGCCGACCAATTCAACTGGGTTGGAAAATCCGCAACGTGATAGCCTGGTGCAAAGCGAAACAGCGCCCGCGTATCCATATCTGGCGCATCTACGATTTTACCGGGGTTGAAAATGCCCGCCGGATCAAAAAGCGCTTTCAGCTTGCGAAACGCCGCCGTCAATTGCGGGCCAAACATCACCGGATTGAATTCAGAGCGCGACAAGCCATCGCCATGTTCACCCGAATGCGATCCACCATATTTTTTTACCAGTTCAAACGCTTCGGTGGCGATGGATTTCATCTTTTGCACGTCTGCAGATAATTTCATATTCAACACCGGCCTCACGTGCAGACAGCCCACAGAGGCATGCGCATACCAAGTGCCGCTGGTGCCATATTTTTCAAAAATATCCTTCAACCCTTGCGTATAGTCGGCCAAGTCTTGCAAGGGCACGGCGCAATCTTCCACAAAAGAAACCGGCTTGGCCTCAGATTTCATCGACATCATGATATTCAAGCCAGATTTTCGCATTTCGGAAATTCGCGCTTGCTGATCGGGCGGGGTGATGACCACCACCGCCTCCTCTGCGCGAATTTTCTGGCGAGGCTTGCCGGCTTGTGCGTCAGAAAGCCGTGCCATCACCGCTTGCAATTGATCTATTTTTGCAAGGTTGTTAGCCCAGTCCTCCTCGGCAAACTCAACCACCAGCACCGCTTCCGGAGTGTTTCGGATATAATCATCAACGGTGCTTTTAAACAGCGGGATCGAGCGGGCCAAAAAGATCATCGTTTGATCTATCAATTCCACCGTCATCGGATCTAAGGCAACCAAATACTGGGCCGCATCCATCGCGGCATAAAAGCTTGTAAAATGGCATAGCGCCATAATTTTTGGCGCCGGCAAGGGGGATAATTTCAGCTCGATCGCGGCGGAATAGGCCAGCGTACCTTCTGAGCCAACCAATAAATGCGACAGGTTGATATCATCTTCCTGCGCTGTGCTGCCCGGGCGTTTCGCCAGCGTATCGGGCAAAAGCGCATCTAAATTATACCCGCCAACGCGCCGCAGCACTTTGGGGAAACGTGCTTCTATTTCTCCGCTATTGTCTTGTCCAAGCGCTAATAAATCCGGCAAAAGGCTCTCAAGCCCGGCGCTGCCCTCGTTTAAAAGCCCAAACCGAGCCGTCCGGCCTGTGCTCAGGATCGCATCAATCGCCCCAACATTATCGCGCATAATCCCATAGCGAATAGATCTGCCCCCGGCAGAATTATTACCAACCATACCGCCAATCGTGGCCCTGCTTGAGGTTGAAACATCCACCGGAAACCAAAGCCCATGCGGCTTGAGCAGCCGGTTCAACGTATCCAGCACCATTCCTGGCTCAACACTGCAGCGCATATTCGCAACATCTAAATCCAGCAAACGGTTAAAATAAACGCTGTTATCCAACACCAAAGCCTTGTTCACGGTTTGCCCATTTTGCGAGGTTCCAGCCCCGCGCGGCAAGATCGACAGCTTGCGCGCTTGCGCAAATTCGATGGTGGTTTTGATATCGCGCGCAGAGCGGGGCGTGATCACAGCCAAGGGCATCATTTGATAAATCGAGGCATCCGTTGCATAGCGCCCCCGATCAAAAGCACTGTCTAAGACATCGCCCTCAAGCGAGCGCTTTAAACGGGTTATATCCTTGGTCATTTGCGATCTTCTTCATGGCTCATGCTGCGGCATTGTAATCTATAATAACCAGTCACAGAAGGATCACAATGCTTGCTATTCCAAACTGAGCTTGACTATAATTCGGTGATAAAAATGCGATAAAAAGGTATCTTGCATATGCCCCACTCAAAACCGTCAGGCCGCCATTTTCTGCAGATACCCGGGCCTTCAAACGTACCGGATCGAATTTTACGGGCGATGGATTTTCCCACCATCGATCATCGTGGCCCAGAATTTGCCGAGCTTGGCAAAAAATGCCTTTCCGGTCTGCAAGAGGTTTTTAAAACCCGCGCGCATGTGATCATCTATCCTGCCTCGGGAACGGGGGCTTGGGAGGCGGCATTGGTCAATACACTCAGCGCCGGCGATACCGTTTTAATGATCGAAACCGGGCATTTTGCCAGCCTTTGGTACAAATTGGCAGCGCGTTTGGGGGTGCATACCGAATTGCTAAAAACCGATTGGCGCCGCGGCGCCGATCCCCAAGCGATTGAAGCGCGGCTTGCGGCCGATAAAGAGGGCAAGATCAAAGCCGTCTGCGTGGTACATAACGAAACATCAACCGGCGCGATGTCGCGGATCAGTGACATCCGCGCCGCGATCGATGCCGCGCAACATGATGCGTTATTGATGGTCGATACAATTTCTTCTTTGGGCTCATCTGACTATTGCCATGACGCCTGGGGCGTTGATGTCACCGTTGCCGGCTCTCAAAAAGGGCTGATGCTTCCGCCTGGCTTGTCGTTCAATGCCGTTTCGGAAAAAGCCAGACAGGCGGCCAAAAACGCTGATTTGCCCAGATCCTATTGGGATTGGGAGGATCAACTCGCGGCAAATTCCTCTGGGGCTTTTCCCTATACACCGGCCACGAATCTGCTTTACGGATTATCCGAAGCAATTGATATGCTACTTGAAGAAGGGTTGGAAAACGTTTTTGCCCGCCATAAGCGCCACGCGCAGGCAACCCGCATCGCGGTGCAAGCTTGGGGCCTAGAAGTTTTATGCCAAGAGCCTTTGGATTTTTCCAATACGCTGACGGCGGTTTTATTGCCTGATGGCCATAATGCGGATGCGTTTCGCAGTACGGTGCTGAAAAACTTCAATATGTCACTGGGCAACGGCCTGTCACACTTGGCTGGAAAAGTGTTTCGAATTGGTCATTTGGGGGATTTCAACGATCTGATGATGATTGGCACTTTGGGCGGCGTGGAAATGGGGCTTGCCCTTAGCGACGTGCCGCATCAATCCGGTGGCACCGATGCCGCAATGCAATTTTTGAAAAATAATTTGACATAAAGCAGGCGAGACCTGCGGCTCGTTTGGCTAAGATTTGATCCTCGCAGAGAGGCGAGAAATCCTGCGGCGGATCGATTAAAACCAGAAAGACGCCAGACCTTTCAACGCAGCGGGCTGCTTCGCTTTGGTGAAAAACCCCCTCGCTTGACCGCGGCTTTCACGCCAAGAGTAAACGCCGGTCATATGTTTCCCTGCAAGCTAGAGCATGCTGCTCAGCAGGTGCGCCCGCGCAAAATGCCCTGTTAGGCACGCCAAACCTAGCTGGAGCAGCCTGTCCGCCGTCTGATCACGCTTAATAGTAAAACCGTTGCTTTGCACGGCCAACTTCGCGCGCATCGACCAGCGCTTTGGTGTCAGGATCATTGGTAACCTCAGCGCCAACAACCTCCCACCAAACTTCCGATCCAGGGGGGGAACGATAGCGTTCTGTTGGCACAACGATCATACAAGGGCCAGCTTCATCGCGGGCATTTGAAAGCGCTTGTTTGAACGCAGGCTCGTCTTCTGCAAGCCACGCTTTTACCCCGACGCTTTCTGCATTTTTAACATAATCGATCTGAATAAACTCACCCTCATCAAGAAGGCCAGATTGCCCATCACGGATTTTGAATTCATTGCCCAAAGATTGCCCGACCAAAGCCTTTTGATGGCCATGTATGGATTGATATCCGTCATTCACGTTCAAAATAATAGTGATCTTGGCGCGCTCTTGCATCGCGGTAACCAGCTCCATCGGATGCATTTGGTAATTTCCATCGCCCATTAGAACGAAGATTTCATCATCCGTGCCGGTTAAACGCACTCCAATCGCTGCGGGGATATCATAGCCCATGCAGGAATTGCCAAATTCAATATGCAGGTTCTTGCCATCTTTTACATCGAATAATTTGGTCAGATCAGCCGGCACGGTGCCAGCGGCGGCCAATAATGTATCACCCGTTTGCATCTGATCAGAGATCAACCCGATCAATTGGCCCTGACTCATTTTTTCGCCTTTATGCTGAACAAAAACCTGTTCCCGTTTGGTTTTATCCCAAGCCAAACGCGCCGCATTGGCGGTTTCAACCCAAGGCTCATTCACGCCGATACCCGCTGCAGCCGCGGCCTCAGTTAGGGCTACAAGCGCCAGCTTGGCATCCGATGCCAAAGGCAGAGCCCCCAATTTATACGCATCCCGGCCATTCACGTTGATCGAAACAAATTTAACATCCGGGTTTTGAAACGCCGAATTAGACCCGGTAACAAAATCGTGCAAGCGCGTGCCAATACAGATCACCAGATCAGCTTCTTCAGCGATTCTTGCAGCGGCCGGCGTGCCCAAATGGCCCGTGCCCCCCATCAATAAAGGCGAACCATTTTTCAGCGCGCCGCGCCCCGCATGGGTTTCCCCGACAGGAATGCCAAACCGTGTTGCAAAAGCCTCTAACTCTCGCCAAGCTTCGGAATAATGAATGCCGCCACCCGCAATGATATAGGGCTTTTTCGCGGATTTCAGCAGGGCAATGGTTTCAGCGATGCGGTTCGGATGTGGCACCTGCCGTTCCATGCGCCAGACGCGTTTTTCAAAAAAGCTTTCTGGATAATCAAACGCATAGCCCTGAATATCTTGCGGCAACGCAATCGTAACCGCCCCAGTTTCTGATGGGCTGGTAAGAATCCGCATGGCTTCGGGCATTGCGGTTAAAATCTGTTCGGGGCGGGTCAGGCGGTCGTAAAAACGGCTCACTACGCGAAACGTATCCGTCACCGACATATCATCCGAACTAAGATGATCAATATCCTGCAAAACTTTGCCTTGAAACCGCGTGGCATAATAATCCGACGGCAGCAACAGAACCGGGATTCGGCAAATGGTTGCCGTGGCCGCCCCAGTAATCATATTGGTGGCTCCTGGACCAATCGAGGTGGTGCAAGCCATGGTCGCCTTGCGCCGCATCGTGCGCGCAAATCCGGTTGCCGCATGCACCATTGATTGCTCATTAGTGGGCTGATGATAAGGAAGATCATCGCCATATTCGACCAGGGCCTGGCTCAGGCCCGAAACATTCCCATGCCCAAAAATACCCCAGATTCCTTGAAAAAACCTGTGCTCAACCCCGTCATATTCGCTGTATTGCGCTTGTAGAAACTTCACTATCGCCTGTGACAGGGTGAGGCGCTGCTTTTTCTCTGAGCTATAAAATTTCATATCAAATGCATTCCTTTTTCTTTTCTGCAAAGAAGCCGGCGCTTAAGCTCAGCCTCTGCACTGCTTCCATGCGGGTTTTCGATGACCACGCTGGGGCGGTTATACGGTCATCCATTCTCCGTCATTTTTGGCCGATTTAACCATCGCCTCAACCACTTCGATCGAACGGCACCCCTCTTCTGCGGTGGGGTAAGTCAGCGCCAAAGGATCGGGAGACGTGCCAGAATTTTGCGCGTCGATCACCTCGCTTAAATCACGATAAACATTTGCGAAGGCCAGAACCATGCCCTCTGGATGCCCCACCGTTATTCTATTCGCGCGCGCCGCGGCCTCAGAAAGGCCGACTGCGCCGCGCTCTAAGATTTGGGTTGGCGCATTGAGAGGCGTCCAGCGCAATTGGTTGGGATGCTCTTGTTGCCAGCTTAACCCACCAATTTCGCCAAACACTTGCAATGTCAGCCCATGCGTACGCCCAATCGCCAAACCGCTTGTCCAAAGCCGGCCAATGGCACCACCGCTCATGCGGAACGCCGATAGGTTATCATCTTCCAATTCCCGGCTTTTGATCCCATGGGCAAAATCACTGGATACTTTAGTCACATTTTGCCCAGTGACATAGCAGGCCATGTGTAAGGCGTGGATGCCACAATCCACCGTTACAGCCGCCATTCCCGCTTGCTTTGGATCAAACCGCCAGCGCACGCGGGGATTTTCGGCATCTGCAGCATCCGCCATAAAGCCACCCGCAAATTCTGCAACCACGCAGCGGATCGCCCCCAATTGCCCAGCCTCAACCATCGCTTTCATCTGCCGCACCAATGGGTAACCGGAATAGCCATAATTCACCGCGCAAACCCGGTTGGCCTTTTTTGCAATCTGAACAAGCGCTTGCGCTTCAGGCACTGTCATCGTCATCGGTTTTTCGCATAAGACGTGAAAACCTGCTTCCAAAAAGGCTTTTGAAATCTCAAAATGAGTGGCATTGGGCGTTGCAACCGTCACCAAATCGATACGGTCATCGCGTGATTGCTCACCCTGCAGCATTTCTTGCCAAGTGCCATACGCGCGGCTTGGATCAAGCCCAAGCGATGCGCCATAGCTTTTTGCCACATTCGGATCCACATCCATGGCGCCTGCCATCAGTTTAAAGCGGCCATCAATTTCCGCGCCGGATCGATGCGCAAACCCGATTTGACTGCCTTGCCCACCGCCAATAAGGCCCCATGAAAGTCGTTTCAAAATATATACCCCGCGCTTTAAACTAAGTGGTACCCGTTTTCTGTGCGCGAACCTATGGAGGCAACAGCCCATGGTCAAACGAATAACGCATGTTTTAGCGCGAAAATATTGGATCTTTCAAAGCGGCTTTCGCAAAGCTTTGAGCGCCGGTAGAATGAACTGGATATAGAATGAACAATCAGCGGAGAGCGTGGTGCGGTTTGATCCGAAAAACACCTTAATATTGGTTGCTTTGGAAGCAGAGCTGCCAAATGAGATGATACCAAGCTGGAACGTAGCTTATACAGGCGTTGGAAAAGTGAATGCTGCGCTGAAAGGCAGCGAATATGTGGCGCGCTATAAACCAATGAATTTGATAAACTTTGGCACTGCAGGGGCGTTAAACCCAGAATTAAGCGGCTTGCTAGAGGTAACACAATTCTTCCAACGCGATATGGATGCCCGCGATATGGGATTTGCCTTGGGGCAAACCCCTTTCGAAGAGGCGCCTTACTTTTCTGCGCAGGGGCATGGCCTGTCTTGCGGCACTGGCGATAGTTTTGTAACAGCACCGCCTGAGCTGCAAACAGATCTTGTGGATATGGAGGCGTTTGCCTTGGCGAAGTTGGCACAGATGGCAGGCATCCATTTTTCTTGTTTTAAATATGTATCGGACCAAGCAGATGAAAACTCGCCCAGCGCCTGGAAGGATAATTTGGCCCATGCAAGCCATGTTTTTGTAAATAAAATCTTGGCCAATCACGATAGGTACCAAAGTTCAGATAGGATCGTTTAGCTTCAAAAACTTAATAATGGGAACGTGTTCCTACATGCACGCATTTGAATCAAGCTTGTCACCGCAGCAATGTGCTTATATCCAGCATCTTAAAGGAGCGCTGATATGAGCATGAATACATTCGGCCATTTATTTCAGGTCACCACATGGGGGGAAAGCCATGGTCCAGCGATTGGCGCAACCATTGATGGCTGCCCTCCAGGTATTATGCTTGATGAAACCATTATTCAGCCCTGGCTAGACAAACGCAAACCTGGCCAAAGTAAATTCACCACGCAGCGACGCGAAGCAGATAACGTTGAAATCCTCTCTGGAGTGTTTGAGGGAAAAACAACGGGAACCCCGATTCAGTTGACCATCCGCAACACCGATCAACGTTCAAAGGATTATGGCGATATTGCCAATACGTTCCGGCCAGGCCATGCGGATATCACCTATTTTCAAAAATACGGCATTCGCGATTATCGCGGGGGCGGTCGCTCTTCTGCACGCGAAACCGCGGCGCGCGTCGCAGCAGGGGCGGTGGCAAGGGCGGCACTGGCTAAATTAACGCCAGAGGTTAAAATCATCGGCTTCATGTGCCAAATGGGCCCGCATAAAATCGACCGCGCTCATTTTGACTGGTCAGAAATTGACCAAAACCCCTTTTGGGTGCCCGATGCAAAAGCAGCAAAAGACTGGGCGCAATATTTAGACGAGGTGCGCAAATCCCACAGCTCGGTTGGCGCAGTGATTGAAATCGTTGCACAAGGGATTCCTGCCGGGCTTGGCGCACCTATTTACGGCAAGCTTGATGGCGATCTTGCGGCGGCAATGATGTCAATAAACGCGGTAAAAGGTGTTGAAATTGGGGAAGGTATGCAAGCTGCCGCATTGAGTGGTGCGGAAAATGCTGATGAAATAACGCTTGGGCCGGATGGCTTGCCCCAATATTCGAGCAACCATGCCGGTGGCATTCTTGGCGGAATTTCAACGGGTCAAGATGTGGTGCTACGATTCGCAGTCAAGCCGACATCCTCCATTTTAACAGCACGCAAATCAATCACCAAAGACGGGCAAGAGATCGATGTGGTCACCAAAGGGCGGCATGATCCCTGCGTTGGCATTCGCGCTGTGCCTGTCGGCGAAGCCATGATGGCCTGCGTTCTTCTAGACCACTTGCTGCTGCATCGCGGGCAGGTTGGCGATCAAGGTGGTAAGATCGGCCCCGCTGCGTAACGATCAGAGCGCGGTCCCAGATTTGGTTTGATGTTGCTTTGATAGCTGAACAGCCAAAATGCCCAGCGCAATGATTACCACGCCAACATAATCCAAAAGCCCTATGTTTTCGCCCAACAGCGCGGCGGCGATCAATACCCCGAAAAACGGATTCAAAAAATGAAAGGTTGCGGCTTTCACAGCGCCAATCCTGCCAACCAATTTAAACCAGATAAAAGTGGCCGCAAGGCCGGGGATAAGCGTGGTATAGGTAAACGCCCCCAGTAACCGCCATGTTGGATTGATCTGAAATGGCTCCCAAATAAGGGCGATTATAGCCAAACTGACGCCGCCCACGATCATCTGCAACCCTACAATCATCATCACATTGCCACCCGCAACCGCCCCGCGTACGGATAAGGTGGCAACGGTTAACGCCATCGCGGCAATAAGGCAAAAAACTAGGCCTTGCAACTCTACCCCTGCCTCGATGCGCAAACCCATAATTAAACTGACACCCAAAACGCCAAACACCAGCCCAACGATCCCCAAAAAAGGAAGAGTTTCCCGAAACACCAGCCAACCAGCCAGCGCCACCATCAAAGGCATTGAAGATGCAATAATGGAAGCAACCGACGCTTCAATGGTTTGCATCGCCACAAAGTTTAACCCAAGATAAATCGCATTTTGAAAAATACCGAAAACAATTGTCGCCCGCCATTGCGCCTGCGTTAAGCGCATGGTTTGGCCCAAAAACCGCGCGATCAAAACGCCCAATAAACCGGAAATTAAGAACCGAACCGACAAGGCAGCCAAAGGCGAAGCCTCTACAACGATCATCCGCGCCGACGTAAAAGCCGAAGACCACATCAGCGCAAAAACCAACCCGAGCATCAAAGATCTTAGATCCATTTTAATCTCGCTATAAAACGACCCACGAGCGCTATCGAAACGGGCAAATAAAAAGGGCCGCCCAAAAGCGACCCGTTCTTGAAACAGTTCAACGGGGCTTAGCCGTTTACGCTGTCTTTCAGCGCTTTTGCAATTGTCATTTTGACAACTTTATCCGCTTCTTTTTTGAATTGCTCGCCTGTGGCTGGGTTACGCACCATACGCTCTGGACGCTCGCGGCACATGATTTTGCCAATACCTGGCAACGTGACCGCACCGCCACCAGAAACTTCGCGCGTGATCAGGTTACAGATCGCGTCCAAAGAGGCAGCCGCCGCCTTTTTATCTGAGCCCATATCTTCGGCCAGCGCAGCAATCAGTTGTGTTTTCGTCATTGGTTTCGACATTTTTTTCTCCTTCACTGCCCAACTGTTAGGGCCTCATGGAACGTTTCTAACTGAATGTTGTTTATAAACACAACAAATAGTGGGTGTTTTGGTCGAAAAAAGATACTTTTTTTCAATTTTAGCCCCTATAAAAACGCAGTTTCGTCAAAACTGCGCAATTTTCGGCTATGCAAGCGCTCAAGCGGCATGTTTTGTAAGCTTTCCATCGCCTTTATTCCAATTTCCAAATGCCGTGAAACCTGAGTTTTATAAAAGCCAGATGCCATTCCCGGCAGCTTCAACTCACCGTGCAGGGGCTTATCCGACACGCAGAGCAAAGTTCCATACGGCACCCGAAACCGATACCCGTTCGCCGCGATTGTGGCGCTTTCCATATCCAGTGCCACCGCCCGAGATTGGCTTAAACGCTGAACCGGGCCAGATTGATCGCGCAGCTCCCAATTTCGGTTATCAACCGTGGCCACGGTGCCGGTGCGCATAATTTTCTTAAGCTCATAGCCCTGCAGCTTTGTGACATCGGCCACCGCAGTTTCAAGCGCGATCTGAATTTCAGCTAAAGCTGGGATCGGAACCCAAGCCGGAAGATCTGCGTCTAAAACCTTATCATCGCGCAAATAAGCATGTGCCAACACAAAATCGCCCAAGCTTTGCGAGTTTCGCAAGCCAGCGCAATGCCCAACCATAATCCAGGCATGTGGACGCAGCACCGCTATGTGATCGGTTGCTGTTTTCGCGTTTGACGGGCCAACACCAATATTAACCAAAGTGATGCCGCTGCCGTCGGGGCGTTTTAAATGATAGCTTGGCATTTGTGGCAATATTGAAACTGGTTCAATCAGTGCATCAGACTGCGTGATCTCAACATTCCCCGTACTGACAAAACTGCTATAGCCGCTTTTCTCATCAGCCAAAGCGCGGCGCGCATAAGCTTCGAATTCTGCCACGTAAAATTGATAATTTGTGAAAAGCACATAATTTTGAAAATGGCTTGGATCCGTTGCGGTGTAATGCGCCAAGCGCGCCAAAGAATAATCAACGCGCTGCGCAGTGAATGGCGCCAAAGGCATCGGCTCTTGGGCTGAGCGCGCGCCATCGCCATTGACGATATCATCATTCGTTGTGGCCAAATCCGGAACATCAAACAGATCTCTCAACAAAAAGGGCTGCGAGTGAGCCTCAGCGTTATTCGCCGAGATTTCATCAGAAAGCGCAAAATGCAAGGGAATCGGCGTTTCAGACGAACCGATGAGGATGGGGGATTCATGGTTTTCTATCAACAATTCGATTTGCTGGCGCAGGTAACCCGCAAATAAATCTGGGCGCGTGATCGTGGTTGTGTGACTACCAGGGCTTGTCACATGGCCAAAACTTAACCGGCTATCGATGCTTCTGAAACTATCAACCTGCACACTAATCTGCGGGTAAAACGCACGATAGCGATGCCCAGTGCTGCCCGAACGCAGCACTTCATCAAACCGGCTTTGCAAAAATCCTACCGCGTCTTGATACAAAACATTTAAATAGGCCACGGCCTTATCCGGATCATAAAACGCTGTTTCAGGACGCGTATCAGGGGTATGTATTTTAAAACCTTCAACCATAAATAAACCTTATTTTTAAAACATAACAAACCATATTCATGCTAAAGTATATATCAGACTTTAGAAACACTACTACAAAGACCACGCTGTATCACATAGCCCATCTTACCCTTAGACAGTGGGGTCAAAGCCTTATAGCGGAGAAACCTCAATGGATTACAACATGGTTTCAGCAGAAGAATTTGGCAAATCGCTCACCGGTCTTGGAGTGAACATCATTGTGAAAAGCCCTGCGCAAACAGCCCAATTCTTAGCGGCTGTTTTTGGATTATACCCAAACCTGTTAAGCGCTGATTTCGCCCTCATACGCTATCAAAACGATATATTTCAACTGCATAGCGATACAAGCTTCGCAGCGCATCCAAGCTATCCGCTTTTGCCCGAAAATCCACCGCGCAGCGCGGACATTGAAATTCGCCTTTATAACAGTAATCCGGATCAACCCTGCACACAGGCGCAGGCCTATGGCTACATGGTTTTAGCGCCCGCAACCGATAAGCCACATGGCTTGCTCAAAGCAACAATTCTTTGCCCAGATGGTTATATATGGGTACCGTCTCACCCTTTGGCCTAAGCAGAGCACGCCAACACCCAGCAAAGGCTGCAAGCGCGGTCGATCAAAGCCTTGATTTTCATCCATACTAGATAGATATTGAGCCAAGATTTGGAGAATAATATGACGGTTGAGCCCCTGCGTAAAAATATGGACTTTTGGCAAGAACGGGTTGATCTGGCAGCCGCGTTTCGCTGGTGCGTGCGGTTGAATTATCACGAAGCGGTAGCAAATCATTTTTCATTGGCGATCAATGAAGAGGGCAGCCAATTTTTAATGAACCCCAACCAAATGCATTTTTCACGCATCAAAGCCAGTGATTTATTGCTGATCGACGCGAATAATCCCAAAACGTTAGAGGGTCCAAATGCGCCAGATCCAACCGCATGGGGGCTTCATGGCGCGGTGCATCGTCATTGCCCGCACGCAAAATGCGCCATGCATGTACATTCAATTCACGCCACAGTCTTGGCCAGTTTACAAGACAGCCGCCTGCTTCCGATTGATCAAAATTCTGCGATGTTTTTCAACCGCTATGTGATTGATGATCATTATGGCGGGCTGGCCTTTGAAGAAGAGGGTACGCGCTGCGCAAACTTGCTGACAGATCCAAAACAAAAAGTGTTGATCATGGGCAATCACGGCATTCTGGTTTTAGGCAATAGTGTGGCGGACACGTTTAACCGTTTATATTATTTTGAACGGGCCGCAGAAACCTATATTCGCGCCTTACAAACAGGCCAAGATTTACGCGTTTTACCCGATGAAATTGCCGAAAAAACAGCGCAAGAAGTTGAGGAATATCCCGAACAGGGAATACAGCATTTCGGCGAGCTAAAGCGCATTCTTCAGGATGAGGGCGCAAATTACGCAACATAGGGCAGCACGATTGCTTGCGATGCCCGCGCAGGCCTTCTTAAAAAGCAAAAGCTGCGGGGCCACCGCGCCGTCAAATTCTGGCCCTGACGTTTAAACTCTTGTTGCGCCTCGGCGTAAAGCGGCGCGTGCTCGCAACGGCGTTCAAACCCTCTTTGGCGGCGCAGATGCTTGCCAAGAGGCAGAGCGCATGACAGGATCACTCCTGCAGAATTTGAGAAACACCCATGTCAGAGCAAAACATATCAGCCTTTCCACAATCGACCGCATCCCATTCAGCAAGAAACCCAGGGATGGCTTTGGATCTTGATTGGGTGGGCGCCGCACAAGCCAATACTTCTGCGATCGAACGCCGCGCAGCAAGCCTGGGCGCGCGCCGCAGCGTCAAAAAAGACTATCAAGCCGCTTGGTTACTTCGCGCAATCACCTGCATCGATCTTACCACGCTATCGGGTGATGATACGAAGGCGCGTGTCAAACGGCTTTGCGATAAGGCGCGCCGACCGCTTAGGGATGATCTTCTCAAAGCGCTGGATATCACGTCTTTGCAAACCGGCGCAATTTGCGTTTACCACGACATGGTGGAAACCGCTGTTACGGCCTTAGAGGGCAGCGGCATTCCCGTAGCGGCGGTCTCTACCGGCTTTCCTGCTGGATTGTCGCCCTTAGAGTTGCGCATCGCTGAAATCAAAGCCAGCGTCGCGGCCGGTGCGCGCGAAATCGATATCGTGATTTCGCGCCGGCATGTGTTAAGCCAAAACTGGCAGGCGCTCTATGATGAAATGCAGGCGTTTCGCGCGGCCTGCGGCGACGCCCATGTAAAAGCGATTTTAGCCACGGGCGAGCTTGGTAGCCTACGTAACGTGGCGCGGGCTTCATTGATTTGCATGATGGGCGGCGCTGATTTCATCAAAACCTCAACAGGCAAAGAAAGCGTCAACGCAACCTTGCCCGTCTCATTGGTGATGGTGCGCACCATCCGCGACTATCATGACCGCACGGGATATGCGGTTGGCTACAAACCCGCCGGTGGCATTTCAAAAGCCAAAGATGCCTTGGTTTATCTTAGCATGATCAAAGAAGAACTGGGTGATCAGTGGCTGCAGGCGGATCTGTTCCGTTTTGGAGCTTCGTCACTTTTGGGCGATATTGAACGGCAATTGGAACATCACGTCACCGGCGCCTATTCTGCAGGGCACCGGCATGCATTGGCTTAAGCTTAAATTTGGACATCCCCTATGAGCGTAAAAGAAATATTTGAAACGATGGAATACGGCCCCGCCCTTGAAGCCACGCAGGAGGCAACACAATGGCTGCAAAACCACGATCGCAGATTTGGGCATTTCATAAATGGCGCAAACTGCGAAGGTTCTGATCATTTTCAAAGCCGCAATCCCGCCACCGGCGAGGCTTTGGCAAAAATCGCCCAAGCCAGCGAGCAAGATGTGCATAACGCCGTGGCCAGTGCCCGCGCCGCGCAAGCGGATTGGGGCGCGCAAAGCGGGCATCAACGCGCGCGTGTTTTATACGCCATCGCCCGGCTTGTTCAAAAGCACAGCCGGCTTTTCGCCACATTAGAAACGCTGGATAACGGCAAGCCCATTCGTGAATCGCGCGATATTGATATCCCGCTCGTACACCGGCATTTTTATTATCACGCCGGCATGGCCCAGTTGATGGCCAGCGAACTTCCTAACCGGCAAGCGCTGGGCGTGTGCGGCCAGATCATCCCTTGGAATTTTCCACTTCTGATGCTGGCATGGAAAATTGCACCGGCCTTGGCGATGGGCAATTGCGTGGTTTTGAAACCGGCTGAATACACCTCGCTCACAGCGCTTTTATTCGCCGAAATCTGTATGCAGGCCGGCGTGCCAAACGGAGTTGTAAACATCATCACCGGCGATGGCACCGTGGGCGAGCATCTGGTGAACCACCCTGATATCAATAAGATTGCCTTTACCGGATCCACCGATGTGGGGCGCAAAATTCGCCAAGCCACCGCAGGCAGCGGCAAAAAGCTCACTCTTGAATTGGGGGGAAAATCCCCCTTCATCGTGTTTGATGATGCCGATCTTGACAGCGCGGTAGAAGGCTTGGTTGATGCAATTTGGTTCAATCAAGGGCAAGTATGCTGCGCAGGATCGCGGCTGTTGGTGCAAGAGGCAGTGGCTGATCGCTTGCATGATAAAATCCGCGCCCGGATGGCAAAACTGCGGCTGGGCAATCCGCTTGATAAATCTGTCGATATGGGGCCCTTGGTTGACCCGGCGCAAGTTGCACGGGTAAACAGCTTGGTTGATGCAAACACAAACGGCACCTGCTTTCAGCCCAATATTGATCTGCCCAAACAGGGCTGCTTTTATCCCCCAACGCTGCTGACCGGGCTCAGCCCATCTGACCCGTTGATGCAGGAAGAGATTTTCGGGCCGGTGCTTGTTTCAACCAGTTTTCGCACGCCGCAAGAAGCCGTGCAGCTTGCCAATAACACCCGCTACGGGCTGGCCGCATCGATCTGGAGTGAAAACGTAAATCTTTGCCTTGGTTTGGCACCAGCTTTAAAGGCCGGGGTCATTTGGATAAATGGCACCAATATGTTCGATGCCGCGGCCGGCTTTGGCGGCATTCGCGAAAGCGGCTTTGGCCGCGAAGGTGGCTGGGAAGGCTTGACCGCCTATACCAAACCCAAAGCCCAGACCACCGCCAGATCCTTAAAACCTATTTTGGCAAAAACAGGTCCAAAATCTGTAGCTTTCGGCCTTGATCGCACCGCCAAACTGTATATTGGCGGCAAACAAACGCGACCAGATAGCGGATATTCTACGGCTGTGTTTGATGCCGCCGGGAATTTCATTAGCGATGTTCCAAGCGCCAATCGAAAAGATATCCGCAACGCAGTTGAAGCCGCACAGGGGGCCGTAAAATGGTCTGGGTCAACCGGGCATTTACGCGCCCAAATTCTATATTTCATTGCCGAAAATCTCTCGGCACGCGCCGCTGAATTTGCCACAAAAATCAACCTCTACACGGGTGAAACAAATGGCGCAGCAGAGGTTGAGGCCAGCCTAGAGCGCCTGTTCACCTATGCAGCCTGGGCGGATAAATATGATGGGGCAGTGCGCGATGTGCCCTTGCGCGGCGTGGCATTGGCTTTGAACGAACCGGTTGGCGTGATCGGCACCTTTTGCCCGGATGACGCGCCGCTACTTGGGCTGGTCTCGCTGCTTGGGCCGGCTTTGGCGATGGGCAATCGCGTTGTTATGGTGGCCTCTGAGCCCTACCCGTTGATCGCCACCGAATTTTATCAGATTTTAGAGACCTCGGATGTCCCTGCGGGCGTTGTTAATCTGTTAACCGGCGCCCATTCGGAGTTGGCCGCACCTCTGGCCAGCCATTTGAATATTGACGCCATATGGAGCTTTTCGTCCAGCGATTTATCTACGGAAATTGAGACGCAAAGCGCGCTGGGTTTAAAACGCAGCTGGGTCAATTACGGACAGGATCGAGATTGGTTTTCAACAGACGGTGAAGGAAAAAGCTTTCTGGCAGAAGCCAGCCAATCAAAAACCGTTTGGATCCCCTTCGGCGAAGGATAGCCCAGGTCTTAGAAAGACCCTAACTGGCAAGCTCGGCCCATAAAGCCCGGCTTAGATAGGCATCAGCAACATATCCCTGGTCGCGTTGATACCTCCAGAGCGCCGCCGCGGTGTTTGGACCCATAAGCCCATCTGCGCCAAACGTGTCATAGCCAAGCGCGCTGAGGGCGATTTGCACGTTGCGCTTTTCGTTGCGGCTCAGCGCAGCCTCGCCAATAGGCCAAGGTTGAACAAGGCCCAACCCGCCCGCAATAGCATCACCCAACGCGCAGACTGACAGCGCATAAGCCTGCGCAGGATTATAGGCCAATAAAGCGGTATAATTTTCCAGAACCATAAATTTCGGGCCCTGTATACCAGCGGGAAGGATCAGCTTGGCAAGGCCGCTTTCGGGTAAATCTTGATAAGGTGTCAAACCTCTCATCGCCCAATCTGACGGGTTCAGGGCCGTGTCAGGAGGGGGCAAATCCAATGCTGCCTCCGGTGACAGAAAAACCTCTGCGCCCCAGATCTGCCCGGAGCGCCAACCCTGCGCCTGCAAATACGCAGCCG
>Ga0209631_10001055_pt1 | contig 36366 bp, 37 predicted proteins | sample COG_08_FD_184752 | JGI IMG/M metagenome (GOLD analysis project Ga0209631, IMG submission 184752) | Pelagic Microbial community sample from North Sea - COGITO 998_met_08 (SPAdes) (version 2) | ecosystem: Environmental > Aquatic > Marine > Neritic zone/Coastal water | place: Helgoland, sampling... | reverse complement strand
AATTTTATGAATGATTACAAAATCAATATATGAGTAGTAGTAAACAATCAATATTTGATATATTAAACAGAGGTAGTTCTGAAACGGTTCGTTATGCTATAACATTTGGAGAAGACGGTGCATTTCCGATACACGAGCTTCCAGATATAAACGGGTTTAGTTCTGACGAATTACATACGTTTAAACAAAACTTAGAAAAACATCACGACTTAATATGTGATATCATTGATTTACATACGAATCTTATAGAACCATATGCATCTTTACCAGAGTGTATGGCCTCTGTATTAATCATTCGAAATTTAATAGGAACGGAGGGTGCAAATCAGATGTTATTAGAACAACGTAAACTGAAATATAATTGTATTCCGCAATACAGTACTCAAAATCTAAAGAAGACGAAGCTTATAATGACGAGATCATCTCGATCTACGTTACATTTTTCAGAAAGCAACACCAAGAGCAGTATATCTATTAGTGATGTTCCATTCTTAAATGAATTCAGAAACAAACTGCCCCTCTTTTTTGGAAAAAAAGCTTTGAATTTAAATCCAAAAGCAAATTGTTATCACGCACAATATGGTGGAATTGGATATCATGGTGATTCGGAACGTAATCGAGTGATATGTTTAACATTAGGCGCAAGTATGACACTTCGATATCATTGGCGATTACCAAACAGTATACAACACGAATTAAAACCAAATGATATTATTTTACGTCATGGTGATGTATATATTATGTCTGAAAAGGCAACCGGGTCGGACTGGAAAGATCTAAATATACCACGCGTTGTTCATGCCGCTGGAAATGCACAATATATTGGAAAAAGCAATTCGTCATTAAAAACGTGATTATAATATTAATAATATTCTTCATAATATTTTCATAGACAGAATACGAATATACCGAAAAGTATATTACTAAATATGGTTATAATAATGTTAGAGGTGGTAAAACGGTATTATGAGAAGTATTTCAAACCGATTTTATCGGATGACAAACACCCGCACAAATCTACAAATCTATTTTTAATTGATAATATATAATTCTAATATTAATAATATTCTTCACCATACTCATCGCCAACATCTCCCTCTCCATAATCAGCATCATAATCATTCGCAGCCGCCCCCTCCTCGTCGTCGGCATTTCGTGAATCTTTGTGTGGATTAAAAACTTCTTGAACTACATCTTCTTCATTAATTTCATCTTCTTCATCTTCTTCCTCTTCTTCCTCTTCTTCCTCTTCTTCATCTTCTTCCTCATCTTCTTCATCTTTCTTGTCATCTTCTTCGTGTGTATGGCGGCGTGTAAGTGTATGATTCGGTAGAGACGGTATTACTAAAGTATCGTTAAGTGCGATGGGGGCGACATTCGTAAAATTTGTTACAAGATTTGTTTTCTTTTTCTTTTTCTTATTCTTATTGACTTTCTTTTTTGTTTGTTTTGAGAAATCTTCTGAACCGAATTTTGTATTCCATTCTTCTTCTCTTTTTTTAACTTCTGATTCATTAAGTACATAATCTTCTTCATCATCATCATCTTCACTAAATAACGTGTCGTCATTTAAATGTCTGTGCGGCTGGTGAGGTGGTGCTGTTCTTGATTGCATCGCTTTCAGAAGTTGTTTTAATTCTACTTGATAAAGTTGTCTTTCTACAAAATCCTTTTCTGTTTCTAACTTTTTTTTTATTATCATTGCTTTTTCATGTAATGTTTTTACTTCAGATAATGTTAAAATGGGTTTAAATGTATCTTTGTGAATTTTTCCTTCTTTTATAAGCTGTTGCCGAACATCATTGAGAACTTTATGCTCCAGTTCAGCTTTTGTAATTCTTTTTTTTCGAGATTTTCCAGAGTTAGTGTGAGATTTTCGTTTTTTTGTTAATAATTCTGCTATTTCTTGTTTTTGGGCTTGGGTTGATTGAAATTTTTCAATATGTTGTAACATAATTCTTTCAGACATTTTTACGACAGATGATATCTTTGAAAATGTAATTGGTAAATTAAAATCTTGAATTGCAATAAATAAGGCGGCGCCACATATTCCGGATGGTCTTGAGCCTCGAACACCCTCAATATTATTCATTTCATCTAAAATAGAATGCGTTTTACTAATAATTCGAAAACGATCTTTTCCAAGCTCTAATTTAGATGCATATCGATCTACAAATGAAGAGGGTAATCCCGATTCTATTTTATCTGTGTGGTGGCTTTTCCATAATGTAATAATATCAAAATATGTTTTGTTTAAATTTTTTTGTTGTTTCTGTTTAAATCCAAACTGTTTACCAATATCTGCTAATAACAGGGATGCATGTTCTTTATTCATACGAGCTGCAATAAAAACACATGCCCCAATTACCGCTTCACGTAGTCGTCCTCTTAACGAAAAAATTTTATCTTTACGTAAAAAGACAAAAATATGTTTCGCTGTTTCTAAAATTGTTTCATGAAGTTTAAATCTACTAGTAAGTTGTTTCATAATTGCATCTATTTTGTAGCCATCTTGTGCAAGTTCACTGTGAAGGATATGTGTTCCAACTGTTTTTGAGGTCGCCATATTATTTACAAATTCAACTTCATTCTCAAACATCCCTCCACTGTATACTTCACCACATGCTTCGCATACGAGTTCACCCATATTATAATCTTGAATTAAGGATGATGATCCACAATTCTCACAGTTCATGTTAAATTTATTATTATTATTATTATTATTATTATTATTATTATTATAATCAAATGTTTTTTTTGGGGAATGGATTATTTCAAAAAAAATAAAATATTATTATATAAATAAATGGAAATGGAAAAGAAAAGCCAAAAAAGAAAAGATTCCCCATCTTCTTCTCCCGTTACCCAAAAGAAACCAAAAACAAAGCATGTTAGAAATACACTTGCTGAAACCGGCATTACACTACAAAAAGGAGTCCCAATGATTTTAAAATCATATCCACGAGGTGGCAACACTAAAAAAAATAATGATGCAAAAGAGTGTATTTTAGAAGTTCGTATACATCCCGATTCTAAGATAAATCTTATGCATGTTCCGCCAAGTGCAATGTTTCTAATTAGGCTTGGAAAATCAGATATGACAGATAAAGATAAAGTTGTTAATGATATTGCAGTACAATGTGCAGATGGAACATCACTTACATTTGATACCGAATCATTAGAAGGTATTAGACCTTTTCAAAAAGGAAGTAAAATAATTGTTCGGTTTCCAACATCTCTTTATAATGGTCAAGAATGTATTTGTTTAACCACAGAATCTACCACAAAAGCCAAAAATCCACCTCCTCCTCATAATTCAATGTTTTTGGAATATGATAATATTCAAATTCGTATGGTAAAAGTTGATAGTGAAACAAAGTCAAAATATGAAAGATTTCCTGGCGTTTTAGAGAGTCTACAAGAATGGAAAACATCTCGTCAACATATGCTACATACACCACATCCTACGTCACATATTATATTTGGGAATGACACAACACCCTCTATTTGGGATAAGCAAAAACATTGGATGGGACTACGACGAACATTATTTATAATATCAACAAATGTAAATACAGTCAAAACAACAACCGTCGTGACATTTGATTTAAATTCTGGCAAACTACATGATAAAGGGTATGATTGTACAGGTTCAAATCGCGAACTGATTATTTTGAACAATATATTTCCGTTGAGACTAAATGGAAAATCAGTCATATATGGCTCAATTGCAATTGTATATGATAATGATCCAATAAATTATAATTGGGAAGATTATGTAAATGAGCCTGAAAATGAAGATCTGAAACAATTAATGCACGAAATGACCCCAAATACAAAGTTATTAAAGAGCGCATTTCAAAAAATACTAAGAGCACGCCCAACCACTTGTACTCTTAGAAATGGTAAAGTGTTTGATTCTGAAAAGGTATTAAAAGCGTGTATTGCCAAAATGTTTGATCCAAACCAACATGGCCAATGGATACCTGATATTGGTAAATCATCCTCTGCATTAACAAATGTATTAAAACGATTGGCTATTATTGGATTTGAAGATAGTTATCTATCAACATCTGGTATTCAATCTTTGCTTTTTGCAGCATTGCTTTCCGAAAATGAAATAACTTGGCGACCATCTGTCGCAATGATTGATATATGGATTCAATGTGCAATTAAAATGTTGAAAAATGAACGAGCGGTTGTGTATAATAATCAGTCGAAAAAAACGTTGTTAACGCCAACGTATGAAGGGTATACGACCACTCAATTTTCATTAGCAAGTGTTATACTTGAGACATTAGGTGCGATGGAAGGAGATAAACGTATGCTTCGTGATATACATGACAGAAAAACAATTGGTAAACCTCGATTTGTCGACCCCAACTATTCGTTTCGACCAGATACAATTTTGTTTCCGGAATATTGCATAGATCAACATACGCATCCAGATATTGCTTTATTGCTTTATGACTCTACCATACATCACTCGACAGAGGCTCTTCCATTTAAAAAGACACTACATCATTTATTTACAGAATATACAGGTCGTAATCCACGACGCGGAGATCCATTTCATACACAATCGGATTGGATTGAAAAAGTTCAAAAAGCTCAATCAGCTATCTATCAACATATGATTGCTCCAATACCTTGTCCTATAAAAACGTACGAAACAATGCCATATGAAATACCGGTTGGAAATTTAGCTGGCAGAATTCCAACCGAAAAGTTACAATTACATCGTAAAAGAGTTACGATCGATCCAAATAATATGGATCGAATGGTCGTTAGCCGTGTTGTTTCACGAGATAATACAAAAATCATTCCCTCAATTACTCAAAAAGAGAACGATGAATTACAATCGTATGCAGAATCGATATTGACTGCAAAAAATGGGATAAAATTAATTGGAAAACCAGTGGTTACGTTTCATTCGGATGCCTATGCTCGCGTAGATATATCTGGTGGTCATAAAACGTGGCTATTTAAAACAAAAGGGAATGAGTTCGAACCGTGGGAAAAAGTTCGTTTCATAAATGTTCCTGTATTTCGAAATCCAACTTTTGAATCGATTCGTAATATAGTAGAAAAAAACAAAATCTCACTAATTGTGATTCGACGGGTGATCACGTTACTTAATTCGTGGTCTCCTAAAACAAGTATGCCCGGTATAAATCGAGCAGGAGGAAGTTTGCATGAAAAAGTGATGGAGTGTGATGGAGATACATATGGGTTTTTGAAAATATTATCAGAGCAATTTCCAGATGCATTCTGGCCCAATGCGACCCGAAATCAAAAAGATGCTACATTATTTACCTTTTATGCAAAAACACCTGTCGTAAAACAACAAATCAAACAAGAATTGCAGAATTTATTATCAAAAATGACTACGTCGGATACTTTACAGCAACATCATATATTACCTACTGTACGCGTAGAAGATGATTTGACTGAAAAACAGGTCACCATGTTTCATCGAATTAAAGAATCACTTGAAAAAGACGAGTTTATGCGTACAATATATTTGTATATGCGAACCGGTGCCGGTAAAACATACCTTACAGCGAGTTTATTATCAATGCTTTGGAAACACCATCCCGATTCTTATGGAGCAATTTGGACTGTTCCACAAAGTGGGATTGCTTCTGTTGCAAAGGAACTAAATAAACGTCTTATTCGGATCGATGGGTCGCCTGTTGTGAAATTGGTCACGGTTGTAAAAGCTACAAAAACAAAAAACGATGCGGTATTGTTACAGCATGGTATTGAGACGGAATTTATTCAGCCCAATCAAGTCTCCTCATGGACACCTTCCATGGGATATATAACATTAATGCATCATGATGATATCAAAAAATGTGATTTTGATTCATCCCAATTTATTATGGTTGTTGATGAAGCACATAAATGTATGAATGCAACAATCCGCACCGGATTTGCAAGAGAACTTGCCGCAAATGCAAGATATTGTTTCTTATTATCTGGTACGCCAATTACAAAAAACGAAGAACAATTGTGTGGCTGGTTACAATCGTGTGTACCATTTGATATTGAAAAAGGAAATCAATGGACAGCTGTAAATAGTATGTTTAAACAGATGGATGCAACAGATATTGCGATGATTCGGAGTCAACGTGATGTTACCATTCCTCCTAAATATAATGACACATATTGGGGAATGTTACCCATTAAATGGGGTGGACAAACGCCCAATCCAGGTACACGTGAACAAATTCATACTGCTTTTAAACTATGTCAAAAGATATCAGACGAAAGAATGACAAAAGATGCACTTCGATTAACACAACAAGTTGAAAATGAACACGAAATTTTAGCTCTTTTGGCATCTCATATTTCACCAAGTGAAGATTTATTACAAAGCCGTTTAAAAGAAATGACCCTTGTTATGAATCAACCGGTTTCTCAAAGACCGGCATTATGGCGCAATAACTGGGAATTATTACTTTCAGATATGGTATTGGAAATCGATACATTTGCCGATCAATTATTACCACTGCGCTCTCATCGAGTAATTATGGTAGCAGACACTTCAGAACACGCAGAACGATTACATGAAAAATTGTTAAAAAAAGGAGAAAAATATAATTTACATATTGACGAAAATTATATTCATATTGGTAGTGGTGATTTTATAGAAATGGAAACTCCATCAGCCACTGTACCACACATTATTATTGTAACTAAAACACAATGTGCTGGATGGAATGGTACAATGTGTACCGTATTAATGAAGGGAGTGTATTTTGGAAACCAAGCGGATCGTACACAAATGGAAGGACGAATTGATAGATTGGGCTCCATAACAAAGGTTCGATGGATAAAAACATATACTGCTGGTATACAAGAACGGTTTTTAAGACATCATGAGATGGCGAAATCACTCGCACTTGCAATTCAAGATGCTCATCGTTTATAAATTAGATTTAATAAAATGATTTTATAACATTAATTACTGTGAATGTGAATGGGTTTTTGCCTTTTTCTGACGACCGTCCTTTTTTGATGATTTATGTTTTTTTGATTTATGTTTTTTTGATTTATGTTTTTTTGATTTATGTTGTTTTTTAGAGATTATTGGAGTTTTCGCTTGTTCTATAGCTTTCTTCTTTTGATCACGTGTCTTCTGACGTGTTCTTCTTATATAATACCCGGCGACGGTTACTGTCGCCACAAAGAATGCAATGAGTAATTTTTTTTGATATTCAGATACTGGAAATGGTTGTACAAAACTGGTTGCGGTCGATTTTAATTTGGACGGAGATAAGTTCTCGAAATAGGAACGAGATGGTTCAATGTACTCTACTATTTTTTTTTGAATGGTAGCATAAGAGATCCCACCGTCAGGCCCAACCGGCTCGCGTGTGAGTACTAGGGCCTGCAGGCCCTGATCGGCTGTCTTTTTCGCCGCTGCAGCAGCAACAGCATCCTCAGCAGCCTTCGCAGCAACAGCCGCCTTCACTTTCGCAGCAGCAGTAGCAGCCTCCTCAGCAGCCTTTTTATCGGCCTTCGCAACAGCAGCAGCAGCAGCAGCCTCTTTCAGTGCATTGGTCATGGCTTCAGCGGCCGCGGCCGGCCTTTCACCCATGGCGGTGACTCCCGCTTCAACTGTTTTGTCGTTTAGGTGGTCAGTCTTTAGGAATTCTTTAATAATGTCATCATCTTTTATGTTTTTGTTATTACTCCAATATGTGCCCAACTTCTGTAATTGTATATATTTAGGATTTGTATCTCCAAATGCCTGTTTAGGGAATAAAAGATTGGGGTTTTTAAAGTATTCGTGAGTTGTAAATACTTTTAGTAGCTTTGTGATATCAGATCGAGTTTTTTTGCTAAACATTTCCCAATCTTCTGTAGTGATACCAGTATCTAAATCCAATAATTCGTCTATTCCAACATCGAGATAGCCGTATGATTTTAATGTGTTAGAATTAGGGTCATTAGGGCCCACTAATTGATCATCATTTATAAACCTATTAGCGAGTAGGGCTTGGTCATTGGAGAATGTGTCTAATTCTTTTGTTCTTATATACCATGTCGGGGGATCCCCCCAGGGAGAGCGATTCTGGTTGTAATGCCAATTTTCTGTATTGTCCATAATACGCTTTAATGCGACAATTGCGGCTTCAATGTCAATATCTTTTGGCTTCTCTTGATCGACTGTACTTGCAACATCATCCGTTGAATTGCACGAAGGAAAGTTTTTGAATCCACAAAATCTGCATAACCCTACCCCCTTTGCATTACATCCTACCCCCCCCTTACTACATGAAGGATCATATTCACAGTGTTCTTTATTTCCGGAAGGTATTTTATCACATTTTTCGCAGATATTTTCGGCAGACCCGACACCACCCTGTTTTTTTTTTGTTCCGTTTACGAATTTACTGGACTTGTTATTGTTGTAGGTCGTGAGCAGCTGCCATCGGTTGATCTTGCGCTTGTCGGGCACCGCGATCCACATCTTGCCGTTCCGGCGTTTCTTGGTGAGCGCCCGACACGCGTTGGCCGGCACCGCGGGGGACTCTCGGTTCTGGTACTTGGCGACGTTCGGCTGCTCCTCGCACCCGCGCTTCCGCTTCGTGCCGTTTTTACCACCACCTTCTGTTAAACAGACCGGCGTTGATGCAAAAGTCGATGTCGGATCCATGTCAATAAGATTTGGATTTACATCAAGTGGTATATTTCGACCTATTTGCCGATCAAAAAATCGGGTTTGTTGACACATCATTGGAGCAGGTGTTGTAACCGACTCGATCATTGGGCATGACGTAACCGACGTATTCATAAGTTGATATGATGGCGATGGATTATTTACTGACATTATCGATTTTTTAATTTGTAATTTATATTATTATACAAATATATTATTTAGTGTGCATAGTTAATAATTCGGAACGATTACCGTTAAGACTTCTCAACAACAATTTAACACGATCTTTCTCCGGATGTATATTCCGGGTTTTGATGTATATCGAATACATCGCATCAATGCGCATATGATGTGTATAGTGTGGCAATTTAAGATTTTCAGAGTGATCGATCGCGTACCACAAATGCAGAACTTGAACAGATGTAAGAAGTGCCGTCGGGTTACGGAATACGAAAATGTGTGAGAGTAACAGCACTATGACAGGGCCACTAAATTCAATTGCCATGTCTATCGGATGAAAGATTAGGTTGGTTGACCATGAGGACGGTCGACAACAATGATGCATCAAGTGCCATCGTGCGCCTTGGTGGGTGCGATGCAGTAACATATGACTTAGTGTGAAAGCTATCTCTGCCAATGCCATATTCACGAGTACAATACCGACAATACGTAACCGATCGACCGACAGTGGAGAAAGGAGTACACCTGGACAGTACTGCTCCTTTACAAAGACGACAAGTACATTTGTCGCAATTAAATTACCGGCCATCACGGCGAATATTGCTGATGTATTAAACCCATGCTTGGATAGTCTGTGCATATTTGTTTGGAATGTTGGCGATATGCACCAGTCGATATAAATGCTTAGACCACATATGATAATTGTATGCACGAACAATCCTGTCCATCCGAAGAATTCGTGCGAAAATGGTACACCGAGCACACAACACCAACAGAATACTTCGTATGCACCTTTCACTATCATTTCTTTTGTGCAGTATTATTTTATTATTATTTTTTTTTGTAATTGGCCCGCTGCCTGTGCCGCCGTTTTGTTCTGTGTTTTTCCCGTTGCCGTTCTCGTTCCTGCTCTCGCTCTTGCTCTTGCTCTTGTTCTTGTTTTTTCCGTTCTCGCTCTTGCTCTTGCTCTTGTTCTTGTTTTTTCCGTTCTCGCTGTCTTCGTTGACGTTTTTTATAGGTGTATGTAACAGCCGTTACTGTTGAAATAAAAAATACAACAAACATACCTAGCATATTCGGACTTAAATTATAGGGTTTTAAAAATGTGGTCGCATGTTTTTTTAAGTCGGGTAGGCTTAAGGATGATAAGTCTGATTTATATTTTAAAATATAGTCTAATATATTCATTTTAATATCTTTGTCAGCAGCGGCCGCGAGTTGGGCGTCATGCATTTGGCGGCTCGCCGGGTCTTTCAGCACTGTGTAGGCCGCATTCACCTCGGCAGACGTATCGGTATTGCCCCCTTTGTCTGGGTGCACTTTTTTAGACAACGCACGGTAGGCTTTCGTCAGGTCTTTTGGGGTTATGGTCGGATCAACCCCCAGTATGGTGTAATAATTAATAATATCGTCGCCGCCGCTTTTTTTCCAATTTACTCGTCGTTTAGACATTTATTTATTTATTTATTTATTTATACTATTTAATAATATTTTTTTTTATCTAAATGAAAAAAAATAAGACCGGTATATTGATCCCGGGATGATTGATTTTCTCAAATTAACAAGTGCTGATATAGATCATTTTAATGTTGTACTTGCGGATATCACAAATTTAAGAAATATGATCCATATTTATTTGTAGACAACGGCTATGAATGTGTTTTATGTTCCGAAATACTTGAACATTTAGAGCATCCGATTCTTGCCGCGACAGAAATGATTAGAGTATCTTCGAACTACATCATATGCACTGTTCCGGCTTTGCCCGATAACAATGAAGAACATATACAATTATTCTATAACACGAGACAGCATGCCCAATCGTCTATTACTCGACCGATACAATATAAACAAACAAATCTTGAACAACTATGGTTGGATGCGGGTGCAAAAACATGTAAAATTCGAATTATTAATGAACCACCATATAGTATCTTATTAGCAATAATAACTTTCTCAACCAGTAGATAGAAGATCTTTCATGTGATATTATATGGAGTAAGTAGTATACTACTATGCGCTACCGAAATATGAATCCGGGATACGTGTAATGCCCATCTAAAAATCCCTTCGAAATCTGGCGTGTGAACAATTGCCTTTGCATGAGAATCTCCGACTCTTGGTCTCCATATTGCGAAATGAGTGCTTTTTCGTAACCCGTCGGCGCATACCATTTATTTTTTGCAAATCGAATCGAACTGCCCCCCCCCCCAATTTCTTGGCGTTATTACGTTCTGCATACGGCACATTCACATAGATTCGCATTTCGTGACGATGTTGTTCCTCGATTTGTTTCTTATTGTTAAACAAATACTTTTTATGTGAGCATAATAAACGAATGGCTTCCGTTCCGTCAGGCGGTTCTCCAATCATCTACTAAATGAGTGTTCCATACTTATGCTCTATACATTGTAGATGATCGTCAATACTCTTACTAATCGTAGGATTGAAGCGTTGGAATTTATTTTTTTGTGTAACTTTATCCTCTTGTTGCTTATCATTTTGGAGAGTGAGAGTGACGTCTCTGAATATGGATAACCGATGTGGTTTTTTCACATCTGTCACTTTCCAGACATCATTATTACCATTCTTATCAACTTTAACTATGTAGTTCTCCGTCTCAAGGGCACTGCCCTCTGTATCGATTAACAGTTTGTCTTCTGGACGGTGGGTATCAGTCCCCATTAAATATTGTAATTTATATAACTTCTTAAGCTTACAAATATCTCCATCTGTATTACACGTCGTACTGCCCATGTTCCATGTCCATCCGTGTTCAGTTTTTGTAGCGGTTAACGTGTGATATTGTATTTGTATTTGTAGTCGGGTATTATTATTATTAGCATCCTTGATTCGTATTTCTACTGGAGTAGAGACGTCTAATAATATGAAGGAGGACTTCCCTTTAGGAAAATGGAACGTTGTGACATTACCATCGGGCAGTGGTTGTTTCTTCACGTTTGCCATGACTAGGTTGAGTATTTTATCTTGTTCGTACTCTCTGAGGTGACTCAAAACGTACTCACATTTTGATACATCTGTTTTTGATTCATCTGTTTCTGACTCAATTATATTATTCAAAATGGCTGTGTCATTTTTTATGAGTATTGATTCGGGTACTAAATTGTCCACATCATCCTTCTCATCATTTACACCCAACACAACCTTCGCCGCGTTCGCATCCGTCGCCACCTTGACCTTCTCCTCGTGCGCCGCCACCGTCTCCAGGACGCACGTTTTTATTTCTTGAAAAGGAACAGCCTTCCCCCCCTCCTTCTGTTCGGCGGTCTTTTCCTGTTTGCCATCATCCGTCGCCGCCTCCTCATTCTGTTCGAAAGGCCCATAACCATGCATACATTTCATCCAGATGTGTGTGTCGTTGTCTTTGATTTCAACAAGATTCAATACAGGGATTTTATTAAATATATTGTTATGCCATTTTTGCAGTTTTATTTTTATTTTGGTTTGTGTGCGTTCGTCTTTAGTAGCCCAATTGTTCACTAAAGGAAACTTGTACGTAGTATTAAGCTGCTGTGTCATGTATTCATGATTCCCTCTGCATAATACTACATTATTCATATTTTTGACAAACAATGAATATACCAAGTACAAGCATTGTAACTGCTCTTTACCGCGATCAACGATATCTCCTGTGAAAATAAGCAGTCGTTTTGGGTTAAGTATCCATTTCTCTCCATCCCATACATCATCCTGTTTTTCATCGTCATACACGTCTTCCAGCGTATCATCGGAGGAGATCGTGTTAGTACTAGGGCCTGCAGGCCCTAGTACTAACATCTTATTAATAGGCGCCTCTTTAAAAAAACCCTGAGTATTTAGTTTGTGTAAATTATATAATAAGCCTGGCCCGTTCCCATGAATATCACCGATAACAGCCACTTTATCAATATCAATGTCCTTAAATGAGCGATATAATACAACCGGCGAGTCACTATCAGCGGATTCATCTCCTAACAGGGTGGTAGTAGTTTTTGGTATTGTAGTGCAGAGTGTTTCTATTTTCGTACTAAATAGATTGTTTTGTTGTCTGAATATTTTTGGATACTTGTCTCGTATAATTTGTTCAAATTGTTCAAACTTATGTATATCATCATGTAACACGGATTTTATGGTTGGTTCAAAGACCTCCCACTTTTTATCGGAAACTGTAAAAATTGACACACCCGCTGGTGGAGAGTCAGATGTAGAACCTCCGCAACAAAATGTTAAACATTTGCTTATAGGGGTAGCATCATCGCACTTGAATGATGATGATGTATCCTCCAGATTAAGAACAGTCTTATAATTTTGTGGTTTTTCAGATTCTGTGTTTAATAATTTTAGTGAACCGGCTGATGTTTTAATAACATTAAAATCATACTCATGTTGATGGGCTCTAATATCATATACTACATCGTTATTCGTATTCGTATTCGCTGCTGTCAAATATGTTTGAATGCTTTCAGGTGTGATATAACACATCATTCGATTCTTAAATCCGCGCTCTGTATTTTTGTTGGCAATATCACTCCACACATAAGTTAACGCAGATTCTGATTCTTCTCCCCCGTTAGTACTAGGGCCTGCAGGCCCTAGTACTAACACGGGGTCGATGATTTGATTAGAGAAGATGGACTCTGTTAACAAAAAATTCTTCTTCGTTTGTAGTTTGGTCAGATCATTGCGGCGAAATATAGCATCCATTATAGCTTTTATCTTTGTCATCTCAGTTTTTGTATCTTCTTGTATAGCAGTTTGTTTTTGTATATCAAACCACTCGTGCGCGAATGCACTCTTTATATACCATATTAATAGGAGTAAAAACTGTATCAACGCGTTCTCACACGTTTGACCCGATGGGTTGTTTCTTATTCTTTGTGTTATCGTACATGTGGAGGGATCGCAGTTCATTCTTGCAAATGCATGACAGTCCTGCGCTAATATTATTTTCGTGTTGTCGTTAGGTTCGAGATCTCCTGTCTTTGCTTCATATACAAATTTTATTAGCTCTTTATACTTTGTTTTTGTTTTTGTTTCATCAACAAACAAAGCTGTACACGCCTTTATCAAGGCACCTATTTTCGTATTTTGTGTTTTTGTATTTTTATAATCCGTGTCTACTACTACTACTACTAGGTTTTCTAAAGTATTATTGTTTGTTATCTTTTTCAGCCGAGGAAGAGTAATGTTTTTTACAACACAGTCAATACTATTACCAACACCACCACCACCAAACATATGACGCTTGGTTCTTCGTCGTTTCATCATGACTTTGCGAGACAACTTTTTTTTGCGAGTGTTCGTTTTGATTTTGTAAGAATATCCGTCCCCTCCTCGTTTTGTCTTTGATGGTTTGGTCATTTTGTTTGTTGTTTATTTATATTATAAATAACATAAAAATGTCAAATTAGTACACTACTATCCAAATACATTCTACGAACACTACTATCCAAATACATTCTACGAACACTATACAATACAATCTGGAACTTCTAAAAAATCGCGTATTCGTATGGAGGACGACGACGAAGCAGTATCAGATATGCAAATATCAAAGTGCCCGTGTGTCGTGACTAAATGGTGTCCGTACTTGAATGTGGGGGGACAATGAACGGCGCTTAACTCATAGTGGTTACATTTGAAACATTCCAATTATTTAGTTCGTGGTTAAAATTGTAGCATTTTTAAATAAATTACTCATATCAGTTATTAAACTTACATTCCAATTCGAGATATTACCATACATAATAATTTGGTCTTCTGTAAAAGTACCATCTATAACTTGCGTAACGAATTCTTTTAATGTTTCATTATCAGGTATTGGTGTAATCGGTAATGCAAATAATACAGTATCAACTGTAAACAATTCATTATCAAGTAAATGATCTTCACATCCGTGTCTATAAAACTTATAATATGAATTAGTTTCTTTGTTATACTCAGTTTTAATATCTTGAAGATTACATGGATTAGCAACTGTTATTTTGGAATTGACACCGGTCATTTGATTAATTGTTATTTCAATTGTATTTGGTAATTCATTTATCACCATAGTATCTGTATCTAGAATAAACATAATTATTCATTTGGTGTGTTAAAAATAAAACATAAACATAATTATTCATTTGGTGTGTTAATAATGGACGTCGATATCGATATTACTGTACCTAAAATGATACATACAACATATTTTACAAGTAATAATAAGGAACTTATAGTTGTTGAAAGTTCTTCGATCATTGTTCGGAATATATATAGTGGTTTTTTACAAAACTTTACCAAACAAAATTTTATAACATCATTTCATTTATCAAATAATAATGTTATAACCGTCGAAAACTCAGATATTCAAGACATTCGTATTATTCGAATACACAATTGTCAGACAATGACAGAACATGATTTTCATATTGTAAATAATGCTACAATTTCTTCAGCATGCATAACACTTGATGAAAAATATATTGTATATTCTGAAAATAATTACGCTCACGCTTTCGAAACTCCTCCTGCACAAATAAAAATAATTGATATGTCTGGGAAAAATATATACACCTTCAACACCAAATCTTTTATAACACAATTATATTGTATTGAAAATTCGTCGGTTATATCGATTGAGCATGGCATGTATACATACCTTCCAGTCGGAAACGCGTGTATTTCACTTTATAATATTGACAATTCGATTAAAGAATTATTTAAATCTAAAAATGAAATAAGTATTTCATCTATATCGCATGATCACCAATATTTATTTATAGTTGAAATCTGTCCAACTACGGCAATATTATCAAGTATACATATTACAAGTGGAAAAATAAGACAAATATATAAAACAGAAAAAAATATTACATCAATTTCTGTTTCTAAAAATAATATACTTTTAACAGAAGACGAATATACCAAAGGGCATACATCAAATATATCACATATATCACATGTTAAATTGTTGGATCTAAATACTGGAATAGAAACTTTTCAATATATAAACGCCATTCCAATTATTAATGCAACGATATCACATGACAGTAACATAATTTCAATTTTAAATGAAAAAACGATTCCAAATATTCATTTTATTTTTTTGAATTGAGATTTTTTTGGGGGGGGGAGATAATTATTTCGATATTCACATAACGATCACACTTTGAAGTTGGAAGACCATGAATAATACCCCGACCGCCAAGTTTCGGAATAATGAAATTGCTCTGTTTGAGCGATCTGTCAGTCTACATGTCTTGCATTTTCTGGATGTGACGGATCTCTGTCCGCTACGCACCGCATCCACGACGTGTTGTGTCACGGTCGAACGTTCGCGAGAGATGAAAGAGTTGCGTCAGCTCTTCGCCTCCCTTCGCGATGGGACGGGAGATGTAATCGAGTGTGCGAAATCGTCGCTCTATCCACTCCCCCCGTATTTACAGTCACCCGTGTGGCGTGGAATCCTGACGGCCTCGGTTAGCAACAACACACTCACCGTATTACGGAACATTATATGTCTACGGGCAGTTCAGGAGGCGGTATGGCAAAATCGACACATTGTCAATGATATGTGCTCTAACCGTCGTCTGATACATGAATCTCTCGTAGAATGTCCACACGACAACTTCGTACTCGTACCAACCACACCATCAAACCACATAATGATATATCATGGCATACTGATCGGACTTGCCGGCTCATTGTATGCGGGGCGTGTCGTCCACTTTAAGCTTGAACTCTTTGTTACAGACCCGTATATGTTGTTAGGGTTAGGGTATGACTATTACAGATACCCTTTCAAACCACCCACCGTGTACTTCATAGCCCACAGTAGTACTTTGGCCCATTGTGTACCCATGTGTAAGGGGACAATGTCTGAACACTGGAATCCAACTGTACAGTTGAACAAACTCGTACAATCATTTTCATCGGAGCTATTCAATTCGGATTTCGAGCAGTTCGAGCATTTCGAGCACTTCATGTACCCTCTATCGAGTAACATTGAAAACATAATGGCTGACCCAACGATACCGTCCATCATATCGAGGACGTATCATTCGCGGGTTAGTACTCGGGCCTGCAGGTAAGTTACGGAGGCCTGCTGCTTCTGCAAATCGACTTGCAACCCATTTTTATCGAATAATTTAAATACGATAAAAAAACAAAAATACCACGTATTATTACAAAATATTTACAAACTATTTAATTCTTTTTAATAAAAATAATGGCAATACCAAACATGCAAGCATATGCTCACGCGAATCAATTCTTTTTTGGAGTTCATGGGACGAAACCGGGTACAAATCAACCTTTATGGTACTACCCTGCATTCAAACATTCGGTTGAAAATACAGATTTAGTTCCAGTTGTTTTTGCAGAATATCCCTGTACACCTTTTTATATACCAAACAACTCTGTCGGTAACAGTAATCCACCCCCATCTCCATACCCATTATATGCAAAATATCCAAAACGAATTCTTCAAAGTAATTGTTATTCTCAAGCGGACTATACAAAACTCAAGATTGCATTTGTTGGTTTACAACAAAATCAACCGTGTTCTCCGGCACCAATGGATTATGACTGCTATTTATTACAATTAAAGGCACAAACATTACAAATTACATAAATTAGTTAACGAACATAAGTTAATTCTTTAATAATGGTAAACTATCAATAATATCAATTATTTTATTTTTACCTAAATGTTTATTTCCTAGATTTAATAATTTTTGAAGATGAAGTGTTATATTGTTTATAATGTTCGGCAATCCGGGTGGAATGGGTACTTCATTTTCGTGTAATTGTAATACGTGGGTTAATTGTGTAATAGTTAAGACTGACAATAATTTCCACAGAATATCAAACCCATTATGGGGTGTATTATGTATTTGTAAACATGTACTATTCCAGATTGGAATAAGATTACAATCTTTTATTGGGAATGAAAGTTCATCTGTAAGTTGTGTTAATAATTGAATATAAATGTGTGATGTCTGAGGTATTTGATATGCTGTGCATTTATTTTTATCGATATGTCTTTGCATATTATACTTTCTAGTAAATTGTTTACCACATTTTTGACAACAAAAAATTGTCGTTTGTTGGGTACATGGGATTTTCCGTTTTAAATGATCATTTAATTTATATTTTGTTGAAAGTATAAGACCACATTTATGACACTCAAAATTCGTTGATGACATTGACAAAACAAAGATAAATAATAATTTATACATTATAGTATTTTTTTATATCATTCCAGGATTTTTCTAATTTGCCGATTTTAAGTTTATTTGTTTTATGTTTTAGTCGTCGCCCTCCTCCCGATTGTTTTTGTGTTTTTTTATGTTTATATAATATTTCATCACGTTGTTTTTGTAACACATGTACACGATGAGCAATAATATTTAAATCAGAATGAACATTATTTTTTTTCATATTATAATATAATATAATATAATATAATATAATAATCAGACCATAAATAAGAGTGAATTTAACTATATAATTGAGTTCGAATAAGTCGTTGTGCGAATAGATATTGTGGATTACTACTATAAAGTCTCCAATATCTTTGTATTTGTAGTATTAGTCTTTGTTTAGTAATCCATTTTTCTCTAGCTATAGTCCAATCATTCGTTCGTAATTCATCCAATTCAAAACCTCTTTCACATAACAAACTACTAGATGATGATTTAAGAATTATGTATCTTATGTTACAGTTAAAGATTTATACAACCCGGTCTGTAATACGAAAAATATTACTTACTCCGAGGCTCCGAAACCACATGCCCGTCCAGAGGAATCACGATGCATACAGTTTGTGTTTGGAAACACAATCTTGCCGGTCGTCCAGCCAGAATGTTGTTTCAACGCATCACTGACAGCCGAAGTACCGAGAAAGGGATGGTTCACGACATTGTTGCCATCAAGTCCATGTGCCAAAGTGATGAAAACTATCTTGTCAAGCCAAATGGCGGGACAGATACTGCCATCGATCTTATGGGCGACAATGCTGTACAGATTGCGACACGGTTGCATTGACGGTTCACGTACGTCATTTGGGAAGACCCATTTTGCATCAGAATCAGCATCTTCTCGGATTTGGATTGGGTGCCATGGGGTAGTGCTGACCGTGTTGCTAAGCGACACAAGCAAATATTGCTTCTTCGGCACACGAGTTTGCACAACACATGTGATCTGTGCCAGTTCCGACGAATCAGCACATCGTACCGTATCACCTTTGCGCAGCTGTGAAATCGGTTTTAAAGAATTGTCGGCCATTCGGACAGGACAATTGCCTTTGGCACATGGTGCACTGTTGTTGTAATAATTTCGGCCAATGTTCACTGACGACGATGTACTACTACTACTACTTGTTGTTCTCCGTGATGGCACCGGGGGAGGCAATGCGTCGAACACGGTTTCAATCATATCGCGAAACGCCCGAAAGGCGGTGCCACCGTAATGCTGGATGCCAGGGTCTTTGAAGTTGATACACTGCTGGACTTCGTGGGCTCTAATCAGAGACCGCAAGTAATGTTTTCCCCACTTTCCGAAAAAATCACGGGAGGACACCGCTTGTGTGACCTGACCAGAAATATCTTCAATCAGTCGCAGAGTTGCTGCATCGTACACGAGCGAGTCTGTCATATGATGCATCGATTCAATCATTTGTACCACGATGCTTTGCGCCAGTGCATAGTTTCCGCCGGTGGCGTGTGTGGCGGCGTTTCGGGTTTGTGTCACCATGATTTGACGATTGATATGCGAGGCCATAATGTCTTCTTCCCCCGTTACACCTTGAATTGGGATCATGGTTGTACCTCTGTCGGCAGTTACAGTTGCGAGTTGTTCAAGTGGTAATCCCTTCGTGTTTTCGACCCTAAACACGATGTTACGGGGTTGACCGGCTTGCAACACTCCCACCGTTTGCTGTACTCCCCAACTCGTCCGTGTGTATGGAAGAGTGTAATCACAGTCAGTTGCGACACGCACACCTTCTCCAAACTCCCACGACAGTTGGACATCGCCTGCCTCCGTGCATAGAATGCTACTCAAGGCATTAATGAACGTTGTGCCTACATAATTGGCATCCGGAATATAAAAGAACGAGCCATGTGCTTCCAACGAGAGACTTTCCAGCAACTCACTGTCAAGGGAATAACCGAATCCAAATGTATGGAGGGTTGTGTTTGATCCGTGCGTGTCACGAAATTGTTGCAGTGTTGGAATGTAACCTTTTGTCGGATGGGTGTTTGGCAAACCGTCGGTTAACACCAACACTGTCGATGTACGATTGGGATCCGGCTCTGGCAAGCTTTCCATTCCAAGCTTGATTCCATCCCACAGATTCGTAGTGCCCGCGGATACAAGTCGGGTGGTTGCGCAGAGTGCGGCCGCCTTCCCGTCGGCATTCATCTTCGTAGATCTCAAGGCGATGTTACCTTGAGACGAAAAAGGTACAATACTCACCGTTGTATTTGAATCGACGGCAGTAATAATCGTATTGGTAGCGAGCTTCACGATGTCAAGAATCGACATTCCGTCATCTTCGCCCATATTTGCGAGCTCAGGAGATGCGGCACTATTGGTTGAACCCGATACATCGATTACAAGACAAATATCATGTCCGGTTTTCGTTGATTGACTGGGTGGGTGAACGATTGCCATCAAATCGAAGAGATTGCTGTCGCCGATGGATTTTGCATAGAGAGAGGTAGTCGTCGTGTCCATCTTTACTTGTTTTTGTTTTTGTTTATGCAACCCAACCCAACCGACTATTGAACTTATTTTACTCCCCCCCCCCAAAAAAATCAGATAAACTTCACGAAGATTCTTTTACGGACATTTTCGGTATCCTCTGTGCTCACCAACATTCACCTCCATTGTTTAGTTTTTAATTATATCAGATAATTTTTCGACTAAGTTATAATTTGTTGGTTTATATTTATATACTTTTTGCATTTCGTCTTCTTCTTCAATAATTTTATTTACAGGTAAAATCGCTACGTTCTCATCTTCGGTTCTTAATTCAATATAATGTTCATTATTTCGAACTTTTGTTTTCAGAATATTTTTTCGAAAGTTCTCTACGCTGCGTGTACGATGCCCATTGACGTGAGTGATTATTTCGTTTGGATGTAATGTTTTTAATGTTGCGACATAACTGCCCATTAATACGCATGAAATAATTATACGTTGTGAATGACGATTTTCGATTTTATTATATTTTAATAGACTCTTATTATTATAATGATGATTATGGATATGATTCAGTGTTAATGGCATAATAACTAATCCACCAATTGTTTCAAAATCTATCTTTTCAAATACACTATATCTCATACGAATTGATAATTTATAATTCGCTTTCATTATACATTGGGTGTATTGAATATTTTCAGAATATTCAGCATCGCTATCACTACTATCACTATCACTACTATCACTATCACTATCACTATCACTATCACTATCACTATCACTATTGTGACCGCTCGTTTTTTTTTCACATTTACATTTCTTTTTATTCCATTTTAATTGTTTTTTATATTCCGGAGCCATCGAATAATAACCTAACCGGATTGGTTCACCTATTTTAAGAGTACACAACATATTTTCAAGTGTCATTTTTTGCATCATCCACCGTTTTGTGTCAAATTCTCCATAATTATCAATTGTATTATCATTTATAGAATGTAATATGTCTGTACGTCGAATGTTATCACATTTTGAAAACAAACTATCCTTAAAAATATTTTTTAAATAAATACCGGACGCCTTTCCATTCCCATGCCCAAAAAATGAAACAAATTCTGGACTGGTTCTTTGATATTCAAATCCAAACACTTCTGGAAAATGTATTAAATTATGAAATTTATGTAGTTCGGGTTCAATCATAAAATATCTTGAAATCGGAACAGCATAACCAATGTTATTTGCAAATAACATTCCGGCTCCATTTACACCGATAACTTTATTTCTTATTAATAACGGGCCACCACTATTTCCAGGATTAATTGGAGTATCGATTTGATACATGCGCAATTGCTGACCAGAAATAATTCCCTTTGTTACTTTTAAATTATCTTGACCCAATGGAAATCCAAGTGCGTAAGATTCGTCACCAGGTTGTATAATATCAGCGGAATCAAGATTTGCATCTACTAAACGTGTATCAAGTTCACAAAATGTTTTATTTTTGTATACGTCTGGTTCGATTTGTATAATCGCTAAATCAAAAAAAGGACAAACACCCATAATTTTCACAGGATATTGCTTTTTGCCTTCACTTGGTATTTCAATATATACATGTGTTGCATTTGAAACTACATGAGCACACGTTAAAATAGAACCTTTATCATTAATAAAAAATCCAGTTCCAGTAAAAGTAGCTGTACCATTTATTTTAAATGGCATTTCAAAATCAAAATCTGTTGTATGAGAAATTATTCTGACAATATTAGAATACATTTCGGATGAAATAATAGTATCATTAGATTTTGACTCTTTTTTTTTTTGTGTTGAGAATGTAATAATTGGATGGGGTGATACGAATGATACTGCACGTGAGTTGTTATGAGAAAGTTTAGGTCTTTGTCGTCTTTTTAGTTGACGTCTAGTTAAACTCATTTATATTTATTTATATATATATATATATATATATATATATATAAAAAATTAAACAATCGTCTCATAAACCCAGACTTGCGAAACATCGTGTTGAAAAGGGTCGAAGTGTCTTCGTACCGAACATTTTAGCCACAAGTATGATTCCCATACCATTCGTATTCCCCCAAAAAAATAATTTGTCCTTCCTTTTAAACTCATTTTGAAAAAGAAACCGATCATCCAATATGCCGTATATTCGGTATATGTTTGCGCATGTATATGGAGCGGCAAAAGAACGACGCCGTATAATACGGCTTGTTGACAACAAAGAAATTTCGGCATTACATTTGGATAGATTAATTCAATACCAACTTTTTTCAAAAAAAAAAAAGGGCGAATACGGTTCTTCACTCGTTTTTTACAAATATGATGATTATCGTCGATATCGAAATGACAAAGATACACTGCGCAAATATGAGTTAAAAGCACAACATGTAATTTCGCCATATTCATTTATTGTTGTAAAAAGATATGCAAAACGCCTGTAAACAAAATCTTACATATTATTATTAATAATAAATTGTTATAATTTGATTTATGTTAACACCGTTACATAGAAGATTATTAATTGTTACTAGTATTGTTCTCTTTTTTGCATTTGTTTATTATAGTATTCATATCATTTTTCCTCGTAACAAAAATGAAAAACCTCATTTTTATACTCAAAATAATAGTCCTCGAATTAGTTTTTTAGATGCTTTATTTTTTTCTCTTGTTACACAGAGTACCGTCGGATATGGCTCAACGGTACCTTTATCAAATATAGCAAAATGTGTCGTTGCTATCCAAGTTATGTCAACCCTTTTTATGATAATTTATTTATCAACTCAAATTCTATAATTGTTCTTGTTCTTGTTCTACATATCGACAATAAGAATCTAATTCCATAAGATGTGATGTATAGGTATCTGTTATATCACACTAAAAATAATATTAGTCAAAATTATTAAACGATATAAAATACATACCTTTATTTTTATTAACCATCCATCTTGTTCAGCAGATTCATTTATAAGAGAAACATTATCATCTATTTTTTGATTGATATCAGTTACTTCACCCGAAACAGGTGACATAATATCACTTGTTGCTTTTACAGAATCAATTGTACAAAATGTTTCTCTAAATAAGATTTAAAAAAAACAAAATCACTCACTGTTTACGATACAATACATATACACCGTACCCTTTTCTAAATATATCACCAATATTTGGTAATTCAACATGAACAACATCTCCCAATTGAGATTGTGCATAATTTGTTATACCAACCGTATCCGTTTTAAACTAAAAACAATTAAAGCCCCAACAATTAAAACAATTAATATTAAAATCAGTATTAACTTACATTAAACCATTCGTGTGATTTTGTAAATTTTAATGAACTGAATTGACAATGAACGACCGATATTCGAACACGGGATATAGTGCGTAAAAACATGATAATTACAGACTAAACGGATTTTTATTTATATTTTTTTATTTTTATTTAATTTTTAAAGAAAACGTAACGTAGTACAACAATAACGATTGATTGCATAAGTGAACGAAGACATCCAGATGACAGTACATTTAACAAAATAATGTTGATATGGATTGAATATCATGTTCATTTGCGCGTGGTACACGTATTTGTATTTTTTGCACGCATAAGTGCATAACGCGAGTAAAAATCGACTTAAATGGATTTGGAATATATAATTAATAACTACATAATATGAGTGATCAAACATATCAACAATTTAAAAATGTACTTGACACATTAGACAATGAAATAAATAGTATAAATCAAAAAATTGATCACTTCCAAAATATGAATTATTCTGGAAAATCGTTTACATCTGTAGAGATATATGATCGAAAACATGTTACTGCTTTTTTACAATCGTTAACTAAATTAGTTACATTAAATATGAATTTTATTGAATCAAGTAAACAAATTATTACATATGAAAATCAAATCAAAACAAAAAAAGATGTTATAACACAAAAAAAAGAAGATGTAACTAATCAACAAACAAATCCGTTAGAAGAAGAGCTCGAATATATGGAACAAAATTATAATATTTTTAAAAAAAATAAACAACTTGCAAATGAAAACAAAACTGAATATCAAAAATATATACTAGACACTTATCAATCTTTATTTCCCGTCCGGTTTTGGAATACGTATGGTTTGAAAGCAATTGAACAACCGGATGAGATTGAAGATCTAAAATCATTTTTTTCTACAGAAGCATCATATGCATAAACGGATGGTTCGGATAAAAGAAAAAAAATAATAAATAAATAAATAAATAAATAAATAAATAAATAAATAAATAAATAATAATAATGTTTAACTTTACTACAATATTTAAAAAAAAAAAATCTGCAAATGACTTATTAAGTATTGAAAATAATTATTTAAAATCAACACTTCAATCTCTACGTTCCGAAATAAATGAAAATAACATTATAGATGAAAACAACGTTTTAAAAGAAATAATTATCTCTTTAAAAAATGAAATTAATATTCTTGAACAAAATAATCCATTATTATGTCCTATTACACATGAGCTTGCAAAAAATATTGTTATTAGTGAAATAGATGGAAGGTGTTATGAAAAATCCGCAATATTAGACTGGTTAAATATTAAAACTAAATCTCCAATTACAAATGAAACAATGAATAAATTTCATCTGCATGATACGCAGAGTATATATACTCATATAATACAACTTCATAAAGACAATAAATGTATTTACACTTCATTTAAACAACAACAAGAAAAAAACACGGACGTTATTAAAAATCTTTACCAGGCTCGTAAACATATTTTATCATTAAAGTCCGAATTAAATGAATCAAAAAATAGTACATGCCCTCGTATTGTACACAAAGTACACAAATATGTACCGACCCCTCCGAGTGTTCCTCGGCCATCAACACCACCAATGCCGCCGCCCACATTGTTTTGAAAAAAAGTTTTACAAACAAATATTATTGATGAAGACATTAATTAGATTGTATTATTTCCCATGTTATGTTTGGATTTGAAGATCTTTCTGACAAATCCCAACTAACAGATTTATTATTTGTATTATTTCCCACGTTATATTTCGATTACCGGCTATATATGATATGACAATTCCATGGTGAATAAGTGTATTTCATTTTTGAATAATAATATTTCTATTTTTCAGTGTGCATGTGTAAGGAGAGTGACGGTGGTCTGTTCTAGACGCGTATTCAGACTCTATTACTAAATTAATAATTCAATTACAAAGACAAGAACAATTGGTATCCATGGAGATATTTTATGTTGTGTTTCAGAAGGCATTTTTTTGAACCATCGACTTTCTTGTACAAATTTCCATACGAAATAAACAATCGCCGTAATAATTATAGCACGAATCAATCCCATTTATATTATATTAATCAAATATTTAAACATTTGTAACGCAATATTCAAATTATAAAATTAATATAAGTGCAAATTTTAATAATCATCCACATCAATATCATTACATAAATGAAGTAATGGTCTTTTTCTTCTTTGCTCGGTGTTTTGCTTCTTAAAAAAGCAATCACAGTATTTTTTTAATAATAGTATCATTTATTATTATTATTATTATTATTATTATTATTATTATTATTATTATTATTATTTTATTTTGTGTTTATTCCAATATAATTTCCAATCCGAATGACAATCGTGTATAATATCAAGTGCAAATGATTTTGATTGAAAAGCACCGTCGAATGCAAATGATTTTGATTGAAAAGCACCGTCGAATGCAAATGATTTTGATTGAAAAGCACCGTCGAATGCAAACGTATTCAATGCATTTCCTTCTGGAATTTTATATTCAGCTAACCATTTACGAATTGATGTTAATAATCCAGAAAGAGATCATTATTTACTATATAATTCATAGAATTGAGTTCGCAAACTTAAAAACGACCGGTTGGATTGTATCGAGGCGATATTGGTGGTGGTGTTTGAAAACGACTTGAATGCGATGTTGAGTGTGAATAACGATGCAATTGTTGTTTTTTCTTTATTGTTGCGAATCTTTGTTGTTCTTTTTTTAATTTTTGTTGTTTTTGATATTTTAATTCTAAATCTCTACAAAACATAATAATTTCAAATTCCGTAACTGGAATATTTTCACGTATAGCATTCGTATGAATATTATGGACAGCAGTACGATTCATTTTCGCAATTTTAATCATTAAAAAACCCAAATTACGCGCAGATACGGTTGAAAACATAATATACTGTTGCAATGCTTTTTCGGGAGTTGAGCGTAATGTATATAACATTTTCATTAATTGGCGATATTCATAACAACTATATTGTTTTAAATAATTTTGCCGTTTTAATTTTATTTCTTGAATATATGATTTTGAATCTACAAAATTTTGTGTTTGAAGTGTAGTATATATTGAATTTAATTCAGATGTCGATTTAGCTGCAAGAATTTCGGGATTATTTATAATATAATATATACCGTTTGCTTGTAAATATTGATCAAAACACTGATGATAATCGATCTGTTCTAATATTTCGTTAATAATTTCAGTTTTATCTTCGGTATCTAAATATTCAAGTGTACTCGAATGTACAACTTTAGAAATGTTTTTTTGAAATGTTTTCCGATCACCACTTAAAGTATTTTCATTCGTATACATGTGTGATACAAACCATGATATTGGATCAATACATTCACTCCAAACATATCCAGGTGAAAAAACACATTTTTTAGATTCACATTTTTTTTTTAATGTTTTATTTCGGTGTAGTTGATCTCTCCATCCAAAGGAGCATTCGTTTGATTTTGGAAGTAAAGATGAAGATCTCTTTTTGTGTATTTTTTCTGGCATTTTGTCTTTATATTAATTAATAATATTTTTAATTTACAAATGAAATAAATGTGGTAACAATTCTTTTATTGTATAAGTTCTTATGATTTCATTCTTTCCCATTGTTATAACTTTAAATTGAGGTGAAACAAATTCAGACATAAATTGTAAACAAGCACCACATGGTATTATAGTATTAAATGAATCAGTATATATTAATATATGTTTAAAATCGTTTGCTTTTATACCAGATGATATGGCTTGACTAAAGGCCGTTCTTTCTGCACATATTGTTAAACCATATGATGCATTTTCAATATTGACACCTAAAAAATCATGATTTGTTATTGTTGTTAACATACTTACAACATTTATATTTGAATATGGAGAATAACAACGGGGTGTATACTTTTTTAAATTTTCAAAATCAGCAATAGACATCCGACAGATTTCTAATAATAAAAAATAATAATTTAATTAAATAAATAAATTTGAAAAATGTTTAATTACTATTAACGACTGCCCCTCGTATTATGATTAACGAAACGGAAACTGTGCTAACTGAAGAGATAAATAAAATGAAAAATACGTTCGTAAATGAAGAACATATATTGATAATATTAAATGATTACACATGGGACATTTTACAATCGAAATATATTACCGAATTTATAAATCGATATGCACAGGATTGGTTTTTGGAAAATCAATTGACAACCAAAAAAGAGAATCCTCCGTATATTGTTGTAACGAAAATAAATCCATCAGCAGTTGATTTTCAATTGAAACAAATCGAAATTAAATCCGTCACATTTCAATCAGAATCGACTGATATTACTAATATTACTAATATAACAATTATACCAACTATTAAAAATCGAAAATATAATGATACTATTTTACCATCGATTCTATTACAAAATAATAATCTTGCAATTATTTTAGTTATTAATAATACATGGGTGATTTCAAAATTAGTTTTTAATCCGGTTTATATGTATCATACACATGAATTATGGAGTACAAGATTTTTTACAGATCCAGAATTATATACAAGAGCTGTAATTGAAAAAACAATTGGGAATATTGATATTCAGAATTTGATAAGTACTAAACTTCATCGTACATATTATATTGATAATGATAATGATATTCCATCAACCAATTTATTTATGGTTCAGATCGATATAGAAAATAAAATAATTATGGATATTATTGATAACCTTAAAAATGATACAGATTTAAATGAGTTTTATATGATAAATTTAATTGAACAGTTTATTTTTAAATTTAAATACCCATTAAAAGAAATCGAGTCGGATGATAAAGATATTGATTATAAATGTCTAATTGCTGCTGCTGCATTGAATGATAAATATCCAGGGAAAAAATATAATGATAATCCATTATTTACGTATAACCAATTGATATTGTGGAGTCTTTCGATTTTATTTTGTAAATTTTATTTTGAAATATCTATTTTTCACGCATTTTTTTTGGAAATATATATTATTTTTGTATTGATTATAAAATAAAAAAGAATGTTCGTGGAATTTTCCACTTTGTTTTATAAATATAAACGATTCATTCCAAAAAAGATTGAAACCTGTAACTTGTTCTGTGGCATTATATATATAATTAATTATTATTTTTTACTACAACTGTTTGCTAACTATGATATAAGATTGCATTACTTGTAATTGTATTTGAATTGATATCATTCATATGATATACTTTATCCATATATGGAATAATCTCCTGATCGTGTGTAATTACAATAACAGTTTTATCCTTGCATTCAGTACGAATCATTCGTATCACTTTTCGACGAGTTACTTGATCTAACCCCGCTAACGGTTCGTCAAAGAATACAATTTTACTGTTAGGAACTTTTAGTATGCCTCGGATTAGTATGATAACCTTTTGCATTCCCAAGGATATGTTTGAACCACCTGTCAAGCACTGCTCGTTTACGCCATTCTTTAAACCGGAAAACACAACCGGTAGGGAATATTTGTTTAATAGATCATAGATCATTTTGTCTGACGCATCAATATTTCCATATTTCATATTATCAATTACCGATTTGTCAAGTAGAACGGTTCGTTGATTTATATACAAGATTTTATTTCGTAAAGTATCGGTATCAATCATTTGAATATCGGTATTATCAACATAGATCTTACCAGCGTAGGGGTGTAATTTCAGTATAAGCGTTGCCAATGTAGATTTGCCCGAACCGGATCGTCCTAATAATGCAACCTTTTCCTTATCCCGTACATCTAAATTAAAATTGTCTAAAATGTTATGGTTTTCTTTGTAATGAAAAAACAATTTTTCTATGCGAACAGATCCGGTCTGAATATTTGTAATGTGTCCACGGTATTTTTTTTGTAATAAATCATTTAAAAAGGTATACGACCCATACGAGATACCCAAATGTGAACAGAAAGCGCTGATTTCGATGCTAAACGTTAGATAAGTTGTTATAAAATAAATTAAAATAATACTTAGAATACCAAGTGACACGGTGTCTATTTTTGTATTACTAATATATAAAATGATTAAAAATAAGAACAAACATAAATTAGCTCTTAAAACAGTTGTATTATTGTTTCCCGCATTATCAGCATCTAATAACGTATTGCTATAATTAGTTTGTTGGGTAGATAATACTTCTTTATCATTTACCATCTCATTATTGATATACGAATTAAAAAGGTTATTGTATTTATTAACCATTGAGTCATAATTTTTATAGAATATTTCTTCTTGGTTTATCTTTTTAAAAGCAATTTTTCTATAACCATAATAACTGAGTATAACCATAAAAAATAAACATGCGAATAACAAAAATGCAACGTTTTTGTGAAGTTGAAATATAATTATAATACAAATTAATAGAACAATTATTGATGGAAAAATAACTTTCATAAATAAGATAAATCCAAAGCGATATTCAAGAGTCACATTTAATATTCGACTAATAACGTTTCCGATTTGGATATCTTTATAAGATTCTTTGTATCGATCGATGATACCTTTTAAAAATTTTTGACGTGAGATCGAATTTATATTACTTACTATTTTATTTTCAGATAATCCCTTTACATAATTAATGCCAACTAAAGAAATTAATACAATCGCAGATATTATGATTAATTTTTGATTATTATTGTCAGCCGTTTTTAATTTATTTATTATATAAGAGATTCCAACCACTTCTACCACATAATAAATAAGAGTTATGATAAAATAAAATAGTAATGTATTTTTATGTTTTTTTATAAATTCGGCAGAATATAAATCAACTAATTTAAAAAGATTTAAGTTGTTCATTACGATATAAAAATAAAAAAATATTATTATAAAAATATAACCATTATAAAACAAAAAACAAATGACATTTTGTTGTTGGTGGAATACTAAATCTGAAAAATCTGAAAAAGACGAAATTCCGATGTTAGATCCAAAAACCCTTCCAACATTTATACCTCCTGTAAATAGTGGTCGGGTTATAAAAGTATATGACGGAGATACGATTACAATTGCTTCAAGATTAAATGGATTTTCAAATTCACAAATATTCAAATTTTCAGTTCGTTTAAATGGTATTGACACTCCAGAAATGCGTACAAAAAATGCAGATGAAAAGGAAGTGGCTATTATTGCAAGAGACGCCTTGAGCTCCAAAATTTTGGGTAATATTGTCATTTTAAAAAATGTTTCACTCGAAAAATATGGGAGGTTACTTGCCGATATTTATTTTGAGGAGTGTCATTTAAATGATTGGATGTTAGAACAATATTATGCTATACCATATGATGGTGGTACAAAACAAATACCTGTTTCATGGACAAAATATTTAAATACAGGCAGTTTAGTTTGATAATGTAGATATAAATTCATATAACGAAGCGATTTCGGTTTTAAGTGTAATAATTTCCTGCTTTAAATTTTGATTTTCAGTTTGAAGTTCTAAATGAGACAATAATTTAGATTCATTTTCATGAAACATCTCTTCACTTTCTGCTAATGCTTTTTGTAAATCATTGTCACTATTATCTTTTTTGTTTTCATTTAATTGAGTTGTTAATTCATTTAATGTAAGAGGTTCCATAGAATAAGAATCAAAAGAATTTTCTTTTTTCGAATCACATAAAGGCAGGGTCTCTTCTATACCATTCTGCCTTTTCCAATTTGTTGCAGCAGTTTGGCGTATTGTACTTAATTCTTTAGATATTGTATCATTTTTAAAAAATTTATTATTCATATTTACGGTAATATATAATAATTAGGTTTAATTCGTTATAACCAATCCCAATCAATATTTTTAACCCGTTGAAGATTTAAAATGGACACTCTATGGAATTTTAAAATTATATTTCAAAATTAAAATATTTATAATATTTATATATGAATATTTTACAAATAAAATTAAAAGGCGGTTTATGTAATAAATTATTTTGTCTATTTAGTGCATGTGATATTGCTATCAAAAAAAATATAAAAATATTAGAACCTGTTTTTGGTTGGAAAAAAGAAATATTATTTTCAGATATTTATGATATAGAAATTTTTAATAATAAAATGAAAGAATTTAATAATGGAGAAGATATTATGATACCTTTTAATGAAAAAAAAAAATATAAAATAATAAAAAATACCATAAATTTATGGAATTATAGTGAGGAAATCATTAGTAAGCAAAGAAAAAACAACCAAATAAATAAAAATTGTATGATGATAGCAGTTTTAAATTCACTAAAGTTAAATAATTTTAATACTAATATATGCAAAACATTTGAAGAAATAGAAAATAAAAATGCGCTACATATTAGAATTGAATCAGATTGGGTACCTTACTCTCGATCAAAAAATAAGAGGAAAAAAAATAATGAAATATATTTAATAAATTGTAATAGTTTAATAAGCATGTATATTCATAAATTCAAAGATAATGTATTCTTTACCACAGGACAAAATCAATTAAATATTCAAAAAAAAATTTCGGAGCAAAAAATAAATAGCGAATTTTTATTTAATGAAAATCTTGAATATGAAATAAATGCGGCTATAAATTTTGAAATTTGCTCTAAAGCAAAGATATTTATTGGATTATCGCGAAGTACATTTTCCAATTTAATTTCATTAAAAAGATGTATTAATGGTGTTAATAATTCATATATTTACAATTTAAATAACGAATTAATTTTAAGAACAGATAGGGGTTTACATTGTGATCCTGAAAAATCTGTAAAAAATATAGTTGAAATTATTTAATATTATTTTTATAATTTTTTAATTTTCTTTTTCGAGTGGACTCATTTGTTATTATTTTCGATTGTTGTGTTCTATAAGCATATTTCATATAATTTGAATAATGCTTTTTTTTAATTTTTCTCATAGATTTTTTCAACGCAATTTTCAAATTTGTGAAAGTGACATTTTGATTTTCAAAATCAAAATGATGTTTCAATTGACTAAAAAAACTCTCAATCGCATTAGTTTTTGGACGATATGGTACAGAGTACAATAATGTATTTTTTGAATCACTAATAGCACTTTTTACTTGACTACTTTTATGAGAACCACCATTATCCATAATAATAACGTTTTTCTTAAATTTTCCATCTATATATTTTTTTATAAATTCAACCATGCGTTCTGAATTTATACCTCCTTGTTCATATAATTCCCAACCAATTATTCCTTTATGATTAATTGCACAAATTAATGTATATTTTTTAAAAACAGCATTATTTGTTGTTTTTTTTACACATCTTTTTCCTAATTCACATCTAGAATAATTATTTATAATTTGAGCATGTATTGAAGTTTCATCAACACTTATTATTTTGCTTAAATTAATTTTTGAAACTTTTTTGTAAAATTCCTTTAGTTCTTTTATAAAATCAATTGACTTTCCGTAACGTGTTTTAGGATAATGTCTTATTTTAGTTCTTTTTCTGGTAATATTGTTATCTCTTATTATTTGACCTAGATGTTGTGGTGTAATATCTAAATTTGAATATTTAGTCCTTATTTTAGCTAATAATGTAATCATTGAAATCTGTGGATTTTTTTCTACCAATTTCAATGCAAAATTAACTTGGTTTTTAGTTACTTTATAGGATATATTTAGACGTTTTTTTCTTGAAATAGATTTTGTATCATTATATTTCTTTACCCAACGCATTAATGATGTACGTGAACAATTAAATCTTCGAGAAGTTTCTGAAAAATTTTTATATTTCAAATAATCTTTAATTGCAGCTAATTTATAGTCTACGCTTTTATGACTCATATACTATAAGTGTCCATTTTAAATCTTCAAAGGGTTAAATAGAATAGTGGTCAAAACCCCAATCTACAAATTTAGGAAAATTATTAGGATGAAATTGTTTCGCAACGAAGTCCTCTCGGTAAATATCACACCTTCGGTTCATTGATTGGTAGTCATACTCAAATCGTCGTTATTCAGTTGTAATCGTTTTGTATTGTATTGTATTCTTCGTTGTTTTTTTGTATTTCAAAACAATAAGAACCAAACGATTCCCCAGCCATCGTAAAAGTAGATCGAGTATCTTTTTCATCTTGTTTTTGCATTTCAAACTCAATTTTCGAATTATTATTTACCATCGTTGATGTATTCACATGTTCTGTGATCAACTTATCAAAATAAGTTTGAAACTCAAGATTTTGAATCAAGGACAAAAAAAATGATAACAAACACAACCCTAAAAAAATAATAATTGTTACTTTTTTTGGGGGAGTGACAATGATACGTGAGTACTTAACGAGTACTCTATACACATTTGAAAAGTTTGAAGATGAGCAATACAGCTCCGAATTCTCCAGCAGCCGCCCCTCGTCGACCAACATTGTTCAGACATACAAACACGTTTTTATGGAAGACTGCTCCAAATAATGTCTATTATCAATATAATAGTATGGAACAATTGCAATTTTATTGTTCGAATGATAGCATTTGCACATGTCCAAAATGTAATTTTGGTATTATTCGAACACAATCTTGTACATGCTTTGACCGTCTCATATATGACGAAAATGAATGATTACAAAAGAGTTGGATGATGAAAATAAATTAGTTATATTAGTACGAATGTAACGTACCATGTATTGAAAATTGGAGATTTTATTATAATATATAAATAATACCATAATACCAAAAATAGTATATAATTTTCGTACATATCTTAGAATATTTCTATACAACCGGACAATCATTGAATGACATTGAGTTATCACAAAATACATATGGAATAATTTTATCTGCACATTTTGTCGTAAGTATTTCGTTTCCAAATATCCACCATTCATCACGAGTTCGATTATCAAACCATTCTTTCGTTACATTCAACCGATTTGCTTGTAACTGTTGAACATAATCATTTTGAGCATGTAAGAAATGCATTGATTCTGACATGCGAGATATATCTCCATCGATTTGCGCTCCCATTTGATGCTGCATTAATGTACTTGTAGATAAAACATATCTAGTTGGACAAACTTGTAGAATAATAAATGCCATTGAATACGCTTTTACAGCAATACATGTTATATTTGGAAGAGATGAAAGTACATTCATAATACGAAATCCATCTTCTACAAATCCTCCAACAGAATCAATATAAACATATTGAATTGTTTTAGATCGATTTAGTACTTGAGATGCAAATAAAATATATGCTCTGTTGTCAATTTCGCCTAAAATTGATGCATGATTTGTATTATTCAGTATTATTGGTATACCTGCTGAAAATAATGTAAATAATATGATGACATATAGGGGCTGTTTTAAATTCTTCATTTTTTTTAATAAAATATATAAATTGATAAATATAAATTTTTATTTTTTTATTTTTGTATTATTGGTTATTCATTATAAATCAAATGGATGTATGATACGAATGTTGTTACCATACGAAGTAATCCTTGTCATATTCGATTTTACACACCCATTCGTGGGTCTGTTTGTAAACAAGTATCTATATACACTGACGTTAATACCGTCTGATACGCGACAGCACTATGCCGGTCGGAAATTACACTCATCTGTCGAGCAACAGCGTTATCGTCAATTTTTGAATTGTATTCAAAAAGCCCCCTTTTCGTATTTAGCCATCGAGTCTCTTTTATACCAGACGATACACACACTCCCCACGGTATGGACTAACTCGTATCAATGTGGTTACTATGACCTTCGTTACATATTCGAAATAATGTATTATATCTCGCATACGAATATCGACATCGATGAGTGCAGAGTGAAGCAATCGAATCCACATTTTTTCAACTACTTTTACAATACACTGCAAAGACAACTCACTACAAATCGAAAGGAAACCATATACAATATAAATAATAGTCGTCGTCTCCGTTCGTTACATCACGGATTTGAAGGATATGATAAAACGACTCGACAGCAAGTGGAGCGGTTAATTGATTACATGTGATTTACGGGTATTTTTATCGAATAAAACCACTACTACGCAAATTTTCAAAAGCCGTTAGATAAAATTAACAATAAACGGGATATTTTATGAAATTGTACATGATTTTAAAACAACTGCTAAGTTTTTCCCTCTTAATTTTTCTAAAAAGCCCTTTTCAATCGTTTCTCTTAACTTTCCTTTTAAAATATAGTTTTGAAGCGAAGTATATTTTAATATTTTGGCTGCCACTTTGTTTGCTTTGTTTTTAATTAGTCTGTAACTATTAATATGTATCGTATAATTTAGATACAAATCATGTGTTAAAAGCCCAGAATCCCATTCTTCAGTCGTATTTGTTACACTACCAAAAGATTTAAGCTCCGTGTTTATCATATCTGGTACATTGGAATCGTGAATACTATCGAGAACAATACTACCGCATCCATGCGTAATATTTAAGACAATTTTACAATTAAATATATTCATTTTATAACTACTATCTATCTATAAAATATTTATATAAATAAAAGAAATATATTATACGAACG
>Ga0209631_10001053_pt1 | contig 36462 bp, 29 predicted proteins | sample COG_08_FD_184752 | JGI IMG/M metagenome (GOLD analysis project Ga0209631, IMG submission 184752) | Pelagic Microbial community sample from North Sea - COGITO 998_met_08 (SPAdes) (version 2) | ecosystem: Environmental > Aquatic > Marine > Neritic zone/Coastal water | place: Helgoland, sampling... | reverse complement strand
CTTCCACTCTCTTAAAGCCCAAATAGTAAATCCTATTATAAAAAAGGAGCTAGCAGGTGTTAAAAAGAAATTATTAGCAAGATACCATCCCCCATTAGTCGTTAAGGGCATGATTTCTATACCATAGAAGGTACCTGCACCTATAAATTCTCTTATGATGGCTATAATAATCAAAATGATGCTGTATCCTAGTCCATTACCAAAACCATCAATGGCACTCAATAAAGGCCCATTTTTCATTGCAAAAGCTTCTGCCCTACCCATAACGATACAGTTTGTAACTATCAGCCCCACAAATACAGATAAAGTCTTACTGCTCTCATAATCAAATGCCTGTAGGACTTCATCAACCAACATAACCAATGTAGCGATAATAGATATTTGAACAATGATACGAATATTTGTTGGAATATGATTTCTTATCAAAGAAACAGATAAATTGGATAGAGTAACAACTGTAGTTAAAGCCACACACATAATTAATGTTATGTATAAATTGCCCGTTACAGCAAGAGCAGAACATATACCCAATATCTGCAAAGCTATTGGATTATCATTAAAGATAGGATTTAGTAAGGCTTCTTTTGCTTTAGACATCTTTAGTCTCCTGCAATTTCATATTATCTATTAGAGGTCCGTATCCCATATCACCTAACCAAAAGGAAAGTAAATTAGAAACCCCATTGCTGGTTATTGTAGCTCCTGACAAGCCATCAACTTGATATTTAGAATTATTACTACTCTTATCTACAGAGCCTTTAATTACTGAGATTAGAACATCACCATTATCTGAGTAAACTTCTTTACCTTTCCAAATAGCTTTCCATTTCGGATTGTCTATTTCACCTCCTAAACCAGGTGTTTCCTTATGGTCAAAAAACTCTAAACCAATTATGGTTTTGAAATTTGGTTCTAGTGCCAAGTAACCCTTCATCGTTCCCCATAGTCCGTAACCTCGAACCGGTAGAATGATAGCATTCAATAATTCACCCTCGTAATGAAGATAAACTGTTTGAAAATTTTCTCTTCTTTTAAGAAGTGCTATATCAACATCAGATGATAACTCTATAGATGTTGAAGGATTTCTAGAAAAAGAACCTTCTTCATAATCTGCGATATTGATGTTTTGGTCAAATAAACCTGTCTCTAAATTAACAATTTTAGTGTTGATTGACTCAAATAAAATAGACGTATCAATTCCCTCCTCTAACAAGCCGGCAGCAGAAAGGATTTTGTTTTGTTTATCTAATGTTTTGTTCGCCTCTTGAAGATCTCTTAATTCAACTGCAGAGAATGAAATTAAAGCCGAGCAGACAAGACAAAGAGAAATGGCCACAATCAATGTCTTTTTAATAGTATCGTTATTGTTCATTAGCTTACTCGCCTTAATCTTTGTTTAATATTTCTTTCTTGGACAAAATGATCGATCAGAGGGGCAAAAAGATTAGCAAATAGAATTGCTAGCATCATTCCTTCAGGATAAGCGGGATTAACAACTCGAATTAGCACAACCATTATTCCTATTAAAATACCGTAATACCATCTACCCAAATTTGTATGGGAACCAGAGACTGGCTCTACGGCCATAAATGTGAGCCCAAATGCAAAGCCCCCGACCACCACATGCCAATGGAATGGTAATGAAAACATGGGATTTGTATCAGAGCCTATAAAATTGAAAAGCTCAGAAGTTAAGAAAGTTCCGAGTAAAACACCTACGATGATTCTCCAAGAGGCAACTCTTGTATAGAGCAATATCATTAAGCCTAAAAGTATAAATAATGTTGAAGTCTCACCTATCGACCCTGGAATGGCTCCAAAAAAGGCATCAGACCATGAGTATTGAGCTTGTATTCCATTCAATCCTTCTTGAGCACCTATTCCTAAAATTGTAGGTGAGCTGTAACCATCTACTGCCACCCATACGGAGTCTCCCGACCAATGAACAGGATATGCAAAATATAAAAAAGCTCTTCCAGCTAAAGCTGGATTTAAGAAATTTTTTCCAGTTCCTCCAAAGATTTCTTTAGCCACTACTATTCCAAAACTTATTCCTACAGCTACTTGCCATAATGGTGCATCTGGAGGACAACAAAGTGCAAAGAGAACTGTTGTAACGAAGGCTCCTTCATTGATTTCATGCCCTCTTACAATAGCAAAAACTACTTCCCATAAGATTCCTACAATAAACGTAACCAAGTAAATAGGAATGAAATAACAGGCTCCAAACCAAATGCAATCTAGAATATTTTTTGGATCGTAATTGCAAATAAGGTCTATGAATATAAATTGCCAATCATCTTTATTGATAGAACCTATTTCTTGAAAAGCCGAAAGAGATTGAAAACCTAAGTTGTACATCCCATAGAACATAGCTGGAAAAGTTGCCATCCAGACCACAACCATCACTTTCTGTAAATCTATGCTATCTCTGATATGAACGGAACCGAAGGTCCTCTTATCTGAAGAATAAAATAGATTCTCAAATACATCGTATAAAGGAAAGTATTTCTCAAGAGCACCGCCATTGGTGAAGTTTGGTTTTAAGTTGTCTAGAAGCTTTCTTAAAGGTTTCATTTATCCCTCTAGTTCTATTTTAGTTAGTCCAGCTCTTAATAAAGAACCAAAATCATACTTTCCAGGGCAAACAAAGCTACATAAAGAAAGATCTTCCTCGTCTAGCTCCAAACCACCTAATGCTTGAATCTTTTCTGTATCCATTAGAACCACATTTCTAAGTAACACAGTAGGCAGTACCCTTAGCGGAAGCACTTCTTCATAAATTCCAATTGGTACAATAGGACGGTCTGATCCATTCATTAGGGCCTTAAACTTGAAGATTTTTTTTGGGAAAAGAGAAGAAAGGAAAAGAGGTATTTTAGAAAATCTTCTTGGGCCCGGTGTTAACCAATTCATAAAATCTCTATCTTTAGAATTAGGTTCTGAAACAACAGAAATTTGATTATGGTATCTACCTAAATAAGCATAAGGGCCTATTGCTTCTCTACCAGATATTACAGATCCCGATATAATTCTATTTTCTCTTGGTGTTAACTCGCCAGCTGTCAATTCATCAGTGCAAGCACCTAGTCTTGTTTTTATATATGCTGGATTTGTTACCTGTGGTCCTGCTAAAGAAATTATTCTTTCAACATTGAGATGACCTGTTTTAAAAAGTTGACCAAACGCAATGACATCTTGATACCCAATACTCCAGTTTATGTTTGTCAGGGTTGCAGGAGATATAAAATGCATTTGAGTTCCGACTAAACCTGCTGGATGCGGTCCTGAGAAAACATGCATCTTAAGTAGCTCATCATCTATTATTGTTAGCGAAGAATCTTCAGCTACAGATATGTGTATTTGACAGTTAGTAAGTTTTTTTAGTACCGATATACCGAAAAGGAAATCATCTTTTTTTAGATTTATAATATCCTCAGGATTAGCGCTTAAAGGCTGGGTGTCTAAAGCAGATATAAAGATATTCGATGGTGATGAGTCAACACTGGGTATTTTACTGTAAGGTCTTGTTCTAAATGCTGTCCATAAACCAGATGAAATCAATTGAGACCTGATGTCATCAGGAGAAGCTTGATTCAATTCATCCTCAGTAAAGCTATTGAATCCTAAGGATTCTTCATTTTGTTCAACTTCAATTACGATTGATTGCAAAACACGCCTATCACCTCTATTAATTGATTCAATTCTGCCGCCCGCAGGAGAAGTAAACATTACCCCAGGATTTTTTTTATCTTCAAAAAGAGGTTGCCCTAATTTGACAAGATCCCCTTCTTCGACAAGCATAGTAGGCTTCATACCTACGTAATCATTACCTAGAACAGCAACAGATCTACTTTTTTTGGAGTCAACTATCTCTCCGGCTGGAATGCCGTGTATGGGTATATTTAAACCTTTTTTTATTTTTATCATTCCCTAACTGATATATGGGGAAACTACCCTTTGAGCGCGTGGGTATTATAATGATCTAACGTGAAATTTACTAGGTTGATTATCCAAAATTTGGATATCTTTGATAGGTTAATCCAACCATTTCCTTGGCTAATCCTAATAATTGAGCAGTATAACCAAACTCATTGTCGTACCACACATACAAAACACACTTATCATTGTTAACTATAGTAGCTGCTGAATCTATAATTCCAGCATGTCTATCTCCAACAAAATCAGTTGAAACGACTTCCGGAGAATTTGTAAACCCTATTTGTTCTTTTAAATTTGAATGAAATGCTTTTTGTCTTAAGAAATTATTGAGTTCTTCGGCAGATAATTCTTTACCGAGTTGAAGGCTCATAATAGCTAAAGACACATTCGGTGTAGGAACCCTAACTGCATTGGCAGTAAGTTTTCCAATTAATTCCGGCAAAACTTGTCCAACAGCTTTACCCGCTCCAGTTTCTGTAATGACCATATTCAAAGCGGCACTTCTTCCTCTTCTCTCTTTCTTATGGAAATTATCTATAAGATTTTGATCGTTTGTATAAGAATGAACGCTTTCTATATGACCTGAAACAATTCCAAATTCATCATTTAGAACTTTCAGGGTCGGAACAATAGCATTGGTCGTACAAGAAGCAGCTCCAAGAATGCTGTCATTATCAATGATTTCATTATTGATACCATGGACAATATTCTTGATACCATCTTTGGCTGGTGCCGTTAGAAGAACTTTCGCAATACCATTACATTTGAGATGGATTCCTAAATCATCTTTAGTTCTCCAAACCCCTGTATTATCAATTAATAAGGCATTGTTTATATCGTAATCCGTATAATCAATTTCAGAAGGATTATTTGAATATATAATTTTTATTTCATTACCATTAATAATAAGCTTATCTTCTTCTTCTAGAACTCGAACTGTTCCTTTAAATGGGCCATGAACAGAATCTGTTCGCATTAAATTTGCTCTTTTGATGATATCGCCATCTACAGCCTTTCGGACGACAATTGCTCGTAATCTTAAGTTGTCTCCACCACCAGAATCTTCTATGAGCATTCTGGTAAGTAATCTTCCAATTCTTCCAAAACCATACAAAACAACATCTTGTGCCTGATCAAGTATAGATCCCTTTTTTCCTATAAGATCAGCAATAGCATCATTAACAAAGGCTTCCAAAGAGAGATCTTTGTCATCGAATAAATAAGCAGCAGCAATAATACCTATATCAATTTCAGCAGGCCCTAGCTCTAGTTCGCTAAGAGCAACTATAACCTGATAGGTTTCAAACTCACTCAGTTCATTATTTTCAGCTTCTCTAACAAACCTGTGAGCATTCATGATCTCTGAGACAGATAAGTTGACTAGTGGTTTGCCATACAACAACAGATGGACATTATCTCTATAGATACGACCTATCATAGGTAGCATCTCTTCAGCTAAAGCTTGTCTATATTGGAAATCACCAAAAGGATCTTTGGGGAGATCAGGTCTGATTCGTTTGTCTGGTTGTTCCTTTTTCATCTAAAGAGAAGAATATTTTTTGAGATGATAATCAGTATTTCCAAAGATAGTGCCTATAGTCGTAAGTCTCTTGAAATAATGACCTACATTTAATTCATCAGTTACACCCATGCCGCCATGAAGTTGTACAGCTTGTTGTCCGATAAATTTTCCAGCCTTCCCTACTTGGTACTTCAGTCCTGAAATAGCTTTCTTTGAATCAATTGACCCTTCCTCTTGTTTCATAGTAGCCATATAAAGCAAAGATTTACATTGCTCATATTCCATAAACATGTCGACCATTCTGTGTTGAAGTACCTGGAACTTACCTATTGAAGTTCCAAATTGCTCTCTAGTCTTGGTATATTCAACTGTTGTCTTGTAAAGAACCTCCATAGCACCAACAGCTTCAGCAGATATAGCTAATATCGCTCTATCTATAGAAGAATCTAATAGCGTAAACCCATCGTTGATCTGACCTATAATATTATCTTTGGTAACTTTTACATTTTCAATCGTTAAGTCAGAGGCACGTCTTCCATCAACAGTCTTGTAATTTGTCTTATTGAGACCTTCTGCATCACCATCAATGAGAAAAAGAGTTATACCATTTTCATCTAATTGAGCTCCCGAAGTTCTGGCAGACACAATTAATTTATTGGCCGATGGTCCATTCATAACAACAGATTTGTAGCCATTTAAAACGAAACTATCTCCGTCCTCTTTTGCTTCAGTAACAACATCAGAAAGATTAAATCTGCTCTGAGGCTCAGCATAAGCCATAGCTAGATGCATTTTGCCCTCGATTGCTGATTCAAGAATAGAAGATTTTTGCTGATCTGTGCCATGCTCATCTATCAGACCGCCACACATGATGATGGTTTCAAGAAATGGTTCTACTACTAAACCTTTTCCAAATGCCTCCATGATCAACATTGATTCTATAGCCGAACCACCAAAACCTCCGCATTCTTCTGAAGTGCTTATTCCGAGCCATCCTAGTTCTGCAAATTTTTGCCAATTATTATCACCAAAACCTAGATCTGAGTTTGACAGAGATTGTCTTGTTTCCCAGTCATATTCTTTTTGAATAAATTGGTCAACTTGATCTTGTATTAAGGTCTGCTCTTCGTTAAATGTAAAGTCCATGTTTATAGCCCCAGTATTGCTTTAGATATGACGTTTCTTTGGATTTCATTACTTCCACCATAAATGCTTACCTTCCTGTAGTTTAGGTAATGTGGCATAACAGGGGCAGCATAATCTGGTCCAACTGTTTCATTTGAACCAATCTCATTTTCCAAATAAAAAGGATGAGCATAATAAGCTAACATTTCAACAAATAACTCTGAAATGGTTTGTTGTAATTCTGTTCCTTTAATTTTGAGTATTGAAGACTCAGCTCCTGGTGAGCCACCTTGAGACATCGCTGCCAAAGTTCTAAGCTCGGTAAATTCAGTAGCCGTTAACTCTATTTCGGTTTCTTCAATTTTATTTCTAAATTGAGGATCCTCAAGCAAAGTACCTTCACCCATAGGAATGTCTGATGACAAATCCTTTAATCTTGAGAGCTCTCTTTTTAATGCTGCTATACCTGCGATGCCGCTTCTTTCATGTGCAAGTAAGAATTTAGCAATATTCCAACCTTGACCCTCTTCTCCAACTAGATTTTCTGATGGCACCTCAACGTTGTCAAAATAGACCATATTAACTTCATGCGAACCATCAACAGTAATGATAGGTTTGACTTCAATTCCAGGTGTATTCATGTCAATAAGTAAAAAGCTTATTCCTTCTTGTTTGATAGGAGTAGTTTCTGTGCGAACAAGACAAAATATCCAATCAGCATGTTGAGCTAGAGTGGTCCAAGTTTTAGTTCCATTTACAATATAATTATCCCCTTTCAATTCAGCTTTAGTTTTAAGCGAGGCAAGGTCTGAACCTGAACCTGGTTCTGAATAACCCTGGCACCACCAAACATCACTATTCAAGATAGAAGGTAAAAACTTATTTTTTTGCTCCTCTGTACCAAATGAGTAAATGACAGGAGCACACATTCCCATACCAAATGGAATGGTAGTAGGTGTATTTGCTTTAGCTAGTTCTTCTTGAAGTATGTATTTTTGAGTGACAGATAGGTTTTCTTGCCCCGTATATTCTGTGGGCCAATTGATTGCAAACCAACCTTTTTGGTTGAGAATTTTTTGCCATCTTACAATTTCATCTTTTTCAAGAGGAATCCTCTTGTCTTGTTTAGCCTTAATATCTTCTGGATATTCTGCTTCTAAAAAGTTGACGACTTCCTGTCTAAATGTAAGATCTGCTTCTGAAAATTTTAAGTCCATTTGAGTCCTAAGTAATTAAAAAAAAATAATTATACACTTCCATATATAATTTTCTTTTTTTTTAGAAAAAAACCATAGATAAATTGGCACAAGTCATAAACTCCTCTACGGATATTATTAATCTGGGTATTGACTCGTCTAAAAAAAATCTGATCATTACTAAAGATTCTCAGTCTGCAATGCAGTTGATGAATAATATCCAAGACTTATCAAATGTGTTTTTTTTAGAAAACTCAGAACTTCTTCCTTATGACTTCTTTTCAATGGCTCCTATAACCAGAGCTAAAAGAATAAGTTCTTTTTCATCATTCCTAAAGCCTAGTGAAATAACTTTAGTAGCTTCTATTACAACTTTATTGTCACCCTGCCCTGATCCAAATCATGTTACTCCATTAAACAATCTAAGCATTGGAGAAAATTTTAATGTCCAAGAAGTGATCGATAATATAATTTTAAGTGGTTATGTAAGAGAAGATTTTGTATCGCTACCAGGACAATATGCACTAAGAGGATCAGTGTTAGATATTTTTCTTACGAGCGGAAAAAGCCCAGTACGCATAGAGTTCTTTGATAATAAAATAGAGACTCTTAGAACTTTTAACCCTGAATCACAAATAGCTAATGAAAAAATCTCTTCTATAAATTTTTTACCTTCTTATGAATACCCTGTTAATAAAATTTCCATAGATACTTTTAAACAAGGATGGAGAGATGCATTTGATGTCTTTGAAGAGGATTCAGAGATTTTTACAAAAACAATGAACTTAAGGCATGCGGAAGGTGTAGAAATCTATTTACCCCTCTTCTTTGGAAAGAGAACTACATTCCTGCCTTTTTTAAAAGATGTAAAAACAGTATTCGTTCAAAGAGATACAGATACTAAAGCTCAAGAATTTGAAGAACTGATACAACAGCGATATGAAGAATATAGATATGACCAAAAGAGGCCACTACTAGATCCCAAAAAATTATTTCTAAGTTTTTCAGAACTTCAAGAGAACCTGGAAGAGACTATCCACTTTGATTTAGAAAAAATACAAGAGCAGGAGATAGATAAATCAGAAAAATTTTTGGAAAGGAATGAAAAAGCTGACCTATCAACATCAAAAATGCCCTCCGAAGGTGATCTGGTTGTCCATTTAACGCACGGGATAGGAAAATTTATAGGACTTAAACAATTAAATACATTTGTGGGTATAAGTGATTGTCTTGAAATTGAATATAAAGATAGAAGTAAGGTATTTGTCCCCATAGAAAATATGGATTTAGTATCCAGATACTTTGGACCTGATGATAGAGATATTGACTCTTTGAACTCTAAAAAATGGAAGAAGAGAAAAGACAAAGCCTTGAAGCAAACCTTTGATACAGCAGCAGAGCTTCTCGAGGTTCAAGCCAAAAGACTGCAAACAAAAGGTTATTCATTCAATATTGATGAAGCGGAGTTTGATAATTTTACAAAGAAATTTCCTTATACTGAAACTTTTGACCAAAAGAGAACGATAGAAGAAGTTCTAAGTGACATGAAATCGTTGAAAGCCATGGATAGATTGGTCTGTGGTGAAGTTGGTTTCGGCAAAACGGAAGTAGCCATGAGGGCTGCGTACATCTCTGCCATGAATAACAAACAAACATGCATACTAGTTCCTACTACATTGCTAGCTTCTCAACACTTCTCCAGTTTTAAAGAAAGATTTAAGGAGACTGGAATAAATATTGGACTGTTATCGCGAAATATCAATACAAGAGATAAAACTGAGCTTCTTCAAAATCTCTCTAATGGTGAGATAGACATTATTATTGGGACACATGCATTGATACAAGGAAATATAAGCTTTAAAGATCTAGGTTTACTGATAATTGATGAAGAGCACAGATTTGGAGTCAGGCAAAAAGAAAAAATAAAATCCCTGAAAGAAGAAGTCGAGGTATTAAGTTTATCGGCAACTCCAATACCACGATCATTAAATTTTGCATTATCTGAACTTAAAGATCTCTCAATTATTGCTACAGCACCAGATGATAGATTGCCTGTTAAGACATTCACATACTCATTTAATGAGAATCTAATACATGAGGCTATACAAAGAGAAAATCTTAGAGGCGGACAAGTCTACTATCTATGCAATGATCTCGGTCTCATAGAAGACAGAAGATTTAGACTACAGAAAAAATTTAGTAACTTAGTGATTGAGGTAGTTCATGGACAACTGAAGCCAAAATCTATAAGTGAAATAATGCTCAGATTTAATCAGGGGAAAATAGATATCCTAGTTTGCTCTACCATCATAGAGAGCGGAATTGATGTTGCAAATGCAAACACATTGATAGTTGAAGAGGCCGATAGATTTGGTTTATCTCAATTACATCAACTCAGAGGAAGGGTCGGTAGATCAGAAAAACAAGCATATTCATATTTCTTAAGATCGAGAAATATTCTCAACAGGAAAAATGCAGACAAGAGGTTTGATGCAATTATGAGCACTGATTCCCTATCAGCTGGATTTCTATTAGCACTTAAAGATTTAGAAATAAGAGGTGCCGGAGAAATTCTGGGTTCTAACCAAAGTGGAGTTTTTGAATCTATTGGTTTAGAGCTCTATACACGGATGATTCGTAAGGCTTCAGAATTTATAAAGAGTGGTGAAGTAGATTTTCAATCGCTTAATGAACAGCCAGAGATAAACCTCAATTATAACTGCTTCATCCCTGAAAATTATCTACCCGACATAAACGTCAGATTATTGATGTATAACAAGGTCGCCCTGGCTGAATCTAATGAAGATCTCAAGAATATTCAGATTGAAATGATCAATAGATTTGGTCTTATACCTCAAGAATTAAAAAACTTCTTTTTACAAGCCGAGTTAAAAATTCTTTCTGAAAATAACTCAATAGAAAAAATTAATTTCAACAAAAATAAAATAAGCATTAAGTTCAAAAATGGAGATTTAGATACTTCCTTTTTTAATGATGGTAAATTAGAAGAAAAGGTCCAAATGACAACTGATGTTATAAGAGCGATAAGTAGCAATGTATCCTAGTATATTTACATTTTTGTTGCTCTCCCAAACTCTAATTTCTTCAATGACATCTAATGAATATATCAATCATTTTATTGATCGCTCAGATAAGAATTCCTTACTAAAGATAGATTTCTTCGTTATTCAGAATTTATCTATAGAAGATGATGATTTAAAAGAAGAATGGAAGAACTTAGATAGTTTTTTGTTTTCTAAAGATTTAATTACTATCCAGGAAGAACCAACAAAATTAATCTCTTCTCCGACGTACTTAAGTGTTGAAAATAATTTTTTTACCGCCAATAACATAGAGATTATTCAGAATCCCCAGGAAGAAAAGATAGTAAAAAAAGATATCAAGATAGAACCATTACTATACGAAAGAGTTCCATTTCAAAATGATATGCGGGAAATAGAAAATAACTTGAACAGAAGTAGAGACTATAGAGTGCTGTATTACAATTCTTGGTACCAACCTGCTTTTAATAAAGATAAGTCTATACCTATAGCAATTGAGTCATTTAAGAAAGATAAAAGGCTCTATGGTGAAATAATGATATATAAAGAAAGGTTTATTCATATTGCAGGGAGACTAAGGCTTGGAGAAAAGTCAGAAGACAATTATATGATTAATGCCGTACCTAATACCTTTAACTTTCAATCACTTCTGGAAGAAATGAGTTATAACAAAGAGTCAAAGCCTTTGGAGGATGATTATTGGATTGAGACGATATTTAATAAAGTAAGCTTAGGACTCTTGGATTCAAGCTACGAAATACCAAAGGAAGATAAAATTTATACAGATGAATTAATAGACAAACCCGACTATTTTTATCGAGATTTATATGAGATAAATAAAGAAATTAAGATTGAAGCAGGAGAGTTTAATTTCATTGATCATCCATACTTTTCAGTGTTGGTAAAAGTGGAAGAGATTGCTAATTAAGATCTGATTTTTCAGAAAGATTTTTTTCTAATTTTTCTAATATCTCTTTCTTTTCACCTGTCGCTTCAAGCAATAACGATCTAGTCTTATCAAGAGTTTTTTCTAAAGAAAGCCAAGGTCCTTTGTCGTATAACCTTTGGTTTACAAAGTTTTGATATTTTTCAAAAGTTTGATTAGATACAGATTCTGGATTATTTACACAAACGAGTCTTTCTGCCAACTCTTTAAAACGTGAATCTTCAAAACCATCCAAAATCTTTGAACGCTCCTCCCAAGGAAGACTATGAAAACGCTCCATCCAAAGATCATCAGCATCAGAAGGGAAACCTGAGTACACACTTTGTTCGAGATGTTTTGGAGGTGGATAATTCATTTGATTACTTGCTAAAAGTTCACTGACACGAGTTTGCAATCTAACATTATTTTGAATTTTCTTTGCTCGCTCAACAAGTTGTTCATGCGGAATGTCTAGATATTCATCAATATTTGGAATCAGATCAGATGGCATGACAGGCAAACTTTTATTGATTCTTACTTTTCTAATAGCAGTTCCGCTGTTTCCAATTTGCTCTAGGAGTTCTGCATCCGTTAATTCATCGAGCTGGTCTGGATCGAAGTAAAGATCCGCAACAGCCACTTCGTTATTCATTTTAGGATTTTGACCGCAAAAAGTTACAGGATAAGTAAATTTCTTTCTTCTGATAACCTCTCCTATCATGGCAAAAGGTTCGGTTTGTAGAATTTCAAGATTTCCAAATTTTGATGCACCTTTTAATGAGGCTTGCCAAACTGGTTTTGCTTCCTTAAGGATAATTTTTGCAAGTTCGAGCATTTGCACACAATCTGCCAATGCATCATGTGCGTTCTCTATCTCGATAGAGTTAGCATTTGACCAGTCGGTTAATTTCATACTTATATCACCCTCTTCGGTGATGGGTAATTTAAGACTGTGAGGGAAAAAATTAGCAACCAGCTGAAGAGTGCTAAGCATATCTAAGCGAGAGGCACCTGAAGTATTGGTTATGTACAAAGGTAATAGGTTCCAGAAGAATTGCCTCCTGAAAAGCTCTTCATCAAATCTATGTCCATTATATGTAATGTATACAGCATTTCTTCCTTTAGACCAATCTAGCCAGGTGGATCTTAAAAGTTTCATCATGTCATAGTGCGACATGGCATCTTCTTCGAGTGATTCAACTTTCTTATGAACTAAAAAAGCTTCTGGAGATGGAACAACCCATGGAAGCATTTTGCAGCCTATGTCTTGTGAGTTTTCTTCATAGAGAGACTCATCGGTTAGAATTGATCCTACTTGTATTATTTGAGAAAAATTTATATCTAAACCAGTTGTTTCTGTATCTGTAAAAATATAGCAAGCATCCGCATTTAACTGTGACATAAATTATTTGTAATAAGCGTTATCTCTATAACTATGATCGGTTACATCTTGAACACTTTTTAAACCATCAACTTGTTCCAGTAGTGTTTTTTCAACACCATCTTTAAGGGTTAAATCAACCATTCCACAACCTTGACACCCTCCTCCAAATTGAAGGATGGCTTTTTCCCCATCTAGCACTTCAATTAATGAAACCTCACCTCCGTGAGATGCGAGACCAGGGTTAACTTCAGCATAAAGAATATAGTTGATCTTATCTTCTATTGTTGCGTTCTCACTAATTTGGGGTAATTTCGCATTCGGAGCTTTAATCGTTAAAGTGCCACCAAATTTATCTGGAGAATAATCTACTTCGGCATCTAGAAGAAAATTAATAGAATTTTCTTCTAGAAAGAGACTAAATTCAAATTCATTAATTGGTCTAAATTTTGATAGATCTTCGTCATCTTTAGCATAGGCAATACAAGTTTCAGCCCTAGGAGTTCCGGGTTCACTCACAAAGATTTTTATCCCACAAGTTCCATCCTCTTGCGATGAGAGTAAATCTTGCAAATATGTTTCAGCTGACGGTGTAATTGACATTTCTTCCATAAAGTCATTCTATCAAATTTATCTAGTGACAGCAGATATGTTAAAATGTTTTTCTAGCAGTGTTTACAAAAACTGAATTTCAAAAATTACTCAACGACAGAATTATCATTCTGGATGGTGCTATGGGTACTGAAATTCAAAAGCACACGCTTACCGAAGAAGATTTTAGAGGTCAGCAATTTGCAGACTGGAGCTCTGAAGTAAAAGGTAACAACGACCTGCTTACATTAACAAAGCCTGAGTTAATAAAAAAAATTCATCAAGGTTTCATAGCTGCGGGCTGTGACATTATTGAAACTAATACTTTCAACTCTAATAGCACTTCTCAATCAGACTATGGTTTGGAAGATATTGTTTACGATCTCAATTACGAGGGTTCAAAACTAGCCAAGGATGCTGCGAATGAATCTACTAGGGAAATACTCGTAGCAGGTGTTGTTGGACCGACTAACAGAACAGGTTCTTTATCTCCAGATGTTACAGATCCATCTGCCAGAAATACTTCATTTGATGATTTGAAAGAGGACTATAAAAATTGTATCAATGGTCTTATGGATGGAGGAGCTGACATAATTTTAATTGAAACAGTTTTTGATACTCTAAATGCAAAAGCAGCTATATTTGCTTATCTTGAAAAATGTGAAGAAATAGACTTCGAAATTCCACTGATGATATCCGGTACTATTACCGATGCATCAGGTAGAACTTTATCGGGACAAACCGTAGAAGCTTTTTGGGCTTCAGTGTCACATGCGAAACCAGATTCAATTGGCTTTAATTGTGCCCTAGGAGCTGAACAGCTTAGACCGCATATCAAAAGAATTAGTGAAATTGCAAATACGGCCGTCAGTGTTCATCCAAATGCGGGTCTGCCAAACGAAATGGGTGGGTATGACCAGTCACCCGGTGAGATGTCAGTCTTTATTGAAGATTTCTGTAATGATGAATTTATTAATATTGTGGGAGGTTGTTGTGGAACGACAACCGATCACTTAAAAGCAATTGCATCCAAAATATCAAAGAAACCGCCTAGAAAGATACCTAACCATAAACCTACTACTTTTTTGAGTGGTTTAGAGCGTTTAAATATTGAACAAAAAAGTCTTTTTGTAAACGTAGGAGAAAGAACAAATGTCACTGGATCAAAGAAATTTGCACGCCTGATAAAAGAAAAACAATATGATGAAGCGCTTGAGGTAGCAAGAGAGCAAGTGGAACTTGGCGCTCAAATAATTGATATAAATATGGATGAGGGCATGCTCGATGCCAAGCATGAGATGGATTATTTCTTGAAATTGCTCGCAACTGAACCGGCAATTAGCAAAGTGCCAGTAATGATTGATTCTTCTAAATGGGAAGTCATTGAAGCGGGTTTAAAGATCCTCCAAGGCAAATGCATAGTTAATTCAATTAGCCTTAAAGAAGGAGAAGAAGATTTTCTATATAAAGCTAAGTTATGCAAAAAATATGGAGCTGCAGTTATTGTCATGCTGTTTGATGAAAAAGGACAAGCAGATTCACTAGAAAGAAAAAATATAATCGCTAAAAGATCATACGAAACTCTTACAAAAATTAGTTTTGATCCCTCGGATATAATTATAGATCCTAATGTTTTTGCTGTTGCTACAGGGCTGGAAGAGCATAACAACTATGCCGTTGATTTTATTGATTCTTGTAAGTTTATTATCAATAACCTTCCAGAGGCTAAGATATCCGGAGGCATTAGCAATGTTTCTTTCTCCTTTAGGGGTAATGATACGGTCAGAGAGGCCATGCATTCAGTATTTCTCTATCATGCAATTAAAAATGGATTGTCTATGGGGATAGTAAATGCCGGTCAGTTAGTTGTTTATGAAGAAATAGAACCCGAGCTAAAAGCTCTAGTGGAAGATGTGATTTTAAATAGAAACCCTGACGCGACAGAGAAACTGGTAGATAAAGCTTCAGAATATCTAAATACAGACAAGAAGATTTCTAAAAATGATGAAAAATGGCGTGATGATTCTGTTGAAAATAGAATATCTCATGCACTTATTAACGGAATTAATAAATTTATCATTGAGGATGCTGAAGAGGCTAGAATAAAATTGCCCTCCCCTGTAAAAGTTATTGAAGGTCCATTGATGGATGGTATGAATATAGTTGGAGATCTATTTGGTGAAGGAAAGATGTTCCTTCCACAGGTAGTAAAAAGCGCCAGAGTCATGAAAGAGGCTGTAGCGTATCTTGTTCCCTATATTGAAGAATCAAAAGATACAAAATCATCATCAAACGGCAAAGTAGTTATGGCTACTGTAAAGGGAGATGTTCACGATATTGGTAAGAATATAGTTGGTGTCATCATGCAATGTAATAACTTTGAAGTTATTGATTTAGGGGTAATGGTTCCAGCGGAAAAAATCATACAAACAGCCATAGATGAAAAAGCAGATTTTATCGGTCTTAGTGGACTCATAACTCCATCTCTTGATGAAATGATAAATATCGGTGAAGAGATGACTAAAAAGAATTTGAATATTCCGATACTCATTGGAGGTGCAACAACCTCTAAAGCTCATACAGCTCTGAAGATCGAGCCATCCTATACTTCAGGCCAAACCATTCATGTAACTGATGCTTCAAGAAGTGTTGGAGTGTTACAGAATCTTGTCTCCATAGATTCAAGAGATGAATTCATAAAAGGCATCAAAGAAGATTACATAAAAACAAGATTGAGATTGGAAAATAGTGATTCCAAGCCATTACTTACTTTGTCAGAAGCTATTAATAATAAATTTCAGTTTGACTGGGAAAATTACCAAGCAACTATCCCAACTTTTTTAGGGGAAAAGAAAATAACAGGAATAAAAATTCAAGACTTAAGAGCTTATATAGATTGGACTATATTCTTTAGGTCTTGGGATCTTGCTGGTCAGTTCCCAAAAATATTAAAAGATGATGTTGTGGGAGAAGCGGCAACAAGCCTTTATGAAGATGCTTTAATGATGCTCGATGAAATACAAAAAGAAGACTTTATAGAATTAGAAGCGGTAATTGGTTTCTGGCCGGCTCATCAGGTAAATCATAATGAAATCAGTATCTTTGACATCAATAAAGAGAATGAAATTTTGCGACTGAATTGTTTGAGACAACAAAAACCTCAAGGGATTCGACCCAATTTCTGTTTAGCTGATTTTATTACACCAGCCGAGCACGATGCAGATGATTTCATTGGTGGATTTGCAGTTTCAGCAGGGAAATCAGTAGAAGAAAAATGTCTTGAGTATGAAAAAAATAACGATGACTATTCTTCTATAATGCTTAAAGCACTTGCAGATAGATTGGCTGAGGCTATGGCCGAATACGTTCACGAAAGAGTAAGAAAAGAATTTTGGGGTTACGCCACCGAAGAACAACTTACTAATGAAGATTTAATTAAAGAAAAATATGTAGGGATAAGACCTGCTCCAGGCTATCCAGCTTGCCCGGATCATTCTGAAAAAAATAAATTATTTGCTTTATTGAATGCCAAAAATTTAGTCGATATATCTTTAACTGAGAATTTTGCAATGTACCCTGCTGCTTCAGTAAGTGGGTGGTACTTCTCTCATCCTGAAAGCAAATATTTTGGTGTGGGTAAAATTGGAATGGATCAGGTTGAATTTATTTCAGAATCTCGTCAGGAAGATTTAGAGATAACCAAAAAACATTTAAGACCTAATCTTGACTGATATCTCCGAAGGTAATTACAAAAAACTTTTTATAGAAAAAAAAGCTTTCTTTGATGTGCAGATTGATGACGATGCACCTAGAGATTACTTTGAATCAAATTATTGTGCTTTTAGGCATAGAGCTGAATTTAGTATTCTGAGAAAAAATAATCAAATATTCTATGGGATGACAGTCGAGGGGAAAAAAGAAACTGTAAGTAGTTTTCCTATAGCGAGCGATCTCATACAAGAACTGATGGTTCTAATATTGGATAAAATAAACAACCATACAGAACTTTCAAGCAAGCTATTTCAAATTGAATTTCAGTCCTCAAGAAACGGGGAAGCAATGATCAGTCTTATCTACCATAAACAACTCGACCAAGATTGGCTAAATATAGCAAGCATAATTTCAAAAGAATATTCGATCTCAATCATAGGAAGGAGTAAAAAACAGGTAGAAGTTATAGGAAAGGATTTTGTAACTGAAATCTATAACTATTCAAATAAAACTTTTCCTTTAAGGTTATATGATCAATGCTTTAGTCAAACCAACCCGGATATCTGTGATGAAATGTTAAATTGGGTTTCTACATATTCTCAGAAAGAACTGGGAGATGTGATGGAGCTGCATTGCGGATTAGGAACCTTCACAATACCTTTAAGTCATATATCTAATAAAGTTTTAGCCACTGAAAACAGTAGGCCCAGTATCAAAGCTTTGAAATTAAATATAGATTTAAATAAAAGAAAAAATATATATTTTGGAAGGTTGTCTGGCAGGGAAACTTTAGAGGCTTATCGAAGAAAGAGATCCTTCAGAAGACTGGATGGAATAAATTTAGACGAATTCAATGTGGAGACTATTTTTTTGGACCCTCCTCGTGAAGGACTTGATAAAAATACACTTGAAGAATTAAAGAATATGAAAAATATAATATATATATCTTGTGGTTTTGAATCTTTTGTAAGAGACCTAAATGAACTAAGTGAAACTCATCAAATTGTGAGAACTGCAATGTTCGACCAATTTCCTTATACAGACCATATAGAGTCCGGCGCAATTCTTGAAAGAATCGCACCGGTTTAAATATCTATAACTTGGCTTCCAACTCAGGAAGGGCATCAAATAAATCAGCAACTAATCCATAATCTGCAACCTGGAATATAGGAGCCTCTTCGTCTTTATTGATTGCTACTATGACTTTACTATCTTTCATTCCAGCTAGATGCTGAATGGCTCCAGAAATACCGACAGCAATATATAAATCAGGTGCAACAATCTTTCCAGTTTGACCAACCTGCATATCATTAGGAACAAACCCGGAATCTACAGCTGCTCTGGAAGCACCTATGGCCGCACCTAATTTATCTGCAATACCATTCAATAAACTGAAATTATCTCCATTTTGCATTCCTCGACCGCCGGATATAACAACATCAGCTGCTGTAAGCTCTGGCCTATCAGATTCAGCAATCTCTTCTTTGATGAATGAGGATATAGCGGCATCTGCATCGTTATCAACCTGTGTAATAGTTGCACTACCTCCAGTTGAAGCACATGCATCAAAACCAGTTGTTCTAACTGTTATAACTTTGACAGAATCTGTGCTTTGAACTGTTGCAATACAATTTCCTGCATATATTGGTCTTTCAAAGGTATCTTCAGAAACAACAGCACTTATATCAGACACTTGCGAGACATCCAATTTGGCAGCGACTCTAGGCATGAAATTTTTTCCATTTGTTGTTGCTGCTGTGATGATATGAGAATAACCATCAGCGAGCTCAACTACTAGGTTTCCTATATTTTCTGCCAATGCATTTTTATAGCTTTCTTTATTAGCTAATAAAATTTGATTGATACCTGGTATTTGAGATGCGGCATCGGCAACTGCATCACAATCTGATCCAGCTATTAAGATGTCAATATCTCCACCGATTTCCATTCCTGCTGCAACTGCATTAAGAGTTGCTACTTTTAATTCAGAATTATCATGTTCTGCTATCACTAATATACTCATGAAATCACCTTTGCTTCATTTTTTAATTTATCCACTAATTGGTCAATACTCTCAACCATTATTCCTGCTGCTCTTTCTGGAGGTGGACTGACTTTCAAGGTATTTTGCCTTGGCGTTAAGTCTAAGCCTAACTCTGTTGATAGAAGAGTTTCTAAAGGTTTCTTTTTAGCCTTCATGATATTCGGCAAAGAGGCGTACCTTGGTTCGTTTAGTCTTAGATCAGTAGTTACAATAGCCGGAAGATCAAGTAAGAGAGTTTGCAATCCACCGTCTACCTCTCTAGTCACCTCTACTTTTCCATCTTTTATGTCCACTTCAGATGCGAATGTGCCCTGAGGCGCGTCCAGCATTGCAGCTAACATTTGACCCGTTTGATTAGCATCACCGTCAATGGCTTGCTTACCTAGGATTATTAAATCGGGGCTTTCCTTTGCAACCACTTCTTTTAAGGCTTTCGCGATTCCTAATGGCTCCACTGCCTCAGAAGTTTCAACTAGAATGGCTCTATCTGCTCCTAAGGCTAAGCAAGTTCTTAATTGTTCTTGCGAAGTAGCATCGCCTACAGAAACAGCAATAACTTCTTCTGCCTTACCTGCTTCCTTTATCCTTACAGCCTCTTCAATAGCTATTTCACAAAATGGATTTATTGCCATCTTGGCATTGCTTAGATCAGGACCACTTTCATCAGATTTAGCTCTAACTTTGACGTTGTAATCTACAACTCTTTTTATTGGTACGAGAATCTTCATATTATTTTTCCTTCTATGGTAAAATTCAAGTGCGTATTCTATAACTGCTGCCCCTCTCAATACAAATAAATAAAAAGTATGGAAAATATAGAAAGAGAATCGATGGAGTATGATGTTGTCGTAGTTGGTGCCGGACCGGCGGGATTATCTACAGCAATTCGACTTAAACAGCTAGCAAATGAGCAATCTAAAGAGATTTCTATTTGTGTTGTTGAAAAAGGATCAGAAGTAGGAGCGCATATACTGTCTGGTAATGTATTTGATCCTAAGGCACTTAATGAATTGATTCCAGACTGGAAAGAGCTCGGAGCTCCATTAAATTCACCTGTAAAGAAAGATTCAGTTAGGTATTTGCTTAATGAGAATCTCAATTTCTCTATTCCGACATTATTTGCAACGACGTTTAAGAATCATGGAAACTACATCATGAGCTTAGCTAATTTCTGTAGATGGATGGCCGAATACGCAGAAGGTCTAGAGATAGATATTTTTCCAGGTTTTACAGCTTCTGAATTAATTTATGATAATGATAAAGTTGTGGGTATCTCTACTGGAGACATGGGAATTAATGAAGCAGGTGAAAAAAAACCATCTTTTGAACCGGGTATTAATCTGCTGGCAAAATACACCATCCTCTCTGAAGGATGTAGAGGACATTTAGGGAAGCAAGCCATTAAGCAGTTCAATCTTGATGCTAACAGTGACCCTCAGCACTACGGCATAGGCTTTAAGGAAGTATGGGATTTAGACCCTGAACTCCACGAAGAAGGATTAGTCGTCCACACCATGGGGTGGCCCGCTGCAAAGGGAGTGCTATCCGGCTCCTATTTGTATCATGGTGAAAATAATCAAGTATTCCTTGGTTACATAGTTCCTCTTGATTATGACAACCCTTCTATTAGTCCTTTTGATGAGTTTCAGCAATGGAAACATCATAGCTCTGTTCAAAAATATCTAAAAGGTGCTACAAGGACTGCTTATGGTGCTAGAGCATTAATAAAGGGTGGCCATCAATCCATGCCAAAGATGCATTTCCCTGGTGGCATGTTAGTAGGCGACGATGCTGGCACGATGAATTTTCCTAGAATTAAAGGAACTCACACAGCAATGAAATCTGGAATGATTGCAGCCGAGAGTCTCTTTGAAGAATTTTATAAAGAAGAACCGAGTGATGATGTATCGAGTTTCTCTTCTAATTTAAAGACATCTTGGTTAGAAAAAGAATTACATACTGCTAGAAATTTCCTACCTTTTATTCATAAATATGGAACTCTACTTGGAGTAGCGCTAGCGGGAGCAGATCAACTTATTTTTAGAGGTAAACTACCTTTTACGCTTCATCATGACACTCCTGATCACGAATGTTTAAAAGAGTCCTCAGAAATGCCAAAAATTGAATATCCTAAACCAGATGGTATTTTGAGTTTTGATAAGTTATCTTCTGTCTTTCTTTCGAATACCAATCATGAAGAAGATCAGCCATGTCACCTTGTATTAACAGATCCATCTATTCCCTTACTAGTAAACTTGCCCAAATATGACGAGCCAGCTCAGAGGTATTGCCCGGCAGGTGTCTACGAGATAGTAGAAAAAGACGGTGAAAAGAAATTTCAAATTAATGCTCAAAACTGTGTGCATTGTAAAACTTGCGATATAAAAGACCCCTCTCAAAACATTAATTGGGTAACACCTGAAGGTGCTGGCGGTCCAAATTATCCAAATATGTAATAAAAACAATTACTTAAGATACTTTCTTAAATAATGCTCATTTATTTTACTTATTTAGTTAAAAAGAGTTGCAAAAAAAATAAAAGACTATAATATACATTGTTACCTATCAGACCGACTTAGAACCAACTCGAGACGAAGAAAGAGAGAGAAAGATAGGTTAGAGAACGAAAAGTGAAAGCTCTAGAAAACAGCTAGCAAAAAAAGTTTTTTAGACCACCAAGATTGAAAGAGAAATCAATCAAGGAGCTAAACAAAATCTCAGTTTAGACGCTTTCGAACTCGAACTAAGACAGAGCATAAGCTCTGTTTTTTTTGTCAGTTAAGTTTGTAAAAGACTTTATGACTATAAATTCCATGCTGACCATCCACCTCCTCACATAGATCGATTAACTTATAGTAGATATTTCTTGTTATTAATCCCTCTAGATTTTTTCTCACTACAATGTAAGGAGATGGTTCACTTGAATTTTTATTTATTTCCACTCTAAGCGGATGACTATCATTTAATTCGAACAATTCGTCAGTATTGGTTTTAAAAGTGATGACTTGATTCTTCTCAACCTCCTGGACTTCAAAATCAGTAATCAGAAATGGCTTGTCTTCCACTTCTATTTTAATTTTTTCAATAGGCGTAACTAAATAATATTCATCTCCATCTAGCCTCAGAACTCTGCTAAATAGCTTAACCATCCTTTCTCTTCCTATGGGTGAGTTCATGAAATACCATTTCCCTGCCCTGTCTATTTTCATATGGACATTTTCACATAAGGGGGGATTCCAATCTTCAACTGGCGGGTAGCTGTCCTCATCTAATTTTGATAGTTCTGTAAAAATTGACGATAAAGAGTTGTTGCTCATTTTTATATATATTCAGATATTATTATCTGGATTGCGATTATAACTAAGATTAATCCCAAGCCCTTCTCAAAATACCCAAAAAATTTAATAAATCTGCTTTTAAATACCTGACTTGTAAAAATATAGCCAATAAAAGAAAACCAAATAAAAGTAGCTAAAGCCATATAAAGACCATAAAGAATTAGACTTTCAGTGTTATCGGTATTTAAAACTACTCCAAATAAAGTAATAAAGAATAACAATGCTTTGATGTTGGTAACATTAGTTATTAAACCGACCATAAAGCCATTAGTATTTGACCATTTACCGCTGTTAATAGAACCATATTCAAAACTAGAAGTTCTTACCACAGAAGAAACTCCTAAATACAAGAGGTAACCAGAACAGATATATTTAAGAATGGATAAATACAATTCATTTGAAGTGATTAAAATTACAATACCTGTAATAGCTAGTATCGAATGGAAAAGAATGCCTGATCCAATTCCAAATGAAGTCCATATCGTTACATTTCTCCCATGCCGTAAGCTTTGCCTGGTAATTAAAAAAAAGTCAGGGCCTGGGCTCATAACAGCAAACATATGAAGAAAAACTACAGTCATAAACTCAGTCATAATAAAGTTGGTTCAATTTCTAATTGAATATTAGTTTTCAAATTCACATCGTTTATGACTTCGTTTGCAAAACTTAGAATTTCATTACCTGTAACTTGTTTATAAGAAACTAAGACTAGTGAATGTTGGGCTGACATGCCTACATCCCCTTTTCTTTTTCCCTTCCATCCAAGTTTCTCTAAAAGGTATGCAGAGGGTATTTTTATTGAATCACCAGCATCATATATAGGAATTTCTGCATCTAAATTTAAACTATCAATATCTTTTTTATTAATAAAAACATTCTTAAAGAAACTTCCTACATTAGGATAGACGTGGTGGTCTGGCAAGATACGCTTTCTAACATCAACCACTAAATCAAAGACCTTTATCGGAGTTATATCAGAATCATTCAGTCCCTGAAAACTGATCTCATTTTTTAACGACTGATAGGCTGTATTAACTGTAGCGTGAGAGTTTGTAGTAAAAGTTACCGATAAGATTAAAAGTTCTGACCTTTCCTTAAAAACACTAGTTCTATAGCCAAATTCACATTGCTCATTTGTTAGAATTTCATAATCATTAGTATCGACATTAAAAACTAAAACTTCTTTTATTGAATTTGATATTTCAGATCCATAAGCTCCTATGTTTTGTATCGGTCCTGCACCAACGGTGCCTGGTATTAAGGCTAGATTTTCCAATCCAAATTTATCATTCAGAAGAGTCCATTTTACAAAATCATGCCAATTCTCACCTGAAGCTACCTCCGTTGTGTCTTCATCAATAACCTTAATCCCCTTTAAAGAATTTTTAACCACCAACCCTTCAATTGAATTGATCGGGACTATATTTGTCCCTTCTCCTATCCAAATAATAGGTAAATTATTAATTTTTGAAAACTCTAAAATATCAGCCAGTTCATTCTCTTTAGTAAGTTCACAGTAGAATTCTGCCTTCTCGTTAACTTTTAAAGCATTCAAGTTCGATAACGAGTACTTTTCTACAAATTTCATTTAATTTGCTTAGCTATTTCAATTGCTCTTTTTAGATCAATTTCAGTATCAACTCCTAAATGGTATTTGCCAACTGATTCAGTCGCAAAAATCATCTCTCCATTATCCATAGCCCTCATTTGCTCTAAATTCCTTTCAATTTCATTATGTGTTTGCTGCCATGAAACAAAAGACCTTAGAAAACTAGCTTTATATCCATAAATTCCTAGGTGCTTTTTAGCTCTTCTAATATCTAACTTATGCCCTTCTCTTGAAAAGTCTTCAACTAAACTATTTGATCCTATCCAGATTTTTACTACATTTTTGTCATTTAGATCATTTTCTTTTAAATCAGAATACAGAGTGACCATGTTTGCGTTCTTTTCTGCAGCAAGACTGGCTAAATTATCAATATCTTTTGGATCTATAAAAGGTTCGTCACCTTGAACATTAATAACAATATCATCATCCATAAATTGAAGAACATCACATGTTTCAGCAAGTCGATCTGAACCTGTTTGATGGTTGATGCTAGTTAGAACTGCTTTTATCCCATTCAGATTACAATGTTCGATAATTTCTTGAGAATCTGTGGCTACGTGTATTGAATCAGCCTTACTCTCTTTAACCTGATCTACAACCCGCTGGATTAACGTTTTACCTTCAATTTCTTTTAGGGGTTTGCCGGGTAGTCTCGTTGAGCCAAGTCTTGCAGGAATAAGAACTTTATAGTTCATCAGAGAGATTTCTAGCCTCTTCAGGAAGCATCACAGGGATACCGTCTTTAATAGGATAAGCAAGCTTACTTGTCTGACAAACAAGCTCATCACCAATTTGCTCTAGAGGACCTTTAGATACAGGACAAACTAGAATATCTAAAAGTTTTTTATCAATTTTATTCATTATTTTTTCGCAAGTTTATTTATAATTTTATCTGCAATCTCCACGTCTTCAAACTTAGCTTCAACAGATAAATACCACAGATTCTTATTATCCATATCTAGGCATCTGACAGCATCTTTCTCTGTCATTATAATGGGTAACGAATCATTAAAATCAAGGTCCTCTTCAAGAAATTGATAATGATCAGGAAAGCTATGATGAATAGGATTTAAGCCTAAACTAGAGAGTGTTTTATAAAATTTAGCTGGATTACCTATCCCAGCTACAGCATGAACATTTTTTGACAAAGGCCATTCATCTGCCTTAAATCTCTTGTTGTCCACTATCCTTGCCCATTCAATGGGTTGATAATTCATTAAATACTTATTGTGTTTAGTTTCTAGATCTACAATCTTAGAAGAGCTCACAACGAAATCAGCTGCCTCTATGCGCTCAAGAGGTTCTCGTAATGGGCCAGCAGGTAAACATAATCCATTTCCTATTCCTCTGTTACCATCAAATATCACAATCTCTAAGTCTCTATCCATCTTGTAGTGCTGCAAACCATCGTCACTAATAACAATATCCGTGTCCGTATCACGCAATAATTTTCTTATGGCAGCAATCCTATTTGAAGAGATACAAACTGGCCTAGAGGTATTCTTGAAGATTATGATTGGCTCATCACCACTGAGTTTGACCGAGGTATCATCATCTACAATTATTGGTTTTTTTGAAGAATTACCTCCATAACCTCTTGAGACAATACCAGGCTTATATCCCCTACCCTCTAAAAGCTTAGTAAGCCAAATCACCATAGGTGTTTTACCTGTGCCACCCACAACAATATTACCTACAACAATCACAGGTACATCTGGTTTCCATGATAATTTTGGTTGAGAGATAAATCTTTCTCTCTTTTGCTGAGCAACAAATTTAGTCAAGATCGAAAGTGGCCATAATAGCCAAAGCCATAATTTTTTTTGATACCAGCTTTGTTCAATAAAACTTACAGAAGATAAATCATTAATATCTTGCTCTACTAGTGTTGGCATTAAGTCTTTATCTTTAGTTTCAGCCGGATCATCTTTGAATTGATTTTTATGCAACTCTGCGTATTTACCATCTTGAGAAATGAGCGTTTCATGATTACCAACTTCAACAATCTTTCCATGTTCTAGCACTACGATTTTGTCAGAATTTTCAATCGTTGATAGTCTGTGAGCTATAACTAGAGTAGTTCTATTACGAGTTAATTCTTGAAGCGCTTCTTGAATATAATTTTCTGATTCAGAGTCAAGAGCAGATGTAGCTTCATCAAGAATTAATATAGGCGCATCTTTTAAGATCGCTCTTGCTATTGCTATTCTTTGTCTCTGGCCTCCAGATAACAAGACTCCATCGTCACCTGCCGTTGTTTCATAACCATCCGGAAGTGCTTCTATAAATTCATGGGCATTTGCTTTCTTTGCAGCTATCTTAATTTCTTCTAGGCTTCTTTCAGAGGCACCATAGTTTATGTTGTTGGCAATAGTGTCATTAAAAAGGGTAATATTTTGGCTGACAAGGGATATATGTGATCTAAGATTTTTGATTTCGTAATCCGTTAACGAGATGTCATCAACTTTAATTTCTCCCTCAAAATCGTCATAAAATCTTGGCAATAAACTCATTAAGGTTGTTTTACCTGCTCCAGATTTACCAACGAAAGCGACAGACTCACCATCTTCTATCTGAAGATTTATATCACTTAGTACATAATTTGAAAGTCCCTTGTAAGAAAAAGAAACGGCATTAAAACTTATCTTTCCTTCAATACTTGTAGCTGTATGTTCGCCTTCATTTTTTTCTGGTTCTTCATCCAATTGATCAAAGATATCCTCGGCGGCGGCAAGACCTTTCTGTATCTGACTATTTATCTCAGAAAGTTGCCTAACCGGTTTAGCAAGCATGCCGGCAGCACTAAAAAAAGCAATGAAAGTCCCAGGTGTCATTTCAGAAACAACAGAAGCATCTAAAGCTAACCAAGTTATTAGTGCTAGAGCTGCTGATACAAACATTTGTACTAATGGCGATGCAATAGAATTTGTAGCCTCTAATTTTAAGTTTTGTTTTCTGTTATTGTCGCTTGCCAGATTAAATCTATTTATTTCATACGCTTCTCCACCAAAGGACTTAACTTCTTCATATCCATTAATCGTTTCAGATGCTACATGTGTTACATCCCCCATGGCTGTTTGAATTTTTCCACTTATCTTTCTTAACCTTTTCGCAGCAATACCGACAATTAAAGCAATAAAAGGAGCAGCGATAAAAAGGAAAAGAGCAAGTTTCCAATTTAAAAACATTAGGTATGTGATCAAGCCAATCACAAGCAGGCCTTCTCTTATGAAAATCTTTAGTGCGTTTGTTGCAGCACCGGTTACTTGCATTACATTAAATGTAATTCTTGAAATTAAATGACCAGAGCTATGTTGGTCGTAATAAGAACTGGGGAGTACAGTTAACTTACGAAAAAGTTCTGTTCTGATGTTGTGAACCAATCGATTGGAAATTGAAGATAGGAGGTAATTACCAACAAAGAAGCCCAAGCCTCTAACAAAAGCTATTGCGATTAAGGCCAGAGGAAGTATTAATCGTAGATCGGCAACTGGATTATTAACGTGATCTATAACTCTTTTTAACCATTCTGTAGCCGCTACTTGAGAGCCAGAATAAATAGCAAAACCTAAGATACTCAATATAAACAAAGGAATATAAGGCAAGACATAAGAAAGCAATCTACCGTATAGTTTTAAGCTGGATAACTCCTTATTTCTTTTACCCATTTCACTATTCTAAGCTTAAGAGCTTATTCAGTCGACTAGAGACGTTTTGGTCATGAGTTGCAATAATCAAAGTAATATCTTGTTCGGAAATCATATTCATTAAAAGGTCCATAAAATTTTGAACATTCTGACTATCCAAATTACCTGTCGGCTCATCCATTATAAGGAACGAGGGATCATTGGACATAGATCTAGCTATAGCTACTCGCTGCCTTTCTCCGCCCGATAATTGATTTGGATTATTCTTTTCCTTACCAGCCAGGTTTACTTGAGACAACAGAGTTTGCGCCTTGGAAAGAGCTTCATCTTTTGATTTGCCAGATAGCATTGCCGGCAAGGCTATATTTTCCAATGTTGATAATTCCGACAGAAGATGATGAAACTGATAAACAAATCCTATTTCTTTGTTCCTGAAAATAGATCTTTCATCAGAGTTTAACTCCGTGATACTTTCTCCTTTGACGATCACCTTGCCAGAGTTTGGTTGCTCTAATCCACAAATAATATGTAAAAGCGTAGATTTCCCTGAACCCGATGCTCCTATTAATCCTAGACTTTCTCCTTTATCTAAAGACAGAGAAAAGTTATCTAAAACGGTTAAAGATGAATCATTTGCCTCAAAAATTTTAGAAATATTTTGCACTTCTAGTATTGGGCTACTCATACTTTAAAACCTCTACTGGATCAATTTTAGAAGCTAGTCTTGCGGGGTAAATTGTAAATATTAAGCAGAATAAGTACGTAATAATACAAATTGTAGAAACCCACTCGAATCTAATATCAATTGGAAAATAGTCTATGAAGTAAACTTGCAAAAAGCTTACGCCTGTTAAGGACTCCAAGAAATTTATTATCAGCCCAAAGTTTAAAGAAACCATTAAACCTAATAAACAACCAATTAATATTCCCATAGATCCAACCAAGCTTCCAAAAATTAAAAATATATTTCTAATCGTTGCTGTTGTTGCACCCATAGTCATGAGAATAGCAATCTGAGGTTTTTTTTCATTCACTGTCATTACCAGCATAGACATCAAGTTGTATGCTGAAAGTACTATCAGCATAAATAGCATTAAAGCCACTAAAAATCTTTCATTCTGTATTGCCTCAAATAAAGTGCCGTAGTTTCGCTTCCAAGTACTTGACTGATATCTTTGTTTTCTAGATTCTTGTAAATTTGCTAGGTCTGACTTTACTTGATAATCAGCAGTAAATAGATCTCGATACTTAATTCTAACTCCGTTGATAGAATCATCCATTCTCAATAATTTTGAAGCATTTGAAATATTCATATAGGCAAAACTTTGATCCAATTCAGGTGCACCAACGCTAAAAATTGCACTTATTCTAAATTTTTTAGTTCTTGGAAAGATTCCAGCTAGGCCCAATCCAGTATCAGGAACAAGAACATTTATAGAATCTCCTACTTTTATTCCGAGTTGAAAGGCAAGAATGTCACCAACTATGAGATTGTAGTCATCTGCTTCAAGGCTATTGAAAGTGCCCTCTACTATATGATCATTTATAGCTGAAACCGTTTTTTCATACTTTGGTTCAACTCCAAATAAATAAATACCTTTAAGAAAAGAACCTGAACTTACTAATCCTTGTGTTTCTATGTAAGGAGCAACTCCCTGTACTTCAGGATTTTCATAAAGTGTATTTCTGATAGAGATAAAATTATCAATCTTTATATCACCAAGTATCGAGGCATGAGGAATAGTTTCTAAGATCCTATCTTTTAATTCTCTTTGGAAGCCATTCATTACTGAAGTAACCAATATTAAAATTGTAAGACCCAGTGTGATGCCAAATATAGCCATCCCAGAATGAAACGAAACAAACCCTTTTCTTCTAGGACGAAAATATTTGAATGCTAAAAAAATAGATATATTTTTCATACGAATCCTATACCAATTTTAAGTTTATTTAAGCGGTATTAGCTTTTTCTTCCTTCTTTTTATAAGGTGGTACTAGTCCTGCTAGCTTCATTAAATTAAATCTTGTTTGCTTATAAACGGCTTTTGCATGACTAAATTCCTTAAACCCATCGTATCCATGATAAGAGCCCATTCCGCTTGGTCCTACGCCACCAAAAGGCAAGTCTTCCATTTGTATATGAGAAATTACGTCATTTACCGTAACTCCTCCAGAAGTTGTATTATTCAAAACATAATCTTTTTCTTTATCATCGCCACCAAAGTAATAGAGCCCCAAAGGTCTATCTTTACTGTTTATATAGTCAACAGATTCAGAAACCTCTTTATAAGTCTTAATAGGGAGAACAGGACCAAATATTTCTTCTTGCATAATTTTCATATCTTCAGAAGGATTTAAGACAATAGTTGGTGGAATTTTATGATGTGGTTGTTGCGAGAAATCATCATTAGAAGGATTAATTTCTACTATTTCAGCACCCTTCTCTTTTGCATCTTCAAGATAACTTTGTATTCTATCGAAATGACGTTGATTAATAATAGACGTAAAATCTTCATTATCTTTCATGGTAGGAAACATTTCTGACGTGACTTCTACACTGGCTTTAACAAACTCATCAACTTTATCTTCAGGCACTAAAGCATAATCAGGAGCCAAGCAAATCTGACCAGCATTCATGGTTTTTCCTTGCATTACTCTTGCAGCTGCTTCTTTTATTTTTGTATCCTTGCCGATTACTACTGGAGATTTTCCTCCTAATTCAAGTGTAAGAGGTACAAGATTTTCTGAAGCGGCCTTCATGACATGCTTCGCAATGGCAGTGCCACCCGTAAAAATAAGATGATCAAATGCCAAACCACTAAATGCAGCGCCAACTTCTGCATCACCAACAAACACAGCCATTTCAGATTCATCAAAATATTCTTCAATCATCAGTTTCAAAAGATCAGATGTAGCTGGAGTCAACTCAGAAGGTTTATGCATAACTCTATTTCCTGCAGCAATAATTCCTGCCAAAGGAGATAAAGCGAGGTTAATTGGAAAATTCCAAGGGCTAATAGCACCTACAACACCCTTAGGTTGGTATCTGACCTCAGCTTTTGCTCCCATCCAAGATAAGGCCGAACCAAGAGGAGCTATAGCAGCTTTTCTTTTTTCAGTTTTCATCCATTTTTTTAGATTCTTTTTGGCATGCTGCATGGGGCCAATGACTGACTGGACTTCGGTTACACCTGACATCATCGGATCTCTGTTACCAAAATCCTGACTTACAGTTTCAATAATTTCTTTATCATATTTAGTAACCATTGCTACAACCCTATCCAATCTATCTGATCTAACTGAGATATCTGGTGCACCATCTTTGATATTACAACTCTTTTGCAGTTCTAATATACGATGCATCTCTTGTATTGTTTCAGTACTCATTTCTTTCCCCTTTCTTATTAAACTGATCTTTTTGCTTTATCTTTATCATTTGTGGTCTTGATGGTGTCTCGTATCGCATCCCAATCTTCATCTTTCAAAGGTGATAGCGATTTGTAGAAGTTTCCCCCTGTAAGATACTCAGCACCATCTATTGCAATACATTGTCCATTTAAATAATTACACCCATCAGACATTAAAAACGTAGCTAAGTTTCCTAGCTCTTCCATTTCTCCTACCCTTCCCATTGGATTTTGGCTATAACTACTTGAGTCAGTAGACGCCTTATCAGGATCTTGTCCAGGTGATAGTCTAGCCCATGCCCCTTCAGTAGGGAACGGTCCAGGTGCAATAGCATTGATCCTAATGCCTGTTTTACCCCACTCTGTAGCCAATGACTGAGTCATTGAATAAATGCCGCTTTTGGACATGGCAGAAGGAACGGTAAAAGCTCCACCAGTCCATACCCATGTGGCAAGTATTGAGATGATATTTCCACCCATACCAAGCTCTAACCATCTTTTTCCGACTGAATGAGTAACGTAGAAAGTTCCATGAAAAACAATACTGGCGATAGCATCAAAGCCTCTGTGAGAGAGATCTTCAGTTCTTGATATAAAGTTTCCTGCAGCGTTATTTACAAGACCATGTATAGGACCCTCTTCAAAAATCTCATTAATTGTATTGTCTACATCTTGAGCACCCCTTATGTCTAATCCGTAACATTTCACTGAACCACCTTGCTCATCCATAAGTTCTTTTGCTGTTTCTTCAAGCACTGATACTCTTCTTCCACAAATTAATACTTCAGCCCCATATTGAAGAAAGTAGCGAGACATTTCCTTTCCCAGCCCAGAACCACCTCCCGTTACCAATATTCTCTTCCCTTTTAGTAAGTCTTCTTTAAACATTTTCTCTCCTAAATTTAGCTCTCTACTATAACAAATAATATTGTATAAACCTTCATTAAGAGTCTTATTGAGAATTTTCAAATACTTCTAGATTTCTATCTTCCCTGTAGCTCTTATCTCTAATCCATTGATGACGTTTATTAAAGAATATAAAAAGTGCTGCAAAAAACATCAAACAGGCTCCAATCAGATAAGGTAGAGAGGGACTAATAATATAAAGAGGCATTGAAATGATTGGTGAAACTACGTGACCTACTGGTATAACCATACCTAAAAAACCACCTGCGGTGCCTTGATATTCCTTACCCACAGAGAGAGACAAAGATGATGATATTCCCGGACCCAGCATACCTCCGCCTAATCCATAGAAAAATAAGCATATATAAACCTGAACCAAGGAAGAGCTAAAGGCATATCCAAAAAGAGATAAGAAATTAAGAATTATTCCTAATTTAATTAGGGTTCCTGGAGAGGTTTGCAGTCTATCAGCTACAAGTAACTGGCCATTCAAGACACCCAATGCAGACAACATAAAGCCAACACTGGCAAAAGCTATATAGTTTTCAGATGAAGGCATAATCACATCTTGAAAAAAGAAAGATGAAGTCTGAACTAAAGATGCATTACAAATACCAAATACAGCTGAAACAATCAAAAAAGGCCATACACGAGAATCAAACATAGAAAGCTTTTTAACCGATTCTCTAGTAATGACTTTAGGAGGAGATTGTTGGAAAAGAACGAATATAATGACAATAAATGCTCCAGCTGCAAAGAAAAAAAATGGAGCTGTGTAGGAAACAAGGAGTAGCAATCCAGCAATAGCGGGGCCAAGGATTCTGCCCATAGAAAAACCAGAATCTAATCTTGCAAATGCTCTACTTCTTGAATCAATTGAAGTGATATCAGCAACCCATGCACCAGCTGAGGGCCTAGTTGCACTACCAAACATGCCATTTAGTAATCTAGCAGCAACTAATAAAAAAAATAATAGACTGCCAGTCATTAATTCCTTTTGACCTAATGAAATTGTAAAGCTAAATAAGATCAAGGAGATAGCAAATCCAAGTAATCCTATAATAACAATTTTCTTTCTACCAACTGAATCACTAAGAGAGCCCCATACAGGGCTTAAAATCATCCAAGCCAAGGCAGATGATGCGAATATTGAGCCAATCTGGATTTCATTTAATCCTAGGTCTCTTGCAATTGGAGGGATAGTTATAAAAACAACAGATTGGCCAGCGCCCACACAAAGAAGACCTGCCGCCAAAATCCAAATTGTATTAGGAAGCTTTTCTGTGACTTTACTCATAGGTGATTATGAGAAGAAAAACTTTTTGATTATTAATATCTTTAATAATGTACTCATAATAACTGGTTAAACTATGAGACCATTCATGCTCATAAACAATTGCTTCTTGAGAAGAAGAATTAAAAGTCAGACATTTCTCTAGAAAGTAAGACTTTGAGTCTATGTTTACCAAAAAATCTAGTAGTTTTTTTACCTCAGATAATTTAGTTTTACTGATCGCAGGACAGGACCATTTAGGAGAACTAACTATCTGGATAATCTCTTCTCTTAAATGATCATTACTAATGGCCATGAAATCTTCATCCTGAATAGTTTTTAACAAGAATGGTCCATGCTTTCCATCACTCTTTTGACTGAAGTGATCAAAGAAAAGTTCTTGATAAGTAGTTGATTTTAATAAAGTATGAAAAAATATTTTATCTGTTACCTGCAGTAATTCATCATCGACAGATAAAGGAATAAGACGCAATAATCCATGATCATGCAGACGGATAGTAAACTGCTGATCCTTTGTTAGTTTAAATTTTTCACTAAAAGATAATACTTTAAGGCCGTTCATTAAAATTTCTTAATTCCTACAGATTCTCTTATTTCCTTTATTAGCGGAGAAGAGTATTCCTTAGCCTTATTTGCACCCTCCACTAATACCTTCTCTACAAAGCTCTTATCTTTCATGATCTTTTCGTATTCGATTTTGAATGGCGATACAAATTTATTAAGGTTTTCAAAAAGTAAATTCTTTGCATCACCCCACCCTATACCTTCTTCATATTGTTTTTTTAGATCCAATACTTCATTCTCTGTAGCTATAGCTCTGTATATATTAAAAATATTACAGTCTTCAGGATCTTTTGGTTCTCCAGGCTCTAAAGAATTTGTTTGTATTTTCATAATAGATTTTCTGAGAACTTTTTCATCAGCAAATATAGGAATAGTATTGTTATAAGACTTACTCATCTTTCTACCATCCAATCCAGGAAGAATTCCAGTTACTTCATTAATTTGTGCTTCAGGAGGAGTTAGTAATTCTCCATAATGATGATTAAATTTTAACGCTATGTCTCTAGCCATTTCTATATGCTGCTTTTGATCCTGCCCGACCGGTACAAAATCTGCATTGAACATAAGTATGTCTGCGGCCATAAGGACAGGATAATTAAAGAGACCCATGGTTATTCCCTTATCTAAGTCCTTTGAACCTAGTTGTTCATTGTCTGCTATGGCTGCTTTATAGGCGTGAGCTCTATTTAGCAGTCCCTTAGAGGTTAAACAACTCAGTATCCAAGCTAATTCAAATATATGAGGAATGTCAGATTGACGGTAAAAAGTTACTTTTTGTGGATCAAGACCACAAGCCAACCAACAAGCTGCTATTTCCAAGCTAGATGCGTGGGTTAGATTGGAATCAGTATTTTTTATTAAAGAGTGATAATCGGCCAAAAAAAGAAATGATGCTGTATCTGGTTGGTTACTGGCACTTATAGCAGGAAGTATTGCACCAACTAAGTTTCCTAAATGAGGTTCTCCACTAGTAGTAATTCCTGTTAAAACTCTTTGTTGTTTTTTCACAAAATCTCCTCGAAGTATTCTAACTCAACTTATTAATAAAATGCTTGATAAGTGCGTTCTATTTATTATTATTCATCAAGAATATGGCAAGAATTTTTTTAGCATTAACACCATCCAAAGATCTCAATGATCAGATTATTGAGTTAAAAAAAAATCTAAAAAATAATGTCCTCCAAGATGCAGATATTTCATGGCAAAAAAATAGCGACCATCATCTAACAATTAATTTTGTAGGAGCAATGGAACCCGAACAAATAGAAGAAATGTACTTAGGTATTTCTGATATTAACTTTATGAGCCACCTCCAAATTGAACTCTCATCTGTGAGTTTTTTTCCTAATGAGGATAGTCAGCTTCTTGTGGGCCTAGTCAAACCAACCAATCAACTTCAAAAAATTTTTGAGAGAGTGGATGAAGTTGTTACAAGAATTGGGTTTGGCTCTTCTCTAAAGACATACAGACCTCACATTACTCTTGGCCGATTTAAGGATAAGACTAGAACTCAATATTCTTTTGAAGCATTTGAAGGAATTCGGATAACGTCTAGAGTCAATGCACTAGATGTCTATGAAAGTGATTTTGATGCAGGAAAAACCAGTTACAACTTATTAAAAAGATTCGAATTCTAGAAGGCGAAGTTGAAGGGCCCAGTGCGGGTTCATCACTGTGTGGCCAATACCCGTTCAGCTCACAAGTTGCTAATTACTAGATTAACTTTTTCACCCTTCTTCTTCTGTCCATTTTCTTCCTGATCTGGGTCTCGAGGTCCAATTCTTTCTGAAAAATGTCCTAAGCAAAATTTACCAAAAATATTTGAATATGCAAAGAAATTTATTTTTCTTTTCGATCTAATCTCTTGAACCAATCTTTAGTATCTTTTGTTTCAAAAGAGTTAATGAAGCTAAAAATATCTTCTAATGAATCTGAAATAAAAAATTCTTCTAAGCTACTTTTTGGAAGAAAACCTTCGTCAACTGATCGTTTTGTAAAATCATAGAGTTCTTGATAATAGCCTTCAACATTGAATAATACTATTGGCTTTGAATAGATACCTAATTGATTCCAGGCCAATGCCTCATAAAATTCTTCCCAGGTGCCAACGCCTCCAGGCAGTGAGATAACAGCATCTGATAATTCTGCCATTCTTGCTTTTCTCTCATGCATAGTAGATACAACTTCCAGAGAAGTGA
>Ga0209631_10001050_pt1 | contig 36555 bp, 36 predicted proteins | sample COG_08_FD_184752 | JGI IMG/M metagenome (GOLD analysis project Ga0209631, IMG submission 184752) | Pelagic Microbial community sample from North Sea - COGITO 998_met_08 (SPAdes) (version 2) | ecosystem: Environmental > Aquatic > Marine > Neritic zone/Coastal water | place: Helgoland, sampling... | reverse complement strand
TATAATGTTGAAGTGTGTACGACAAATTTTGGTAACCTTAACCGTCCACACTTCTCTTCTTAAATTTTTACTTTTTAAATAGCTAATTGAGCAAAAAAAAGCCCAATAAATCTCAACAATTTATTGTTTTAACAATAATTTTTTGAGAAAGTTCGATGCTTATAGGCTAAAATTATAGGAAATCAAGCAATTAAGGTGAAAAATATTGACCAAAAGACCTTATTTTACAAGGGTTTTTTTTGATTTTTATCGATTGGTAAACTAATAATTGCGAAACTAAAATTTTCAATGTTTAAAAAAATTAAAATAAAAATCGAGAAAAAATCAGAAATTTTTGCATTAATTTTATTGTTAATTATTACAATTATTTCAACAAGTTACTACAACTATAATAAACAAAAAATTTACATAAACTATAAAAATTTAATTTCCAACGTATACTTAAAAAAAACTATCAATCATATATTCGATAACTTAGAGCCTAAGTTTAAAAAAATTAATCATAAAGTTAGAAATGGTGAAACTTTTAACACTATACTTGAAGGGTATTCTATAAAAAAAAAAGAAATATCAGAAATTAAAGAAAAACTCTCTAAAAAAGTTAATTTGAATAAACTTAATACCAATCAAAAAATAAAATTTACAATAGATCAATCAAATAATCTAATTAAAGATTTTATTTTTCAAATATCAAATACTGAAAAGGTTTATTTAACTAGAGATATTAATACAGAAAAATTTAAGCAAGAGATTATTGTTACAAAATTAAAAAAAAAAATTATTTATAAAGAAAATATAATTTTACAAAGTCTATATAAATCTGCAATAAATAAAAAAATTCCCGTAAATACTATTATTGAGTTTGCTAGAATATATGGTTTCCAAGTAGATTTTCAAAGAGACATTAGAAAAAAAGATACTTTTCAGATTATGTACGAAGTTTTTTTAAACGATAGTGGTAAGGTAATTGAAACTGGAAATATTATCTTTGCAAATTTAAAATTAAGTGGACAAGATAATTCTTTATATTTTTTTGATGAGAAGAACAGTGAAGGACACTACGACAAAAATGGAAAAAGTATTAAAAAGGCTTTAATGAAAACACCAATCAATGGAGCTAGACTTTCTTCTCCATTTGGAATGAGAAAACATCCTATAGATGGATTTAATAAAATGCATCGAGGTACTGATTTTGCGGCACCTATGGGCACTCCTATAATGGCATCAGGTGATGGGGTTGTAAAAAAGGCTGGTTGGTGTGGTGGTGGTGGTAATTGTGTCGTGATTAAACATAACTCAACTTACCAAACTGTTTATGCTCATATGTCAAAATTTGCTAACGGAATTAGAAGTGGAAGAAGAGTAAAACAAGGACAAACTATTGGTTATGTTGGTTCAACAGGAAAATCAACTGGACCTCACTTACATTACGAAGTTATTGTTAACGGAAAAAAAATAAATTCACAAAAGTTAAAACTTCCCTCAGGTAAGGTTTTAAAAGGTGATGAAAGAAAATTGTTTGAAACTAGAAAAATTAAAATTGATGTTTTAAAATCAGAAAAAATTATTGGAATTAATTAGCTTCAGATTGAACTTTGTCAGGTTTTATTTCCTCTGAATAACTATCAATTTTTTTTTCATTATCAGTAGTATGTTTTTCTACACTATTGCTAGAAAGTTTTGTTTTTTTAAATACTTCTTGTTCATTTAAAATTCTTGTAAAATGGTCTGCATGTTGAAAATAGTTTTCTGAAAGGATTTTATCTCCACTGGATAGGGCTTCTCTTGCTAGGTTGTTATATTTTTCAATTAATTTAGGAGCATTATGATTATTTCTACCTGGGGCCTTTCTTTGAAAATTATCATTATTTGAAAATCCAGAATTAAATTTGGACCGATCACCATTAGATTTGAAATTTCTATCGTTTCTTCTAAAGTTGTTTCTTCTTCCAGAATTGTTGTTTCTAAATGTTACCATTTTTTAAAATTTAGTTACGTTTTTGTTGAGATAATGCATCTATCGTTTTTAGCAAAATCTTTTAAGATTTTATTTATATAAAATCCCTTTTTTTTCAATAGCATTTTTACTTTCTCTTTTTGATCAAAAGCTATTTCTAAAACAAGTTTCCCATTTCTTTTTATCAGTTCAGATGATTTATTAATCACTTTTCTGATTTCTGATGTTCCTTCTAATCCACCATTAAGTGCCATAATCGGCTCAAAATTTATTACATCTTTTTCCAAATATTTTAAATTAATATTATTGATATATGGAGGATTAGATATAATTAAATCATATTTGCCATAATTAAAATTGTCAATATCAGATTTAAATAATTTAACTCTATTTTCAAGCCCATGATATAAAGCATTAATTTTACTCAATTTAAGGCATTTTTCACTTAAATCCACACCTGTTCCATAAAAGTTTTTTTTCTCTTTTAAGATAGATAAAAGTATACATCCTGAACCAATCCCAATATCAAGCAGTTTCAGTTTAGATCTGTTTTTGGTTAATTTCAGAACTTCTTCAATAATTATCTCTGTATCTGGCCTAGGTATCAAAACACCCTCTGTTATTTTAAACTGATATTTCCAAAATTCTTTTTGGCCAGTAATATATGCAATTGGTTTTCCTAATGATCGTTGTTGAATCAATTTTTTAAAATATTTCAAACTATTAAGACTTAAATCAACATCCAGATTTAAAATAATATATTTTCTATCTTGTTTTATAGTTTTGGACATTAAAATTTCTGCATCGATACTATAAGATTTGATACCATTTTTTTTTAGTATATTTGTTCCCTCTTCAATCGCATTTTTTATATTCATAATATTATAAATTACTTAAACTTTCTTCTTGTGCCTGCAAAGTCAACGTCTCTATCATTTCATCAAATGCTTCACCATTTAAAAATTCCTCTAATTTATGAATTGTTAAATTTATTCGATGATCAGTCACTCGTCCTTGAGGAAAATTATATGTTCTTATTCTTTCTGACCTATCACCTGATCCAATTTTACTTTTTCTATCTTTAGATCTTTCCTGTTCAATTCTGGATCTTTCCAGTTCATAAATTCTTGCTCTCAAAATCTTCATTCCTTTTGCTTTATTTTTATGTTGAGATTTTTCATCCTGTTGAGAAACAGAAATTCCTGATGGAAGATGTGTAATTCTAACTGCACTATCAGTTGTGTTGACAGATTGACCACCAGGACCACCAGCTCTAAAAACATCGATTCTTAAATCTGATTCATTAATTTTTAAATCTACTTCTTCTGCTTCAGGTAAAACAGCTACTGTTGCTGCCGATGTATGTACTCTTCCTTGAGTTTCTGTATCGGGTACTCTTTGCACTCTGTGTACTCCACTCTCATATTTAAGAGTAGAGTAAATGTTTGATCCTTTAATTGATGCTATTACCTCTTTCAGGCCTCCAGCTTCGCTTCTTGAAATAGATATTAATTCTAAGAACCATTTTTTTTTATGGCTTACTTTTTCATACATTTTAAAAAGGTCAGCAGCAAATAGACTTGCTTCTAATCCGCCTGTACCAGCTCTTATTTCAATTATAGCATTTTTTTTATCTGCTTCATCTTTGGGTAAAAGAAATAACTTTAGTTTTTTTTCGTTTTTTTCATTTTCTAGTTTTAAATCACTTAATTCAACTTCTGCCATCTTTTTTAATTCTTCATCTGAAGTTTGTTCATTCAACATTTTTTCCAACTCCATTTTATCTTTTTCAAATAACATATATTTTTTGGCATCTTTAATTATTTCATTTAAATCAGAATATTCCTTTGATTTTTCAGCAAGTTTTTTTTTGTCTATTTTTCCAGACGATAAATCTTTTTCAAGATTAGAGTGTTTATCAATTAGTTCTTTTATTGTTTTATTTGGAATCATTTTAATTATTTTCTAATTCAGAAACTTTTTTTTCGACTTCTTTCACTACTTTGGTGATGATATCTTCTGTCAATATTTTTTCCGTCTGAACACCAGACAAATATAGCATATTACTTCCTTTTCTTCCGCCAGTTATTCCAACATCTGTCATTGCTGCTTCTCCCGGTCCATTTACAACACAGCCTATTATGGATAGTGTAATTGGCGTTTTAATGTGAGAAAGTTTTTCCTCTAATATTTTAACAGTATCAATTACTTGAAAACCCTGTCTTGCACATGAAGGACATGAAATAATCTTAACACCTTTATTTCGTAGATTTAGTGATTTTAATATCTCATTTCCAATTTTTACCTCTTTAACAGGATCATCTGACAATGAAATTCTAATCGTATCGCCAATTCCATCTAAAAGAAGAGATCCTACACCTATTGAAGATTTTATGCTTCCAGAAATAAAACTTCCAGACTCTGTGATTCCTAGGTGAAGTGGGTAATTTGTTACCTTCGAAAGTTGTCTATATGACTCAATGGATAAAAAAACATCAGAAGATTTAACACTTATCTTAAAGTTAAAAAAATCTTTATCTTCCAATATCTTAATATTTCTAAGTGCACTCTCAACTAAAGCCTCAGGACAAGGCTCTTTAAATTTTTCAAGTATATCTTTTTCAAGAGATCCAGCATTTACACCGACTCTTATTGAGCATTCATTATCCTTAGCTGCTTTTAAAATATCATGAATTTTGCTTACATTACCTATATTACCAGGATTAATTCTCAAACAACTAGCGCCATGTTCTGCTGCTTCTATTGCTCGTTTATAATGAAAATGGATATCCGCTATTATAGGTACATCAACATGCTTGGTTATTTCTCTTAGTGCTTTTGAAGAAGACTCGTCAGGACAAGAAACTCTAACTAAATCGGCACCCTCACTATGTATTTCGTTTATTTGTTTAATTGTAGCTTTCACATCAGTAGTTAGAGTGTTGGTCATGGATTGAACAGATATTGGGTTATCACCACCAACTTTAACTTTTCCTACGTTAATAACTTTTGTTTTTTTTCTTCTAATATCTCTAAATGGTCTAATGCTCATTTTATTATTTATCTAAATTAAACTCTTTATGTAGAACTGTTAATGCTTTTTTAGTATCTTTTTTGTCGACTAAGACTGAAATTTTAATTTCAGATGTAGATATTACCTGTATGTTAATTTTTTTATTTGCAAGAGCCTGAAACATTCTAAAAGTAACTCCGGGAGTTGTTATCATACCTACGCCAATAATAGATATTTTTGAAACACCTTTTGTAAATATTAATTTTCTAAAATTGATACTTTTATTACTTTTAATAATTTTTTTTGTTTTATTTAAATCTTCACTTTTAATTGTAAAAGTTAAATCTGTTTCTTTTCCATTTGCTGAAATATTCTGTACAACCATATCAACATTTATTATGTTTTTTGACAAAGGTTTAAAAATAGACGCTGCTACTCCAGGTTTATCTTTAACACCAATTAGAGACACTTTTGCATCATTATGTGTTGACGAAATTCCAGTAATAATTTTGTTATTAATTATATTGGATCTTTTTGTTATTAGTGTTCCTGATTTTTTAACAAATGAAGATTTAACTTCAATATCAACTCTATTTAGTCTTGCATCTTGAATCGAAACAGGTTGCATTACTTTAGCTCCTAGAGATGCCATTTCGAGCATCTCTTCGTAAGAAATCACTTTTATTTTTTTTGCTTTTTTTAATTTATTTGGATCTGTTGTGTATACTCCTTCAACATCTGTATATATTATACATTTTTGAGCTTTAAAAAATTTTGCTAACAATATGGCGCTTGCATCGGAACCACCTCTTCCGATTGTTGTTATTCTTTCATTTTCATTAATACCTTGAAAACCAGTTATAATTGGTACTCCACCTTCTTTAAGATATTTAATAATTTTATTTTTATTTATTTGAACAATTCTTGAATTTTTATGCAAACCTCTGGTCAGAATCGGTACTTGCCATGCCATCCAAGACCTAGATTTTATACCATTATGAATTAATCTTCCTGCAATCAATGAGCACGAAACTTGCTCTCCAGTTGAAACAAGAACGTCATATTCATTTTCAGAAAAATTATCACTTATTTCTTTAGATTTTTTAACTAACTCATTTGTCACACCGCTCATCGCAGAAGAAACAACAATAACTTTGTAATTTTTATCTTTATGAACTTTAATTATCTCTGCAATCTTTTTTATTTTTTCAATTGATCCAACTGATGTACCGCCAAATTTTAATACTACAATTTTCATGGTAAATATTTATGTCAAATTAAAATATTGATAAAATACATCTTAAATATAAAGTCAACTCACTAATGAAAATTAACACAATTAATAAAGAAGAAATAGAAAAATTTTCCAGAATTGCAGAAGAATGGTGGGATCCAGAAGGAAAATTTAAACCATTACATAAATTTAATCCAATTAGAATTAAATATATCAAAGATAATATCATAAAAACCCTTAGACTAAAAAACAATAAAGAGCCTTTAAAAAAGGTTAAAATTTTAGACATAGGATGTGGTGGGGGTTTGCTTTCAGAACCAATGAATAGAATGGGTGCAGATGTTACTGGAATAGATGCATCAAAAAAAAACATTAATATTGCAAAACTTCATGCAAAAAAAAATAATCTTAAAATTAGGTATATTTGTTCATCTCCTGAAAAGCTTAAGAAAAATATCAAATATGATGTAATCCTTAATATGGAAATAATTGAACATGTTGAAGATGTTGGTTTTTTTTTAAAATCCTGTTCAGAACTTCTAAAAAAAAATGGTATTATGTTTGTTGCCACATTAAATAAAACTCTCAAATCATATATTTTTGCAATTGTGGGTGCTGAATATATATTAAGATGGCTTCCGATAGGAACTCACGAATGGGAAAAGTTTGTAAAACCAGATGAATTAATAAATATATTAAAAAAAAATAATCTTAAACTTGATAAATTGGATGGTATGAAACTTGACTTAATTTCAGATAACTGGAAACTTAGTACTGATAAGTCGATTAACTACATTGCTAAATTTATTAAAGATTAATTATCAGTATCTTCTATCCAAGGGAGTGCTTGGGTAACGATGCCCTCTTCTCTTAACTCTTTCAGATTTTTTTGTGATGCAGTGCCGTATATCCTTTTTTGTTTTTTTTTGCCACTGTAGTGAATGGATCTCGCCTCATATGTAAAATTTTCACCTACATATTCAAAGTTATTTTTAATAAATTTTTGATATTCTTTAATGGTATTTCTAATATTTTTTAATTTTTGTAAATTTTTTTTTGTATCAATATTTGAATTTTTACTAATCATTTTTGGTGCCATTAAACATTTATCAATATCTAAGGAATTACAATTATGACAATTTAGTAATTTTTTTTTTTTTAATTTTTCAAACTCTTTAGAAGATGCAAACCAACTATCAAAGTTTAAATTACATTTTTTACAATTTAATTTATATTTAATCATAAACTTTTATCTAATATTTTTTTTAAAACAAAAATTGCTAACTTCTATAATCTGAGTTTATTTCAATATATTTTTTTGTTAAATCCATTGTATAAGCGGTAAAACTTTTTGATCCAGAGAAAACCTCAATATCAATTTCTATATTTCTATTTTTCATATATTCAGATGCATCACTTTCATTATAATTAGGATTAAGTTTACCATTTAGAACAATATTTACTTCTCCAAATTTGACTGAAAGTTTTTCTAAATTTACAGTCAAACCAGCTTTTCCAATTGCCATAATAATTCTTCCCCAATTTGGATCCTCACCTGCAATCGCAGTTTTTACCAAAGGTGAGTTAGCAATTGAAAAAGCAATTTTTTTTGCCTCAACTTCAGATTTACAACTTTTTACATTTATAGTAATAAATTTTGATGCACCTTCTCCATCTGATACAACTCTTTTTGCTAAATTTAATAAAACTTTATTAAGAGCAATATCAAAGTTTTTTAATTTTTCGTCATTTATACTAGTTAACTTTGCGTGCTTAGCTTTTCCTGTCGAAAAGATTGTTAGCATATCGTTAGTACTAGTATCGCTATCGCAACTAATTGCATTAAAAGTTGTTGGAACATTCTTATTAAGAAGTTTTTTTAGAATATCATTTGGTATTTCAGCATCAGTAAAAACATAACCAAGCGTAGTTGCCATGTTTGGCTGTATCATACCTGAGCCTTTTGCAATGCCATATATTTTTATTTTAACATTCCCAATTTCACATTCTTCCATTGCTAATTTTGGTTGAGTATCTGTTGTCATAATTCCAAGTGCAGCCTTCATCCAAATATATTTGTTTTGTGTATATTTTATTTTATCGATTAATTCAGGGATATTTTGATTGATATTATTTTCCGGAAATATCTCTCCTATTGTGCCTGTACAACCAAACATTATTTCTTTAAGCTTTATTACTTTTGGATCATCCTCATCTTTTTTTTGCAATTCTGATAATTTAGCAGATAGATTTTCAGCAATTTTTTCTAAACTTTTATAACCCTGTTTGCCCGTAAAACAATTTGCATTTCTTGTGTTTACCAATAACGAAAAGGTTTTTTTAGGTTTCTGATTTAAATTCCATTTGATATTTTCTGATATTATTTTTGATTGCGTGTAGACTGATGCATAATTGGCACCATCTCTAAAATAAAACATCACTAGATCGTCTCTACTATTTCCATATAAATTAGCGCTAATAGTTGAAATGGAAATCCCATCTAAATGATCAAGATCTTGAAATTCATTCATTCTCTTGTTTTTTGATTTAGATGATAAAAAATTTGATAAATTAATTCCCATAGTGTTTAAAATATTTATTTAATAATTATATTAAAGGATATAAGTAATTAATAAATCAAAAACTAATGTTAAATCCAATAGACTTCATCTCTAAATTTATTAGGTCTCACAATCAAAATGAGCTTAATAGGATTGCTAAAATTGTTGAAAAAATAAACTCATTAGAAGAAAATATCAAAAAACTAAGTGATAATGAGTTTCCCCAAAAAACTGCAGATTTTAAGCAAAAATTAAAAGAAGGTAAAAAAATAGATGAGATATTGCCGGAGGCATTTGCTCTAGTAAGGGAAGCTTCTTATAGAAAAAGAAATGAGCGTCATTATGATGTCCAGCTAGTCGGTGGTGTTGTTTTACATGAAGCAAAAATCGCTGAAATGAAAACAGGGGAAGGAAAAACATTAACAATTGCTCTTGCCGCTTATTTAAATGCTCTTCATGAAAAAGGAGTTCATATTGTAACTGTAAATGATTACTTGGCTAAAAGAGATGCTCAAGAAATGGGGGTTATATATAATTTTTTAGGTCTAAGTGCTGGCTTTATAAATAATGATCAAAATGATCTTGAAAGAAAGAAAAACTATGATTGTGATGTAACCTATGCAACTAATAGTGAGCTAGGTTTTGACTATCTTAGAGATAATATGAAATTCTCTAGAGATGAAATGGTCCAAAGGGGTCACTTTTTTTCAATTGTAGATGAAATAGATTCTTGTTTGATTGATGAGGCAAGAACTCCTTTAATAATATCTGGGGCAGCTGAAGATAAAACAAATCAATATACAGCTGTTAATAAACTAATAAAATATTTAGGAGACAAAGATTATGAAATTGATGAAAAAGATAAAAACATATTATTAACAAATGAAGGTATTAATAAAGTAGAAAAAATTTTTTCAGATGCTGGAATACTAAAAAATAATAATTTTTATGATCCTGAAAATTTAGGTTTAGTGCACCATGTTAATCAAGCATTACGTGCTACTCATTTATTTAAAAAAGGAAGAGATTATTTAATTAAAGATGATGATCTTAAAATTATCGATGAACTTACAGGAAGAATCCTAGAAGGAAGAAGATTTGGTGATGGGCTACATCAGGCATTAGAGGCTAAAGAGAACATTGAGATAAAAGCCGAAAATCAAACTTTGGCATCAATAACTTATCAAAATTATTTTAAACTATATGAAAATATTGCTGGTTGTACCGGTACTGCAGCAACTGAGTCCCAAGAATTTTTAGAAATATACAATTTACCTGTTGTTGTAATTCCTACAAATAATAAAATGATAAGAAATGACTTTAACGATCAAATTTTTAGAACAGAAAAAGAAAAAAATGAAGCTATAATTAAAAAAATTATTAGTTGTAATAAGACTAATCAACCTTTGCTAATTTTTACTGCAAGTGTAAATAAATCTGAAGTTTATTCAAAATTACTTGAAAAAGAAAAAATTAAACATGTAGTTTTAAATGCAAAAAATCATGAAAATGAAGCTGAAATAATAGCCAATGCTGGAAAAAAAGGATCAGTAATTATCACAACCAGTATTTCAGGAAGAGGTGTGGATATTCAATTAGGAGGAAAAAAAGGATCACTTCCAGATAATGAACTAAAAGTAAATAAAGATGAGATCAAGTCCCTTGGAGGATTATTTGTTATTGGAACTGAAAGAATGGAATCAAGAAGAGTGGATAATCAAGCAAGAGGAAGATCCGGAAGACAGGGAGATCAAGGAAGTTCAATTTTTTATGTAAGTTTAGAAGATGATTTAATGCGTATCTTTGGTTCAGAGTCAATGAATACTATGCTTGAAAAATTAGGTTTAAAAGATGGTGAAAGCATTGATCACCCATGGATAAATAAAGCATTAGAAAGAGCACAACAAAAAGTTGAGGCACGTAATTTTGATATTAGAAAAACATTAATTAAATTTGACAATGTTCTTAACGATCAAAGACACGTAATTTTTTCACAAAGAAAAGATACAATGAACAGTGAAAATATTTTTGAATTTTCTGAAAATTTTTTAAATGAGATACTGGAGGATTTAATTAAGTTAAAAACACTAAAAGTGTCTAATCCAAAAAGTATAGATTTTGACAATAAACTAAAAGCGTTAATGGGTAAAAAATTAACTAATACAGAATTTGATAATCTTATATTATTGGATAACAATAATTTTAAAAAGGAAATTGTAAATAAATTTAAAGAGTCTCGTATAGAAAGAGCTAACCTTTTAGGTGATTTACAGTCTAAAGAAATTGAAAAAAGAATTTTATTACAATCAATAGATTTAAATTGGAAATCTCATATTCAATATTTGGAACAATTAAGACAAGTAATTGGACTTAGATCTTACGGTCAAAGGGATCCTTTAATTGAGTATAAAAAGGAAGCTTTTGATTTATTTGCTAATTTATTGAATAAATTAAAATTAGATTTTATCACAATCTTAATGAATCTAAAAATTGTTGAAGAGCCCAAAAAAATCGAAAAAGAAATTAAACCAGCTAAAATAGATCCTAAATATATTGGAAAAAAAATGAGCAGAAACGAACCTTGCCTATGCGGATCAGGAAAAAAATTTAAACGTTGTTGTGGAGCGTTATAAGAAAAAGATAGCCGATGAAAATACAATTATCCCAAAGATTGTTATTGAAATTAAAATTTTTTTTGAGCTTAAAAGTTTTTGAAAATTAAAATTTTTAGATCTTAAATCAATTAAATTTTCTGTATTTGATACAAATCCCTTTTCTCTACCTATATTAAGAAATTTATTTTTTCTTTGATTAAGAATTTCTTCAGAGGAATTTTCTTTAAAAATTTCCAAATTTTTAGAAATACACTTTCTAACATTTGCTAAAATTAAATCTTTGTTTCTATGAGCTCCACCTATGGGCTCCGGAATTATTTCATCTATAACTTTAAGATCAAGCAATTCTTTTGCTGAAAGTTTCATTGCTTTTGCTGCATCAAGCATTTTTTTAGGATCTCTCCACAGTATAGTAGCACACCCCTCAGGGGATATTACTGAGTATATCGCATTTTCAAGCATTATAACTTTATTTGAAGAAGCCAGAGCGATTGCTCCACCAGATCCACCTTCTCCTACAATAATTGAGATTGTTGGAACTTTCAATTTCATACAACATTCAATTGATTTTGCAATTGCTTCTGCCTGACCTCTTTCTTCTGCTCCAACACCCGGATATGCGCCAGGTGTATCAATAAAAGATATTATTGGAATTTTGAACTTGTCTGCTAATTTCATTAAACGAATTGTTTTTCTGTACCCCTCAGGTCTCATCATTCCAAAATTTCTTTCAATTCTTGTGTCAAGAGTGTCTCCTTTTTCTTGACCAATAACTAAAACAGATTGATTATTAAATTTTGCAAAACCACTTACAACTGCTTTGTCTTCACCATAATATCGATCCCCAGACAATGGTATAAAATCATCAAACAAATTATTTATGAAAAATTCAGATTTGGGTCTATCCTCATGTCTTGCCACTGTTGTTGTTTCCCAAGGATTAAGGTTTGCATAAATATTTTTTAATTTTTCATCTAATTCAGCTTGGGTTTTGGAAATTTTTTGAGTATCTACCTCTGAAAGTCCACTTTGATTATAAGGATCTTTAAGTTTTTCTAACTCAACTTCTAAATCTTTTATTTCAGTTTCAAAATTAAGATAATTTTTCATTGTAAGTTACTTATTACATAAGTAATAAAAATGACAACAAAATGTTATTGCTACATTTAATTATTTGACTTAATTTTACTAGGGTTCTACAAAAGTGATCATGTCTACAAAGTATCAAAGTATAAACAATTTAAAGATTTCTGAAAAATTATTATCCTTTGTAAATGATGAACTACTAAAAGAGATCAATATTTCACCTGAAAAATTTTGGTTAGGTTTTGACAAAGCTGTGCATGAACTGGCACCCAAAAACAGTGAATTGATAAAAAAAAGAGAAAGTTTACAGAAAAACATTGATGATTGGCACATAAAAAATAAAGGCAAAAAAATAATAATTGACGAGTACAAAAAATTTCTTAAAGACATTAATTACCTCGTAGAAGAAGGACCAGATTTCAAAATAGAAACAGATAATATTGATGATGAGATAAGTCAGATTGCTGGACCACAATTGGTAGTACCAATAATGAACGCAAGATATGCTCTCAATGCAACAAATGCAAGATGGGTGAGTTTATATGATAGTTTGTATGGAACAAATATAATTGAGTCTGATGAAGGTGGAAGCGAAAGATACGATCCTCTCAGAGGGCAAGAGGTGATCAAATATGTAAGAGAATTTTTTGATAAATATATTCCAATTAAAGGTACAAGCTGGAAAAATATTTCTGGTTTAAAAGTTGCTAATAAAAATTTAGTTATCTCAAAAGATGATTATGAATATGAATTGGTAGATAAAAATAAATTTGTAGGTCACAGAGGTGATGCTTACAAGCCTACCGCAATAATACTTAAAAACAATAATCTTCATTTTGAAATAATAATTAATCCAAAAGCATTCAGTGCCGCACATGATATTGCTGGAATTAGTGATGTAATTGCTGAGTCGGCAATTTCTACTATTTGTGACAACGAAGATAGTGTAGCAGCTGTCGACGCAGAGGATAAGATCATTTGTTACAAAAATTGGTTGGGATTAATGAGAGGAAATTTAAAAATACAATTTGAAAAAAATGGTAAAAATTTGGAAAGAAAATTGAATCCAGACAGAAGCTATGTTTCAAAAGAAGGCGAGGGTTTGAAGCTACACGGAAGAAGCCTTCTTTTAATAAGGAATGTAGGTCATTTAATGACAAACCCATCTATTATCTTAAAAGATGGAAGTGAGATACCAGAGGGAATTATGGATGCTTTTTTAACAACTGCAGCTGCAATTCACGATTTAAAAAAAAAAAGAAACTCAAAAAAAGGTTCTATTTATATAGTTAAACCAAAAATGCATGGTCCTGAAGAAACTGCATTTACTGATTTAATTTTTTCTAAAGTTGAAGAGTTATTTCAATTAAAAAAATACACTTGTAAAATTGGTATAATGGATGAAGAAAGAAGAACTTCAGCTAATTTGAAAGAATGCATTAGATCTCTAAAAAATAGAGTTTTTTTTATCAATACAGGTTTTCTAGATAGAACTGGTGATGAAATGCACACTTCAATGGAAGCAGGGCCTATGATTAAAAAAGGAGAAATGAAATCATCAAAATGGATTTCTGCTTATGAAAATAACAATGTTGATGTTGGTTTAAAATGTGGTTTTTATGGTAAAGCTCAAATTGGAAAAGGTATGTGGGCGATGCCCGATAAGATGAAAGAAATGATGGTAGATAAAATAAATCATTTAAAAGCTGGGGCTAACTGTGCTTGGGTGCCCTCTCCTACAGCTGCATCATTACATGTGCTTCACTATCATCAAATAAATATATTTGATGAACAAAAAAAAATTTTAAATCGTGAGCAAGCCAATTTGGATGACCTTTTAAATATTCCCATAGCTGATAGACCCAATTGGTCTGTTAACGAAATCAATTCAGAAATATCAAATTCTGCGCAAACTTTACTGGGATATGTTGTGAGGTGGATTGATCAAGGAATTGGTTGTTCAAAAGTTCCAGATATTAATAATGTTGGACTAATGGAAGATAGGGCTACTTTAAGAATTTCATCACAACATATTGCAAATTGGATTTATCACGGAGTCACAACAAAAATTCAAGTTTTGGAAATAATGAAAGAAATGGCAAAAATTGTTGACGATCAAAACAAAAATGACCCAAAGTATATAAAAATGAGTGATGACTTTGAAAAGTCTATATCATTCAAAACAGCATGTGATTTGATATTTAAAGGTAAAGAACAGCCTTCTGGATATACTGAGCCGCTTCTACATTTTAACAGACTAAAAATAAAACATCTAAATTAATTTTGAAAAAGAAAATTTTTTCCATATCCTTCTGGGTGTTATTGGAAGAAGGTAAGTTGATATAATTCTATTTTTACCAATTTTTGAAAACATCCAGTCTGATTTTCTCACATCAAATCCCATGCCAGAAAAATAATACCCATTTTTAACTAATTTTTTAACAATCATACACTTTTCCCAAAAAGAAAGATGAAGATGTTCAAAAGAAATATTTTTAATATCAAATTCATGTAAATTGAGATTGTAAAGTACATCAAAATCCATTCCCTCAATGTCTAATGACAAAAATTCTATTTTAATAATAGAGTTTCTTTTAAAAAAATTTGAGATATTTTTACATTCTACGGTCTTCCTCTTAATCTCACTATTAGGGAAATGTTTTCTAACAAAATTTTTTGAGCTAGAAAATATTTGATAATCTGGTGTGTCATCTATTGAGTAATAAAAATTAATTTTTTTTTTTTTTACATTATCAGGTATTATTGCAAAATTAGATATTTTCACTTTAGTGTTTTTTTTCCAATTTTTTTTTAGTTTTGCTATGTGAATTGAGTTTGCTTCAACCAGATATAATCTAAACTTTTTAATATTTTTTTTTGCAAAACTAGTGAAGCCGTCCTCAAACTTTTGATCTAAGTTTGCAGAACCCGATCCTATTTGCACTAAGTTTTTCATTTAATATTTTAAATAAATTTATTAAATGATATATAGATAGGTATGTCTAAAAGATATAGTGGAAAATCATTCAAAGACTCGAACACTAACAAAAAACCAAAGTTAACACTTAAAGAAAAAAGAAAATTAAAAAAAGAAAAATCTAAAAAATCCTAAAATTTTACTCTTTTTTTATTATGCTTTTTAAAGGAAAACTTTTTAGGTCTATTATTTCTACTTTTAAACTTTTTCTTTCCTTTAAAGCTAAAACTTTTTTTCTCTGAATTTGCAGAAATATTTTCTGAAAGTTTTCTTCCAAAATATTTTGGATTATTTGTAAAGCCGATTGATTTTGAGCCATTTTTTTTTACAAAACTTGATTTTACCTTAAAACCAAAATTTTTTTTCTTCCCATCTCTTGATGGTCTATCTCTAAAACTTGATTTTCCCTTAAAGCCAAAAATTTTTTTTTTCCCATCTCTTAATGGTCTATTTGGACTACCTTTACCATAAGATATTTTTTTATCTTTAAATTTTCTTTTATTATTGAGTCCCTTGCCTCTTCTCTTATTTTTTGAGTTTCTTCTAAGATCATTTGGTGCTGGTTTAAAATTTGGATCTATTAATTTATTTATTGAATTCCACATTAATCTATCATCTGGTGTTAGAAAAGTTAAAGCAGATCCTTCTGATCCCGCTCTAGCAGTTCTTCCAATTCTATGAATATAATCCTCTGGAACTTGTGGAAGATCATAATTAATCACATGTTGAATTAACGGAATATCAAGACCTCTTGCAGCTACATCGGTTGCAATTAAAATTCTTTTCAAACCTTTTCTAAAAGAATTAATAACACGATCTCTTTTACTTTGACGAAGATCTCCATGAATTGCATCTGCAGAATGACCTTCTTCTTTAAGACGCTTAACCATCTTATCAGCATTCCTTTTAGTTTTAACAAAAACTAAAATAGATCCTTTTCTTGTTAAAAATTGATCTATCAATTCATCATACTTATTTTCTTTAAAAACTTGGATTGTCTCTTGCTTTATCTTTGCGACTGGTATTGAGGTAGATCCGGTAGATATTCTCTCAGGTTTATTTAAATATCTTTCTGAAATTCTTAAAATATTTTGAGGTAAGGTTGCTGAGAATAGTAATGTTTGATGATTTCTAGGCACAAATTTTAGAACCATTTCAATTTGTGGAGTAAAGCCCATATCAAGCATTCTATCAGTTTCATCTAGAACTAAATACTTTGTTGCTGATAAATTTAAACTCTTCCTTTTTAAGTGATCATTAATTCTTCCAGGTGTACCAACTATAATTCTAGACCTATTATTCAGTTGTCTCAGTTGCTTTTGCATAGACTCACCACCAATTAATAAAGCTGTTCTGATGTTGATCTTGTCACTAATAATACTTTTAATTGCGTCCATTACTTGTGAGGCTAGTTCTCTTGTTGGGCACATCACTAACGCAAAAGCATTTTTATCTAAAATCAATTTATTAATTAAAGGTATACTAAAAGCTAATGTTTTGCCTGTGCCTGTTTGGGCGGTACCTAAAATATCTTTACCCTCTAATGCAACAGGAATAGCCATACCTTGAATAGGTGTTGGCTTAATAAAATTCATTTTAGATAATGAATGTTTTAATGAGTCTTCTATTTTTATTGATCTAAAATTTTCCATTTGGTGATTAAAATCTATTTTGAAATTTAGTTCTTGATTATTTGTTGCCTCTAATTTTATTGCGATATCTATATGTTTTTAAAACAATCACAAGAAATGAATTTTTTTTTTAACTAAATTAATCAAGCAAATACTAGGTTTTTTTAAGTTTTCAAATCAAAGAATTAATGTATAAGAGCCAGAATTTATGACTAATAATATTAGAAACATCACGATCATAGCCCATGTTGATCATGGTAAAACCACTTTGATTGATAATCTAATGAAACAAAGTGGATCATTTAGAGATAATGAAGTTATAGATGAAAGATTGATGGACTCAGGTGAGCTTGAAAAAGAACGAGGAATTACAATTTTAGCAAAACCAGCCTCTATTAATTGGAAAGACTCAAGAATTAATATTATTGATACTCCTGGACACAGAGATTTTGCTGCAGAAGTTGAAAGAGTTCTGAGTATGGCAGATGGAGCATTATTGCTTATTGACTCTGCGGAAGGGGTAATGCCACAAACAAAATTCGTATTATCAAAAGCTCTAAAACAAGGTTTGAAACCAATTGTTGTAATAAACAAACTTGATAAAGCAGACCAAAGAGCTAATGAAGTTTTAGACGAAACATTTGATCTATTTGTTAGTTTGGATGCAAATGAAGAACAGTTAGATTTTCCAGTTTTATATGCAAGTGGAAGATCTGGATGGGCTGATAAGGATGTTGAAGGTCAAAGGAAAAATTTAAATCCCCTTTTAGATCAGATAATTGATCATGTTAAACCTGCTGAATTGGATAAATCAAAGCCTTTCGCAATGTTATCAACTTTACTTTATGCGGATAGTTTTTTGGGTAGAAGCTTGGTTGGGAGAATTGCTCAAGGAACTGCTAAAGCCAATCAAGCCATTAAGGCTATAAATTTAAAAGGGGAAAAAGTAGACGAAGGAAGACTCACAAAAATTTTTAGATATGAAGGAACAAAAAAAGTTCCAATTGAAGTTGGAGAAGCTGGAGATATTGTTGTTGTGGCAGGTCTAGAAAAAGCAAACGTAGCAGACACGATTTGTGATCTTGAAATAAATGACCCGATAGAAGCTACACCAATAGATCCACCAACTATGTCTATTACTATTACAGTCAACACTTCTCCACTAGCGGGAACTGAAGGAAAAAAACTTACTAGTACACAAATCAGAGATAGATTAATACAAGAAGCACAAAACAATGTTGGTATTTCTTTTTCAGAAAATGAGGGAAATGATTCTTTTGTTGTAAGTGGTAGAGGGGAATTAATGTTAGAAATTTTACTCACTCAAATGAGAAGAGAGGGGTTTGAAATGACAGTTAGTCCACCAAAAGTTTTATACAAAAAAGATGATAATAAAAATAAGCTTGAACCAATTGAAGAAGTTACTGTGGATATTGATGAGGAATACTCATCAAAAATAATTGACTCGATGAATAGAAGAAAAGGTAAGCTAATAGAATTAATAGACACTGGTAAAAATAAAAAACGATTAATATTTCATGCCCCAACAAGGGGTTTAATGGGATACACAAGCAGATTTCTTACCCTTACTAAGGGAAATGGGGTAATAAATAGAATTTTTCATGACTACGGTCCTTTTGAAGGTGAAATGGAAGGTAGAAAAAATGGAGCTTTAATTTCAATGGAAAAAGGTAAGGCTGTTGCTTTTGCAATATTTAATTTGCAGGCAAGAGGTGAAATGTTCGTAACTCATAATGATCCTGTTTACCCTGGTATGATTGTTGGATTATCTCCAAAGCCAGGTGATATGATTATAAATGTTATGAAGGGTAAAAAATTAACTAACATGAGAACTCAGGGTACTGATGAGAATGTTGTCCTTACTCCAGTTAGAAAAATGTCTATAGCAGAGCAATTAAGTATGTTAAATACTGATGAAGCATTAGAAATTACACCAGAATCATGTAGATTAAGAAAAGCAATTTTAGATCCTCATGAAAGAAAAAAAAGTGAAAAGTCTGGGGCTGCTGCTTAATCAAAGATTTGATTAACTAGAAATAAACCCAAAGCTACACAAGGTCCTATTCCAAACGCAAAAAATAAAGTTCCAACACCAACAGTACCACCTAAATACCAACCAATTGACATCACGGTAATTTCAAGAGCGCCTCTTACTAATGCAATAGGTAAGTTAGTTTTTTTTTGAAGGCCAATCATCAAACCATCTCTAGGTCCTGCACCTAAGTTTGCCACTAAATAAATTCCTCCTCCTATACCTACAGTCAATACAGCAAAAGCTCCTAACAATATTTGATTAATATAGTCTTCTGGAGATGGAACATATCTAATACAAACATCAATCATTATTCCAATTATTAATGCATTTAAAATAGTTCCAATTCCAGGCTTTTGTTTTAATGGTAACCAAAGCAACAGAACGATGAAACTTATAAAAATTGTCATGATACCAACAGAAAAACCTAAATTTAACGATAAACCTTGAGCAAATACACTCCATGGGGATGCACCCGAAGCAGATATAATTAACAAGCCTTCACCTAAACCAAACAAGATTAATCCAAAAACAAGAAAAAAGGACGTAGATATTTTTGGTTTTAAATTAAACGGTTTATCTGAGCTCCAGAATACACTTGGAATATTTTTAATTTTTAAAAACATTATTTAATAAATTACTTCTTTTAAATTCAAAGTCTATTAAAGTGATTACTTTATGAAAAGTTTTTTATTCTTCATTTTTCTTTTAATCTATTCATTTAATAGTAATGCTCATATGGCTCACTATAATAAGTTGAACAAAATAGAGATGGAAATTTTGAGGGATGGTGAAGTTATTGGTTATAATTATTATTTCTTCACAAGAAAAGGTAATGAAACAACAGTCACTAATCAGATAAGGTTTTCTGTAAAAATTTTAGGAGCTACAATTTTTCAAGTAGAGGGATTCGGTCAAGAAAAGTATCTAAAAGATCAATTAATTTCTTATAATTCAAAAACTTTACAAAATGATAAAGAGAAATTTGTAAATTTAGTTTTTGATAAAGATAAAAATAAATTTAAAATAAAAGGCTCTTCTTATTCAGGTGAGGCATCCATTGACAGTGTTATAGGTAATTGGTGGAGTCATAAAATTTTGCAGACTGATAGTCAAGTTAGTCCAATTTCTGGAAGTATTAAAGAACAAGTTGTTACTTTTATAGGCAAACAAAAAATTGAACAATATGGAAAAACCTTTGAAGTTGATCACTTTAAATTGAAATCAAAAGATATGTCGCTACCTAAAGATAAGCGTCTAGATTTTAATATTTGGTTCGATAAAAAGAATTCCATGATTATTAGAGTTTCATATTCAAGAATGGGGAATTGGGAATATCGTCTTAAGAATTTTGAATAAATTTAATTATTTGCCTGCAACAACCATACCTTCAATCATCATAGTCGGTGAATTTGTTGAATATTCAAATTCTAAATCATTTGCCAAAGTTATATTTTTAAACATATCTTTGAAGTTTCCAGCTATTGTAATTTCATTAATAGGATATTTAAATTCACCATTTTCAATTAAAAAGCCAGTTGCTCCCACAGAGTAATCCCCAGTTATAATATTACTTCCATGACCAATAGTTTCTGTAATATAAAGACATTTTGCGCTAGAATTTAAAAGATCATTATATGAAATCTTTCCATTATCAAAATAAAGATTACTTGTTCCTCCACATCTTCCATTCGATTTAAGATTTAACTTTTTTCCATTATAAGTATCTACCAAATAATGTTTTAAAGTACCCTGCTCTACTAATTTTAAAGTCTCTGTCTTAACTCCCTCAGAATCGAAGCTCTGTGAGCCTAAACCTTTAATTATATCAGGTTTATCAAAAATATTTATAGAGTTTGAAAATATTTTTTTATCAATTGTGTCTTTTAAAAATGTAGTGCCTCTAGAAATAGCAGATGACGATATTGCGCTAGCAAAAGTGCTTAATAGTCCTTTTGCAATTCTTTTATCAAAAATTATAGCAATCTTTTCACTACCAATTTTTTTGGGACTTAATTTTCTTATAGTTTGTTCAGCAGCCACTTTTCCTAATTCTTCAGCACTTTTAATATCATCTAAGTGACATTTAAGAGTATATTCATAATCTCTCTCCATGCTTTTATCATCTTTCGCAACAGTTACACTAGACGCTACAAATGATGAAGTTTTAAAGCCTTTGCAAAAACCATCGCTATTAGCTAAAATAAAGCTTGATTTGTCTTCAGTAAAACTAGATTCTGTGTTTACTATTTTTTTATCGCTTGAAGCAGAGGTCTCTAATCTTGATAGGTATTTAATTTTATCATCATTCTCAACATGAGTGTCATCATATAAATTTAACTCTTTAACTTCTTTGGCAAGTAAATCTTGATCAGGAAGTGAATTGAATTCATCTTCTGGAGTATTTTTTGTAGTTTCAATACATTTTTCAATTAATATATTCAAGTTATCTTGTAATAAATTTGATGAAGATATAGATGATTTTTTTTTACCTATGTAAGTAGTAATATCTATTCCTAAATTATCTGATCTGTTAGACTCATCCAACTTTTTATTTCTAAAGTTTACAGTCTCAGAAATAGAGCTACCCACATTTACACTTACATCTGTTGCCCCTAATTTTTTTGCAAGATCTAAACAATAAAAGGCTTTTTTTTCTAAATATTCTTGATTTTTTACCATCTATAGTTTTGTACCACCAACTGTCATCTTATTAATTAATATTGAAGGCTGAGCAACTCCAACTGGAACACCTTGGCCAGCTTTTCCACACGTCCCAATACCAGGATCTAGCATCATATCGTTACCTACCATTGAAACTTCTTTTAAAATTGAAGGGCCATCGCCTATAAGTGTTGCTCCTTTAATAGGGGATCCAATTTTACCATTAATTATCTCATATGCTTCTGTACAATTAAAAACAAATTTTCCAGATGTTATATCAACTTGTCCTCCACCAAAACTCACTGCAAAAATTCCTTTATCTACAGATTTTATCATTTCATCTTGAGTTTGTTTACCACTTAACATCATGGTGTTTCTCATTCTTGGCAAAACAATATGTCTAAAATTTTCTCTTCTTCCGCTTCCAGTCGATCTGGTTTTCATTAATCTTGCATTCAATCTATCTTGCATGAAATTTTTTAAAATTCCATTTTCAATTAATACTGTCTTTTCAGTTGGAGTTCCTTCATCATCGATTGTGAGACTTCCACGTCTATTGTCTAAAGTGCCATCATCAACAATGGTAACACCTTCACTGGCTACTTTTTGACCCATTAAATTATGAAATGCTGAAGTTTTTTTTCTATTAAAGTCGCCTTCCAAACCATGACCAATTGCTTCATGTATTAAAATAGCAGGCCAACCAGGTCCTAATACAACCTTCATTTCTCCTGCTGGTGCTGGCTTACTATCTAAATTAACCGATGCTATCCTTAATGCCTCATCACAAACATTTTTCCAATTATTCTCTTTTAAATAATAATCGTACGATTGTCTTCCACCAATTCCATATACACCTGTTTCTTTTCTTCCATTTTTTTCAAGCATCACAGACACGTTGAATCTAATTAAGGGACGAACATCTGATAATACCTCACCAGCAGATCTGATTATTTCTATCGATTTTTGTTCACCACTAAAATTAGCTGTAACTTGTTTAACATTGTTATTTTTAGATCGAAGATATTTATTCACATTATTTAATATTTCAATTTTTTCATTAAGAGATTTTTGCTCAATTGGATTGATATTTTCATAATATTTTTTATTCGATTTAGGGATAGAGTGATTATAAATACCTTTAACTGATTTAAGAGTTGATTTTAGGTTTTCTGAAGACTGTTTCAAAGAATTTTTAGAAATTTCATTTGAGTGTGAATAAGCAACCACTTCTCCAGATACCGCTCGGAAACCAAAGCCTAAATCTGAATTATAGCTAGAATTTTTAATCTTATTATCATCCAATACAATTGACTCGGATTTGGAATTTTCTAGATATAATTCCCCATCATCACATTTGTTTAATGTTTCTGAAATTATATTTTCTGCTTCATTTCGAGACAAATCAGAATTTTTAAAGAAATTACTCATAAAGGTTATTACTTAGATTGTTTAAAAATAATTTTCAACTAGAGTATTTTACGCATGTACACAACTGAAATTAGTAAGTACATATTAGACTTATATGAAGGTTTATTTTAATAATTCTTGTAAAATCTGTAAAACAGAAATTGATTTATATAAAAAAGAAAAAATTCAAGAAATCGATTGGGTAGACATAACCAATAATGATTTGGCAGAAAAAGAAACATCTAAAAATAACAAACAGCTGCTACGAAGACTCCATGTTAAAGAGGGTGAAAAGATAACCCAAGGTGCTGAGGCATTTTTACTATTATGGAAAAAAATGCCAAAATATAATTTTCTTTATAAATTTTTAAAATTACCAATAATTTATAGTTTTTTTCATATTGGATATGAGATTATTGCCTTTTTTCTTTATCTTAAAAATAGGAAGCAACTTAAAGATTAATCAAAAAAAAATAAAAGAAATTCGCTCAACAAGGACATCGAGGACACAAACATAATAAAAATTATTGAATACATAAATAGAATAATCTTATTTTTTTTTCTTCTTAATCTAACAAAATCTTTATCATCTAAATCAGAAATGTCTCTTTCTCCTCGCACTGGATAGTCGTATGTAAATCTCCAAGTGCTATCTCCCAATCGTGAGTCTGTGTTGTTGTAATATGTAATCCAAGCAAGAACGTATTTTAAAATTAAATAAAGAATTATTAAAAAAGCTGTACCAAAAATCATTTTCAATAATACCTGATATTTGAAAATATTTAATTATTATTTTTATCTCTTTTTTTTGCTATTAGCTGGGTTAAAGAATCTACCATAGTGTCGGAAGCTTTAAAAATATCTATACTTCTAAATTCATGTGAAAGATTTTTTTCAGGATTTGTTTTATCTTCAATCACAATACCTTCATCTGGTGAATTATTTTTAATATATATCAACAAAAGCCATTCTTCATCTTCAGTCTCATCCCATTTAATAAAGATTTCACCTGTCTCAAATCTTCTATCAATGCATCTGAATATGGACATATTTCTTGTGACATGTCTTTTGTTTAATTGGAAAACTAAACTACTTGCACTTCTATAGAAACTTTCCAATGCAAATTCAATTTTTTGTCTTGCTAAAGTATACTCTTTTTCTTTGAATAATAATGTTTCCCTATCCTCATTACCTTGAAGTTTTACTCCAAGAGACTCTACTCTCTCCTTGATTTTCTGATCTCTTATAACTCGATATTTTTCTTTGAGTTTGTCAATTCTCTCTTGTAATCCTGAATAATCTTCTCTTTTTTCTCTAAGAGAAATTTTTTCGAGTCTTTCTAATTCTTTTACTTCCCTAATTCTAAATTTTTCAATTTGTTTTTCTAATTTTAATTGTTTTAAAAATTGTCTCTGCTTTTCAGCTTGTTCAATTCGTATGAGAGCTTGTTCTTTTCTTAAAAAAAGTTTTATATCTTTTGTTCTTTGTTTTTCTAACCTAGCTTCATCTTTTAAAGTTTGTTCTTTCAATTTTAATCTTAAAACTTCTTCATCTTTTTTTTTATTTTCGTTCGCAATTTTTTCTTTTCTTTCATTTTCTATTTTTTCTAATTTAAGTCTTCTATTCTCGTCATCTTTTATAATTTTATAATTTGAGATTGTTTCAGATATTTTATCGAAAAAACCTTGTATATGTTTTTCTAAACTAAATTTGATTTTAAAATTAAATTGAGGTTTTAATAATAACTGGAGTTTAACTAGTTTTAAGACAAAACTGTCATTATTAAATTTTTTTGCTTTTTTAAAGACGGGTTTTTTTCTACTATTAACTAATTTTGCTCTCTTAATTCTATTATTTTTTTTTCTTTTAATTTTTTTTCGTTTTTTAAAAAATTTTTTAGACTTCTTTAATTGTCTTGGTTTTGAAATCTTTTTTTTAATTCTTTTGTTTTTTTTTGATTTTTTATGTTTATTTTTCATTTTATAGGGAGACTAATTCTATCAATAATTTATTGATAAATATAGTCTCTAGTCATAGGAGTTGATGTATAATTTTTTGTAAGTTGAAATTGATAAACAACTTGGTCCCCCCACTTAAATGCCATTTCACATCCAGCCAGGTAAAATTCCCACATCCTAAAAAATTTTTCATCAAACATTTCAATAATTTTTTCTTTATTTTTAATACAATTTTCTTTCCAGTTTTTGAGTGTATAAGAATAATGAAGTCTCAAAACTTCCACATCAGTAACAATTAACCCTGCTTTTTCTATTGGAGTTGTCACTTCACTCAAACTCGGAGTATAACCCCCAGGAAAAATATATTTAGTTATCCATGGATGTGGGTCTCTAGGTGGGTTCACTGAACCAATAGTATGAATTAATGCAGCACCATCATCATTCAACAATTTTTCTACTTGATTGAAAAATTTTTTATAAAACTTTCTTCCAACATGCTCAAACATTCCAACACTTACAATTCTATCAAATTTTTCTTTAAGTTCTCTATAATCCATTAACTTAAACTTTACTTGGTTTTCCAAGTTCATTTCTTTAACTTTTTGATTACAGTAATTGAATTGATTCTTCGATAACGTAATTCCCATTACCTCACATTTAGCACTTTTCGCTATGTCGATTGCTAGAGAACCCCAGCCACAACCTATATCTAAAACTTTCTGATTGGGTTTGATATTAAGTTTTTTGATTATGTGTTGTATCTTATTGTTTTGAGCCTCCTCCAAGCTATCATTTTTGTTTTTAAAATATGCACAAGAGTATTGTCTCTTTGGATCTAAAAATAAATCATATAAATCATCTTTAATATCATAATGATGAGATACGTTCATTTTAGATTTCTTCATAAAATTAAAATTTGTTAAATATCTGTATGAGCCTCTAAGTCTATTAATAAGATAACTAAAAAAATTCAAATTACCTCTGCCAAAATTCTTGAGGGCTAAATCTAGAAAATCTGTTAGAGACCCATTCTCTATAATAATTTCTCCATTAGTATAAGCCTCACCAAAATATAAGTCTGGATGAAATAATAATTTGTAATGAAGTTTTTTATTAAAAATTTTTAATCTTACAGGATTTTTATTTGGATTACCGATTATGTACTCTTTTGAATTAGCATCAACTAGGATGAAACCACCTATCTTAAAAACTTTATTTAAAAACCTCGCAAGTTGCATATTAAGCTGCCTTTAATGTTTTAGTATTAAAATTTAAATCATTCAAAATATCTAATAATTTTTTTTCTTCATTTTTATTAAGCAATCTTAATGGTGGTAAAATATTTTTATAAATCTTTTCTTCTTGTGCATAGAAAGAGTGTAAACCAGAAATCAAATTAAAATTATCAAAAGCTCTTCTGACATCGCATAATCTTTTATTAGAAGACTGTTCCTTTTTAGAAAAAAAATCTTCATAAACTTTCCTAGATAAAAATGCAGTTACATTACATGTGGCTGTAATAATTCCAGAACAGCCAAGCTCTAAACCTTTTAATAATTTCAATTCTGAACCTGGTAAAATTGAAAAATTCTCCAATTCTAAATTTTCATACAAATTATATGTACTATCTTTAACTCCAATTATTTGATTTGGAAATCTTCTATTCAATTCCTTAATACAATCTAAGCTAAATTTGTAACCTGATAACTTTTCAAAGTTATAAACAATAATCTCTGACTCTGGTAAAGCCTCTACTATTTTTGAATAAAATTCAATTACTTCAGAGTCTCCATATTTATAATAAGCGGGTGGCATTATTAAAAATTTTTTAAAGCCCAATGATAAAGAAATTTTCATAAGATTTATTGTTTCAGTGAGAGAATTCATGCCAGTACCTACCAAAAAATTTTTTCTGTAGTTACTCAACGAAAGTTGATTTAATAAATCTATTTTTTCTGCAATTGATATTAATTGAGCTTGTCCAGTACTTCCAAATATTGCAACTCCATGACAGCCTAAATCAATAATTTTCTCGGAATGTGAAATCGTTTTTTCAACATTAAGACTTAAATCCTCATTTAAGACTGACATTCCTGCTGCATAAATTCCTTTAATTTTTGACATAAATTTTTTTTAAATAAGTATAATAGAAAAATTATTTATATGAAAACAGGAATTTTCTTAAGCTACAAAGGTTTAGGCGCAAATTTACTACACCTGAGCTACTGTCATGAAATAGCAAAAAAATTTGGACCTATAACTCTAATTACATTAAATCCAAAATTAAAAGAGGTTTTAAGCGATGACCCAAACATAAAGGAAATTATTTGTCTTGATAATTTTTATAGAAAATTTTTTGATATCTACAATTTATCAAAATTTTTTAAAAAATTAAATTTTGATAATTTTTTTATTTTTTATCCTAGTTTGAGATATTTTTTGTCAGCTAAAATGGCTGGTATAAAAAAAATTTATAACTATCCAATATTTGATAAAAAAAATTTACACTTAGTAAAAGCTGCAAAAAAATTTACTGAAAATTGCCTTGATATCAATAATTGTCCTACAGAGACTAAAATTCATGTAAACAATAAAAAAACTGAAAAATTGGAAAAGAATGATAAAAAAAAAATTATTCTTGGTATTGGTTCCTCTGGTCCAACAACAAAATGGGGCTATGAAAATTATACTAAACTTATAAAAAAATTAATTGAAACTCATAAACTTTATTTTTATTTATTATGTGGGCCTGAGGAAGATGATAATGCTCAAAAAATAATTCAAGAAATTGGAACAAATTTTTGTGAATCTCTAAGTGATAAAAGCATATCAGAAGTAAAAGATTATATTTCTCTAAGCGACATATACGTTGGCAACGACTCATTTGGACACCACATATCTTGTCAAATGGGAAAACCTAGTTTTATCATATTATTAGATACACCAAGAGCTTATTCAGATTACAGCACAAACCAAAAAAGAATATTACCACCAAATATAAATTTAGATGAAGTTACTCATGACTCCAAATTTGATCCAAATTTAATTTCAGTAAATATGATAATAAATGAAATTAAAAAATTTATTTAATCTCATTTAACAACACATCTCGAGCCTCATTTACAATAGATGAAAGTCTTGATGTTTCTGGAGATACATCAGGATGAATCCTTTTTTGAATTTTCAAATATGCTTTATTAATATCCTCTTTGGTTAATTTTTTTTTTTCATCTAGATTCAAAATTTTAAATGACTCTGAAACAGATAAGGTTGAAGAATTATTATTTTGTGAATTATTAAAAGAAAATCTTCCACTTCTTTTAAGTGTTTGAATTAACCTATATAAAGATATCAGTTGAAAAATTGATAAACCTTTTAATTTTAGTAATGCTAAACTTGCTAGAGTAAGAGGCAACGTTAATAAAAATCTACCCCCAATAGCAAATAAAATTGCCAAAATTATTAACCCTAAAATTATTAGGTATCTTAGGCTTTTAGATATTTTTTTTGAAGAAATATTACTTATAAATTTAAGTAAAAAATAAAAAATAGTCAATATAACTACTGTATAAATTATTATATTCATATATTTGTTCTGCTCTATGAAAATACCACAACTTAGAAAAAAAACAGAAACAAAATCTTGTCACAACATAACTTGGGAAGATAATTATAGCTGGATTCATCAAAAAAATATTTTGGAAGTATTAAAAGATAAGAATAAACTAGACCCTGAGGTCAAAGAGTATCTAATTGAAGAAAACAATCATACTGATTTCCATTTAAAGGATACTAAAAATTTCCAAAAAAAATTATTTGATGAAATTAAAGGAAGAATCAAACTTGATGACGAGTCCCTACCTTATAGAGATCACACTTATGATTATTGGACTAAAACTACAGTAGAAGGAAATTATTCAATTAAACTTCGAAAAAAAATTGGCTCAAATCATATTGAAGAAATTTGGAATGGAGATAAAGAAAAAGATAAACTAGGTGTGGAATATTTTGGAGTTGGGGATTTAGAGGTAAGTCATAATGATAAATATCTTGCTTATTCTCTAGATATAAAAGGATCTGAATATTACACAATTTATGTAAGAGATATTCATACTAATAAAATAATTACAAAAGAAATAAAAGACACTTCTGGAAGTATTATTTTTAGTTTAGACGACAAATATATTTTTTACTCAAAATTAGATAAAAATCATCGTGCAAAAAAAATTTATCGACATAGGATTGGAAATTTTAAGGATCAAGATGATTTAATTTTTGAGGAAAAAAGTGATGCTTTTACTGTCAGTATTGGCTTAGGTTCAGATGAAAAATATTATTTTATTTCAACTTCAGATCATAATACTTCAGAACAGTATTATTTTAATGTTGATGAAAAAAAACCAAACCCCAAACTAATTATTAAAAGAGATAAAGGAATCTTATATTCTGTAAGTTCCTGGAACAATAAATTTTATAATCATACAAATAAAGACGCTGAGGATTTTAAAATTGATGTGTCAGAAAATTTAGAAGAACAAAATTGGAAACCTTTTATTCCTGCTAAAAATGAAGTTCTTATTGGAGGGTGTATTTTTTTAAAAAATTGGATCATTCGTTCTGAAACATCTAATGCATTGGATAAATTATTTGTTAAAAACATTTCATCAGGTTTTGAAGAAGAATTAATTTTTTCTGATGAAAAAGTGTATGTGCCAAATATTTCATTAAAACAAAAAGACAGAAATACTAATACTATTTATGTAGGTTATTCGTCACCAAAAACACCTTCTAGAGTTTATTCATTTGATCTTTCTAATAAATCAAAAGAATTAGTAAAGGAACAAGAAATTCCATCAGGACACAATCCAGATGATTATATTGTAGAAAGAGTTGAATTTGAATCACATGATGGAAGAATGGTTCCTCTAACAATTACTCGACATAAAAAAACTAAAATAGATGGCTCAGCGAACTTGTTGTTATATGGTTATGGTTCATATGGAAGTTCCATGAGTCCAAGTTTTTCATCAACAAAATTAAGTCTTATTAATAGAGATATAATTTGGGCAACAGCACATATCAGAGGTGGAATGGAAAAGGGCATGAAGTGGTGGAAAGAAGGAAAACTCACAAATAAAAAAAATACTTTTGAAGATTATATCTATGCTGCAAAATATTTAATTGAAAAAAAATATTCAACTAAAGGTAAAATTATTGGTATGGGTGGTTCAGCCGGAGGTTTATTAATGGGAGCAGTAGTTAACCAAGTACCAGAATTATTTTTAGGGATTATAATGGCAGTGCCATTTGTTGACTCCTTAACAACTAATCTTGATCATTCTTTACCTTTAACAGTTGGAGAATTTGATGAATTCGGAAATGCGAAAGATAATAAGGAACATTTTGATTACATATTTTCTTATGCTCCATATAATAATATTAAAAAGACGGATTATCCCCATATGTTAATTACTACAAGCTTAAGTGATAATAGAGTATTGTTTGACGAACCTGCAAAATTTACAGCTAAACTTCGAGATTTTAAAACAGATAATAATCTATTACTTCTTAAAACTGAAATGGATGCTGGCCATGGTGGTAAATCAGGTCGAGATGGTGCCATTGAAGAAATAGCCCTCGATTATACTTTTGCATTAAAAATTTCAAAAAAAATATGATTTTTTGATCTTGAAAAAATAAAAAAAATTCCAATATAACTTTAGTAAGTCGCCTAAAGGGGCTTACAAAAATAAACTTGCTTAACAAAGGAGGATATAATGACAAGTAAGGATCTATCTATATTTAACTCACTTAGACCATTTTCAATTGGTTTTGATGACATGTTTGATCAATTTGAAAATATGCTAGGAAACGGTGCAATGACTATGCAGTCAAATTACCCACCATACAACATCAGAAAAACTGGAAAAGACAATTACGCCATTGAAATTGCTTTAGCCGGGTTTAATAAAAATGATGTTGAAGTTGAGTTTGAAGATAATTTATTAACTGTGAGAACAAAACAAGTTAATAAATCTGAAGACAAAAATGCTGATGGAGAAATAATCCATAAAGGTATATCGCAAAGACAATTTGCAAGATCATTTACAATTGCCGATGATGTAAAGGTAAATGACGCTGAACTTAAGGATGGCCTTTTAACAATATCTTGTGAAAGAATTATTCCAGAGCATAAAAAGAAAAAACTTATTGCTATTAAATAAGTAAACCCTTACTTGCGGAGTTTTTTCTCCGCAGGTAAATTTAAAAACACCCATTTGACACAAACCCAGTAACAATCAATTCGGTATTTATCTCAAATCTTCTTTCACAAGGAATGCCATATTTTTTAGTATTGTAAACAAGTACTAAATTTCCCTTCTCATTTTTAAAATCTTCATCTGGTTCACCCATGGCTATTTTCAAATCTTTCGATGATCTTCCAATAAATTTACCTAATTTTTGATTTTCTTTTTCAACAATTACACCTGCTTTTTGATTAATAGTCTTACAGCCTATTAATAAGATCATTAATGAAAAACAAAGGATGATATATCTAATTTTATCCATAATTTAATATTAACAGTCTAATTATGGCATAAATATAAACTTCTGAGTTGAAATGTGTGAATAAAGCTTAGTTTTAAAAGGTAATAATAAAAAGAATCAAATATTTTGCTTCTTAATAGGAGGACAAATGCTTGAAAATTATTTCAATTATAAAAAACACAAAACAGATTTTAAAACAGAAGTGATAGCTGGGACAACTACGTTCTTAACTATGGCTTATATAATGTTTTTAAATCCATTTATATTGTCGGGAGAATTTGCCGGACCCGATAAGGGTTTCTTTGAATTTGGGGCAGTTTACACAGCAACAATTTTAGCAACAGCATTAGCATGTTTCATAATGGCTTTTTATGGAAAAACTTGGCCAATAGGGCTTGCCCCAGGAATGGGAATAAATGCTTTTGTAGCGTTTGGAGTGTGTGCTGGAATGGGATATACCCCCCAAGAAGCCTTAGGAGCTGTACTGGTTGCAGGAATATTGTTTTTGATCATATCACTGACACCAATTAGAGCCTGGTTAATAAACTCAATCCCAAAAAGTTTAAAATTGGGAATAGGGGCTGGTATAGGATTATTTTTAGCAATAATTGGTCTACAAATAATGGAAGTTGTTGTTGATAATCCAGTTACATTAGTTCAGCTAGGTAACTTGGGTGATCCATTGGTTTTGTTAGGGTGCGCAACATTTATAGCAATAATAGTATTAGAAAAAATGAATGTTAAAGGCAACATCATAATAGGTATTCTAGTGTTTAGTATTATTGCCTGGGCTTCCGGACTTGCAAAATTTAACGGGATTGTAAGCTCACCGCCGCCAATGACTTATCTATTTGAATTTGATTTATCTGCAGCGATGACAGCAGGTATGTCGACTGTAATATTTACTTTACTGTTTATTGATTTTTTTGACACTGCAGGAACTTTAACCTCAGTTGCAAATGTTGCGGGTAAAGTTGGTAAAGATGGAAAAGTTCAAGATATCAATAAAGCCATGCTGTCTGATAGTGTAAGTACTGTTGCTGGTGCAATGATGGGAACAACGACTGTTACAAGCTATGTGGAGTCTGGTGCAGGTGTAAAAGCTGGTGGAAAAACGGGGATGACCTCGTTAATTATAGGTCTATTGTTTTTGGCATGTATATTTTTTGCTCCTTTGGCTACTAGTTTACCTAAACAGATTGATGGTGCAGCTTTGCTTTTTGTATCAGTTCTTTTCATAAGAAATATTACAGATATAGAATGGAATGATATTTCAGAGTCTGCCCCTGCTATCCTTGCAATGATTGCAATGCCCTTAACATATAGCATAAGTAATGGCATAGCTTTAGCATTTGTGTCATACGCTTTAATTAAAATATTTACTGGTAAGTTCTCAAGTACCTCACCGGCAATATGGGTTATCGCAATACTTAGTGTTATTAGTTTTGCAGTTGCTTAAATGAAAGATTTGATAGGGCTGGTGAAAACTAGCCCTATTTATTTTTTTTTATAATCTCTTCAATAGATAATTCTTCATAATGTTCTGTTGGCTGAACAATCCAAGGATCTGTGTCTAACCTTACAGAACAAAAATCTGGCTCAAAAGTAGATGACTTTTTTTTCCATAGACAGGCTGTCTTAACTTCTTTTATAAAATGTTTAATGGGTCCATAATTCTTTAACCATTCTATACTTTTGTTAAGTGTTAAGCCTGTGTCAGATAGATCGTCAATTAATAAAACTTTATTAAAATCTTTGTTATCTGCCAAAGAACTTAATTCTCGAGCAAACATTAATTGTCCTTGCTTATCCTCCATTCCTTTTCCTGAATAACTTTGAATTACTATATAGGCTATGGGAAGTTTTAAAATTCTTGAAAGAATATCAATTATGGGGGCAGCACCCCTCATAATTCCAACTAGCACAGTTGGTTTGTAATTCTTATGAATTTGAATGGCTAATTTTTCTACTATTTTCGTATATTCTTCAAAATTTATAATTAATTTTTCTGCCATAAATTTTTTTATCATATAAAAAAAATTAAAAAAGATTAAAAAGAAATTATGAAAATATTTGATTGTTTTATGTATTTTGATGAAGACCTAATACTTGATCTAAGACTTAATTATTTAGATAAGTTTGTAGATCATTTTGTAATTGTAGAATCTGTGTACAATCATAATGGGCAAAAAAGAGAGCCTCAATTCAATATTGCTAAATTTAAAAAATTTGAGAATAAAATTAAGTATTTATTAATAGATCATGAGGGAGAAATTTTTTCAGATATAAAAAAAAACGATGATGCTAATCAGGTTACTGGAAAACAAATAATGAATGCCTTAAAAAGAGAAAATTACCAGAGAGACTACATCATTAATGGTTTAACTGAAGCTAATGATGAAGATTGGATTATTATTTCTGATTTAGACGAAATACCAAAATTAGAAATTAATAACTTAAAAGAAAATAATAATAAGATCGTATTTTTCAAACAATTGATGATTTATTATAAACTTAATCTTTATTTAAAAGATTTTCCATGGATAGGTTCAAAGGCATGTAAAAAAAAAGATTTAAAATCCCCTCAATGGTTAAGAAATATTAAAGATAGAAATTATTCATGGTGGAGAATTGATACTTTATTTTCAAATACAAAATATTCTAACATAAAGATTTTTGATGATGGAGGATGGCATTTTTCATATGTAAAAAGTCCAGAAAATATTGAGAAAAAACTAAAATCTTATTTACACCATACAGAGTATGAATTAAATCCATTGGGATCAGAAAAAATTTCAAAATTGATAAAACAAAAAAAAACAGTTTATAATTTAAAAGTTGATTCAAAATCAAATAAATTTAATAAAGGAAATATTCTAGAAAAACTAGGTATTAATGCTTTGCCTAAATATGTTAAAGATAATTTAATTAAATTTAACGATTGGATTGAAAAATGAGCAAAGGTTATATTGTAACTGTTTATGAAAGTATTAATGATGATAATGCATTAAAGAATTATGCAGCTAAAGCCAAAACAGCAGTAGTAAAGTATGAGGGAAAATTCCTTATAAGAGGAGGTAAAAAGATTATTACTGAAGGTCAAGACTTTGTCAGAACTGCTGTAATAGAATTTTCTTCTTTTGAGAAAGCTAAAGAATTTTTTTATTCATCGGAATATCAAGAGGCCCACGAGTTATTAAAAGACACTGTTGTAAGAAATCATCAAATAATAGAAGGTAGTTAATATTGAATTGGTTCAGGATCAATACTTCTCCATAAATACCAAGTTGCAACAGAACAGTACGGTGAAAATTTTTTTTGCAATGCTTTGACGAATTTTTCTGGTGGTAGATATTTTTTCTTGTAATTTTTAGATATGGCTCTTAAAAGTCCAATATCCTGAACTGGCCAGATATTTGATCTGTTATAAGTAAACAATAAAATCATTTCTGCTGACCATCTTCCTATTTGTTTTAAATTTGATAAATACAGAATTGCTTCTTCATCGTTCATTCTACTAATTAATCTTGGATTAAAAGATTTATTTAACATTTGTTTAGATAAATTTTTAATTCCAGATATTTTTTGACGACTTAAGCCACAACTTTTTAATTGTGATTTTGTCAGTTTTGAAACAACTTTTGCTTTTATTTTATTTTTACATTTTTTTTTAAATTTTAAAAAAACTGAATTTGCAGCAGCAACGCTTATTTGTTGACCAATTATACTTTTACATAATGAAAAAAAAATATCTTTACGCGATGTAAGTATGGTTTCTGAAGGGCTTTTGTAATTAATAATCAAACTTGACAATATTTTATCTTTTTTTGATAGATATTTTTTAGCTTTATTCCAATATTTGGGAACCTTAGTCATTAATTGATTTTGAAGTAATAATATTTTTTTTATAAATTTCTCTTCTAAAAATTATTAATGTTGAAATTATAACTAAAAAGGCTCCAGTTATTGTTTTAACTGATGGTATCTCGTCCCAAATTAAATAACCAAAAATTATTGCAAACACTAAAGCCAGATATTTAAGTGGTGTAACCAGAGAAACCTCAGCATATTTATAAGATTGGCTAAGCCATAGATTTGCAACTCCACCAAAAATACCAATTAATGATAATAATATAAAATCATTAAAGTCAGGCATCACCCAGCCTTGTGGGATAGTTAAAAAACTTAATAAAGTAATTGAAAGAGAAAAATAAAAAGAAATTAACCAAACTGGTTCCGTTGATGATAATTGTCTTATAGTTATGGCAACATAAGATAGACCTAAGCAAAAAATTATAGGATAAATATAATAGATATTAAGTTCACTTATTCCTGGCTCAGTTATTATTAAAATACCAATAAAACCTATTAACACTGCAAGCCATCTAAAAATTCCAACTTTTTCACTTAACAAAAAAATTGAAAAAATAGTTGTAAATATTGGAGCTGCAAAAGAAATACTTACTACTGTTGCTAGTGGCAACTCTCTTAAAGCAATAAAAATTGAAACGAGTGCTATTAATCCCGATAAACACCTAAGAAAATGTAATCCAGGCCTTTTAGTTAGGTAAAAATTATGAAGTCTTTCTCTTGGAATTATAAAAAAATAAAAAACAATCCCAAAAAATCCTCTAAAAAACAATACTTGTCCAATTGGGTAATCTACAGACCATTTTACAATAACATCCATTAAAGAAAACGCACAAATAGATACAAACATGTACAAAAAACCTAATTGATTTTTACTAAGCATATGAATAATTTGTAAATTAATTTAAGTTATAATCAATGGAAATAGCAGTTTTAGCGCTTGGATGTTTTTGGGGACCTGAAATTAAATTTAGTAA
>Ga0209631_10001048_pt1 | contig 36566 bp, 35 predicted proteins | sample COG_08_FD_184752 | JGI IMG/M metagenome (GOLD analysis project Ga0209631, IMG submission 184752) | Pelagic Microbial community sample from North Sea - COGITO 998_met_08 (SPAdes) (version 2) | ecosystem: Environmental > Aquatic > Marine > Neritic zone/Coastal water | place: Helgoland, sampling... | reverse complement strand
CTCATCGCTTCTCTCCTGAGCTCAACGCTCATCTTGGAGGAAGACACTTATTTCAGTCTACTTTCTGTCCAATCGATGGGGTCCACTGCTTTCTGCTCCTTCTCTCATGAGAATATTAAGTCAGAAGATTTCACTTAGCCGAGCGCTTTTTCTGTCCAAGCGTTGGGGTCCAACTCTATCTCACTACAAACGACCGCCACGAAGAACGCGACAAACGTAAGTAGCGGAGACGTTCCTTCACCCATCTGTTGCACCCATGCTCCAATGACAAATCCATAAAGTAGCGTCGCCAACGAACACGCCCCAAGGCCGGTTCGCACTGTACTATTCACGCAAACCTCCTTTTACTCATACTAGAATTGAAGCCCCCTACGCAGTCCAAAAAATGCTGTGCGTGCCGGCGGGAAGGCAACTTACGCCGCCTCGGCACACTCGCCTGGAGTCGCGGTCGCTATTTGTGTTGGGCGTTGCCCCAGTGGAGGTGATACACGCTTGTAAAACCGAGGTTCGATGGACTTCTTTAGATCCCAAATAAGTCCGACCCGTTCTAGTCCTAAGAAGACCCAGTACCCAATATCGATCTGTGTACGTTCATGTCCGAGTCTAGCGCTGGCCATATTCGCGTGATGGTTGTTGTGCCAACCTTCTCCGAAGGTTAGTAGGGCCAAAAACAGCGAGTTTTTGCTTTCGTCATGAGTTTCGTAGGCGGGTTTGCCAAGGGTATGAAGCATAACGGTGATCGCAAAAGCAACGTGCCAAACCACGATGATGGAGAGTAGCCCGCCATAGACAAGCCCCGGGAGACCACCAGCAGCATATAGCAGGGCGAGCAACCCGACGTTAGGAACGAAATAGTATCTGTTTATCCAACGAAGTTCGGGATATCGTTGAAGATCGCCAACTCGGCCTAGCTGATCTTCGTGATATGCCTTACTGATAACCCATCCGAGGTAGGCACGAAAAAAGCCATGTTCCTTTCTGCTATGTAAATCATGGCGCGAATCACTATGGAGGTGATGCTGCCGATGGCCTGATGCGAATCTTATTGGTGACCGCGCCATCGTTAGCGTACCCCATACTGCAAGCACGAATTGAAACCAACGCGACGTTCTACAGACTTTGTGGCTGAAGTATCTGTGCACGGCACAGGTGAATCCTAGCCATTTAAAACAATATAAACCCAGCGTCCATAGGAGATACGATGGATGAAAATCCGTCGACATTATCGCGCCCAACGTAACTAAATGGACAATTACAAACGTCGTCAATATCGACATATTGATTTCCGAAAGTTTCATATCCTGACCTCGCTGGTGTTTGCAGATCCTAGCGCCCCGCGATTTCTCGCTTCCTTCTGAGCTTTCAAAATCATGTCCATCACTCGCAATTCGCGAGCTGACAGACTGAGTGCCTGCCCGACCCAGCCGATAACTTCCCGCTGCAGAGTTCCAAGACGAATATGCCGGAATCTACTCCGATATCCGCTCAACTCTTCTTCGCTGGACTCAGAAATGACCGATTTCGCTATGGACTTTCCTTTGCCCGGTTCGGCTAGAATGTCTATTACGCCGAGTTCAAAAAGTTCTTCTGCTCGCCATCGCTTCACGCTGCCAATGATTCGGTTTGCGGTGTCCGGACCACATCTCAAAGACAGTAAAACCCTGCCCCCCATTCCGGGATACATACCGAACAATCCCTCTGGAAAACCGAAAGACGCCCCTCGCTCGGCAATCAAAATGTGCGAAGAAAGAGCCGCTTCAAACCCGCCACCCTGTGCCTCTCCGCGAGCAACGGCTATCGTTGTCAGGTCGGAATACCCGCTTCCAGAACAGTTCTCGTATATCGCCTTTACGGCATCAAGTGCATAGCGGGTTAGCGACGCCCGGTCTTTGCGGGATATACACGTTTTAAACAACGCCAGATCGCCGCCGAGGGAGAATGTTTCCGGCGATTCAGAAGACAGGACCCGGAATCGAAATGGAGAGGTTTGCAAGCCCTTTTGGGCTTCGCAGATTACCAATAGTTGAGAAAGTAAGTGCGTCGAGATGTGGCGCGGAGCGCTTTTCTTCAATTCGACCCATAGGGTCGAGCGGCGATAGTCCGGGTTTAAGCGGATATCTTTCGGCTGATCGTCTGCCGAAATTCTGTGTCGTAATGCTGAAAGGCTAGAGCGGTGAGCTCCTAAATCTGCAATAACTGTGGCCATGATGACCCTCCTCGAGTGGGTAGAAGATTTTTTTATAATATTTTTTCATCGAGCTTTAGCGTCACCGCAGGCGTTTTAACAAGGCGTTTATCGTTTTTCTATTTTCTTTCTAACAATTGCAATGGTGCCCGGATTTTCTATACTTACGCCCCATTTAGCAAGATCGTCGGCAACAACGTTGTAAATTTTAGGCGGCGCGAAGACCCCATGAATGTGATGTCTACGTAACTATTCAGTCACCTCGCATCCTACGAACTTTCCTAACTCACCGTGGAGCGCAACATTATGAACAACGTTCTCCCAATAAATCTCGGTCGCCAAAGGATTCGAAAGGTGGTGTTTGCGGCGCTGGTTGATGTCCTCGCCTTAGACGAAGCGACATTAGAGGAATCACTTAAGGTCGTAGAGGATTTGGACGCCGATTCAATGTCTATACTGGCCCTGGTGATCGTAATCGAAGACGCACTATCGATAGAGATCGATCCGGCAGAACTACACATGTCGGACGCGACAATCGGTCACGTAATCGACTATATCTCGGGTCAACAGGAGCCATGAATTCGAGCGCTGCCTCCAGAGTGGTCATTACAGGCATTGGGCTGGTCACCGCGATTGGAAATAGCGTTGATGCGTTTTGGAAAAATTGTCTCAACGGCGAGACTCGAATTGAGGCAACTCCCGATCATTGGGACGCTTACTATTCTGCTACCAGCAAATACTGGTCACCCTTGGACCTGCCGGATTTTTCCCGACATGGCCTTCGAGGCTCCGATTTACTGACAATGGACCCCGCCGTATTAATCGCAATAGCTGCCGCTGACGAAGCTTTAGAGAATGCGAAAATCGAGCGGTCCTTACAGGCACCTCGGTCAGGAAAATACCTGTCGTCCAATATAGATTCCGCGAAGTCTGGATCGTTTGTTGGCACAGGACTTGGCTGTATTACGTCCACTTTGGATAACTATACTCCGCATTTACTCAAATCCAGTCGACCAGATCTGGATCGCTGGCTCGAAGATCAAAGTCAGGTTTCAAGCTCAAAAGAACTCCTGGCGAATTTTGCCGTGAACAGGTCCGTCTCTCCCGTCGCGAGCCTTAAGTCAATGCCGAATTCAATCGGCGCAACCTTATCGATTCGGTACAACCTTCGCGGGCCAGCTGACACTTGCTCGATGGCTTGCGCTTCAGGACTAGGGGCCATCGGCCGTGCGTACGAAGCCGTTAAATCCGGAAGGCTAAATTTAGCGCTCGGAGGTGGTGCGGAATTTTACGGTGATAGGGCCGGCGGCGTGTTCATGGCGTTCGACCGATTAGGGGCACTAGCCAAGGCAGACTTAAGTCGAAATCATGTGAACCGACCGTTTGATGAAGCTCGAAGTGGGTTCCTGTTTAGTCAAGGCGGTGCCTGTTTTTTAGTCTTGGAGGATTTCGAGCACGCGCGTTTGCGCGGAGTAGCACCTATCGCCGAGATCCTTGGTACGTACGAAACTTCCGATGCTATTTCACTCGCCTCTATACACGCTGACGACAACTCGATCAGAGAAATGATATGCGGTGCTATTGCCGCCGCTGATGTGCCGGTCGAGGCGATTGATTACGTTAACGCTCATGGAACTGGTACCGCTACAAACGACAAGGTCGAGTCGGACATCCTTTTCGAAATTTTCGGCCCGCGACCGCTGGTAAATAGCACGAAATCTTTGCTCGGTCATACGATCGGAGCAAGCGGCGCGATTGAAGCGGCCGTTACGGCCCTTTCTCTGAAGAACGGCACCGTTCACCCATCGCTAAATATCGACAATCCGATCGGCGGGTTAAATTACGCAACCGAACGGCGAACAGCGTCTTTAGAATACGCTCTTACACAGAATTTCGGATTCGGGGGGCACAACGTGGGTATGGTTTTGGCTCGGGTATGATCGGATGCATTTCGGAATTCAGAAACAGCCAGTTCATCGCAAATCGCCATCGAGTTTTGTTTGTCCAAGTTGAAGTCGTATTCGGGATCTTTTGCTCTAGCACTTCACTCTAATTAATCAGATGCTCCGCCGCCCGATCAAGCGTAATCTGTTGAATCCTTCGCCTATGAGCCCTAAATTTCGCGACATTGGTCCGCAGATGGCCGCAAAGATTGTTCCGCTAACAATTGCGAGACCGTATTCTGTGATACTCGCAACCTTTTTCGTAGTGCTGTGTTTTTGTCTTGGGCTTCCTGGCTTGTATCTTGACAAAAGCCATCGTGTCTACTTCGGCAAGGACAATCCAGAGTTACTCGCATTCGAGGCGATGGAGGATATTTACAGTAAAAATGACAGTGTCCTTATCGTGCTCGCGCCAGCAGACACTAGAGTATTCACTGTTGAAACGCTGAGCGTCGTCAAAGAACTTACAAAAAAGTGCTGGACGTTGCCTTATTCGACGCGTGTCGATTCGATCGCAAACTTCCAGCATACGCAGGCTACAGGAGACTTATTGTCCGTACGAGATTTAGTGCCTGACAGAAAACTGATAGATCGACAGCGCTTGGCCGCGATCAAAAACGTCGCCCTCGAAGAGCCTTTGCTTGTTAACAAGCTAGTTTCTCAAGAAGGCACTGTCACCGCAGTCAACGTCACGATTCAAATTCCTCATCACGATTACACCGCCGGCACGCCGCATGTCGTCGATCAAGCAAGAGCGATCGTGCGAGATTTCCGACAAAGGTACCCGGACATTAAGTTCTACCTGACCGGAATGGCAGTGATGAACAACGCATTCGGAGAGGCTTCCCAGGGCGATCTAAAGTTGATCGCAGCGAGCTTTGGCTTGATGGCGATCGTCCTTGGGATTCTCATGTTGAGTGCGACAGCGACGGTCATTACTCTCGCGATAGCCTTCTGCTCAATCGCGATTGCCATGGGCTTTGCGGGCTACATGAATTATCCGATTACGCCCCCTACTGCTACCGCGCCACTGGTGGTCTTGACTCTCGTTGTCGCTAATTGTGCTCATATCCTCATCACTGTGCTTTACGGTCTACGTCGTGGCGTAAGCAATGAAGATTCTCTATTGGAGAGCCTAAGCATCAATTTCCAACCGGTTTTGCTTGCAAGCACTACGACCGCGCTAGGTTTTCTTTCGATGAATTTTTCAGAGGTTCCGCCATTCAATCACCTCGGTAACATCGTTGCTGTCGGCGTGCTCGCTTCGCTTGTATTGTCGATGCTCCTTCTTCCCGCTTTGGTTGTGATCAGTCCGATGAGAGAACGAGTCCTTTCTGCCGATCGTTGGAGCCCAATGGCGACACTTGCCAGGCTGGTAATCGGGAATCGTCGTTTCCTCTTGGTGACAATGACGGTTGTTGTCTTTCTGTGCATTCTGGCTATTCCGAAGAACGAGCTGAACGATGTCTTTCTGAACTATTTCGATCCGTCTATCACCTTTCGTGCTGATTCCGATTTCACGATTCGAAATATCACTGGTCTATATACAATCGACTACTCAATCGACAGCGGGACCCCAGGGGGAATAAATGAGCCTGCCTTCCTGACCGATTTGGAAAGCATGGCCTCGTGGCTAAGGGAACAGCCCGAAGTCATACACGTAGCTTCATACTCCGATACCATTTCCCGCCTAAACAAAAACCTGCATTCCGATAATCCCGACTGGAATCGAATTCCTGAGTCGCGGGACCTAGCAGCGCAGTATCTGCTTTTGTACGAACTCTCGTTACCTTTTGGATTGGGTCTTAACAATCAGATTAGCGTGGATAAGTCATCCTTGAGACTGACCGTATCAACGCAAACTCTATCTAGTAACGCAGTTATAGCGTTCAACGACAGAGTCGAACTGTGGGTAAGGGACCACGCTGCTTCAGTTGAGAGCGTGACAGGAAGCGGGACGACACTGATGTTCGCTAACATCGGACATCGAAACATTACCAGCATGCTAATCGGGACCACCGCTGCCCTAATTGCGGTTTCGGTGTTGCTAATGTTTGTATTCAGATCGGTAAAGATCGGAATAATTAGCCTAATTCCTAATCTCATCCCGGCTGTAATCGGCTTCGGGCTGTGGGGTCTCTTCGTAGGCGAGGTGGGGATTTCGCTTTCGGTCGTAACTGCGATGACATTTGGAATCGTCATCGACGATACGATCCATCTTCTATCGAAATATCTCAGAGCACGCAGGCAACTCGGATTGAATGCCGAACAATCCATAAGATCGGCTTATTCAGCTGTAGGAAAGGCCCTCATAGTCACGACGACAGTCTTGGTTGCTGGCTTCGGCTTGCTTGCGACGTCCGATTTTTATCTGAATGCAAGTATGGGAATGTTAACTGCGATAATCATTTTCTCTGCGCTCGTTGCTGATTTTTTTATGTTTGGGCCTCTACTGATGAAATTTGATCGAGGAGACGCGCCACACGAGTGATCCGCGAGTCGGGTATTTCGTAGACCGTAAAAATTCAAGAGACTGCTAATTAGCGATGTCACATCAAATTCACTACCTTTAGTAGCCGGTTCAGGATTACGCTAGGACTGTCCGTTGATGTCGTTGTCTTCGGAAATTCTCTATTGCCGTCTGCATCGAGCAAAACTATTCTCCATCACCCAACTGCTTTTTCATCAGTTCATTAGCGACCTTAGGATTAGCTTGCCCTTTCGTTTTCTTCATTACCTGGCCAACCAGGAAACCAAGTACCTTCTCTTTCCCCGCTCGGAATTGGGCGACTTGGTCGGAGTTCTCCGCGATCACTTCGTCTACCGCCGCCTCGATCGCCGCGGAGTCGGAAATTTGTTCAAGGCCACGTGCATCGATAACTTCGTCCGCATTACCTTCTCCATCCCACATGGCCTGAAACACTTCTTTGGCCATTTTCCCGGAAATCGTGCCGTCGCTAATTCGCTCGATGAGGACGGAGAAGTCCGTTGGTTTGATCGGGCAATATTCGATCTTCAAACCGGCTTCGTTTAGCGCGGCAAACAGCTCGCCAACAATCCAGTTTGACAGCGCTTTGGGATCTACAGCCTCAGCCGCGAGGCAGGCTTCGAAATACGCCGCCGTTTCGGCTGAGCCTGTCAGCAAACTTGCATCGTCCTGCGACAATTCGTAATCGGTAACGAACCGTTGTCGTTTCGCGCGCGGGAGCTCAGGGAGCTGTACAGATAGGTCCTCGATAAATTCGGGTGCAACGTGCACGGGCAAAAGATCTGGATCTGGGAAATATCGGTAGTCGTGAGCGTCTTCTTTGCCGCGCATCGAGCGAGTCTCTCCTGCTTCGGTGTCGTAGAGTCTGGTTTCCTGAGTAATCGACCCGCCTTCAGTCAGCACATCAATCTGCCGTTCAACTTCGAAATCTATGGCGCGTTCGACAAAACGGAACGAGTTCAGGTTTTTTATTTCAGTGCGTGTCCCGAACTCGGTGTCGCCCTTTAGTCGGACTGAAACGTTCGCGTCGCAGCGAAACGATCCTTCCTCCATATTGCCATCGCAAATTTTCAGATACTGGACTAACTGGTGAAGTTCTCGCAGGTAAGCAACCGCCTCTTTTGCACTACGCATCACTGGCTCGGAAACGATTTCCAGTAGGGCGGTGCCAGCTCGATTCAAATCAATTCCTGTTGCCCCCAGCACATTGCCGTGCGCAGATTTCCCGGCATCTTCCTCAAGGTGAGCACGCGTGAGTTGAATGTCGGTAATGCCGCCGTCGAAGTCGATTGGAAGTACGCCGCCTGAAACGATCGGGTCCTCGTACTGACTGATTTGGTAGCCCTTGGGAAGGTCCGGGTAAAAGTAGTTCTTGCGCGCAAATATCGAGTGCGACGCGATGCGGCCGTTTACTGCCAGGCCGAATTTCACAGCCATTTCCACCGCGCGAATATTGACAACCGGCAGAGCACCTGGCAATCCGAGATCGACTGCGCAAGCCTGACTATTGGGCTCGGCGCCGAACGCTGTCGATGCGCCTGAGAAAATTTTGCTGTCCGTCGATAGTTGGGCGTGCACTTCCAGGCCAATAACAGTTTCCCAATTCATGACGGGCCCCCCGCACAGATTTCCGAAGGGTGGGACAGGTGCCAACTCGAATTCTTTTGGTAGCGATCAGCTAGTCCGAGCATGGCAGCTTCAGAAAAATAATTACCGATTAGCTGGAGGCCAACCGGCAAGCCGGATACCTGGCCGGCGGGGATTGATAAGGCGGGTAACCCTGCAAGATTCACAGCCGTTGTATAGATATCACTCAAATACATCGTGACCGGGTCAGAGGAGTGGCACCCGGCCGTAAAAGCTACGTCTGGGGTCGTCGGGCCGATAAGAAAGTCGACGTCGTCGAATGCGTTTACGAAATCCTGTTTTATGAGGCGCCTTATCTGCTGGGCCTTGCGATAGTAAGCATCGTAATAGCCGGAAGACAGTGCGTAAGTCCCGACCAGGATGCGCCGTTTTACTTCTTCGCCGAACCCCTCGGCCCGGGAGCGTTCATATAAATCCGTGAGATCCACAGCATTCTCACACTGATGCCCGAAGCGAATGCCGTCGTAGCGGGACAGGTTGGATGAGCATTCTGCAAGCGCGATGACGTAGTAAGCCGGTATGGCTAATTGCGAGTTGGGTAGCGAAACTTCGCAAATGGTCGCTCCCAGCTTTTCGAACTCGGCAATCGCACGCTCCAGTAACGCACCGATTTCTGCGTCTAGGTCGGGTCCGAAATATTCGCTCGGTACGCCTATCCGAGCGTTCTCGATTGGCTTGTTGAGCAGTCGGCCAAAGTCCTCGTCGGGCATCTCCAATGATGTCGAATCGCGCTCATCAAAACCGGCGATCACGTTCATTAACAGCGCGAGGTCTTCGGCTGTGCGGCCCATCGGTCCCCCCTGATCAAGGCTAGACGCAAAAGCAATCATGCCGTAGCGGGAAACCCGCCCGTAGGTTGGTTTTAAACCGCTGATCCCGCAAAACGCCGCCGGCTGGCGAATTGAGCCTCCAGTGTCCGTGCCTGTGGCGATGGGGGCCAAAGAGGCCGCGACAGCCGCTGCCGAGCCGCCCGAAGATCCGCCCGGAACCCGGGACAAATCCCAGGGATTGCAGGTTCGGCCGTAGAAGCTGGTTTCATTCGAGGAGCCCATCGCGAACTCGTCCATGTTCGTCTTGCCGAGCATCACCATGCCGGCCGCATTCAGCCGTTCCACCACTCCGGCGTCGTAGGGCGCGATGAAGTTATCGAGCATTTTCGAGCCGCAGCTTGTGCGGACGTCGCTCGTGCAAAAAATATCTTTATTGGCGTAAGGCACGCCGCAAAGATTATTCGCGGCACCCGCGGCGATCGCGGCGTCAGCCGCCCGAGCCTGAGCCAAAGCGCTTTCGTCGCAGACCGTAATAAAGCTGTTGAGCGCATCGTCGTGCTCCGAAATCCGCGTCAGATAGGCCTTTGTCAGCTCAACACTAGAGTACTCACCATCGCGCAGGCCAGCTGCAAGCTGGGCGACCGAACTCGGAAATTGATCACTCATGCGGTTATTCAATGACCTGCGGTACGAGGTACAGGCCGTCCTCCGTCCGTGGGGCGTTGCGCTGGAACGCATCCCGATTGTCCGACTCTGTGACGCGATCAGGTCGCAGACGGGCAACCAGATCCTGGGGGTGAGCCATCGGTTCGACGTCTGTGGTGTCGACATCGTTCATCTGGCCCACCAGCTCAAGGATATGCGAGACCTGTTCGGCGTAAATGGGGATATCACTTTCTTCGATCGCCAGCCGGGCTAGCTTTGCCATGGCGCGGACTTCGTCGTCGCTGATTGACATGCAGGTATCTCGAATAGTTTATTGATTAGAAAGAATTTTTTCGTGTTGCGCACTTGCTACAAAGCGAACGCACTGTTACATTACTGCGCTATTTTACAGCGAATCGCCGGACCTTCGAATCGCCGTCGGCCGCAGGGCTGCAATTCGAATTTCACGCGACTCCGTGAGGGGGCGAATGCGTCATAACGCAGCACTGGCAAACCCAGGTCATCACGCGGTATCGCCGCTCTCGCGACGCTCCGCCCGTTATAAGGATTCATCTTAATGCTTCGCACGCTGCGAGGAATGTTCTCCAATGATTTGTCTATCGATCTCGGTACGGCAAACACACTGATATATGTGCGCGGCAAAGGTATCGTTCTGAACGAGCCGTCTGTGGTCGCCATCCGACGCGGCCGCGATTCGAACAATCCTAAGGCGATTGCTGCTGTCGGGGCCGAGGCCAAGCGTATGCTCGGTCGCACGCCCGGTCACATAGAAGCGATTCGTCCGCTGAAAGACGGCGTAATTGCTGACTTCACAGTGACCGAGAAAATGTTGCAACACTTTATTCGCAAAGTTCACGGCAACCAGTTGTTCAAACCAAGTCCGCGCGTATTGGTCTGCATACCATGCGGTTCGACCCAAGTCGAGCGACGTGCCATCAAGGAGTCGGCGCAAGGTGCCGGCGCCCGCGAAGTATATTTGATTGAGGAACCGATGTCGGCCGCGATCGGCGCTGGGATGCCGGTCAGTGACGCCAGTGGCTCAATGGTTCTTGATATTGGTGGAGGCACGACCGAGGTCGCGATTATTTCGTTGAACGGCATTGTCTACTCCGACTCTGCACGAATCGGGGGTGATCGCTTCGATGACGCCATCATCAACTATGTGCGGCGCAACTATGGCAGTTTGATTGGCGACGCGACCGCCGAGCGCATCAAGCACGAAATTGGCTGTGCCTATCCCGGCAACGAAGTTCGGGAAATCGAAATCAAAGGTCGCAATCTGGCGGAAGGTTTGCCGCGCAGCTTTACGCTCAACAGTAACGAAATTCTGGAAGCACTGCAGGAACCACTGGCCGGAATCGTCGAGGCGGTCAAAACCGCGCTCGAAAACACCCCGCCTGAGCTGGGTTCAGATGTTGCCGAAAGAGGCATGGTGCTGACGGGCGGCGGTGCATTGCTAAAAGATCTCGATCGGTTGCTCATGGAAGAGACCGGGCTACCTGTCATTGTCGCTGAGGACCCGCTGACGTGCGTGGCCCGAGGTGGCGGCCGGGTTCTCGAAATGATCGAAGAGCAAGGACCAGAGATATTAGCGCTCGAATGATTTTGCGCAGGCGTGACTAGCATGGGAGGCTGTCATTAAGCCCCTATTTATCAATGCCCCATCGTCGACGGTACGCTTCGCCACGTGCGCGATCTTCTCGTTCCTGTGTATTTCGATTGACCACAGTAACGACCATCTGGCGTCAATTCGCGCGGCACTGTCCATCCTCATCTATCCCGTACAGGTGGTCGTCAACGCCCCGGTGGACGCTGGGGCCGCTATTGCGCGGGGCGTTAGTTCCCGTACGCATTTGCTCAGCGAAAACGAGCGCTTAAAAGCTGAAAACTTGATGTTGAGCACTCGCTCTCAGCGCTACGCGTCCCTCGAACGTGAGAACGAACGTTTGCGCGGTTTACTCGATTCTTCAGTGATTTTTGATCAGGACGTCATTGTTGCTGACGTACTTGCCATAGAGACCAGCCCTTCGGCTCGCCAAATTGTCGTCGATAAAGGTTCCAATCAAGGTGTCTATGTTGGCCAGCCACTGCTGGACGCGTTCGGCGTCATCGGCCAGATTTCTCACGTGGGACCGTTTTCGGCGACCGCACTCCTCATCACTGACACGCGCCATGCGTTGCCTGTACTTATCAATAGAAACGGTTTGCGAACGATCGCAGTAGGCGTCGAGCGCGCAGATGAACTTCATTTGTCATTTGTCTCAACTAACGCCGATATCAAGCTCGGCGATCTGGTTGTGACATCTGGTTTGGGGCAACGCTTCCCGGCTGGCTATCCAGTTGGCAGCATTAAGGACATCTCAGTCGAACCTGGTTCATCGTTTACCACTGTCGTTGTCGAGCCCAGTGCGAAAGTGGGCCGCTCACGCCAGGTCTTGCTGCTCGGACCGCGGCCGAACTCGTTCGAGGACGAACGCGTGTCCGCGCTGGACCCGCGATGAGGCACTCCGGGTGATCGACAAACCACAACGCGCCTGGGTAATTGCGCTGAGCTTTATTATCGCGTTTATGCTCACAGCAATTCCGGTGCCCGATTGGGCGCTCGCGTGGCGGCCGGCATGGATCGCGATGGTTCTGGTCTACTGGTGTATCGCTCTTCCGCAACGTGTAGGCGTTATTTGCGGTTGGTGCCTTGGTTTAATTCTCGATGTCCTGCATGGGTCAATTCTCGGGCAACACGCGTTTGGACTCGCGTTCGTCGCGTATATTTCCCTGCAATATCATCAGCGCATTCGGGTGTTTCCGATCGTGCAACAAACCGCGTTTGTTGCTCTGGTCGTGTTGGTCTATCTAGCGGTGATGTGGCAAATCTATGATTTGCTCGGCTCAGTGAAATACGGTCCGAGTTATCTTCTCGGGACATTGACCACCGCTCTGCTGTGGCCGTGGACTTACGTCATTTTACGAGATGTTAGGCGGCGCGCCCGCGTCGCTTGATGCTTTTCGCGTCAACGATAACCTTCGGCCGCCGGAGCAGCGCACCGTCCTGCCGTCAGGTTAAGCCACTGTGAAATCGCTCCCGACACTTAGAAACGTCGATACCGAACGGCGTTTATTCCAGACCCGGGTTATTGTCGCCTGTGCGTTTATGGGGGTGCTGGTTTGCGTGATTCTCGGGCGGCTGGTTTTTCTGCAAGTCATCAACCACGGCCACTTCACAACGCTATCGCACGAAAATCGATTAAAAATCGTACCGTTATCTCCGCCCAGAGGTGTGATATACAGCGGCGATGGCGTCGTGCTGGCAGAGAATCGGCCATCATTTGATCTTGTTGTGGTCCCGGAAAACGCCCCCGAGATTGACGCAACGTTACGTGAATTAGCCTCCTTACTCAGTCTGAGAGAAGAAGAGCTTGAACGTTTTTCTCGGCAAGTGCGCCATTCCCGGCGTTTTGAGCACGTAACACTTAGAAGCGACCTCACACCGGAAGAACTCGCGATATTTTCGGTGAATCGCTTTCGATTCCCCGGGTTCTTTGTCGAAGCCGGTCTGTCCAGACACTATCCGCTGGCAGAGGCCACGGCGCACGTAATCGGCTACGTGGCGAGAATATCGCAACCTGACCTCGATTCGATTGATCAGGCCAATTACAGCGCAACCACCCATATCGGCAAAACGGGCATAGAGAAATCCCGAGAAGAATCGCTCCACGGTCAGGTCGGATATCAGAAAGTGGAAGTCAACGCGCAGGGACGAATACTTCGCGTCGTTGAACGAACGGCCCCGATTCCCGGTGCCGATCTACATCTCACGCTCAACGTCGGAATGCAGACTACGGCGATAGAAGCTATGGCGGGTCGTAAAGGGGCTGTCATCGCAATCGATCCAGCCACCGGTGGAATTCTGGTTTTCGCCAGCACGCCCTCATACGATCCAAACGCCTTTGTGAATGGAATCGGTCGCACGTTGTACCGGAGCTGGAGTACCTCGGCAGAGCGCCCCCTGTTTAATCGTGCTCTGCAGGGCCAATACCCGCCAGGTTCGACTGTGAAGCCGTTCGTCGCTCTAGCAGGTCTCGAGTTCGGAACGCGACAGGCAGATCAACAAACATGGTGTCCGGGATGGTATTCCCTGCCCGGCACCACTCACCGTTACAGAGATTGGCTGAAGCGCGGACACGGGCATGTCGATTTGGAACATTCTCTCGCCCAATCCTGTGATGTTTATTATTACAAGCTGGCGGAAGAACTTGGTATTGAGCGCTTGCATCAGATGCTGGCCCGTTTCGGTCTCGGGCAGATTACGGGCGTCGATGTTCCAGGTGAAGGTGCTGCACTTTTGCCGTCGCCCGAATGGAAACGTCGGACCCGCAACCTTCCCTGGTACCCGGGTGAGACATTGATCGCCGGAATCGGACAGGGATTCATGCTGACCACGCCGCTGCAACTGGCCTATGCCACCTCGATTCTTGCAACCAGAGGGGAGGCAATGGTGCCGCATTTTCTCGCACAGATTGAAGGGGGCGAGGAGCAACCACCGATTCAGGCGGATATTTACCGTCGGGCGAGTGTAGACCTGGATGACGACAAACACTGGGACATTGTGATCGCAGGGATGCACGCAGTGGTGCACGGGGCGACCGGCACAGCGCGCGCAAGTGGGGCAGGTTCACCCGTCCTGTTCGCTGGTAAAACTGGGACCGCGCAGGTGTACGGAGTGGCCCAGGATGTTGATGCGAAGACGCAGGAAGTACCGGACCACCTTAAGGACCACGCACTCTTTATCGCTTTTGCACCGCTTGATATGCCTCGTATCGCCATCGCCGTGGTGGTCGAAAATGGTGGTGGCGGCAGCAGCGTTGCGGCGCCAATTGCACGTCGTTTGATTGACGAGTTTTTCGCCGAAGACGAGCCCGACCCGGTATCGAGTGATGGATAGAGCAGAAGGGCTTTGGGGTCGCCTGCACATCGATGCGTCGTTGGTCGGCAGTGTAATGGTGATGTGTTTGCTGGGTACTGTGGTCCTGTATAGCGCGTCAGAACAATCGTCCGAAGTCGTCGTGAAGCAACTAATTCGCCTCGGTATCGGATTCGTTGCGATGCTCGGTGTCGCACAAATTTCGCCCCGCACGCTCTCTCGCTGGGTACCGGTAATTTATCTGCTCGGATTGGTGCTGCTGGTTATGGTGATGTTCGTCGGGACCGGACGAGGTGCACAGCGCTGGCTTGATCTCGGCTTTGTTCGTTTTCAACCGTCCGAGTTGATGAAACTGGCGGTGCCACTTACCGTCGCAGCATTCCTTTCGGAAAAAGTTCTTCCGCCGCAGCCGTCGACCATTGCGGTGTCAGTACTCCTTGTGCTGGTACCGGCGGCGTTGATCGTTAAGCAGCCTGATTTGGGAACCGCTATTCTGGTCGCGTCCTCGGGGATATTCGTCCTGTATTTCGCAGGAATAAGCTGGCGGTTCATGCGCAATAGCGCGTTGCTCGGCCTGGCGGCTGCGCCACTCGCGTGGTTTGCCATGCACGATTATCAACGACGACGCGTTCTTACCTTGTTCAATCCAGAGCAAGACCCTCTCGGCGCCGGATATCACATTATTCAATCCACGATCGCGGTAGGCTCGGGCGGGATTTATGGAAAAGGCTGGCTGAACGGTACGCAGTCGCACCTTGAGTTCATTCCAGAGCGTGCGACAGATTTTATTTTCGCCGTCTATTGCGAGGAATTCGGCCTCGTGGGCGTGGTGGTATTGCTTATCGCCTACGCACTAATCATCGCGCGCGGTATACGCATTGCCGTGGAAGCTCAGGAAATGTTCGGACGCCTGGTCGCAAGCGCACTCACCCTCACATTTTTTATCTACATCGTCGTCAATATGGGCATGGTCACCGGGCAACTTCCTGTCGTTGGGGTACCCTTGCCCCTGGTCAGTTATGGTGGGACCTCATTGGTGACTATCCTGATCGGGTTCGGTATTCTCATGTCGATCCAGACGCATCGGATCTTCCACGCGCAAAGCTAACTTTGGATCGCACGACATCACAGCTATGAAATTGAATTCAGTCTTCGCCTTACTGGTCGTACTTTGCTATCCCGCGAGCGTATTTTCGGCGCCGCTGGACCCTGCCGCACTCGGCGAATTCATCCAATCCATGGAATCGGATCATGGCTTTGACAAAGCTAAGCTCGAGAAGCTGTTTGAAGGGACCGAACGCTCAGACCGGATTCTCGAACTGATGTCCCGCCCGGCCGAGAAAGTGAAACCGTGGTGGGAGTACCGGGCGCTGTTCATTTCCGACAAACGCATACGCGATGGCGTCAAGTTTTGGGGCGAGAACCTTGCAACGCTTGAACAAGCTACGGAAAAGACCGGTGTCTCGCCAGAGATTATCGTCGCCATTATCGGTATTGAGACCTCCTATGGCCGCGTCACCGGGAGCTATAAAGTCATCGAGGCATTGGCGACTTTGGCTTTTCACTACCCCGGCAACAACGTTAAAAGGGGGCGCTTTTTTGCAGCTCAGCTTGAGCATTTTCTGCTGCTGGCTCGCGAAGATAGCTTGGACCCGATGTCATTGCTCGGCTCGTATGCCGGCGCAATGGGTATTCCGCAGTTCATGCCTGAGAACTATCGCAAACTTGCGGTCGATTTTAATGACGACGGCAAGCGTGACATTTGGACGTCTCCCGCAGACGCCATTGGCAGTGTCGCGAACTATTTCACCCACCATGGCTGGATCCCGGATGCACCAGTGATGTCGCCGGCGCGCGTTGCGAGCGAGAACGTAGACGCATTCCTGCAGAAGAGTATTAAGCCTGCGAAAACCTTAGCGGAGTTCGAGCGCGGGAACATCCGACCGACGGTAGAAAACTCGAACCAGGACGAAAGTGCCACACTCTTTCAATTGACCGCGCGTGACGGGCATGAATATTGGCTCGGGTACACTAATTTCTACGTCATAAGTCGCTACAACCCACGCGTCAAATACGCCATGGCCGTCGCCCAACTTGCCGCCGCAATTCGCGCTAAGTACAACGAGCAGGGCGATTAGTATGCCGGCCTCGCACGCGAAACGAATGGAGCGCTCGCGTACGGGACTGTTTTTTGCGGTGCTGTTGCTGTGTGGCTGCAGTACGACTGTCGAACGCGATGGGCCTGGTAAGCGCCGCGCACCTACGGACGTGGCTGACGCGGTTCCTAAAGTAGAAGCCAAAAGCAAATACGGAAATCCGGCGTCGTATGAGGTTCTCGGGAAGCGCTATTACACCCTCAAGACCGCAGCGGGGTTCTCACAGCGCGGCGTCGCTTCGTGGTACGGGGAGAAATTTCACGGGCGCAAAACCTCGAGTGGCGAAGTCTATGACATGTACAAGATGACTGCGGCACACAAAGGTCTGCCGTTACCGACGTATGTTGAAGTCATCAATCTCGATAACCAGCGTCGCGCGGTCGTTAAGGTTAACGACCGCGGTCCGTTTCATGACAACCGCGTCATCGATTTGTCGTACGCCGCGGCATTGAAGCTAGGCGTCGTGGAGAAGGGCACGGCGTTTGTCCAAATCAACGCAATTGACCCATCGAGCGAGGGGCAGCGCACGGCTCGGAACGTACAGTATCCGGCGAATTCGCAGCAGTCCGGCGTCTACCTCCAGGTTGGCGCTTTTCGTGAGCGTCAGAATGCTCAAGCGCTGGTCGACAAACTAACCCGGGTGGTCGCAGGGAAGGTCGGTATCACGCAAGTTTTCACCGCCGGTTCGACCCTGCACCGAGTACAGATTGGGCCTGTCATGAGTGTCGCTGCCGCTGACAGCCTGGTTGCCGCCTTGGCGAGCATCGGGATCTCTGAGCACCATTTCGTCAGCAACTGAGCAGATTCTTTCTTGAAGGTTATTACCTGAATGTCGATGTATTCTTTCGCATACCGCGAGCAGTCAGCTCAACTCAACGCGACTGACCAGTTTGCGATCGCGCTGCGATGTCTTGTGTTCGTGTTTCTTGTTGCGCCGTTATGCGGGCATGCTCGAGCGCCAGTGCCCGTGCCGACCATTGATTCCCGATCCTTTATTTTGATGGATCATATGAGTGGCCAGATTCTGGCTGAGAATAACGCCGACGAACGAGTCGATCCGGCCAGCATTACCAAAGTCATGACGGTCTACGTCGCAGCTCACGCGCTGCGTGCAGGCCTCGTAAGTCTCACCGATCAAGTTTTGATCAGCGAGAAAGCGTGGCGCATGGAAGGTTCGAGAATGTTTATCGAAGTCGGTAAGCAGGTCTCGGTAGACGATTTACTAAATGGTGTCATTGTGCAGTCAGGTAACGACGCCAGCGTTGCCCTCGCCGAACATGTCTCCGGCAGCGAAGATCTTTTCGCCGCCGTGATGAACGACCATGCTCGCCAACTAGGGATGCTGAATTCCTCTTTTGCCAACGCCACCGGACTCCCTGATCCGAACACCTACGTTACCGCTCGCGACATTGCCTTGCTTTCGTCCGCGCTCATTCGAGAATTCCCGGATATCTACGCGCGCTTCGCGCTAAACGAGTTCGTCTTCAACGATATTCGGCAACCTAATCGCAACCGCCTGTTGAGTCGTGACCCTACGGTTGATGGGATTAAGACCGGACATACGGAAAGTGCAGGCTATTGCCTGGCCTCGTCAGCGTTCCGCGACGGTACACGACTGATAGCGGCCGTGATGGGCACCAAATCTGATCGCGCGCGAACGGAAGCCAGCCACACTTTGCTCAACTACGGCTATCGTTTTTTCGAGACTAAACATCTGTATAAGCTTGACGATGTTGTTACTACTGCGAAAGTGTGGCGAGGTGCTGAGCAGGCGCTGGACATCGGGCCCGCACACGACGTCTACGTTTCCATCCCACGCGGCAGTTATGACGACCTTAAAGCCGCTGCAAAATTGGATAACCCGATCGTGGCTCCTATCGTTAAAGGCCAGTTGCTTGGACACATCGTTGTCGAACTGGATGGCGAGGAAATCGCGCAAGTTCCTCTGATCGCCAGGCAGGCGGTCGCGCTGGGTGCATTCGTGTCCCGCACCATCGACGACGTTATGCTGCTGTTTGAATGAATCTCGACGAGGCGTCAGTTTGCTATTTGAACGGCAAGTTTCTACCGCTTGCCGAGGCCAAAATTTCCGTACTGGATCGCGGCTTTATCTTTGGCGACGCGGTTTACGAGGTCATTCCAGTATCCTCCGGCACTCTGCTATTTATCGATAAGCATTTGGCGCGATTTGCTCGCAGCCTCGCCGAGATAGGAATCATCAATCCTTTGGCGGTCGATGAGTGGCGTGCTTGCCTTGAACAACTGGTCGCATTGAACAATGTCGCTCAATGCTCGATATATGTACAAGTCAGTCGAGGTGTGGCCGTCCGCGATCACGCAGCCCCTGCGGGTATTGTCCCAACGATATTTGCCATGTGCCGTCCAATGCACGTTCCTTCTCAACCATCGCGCGTGCGGGCGATCACGATGGTTGATCCGCGCTGGGCTCGTTGTGATATCAAGTCGACCTCCTTACTTCCCAATGTCTTGCTGCGTAATCAGGCCGTGGCCAAGGGGGTAGACGAGGTTTTGCTAGTGCGTGACGGCTTAGTTACCGAAGGCGCGGCAAGTAATGTTTTTGTTGTGTCTTCGGGACAAGTTAAAACGCCACCATTGTCCGAAAAAATTCTTGCAGGCGTTACGCGTAGCGAGATTCTGGACGCATTGAGTCGGCTCGGTACGCCGGTTTCCGAAGAAGACATTTCGCCCGCTCAACTGCGCGAGGCAGAAGAGATCTGGATCACCAGCTCGACCCGTGAAACAGCTTGTGTCTACGAACTCGACGGGCACGTCATTGGGGACGGGAACAGCTACCCGATAGCAGCTCGCGTGTACGCACACATGCAGGACCACAAGCGTCAGTTCGTGACATCAGGCGCGTAGACCTACTCCACGATTAAGTAGGTTCAGACTGAGCGTCGTCAGGAGTACGACAAATACAATGATGACTGTGAAAGCGTGAAGAAGTCCGATATCAGAAATCCCCAGCATGCCGTATCGAAAAGCGTTCACCATATACAGAACTGGATTGAACATTGACACCTGACGCCAGAATTCGGGCAGCGAATCGACCGAATAGAACACCCCACCGAGATAGATCAGCGGTGTCAGCACGAAAGTCGGCACGATTGAAATGTCATCGAACTTCTTGGCATAAATTGCGTTGATGAATCCCGCCAGGGAAAACAGCACTGAAGTGAGTACCACGACACTGATAGTGACCGCGTAAGAATGAATCTTTAGGTCGGTAAAAAATAACGCAACTACGGTAACCAGAATACCAACGATGATGCCGCGACTGACTCCGCCGCAGATGTAGCCGGCAAGTATCAGTGCATTGGGTACGGGGGCAATCAAAATCTCTTCGATATGGCGCTGAAATTTGGCGCCGAAGAAAGACGATACGACATTCGAATACGAGTTGGTGATGATCGCCATCATGATGATACCCGGCGCGATGTATTGCATATAAGCAAAACCGGACATCAGTCCGATTCTCGGCCCAATCAAATTGCCGAAAATCACGAAGTACAGTCCCATCGTGATCGCTGGAGGCAGTATGGTTTGCAGCCAGATGCGCAGGAAGCGATTGAGCTCTTTAGTCACAATCGTGCGAAACGCCGTCACGTAAAGTTCGCGTCGAGACGGTATTTGTGATCGCGTCGGCGTGAGTTCACGCATTGTTGTTAACCCGGTCGAGGAATAATTCTTCCAGCCGATTACTTTTATTTCGCATACTGCGAATGGTTATTCCGGCCGCACTGAGCCGTTCAAACACTTCATTGAGATTCTGATGTTTATCAATAACCACCTCGAATTTGTGCTCGTCGATTAAGGTCAGTTCGGCCACCTTCATAGCGGGTAGCGAAGTTATCGCCGTAGCGGAGTCGAAGATAAAACTTTCTGAGTGCAGCTTGGCCAGCAATACGCGCATGGACGTATTTTCAATAATGCTGCCCTTATCGATGATGGCGATGTTTCGGCACAGTAATTCGGCTTCTTCGAGGTAGTGGGTTGTCAGGATGATGGTCGTTCCTGCAGCGTTAAGATTCGCGAGGAAACTCCACATGGAGCGACGTATCTCAATATCAACGCCGGCAGTCGGTTCATCGAGGATCAGCAATCGCGGTTCATGGACCAACGCGCGAGCGATCATCAGGCGTCGCTTCATACCGCCGGACAGGTTGCGAGATATTTCACTACGACGATCCCAGAGCGCAAGTTCCCGCAGGTAGACTTCGGCACGTTCAAGTGCTGTGCGTCGATTGATGCCGTAATAGCCGGCCTGATTGAGAACGATTTCTTCGACCGTTTCGAACTGGGAGAAATTTATCTCTTGAGGAACCAAACCAATATGCGATTTGGCCGATGCGAAATCGATATCAATATCGATGCCGAAAATTTTTACGTTGCCGGATGTTTTGCGAACCAGCGAGCTAACGATGCCGATGGTTGTGGATTTGCCGGCGCCGTTTGGACCGAGCAGAGCAAAGAAATCGCCATCGGCTACTTTGAGATCGATGCCACCCAACGCTTCAAGGCCGCTGCTATAGACCTTCGTCAGACCTGAGATACTGAGCGCCGGCGGGGAATCCGTTGCATCCACTATTGGCATGATCTTGCGCCGGTTCTGGCTCCATTGATGTCGAGGTCTGTCAGCTCTGTGCTTCCAGCGGTTGAGCACGCTGATTCTACGTTCTTTTCGCACAATGACAGGATTTGGCTTGGTACTCCGTGCGCTCGGTTTTACTAACCGTCGCAGGTCTCATAATTCCTAGATGCCCAGAGGAAGGGCGCGTGGCGATATGAAGGCGACCTGGCAAAACATGGACGGATTGCCGGAGGCTCGCACATCAGTAAATCAATTTCGCCGGAATCGGCTTGGAATTGCGCAGGCTTCCCGATTCGGGCACCTGGGAGAAATAGTCCGTGCCCCTTTGAACAGAGTCTGTAAAGCTGCGCTAAGCCAGACGTGTTCGATATTCAACGTCGCGGCCATGCAGATCCGGGGCTAGCCTGGCTTAAGCGTTAGGGCGTATAAGCGAAGTACAACATTGGAAACAGCAGAACTGCCACGAGGTACACCACCCATTCCATGGCGCGGTCTTCCAGCCATCCTGTGTAATGCAGGATGATTATTACGATCGCTGAAACGTAGTAGAGCGCGATCAGGATGTCTTCCATCCTCCCCCTCCCCGAATTGTTTTAGGTATGCTTAGAATCCGATTACCCTTCTGATTCTGGTACATTAGGTGTTGGAATTAAAGTAACTTGTTACCCAACTAGCTGCCCTATCTATCCTGATCCCGAGACCAACCCGCAATTTCATCTGGTCCGTCTTCTCCAGGACACCGCGCGACAACACGTGCAAAGCCGAGAATAATGTTGAACCTATGACGACACCAGCCCCGAGCCTGATGGAATTTCCGTGCCGCTTCGCGATCAAGGTCATCGGCAATGCGACGGACGGGTTTGAGCAACAAGTGGCCGCGATTGTCGCTCGGCATGTAGACGAAGACTGCATTCACGAGATTGCAAAGCGCGCCAGTAGCGCCGGGAAGTATCAATCAGTTACGGTCACGATTGAGGCTCACAGCCGGGCGCAACTAGACGAGGTCTACGCTGAGTTGACTGCCACACCTGAGATTCTGATGGCACTGTGAATATCGTCGTGCGCGAATTGGGCCTGCAAGCGTACCAACCGTGTTGGCAGGCTATGAAGGCGTTTACCGATAGCCGCGATGCTCGTACTGACGACGAAATGTGGGTGGTCGAGCACCCGAGTGTGTTCACGCTCGGCAAGGCGGCGAAACGTGAACATCTGCTCGCCCCAGGGGACATCGAGGTAATTCCTACTGACAGAGGCGGGCAGGTTACCTACCACGGACCAGGACAGCTGCTTGTCTATACCTTGCTTGACGTGCGTCGTGTGGGGATTGGTCCACGGGAATTGGTGCGCAGGTTGGAACAGGCGGTCATCGATTATTTGGCGGAGTTGCAGATCGTAGCGCAGCGTCGCGACGGAGCGCCCGGAGTGTACGTCGGGGACGCCAAAATTGCTGCACTCGGGCTGCGCATTCGTAAAGGATGCAGCTACCACGGGATTGCGCTGAACGTCGCCATGGACCTTGAACCCTATCAGCGTATTAATCCCTGTGGGTACGCCGGGCTGAAGGCGACTCAGTTGTCCTCTCTCGGTGGACCTGACCGTTGCAAAGACGTCAGTCGCGGGTTCGTAGCGTCGCTAGCGCAGAATATATTTGCTGCATTGCCGGTTTCGCTTAGCTACAGTGAACAGCCCCATTCGTTGGGTGCGCGAAATTGCCCTGGAGATTCCGGCTAGATGGAAAACAAAACGGATTTGAGACCGACGCGGGCGCAGCGAGGTGCGAACAAAGTCGCACGCATACCTGTCAAGGTCGTACCAACGCACGGCCCTTTGCCGAAAAAGCCCGCCTGGCTGAAAGCTCGCGCGCCCACGGCGCCACGAGTCCTTGAGCTCAAAAAGCTTTTACGCGATGAAGGATTGCACACCGTGTGCGAAGAAGCATCGTGCCCCAATCTAGGCGAATGTTTCGCTCACGGAACTGCGACTTTCATGATCATGGGACATTTGTGCACTCGCCGTTGTCCGTTTTGCGACGTTGCACATGGTCGGCCTGACCCGCTCGACCCAGGCGAACCGGAGCATCTTGCGAACGCGATCGAGAAGATGAACTTGAGCTACGTTGTGATCACTTCTGTGGATCGAGATGATCTGCGTGATGGCGGAGCCGGACATTTCGCTGATTGTGTTGCCGCTGTGCGCAAGCGCATGCCTGACATCAAAATAGAAATCCTGGTACCTGATTTTCGCGGTCGCATGGAGCGAGCGCTTGAAGAACTGTTAAAGGCGCCGCCGGATGTGTTCAACCATAACCTCGAAACAGTCCCCGAGTTCTATCTGAAAGTGCGACCTGGTTCGGACTACGATTGGTCTCTCGACTTAATTCGACAGTTTAAACAAGCCGCTCCGCAAATTCCGACGAAGTCGGGATTGATGCTGGGACTTGGTGAAACTCATGAACAGATTCAGCGCGTGCTACAGGACCTGCGCGCGCACGGGTGCGACCGTGTCACGCTGGGGCAATACCTGCAGCCCAGTCGTGCTCATCTTGCGGTTGAGCGTTTTGTGCCGCCCGAGGAGTTTGATGCGCTTGGCCGCTATGCGCTCGAACTCGGTTTTGAACACGCCGCCAGCGGACCGCTGGTCCGCTCGTCCTACCATGCCGATATCCAGGCTGCCGGTGGGTCGGTGAGTTAATTTTGAGCGATTTGCGTAGCTAACCACGTCGACGATGGAAGCCTTGTTGAGACTGGCGGTGCTACCGCCAGGACTGATTATCGGGATTGCGCTTGCTGGCGTGGTACTGGGTGTGTTCTTGAAACGCCTTGGCCGGACGGTGTTGTTCGCAGCATTCGTAGCATTATGGGGGCTATCCATGCCGTGGACCGCGGCGATCCTGGCGCTCTCGCTGGAAACCTATCCTGCCGTTGAGGCAGCGGATATCAAAGATTCGGATGCTGAGGCCATCGTGGTTCTCGGTGGCGGCGCCTTCCGCAACAACCCTGAGTATCAGGGAACCGATCAGGTCTCGCGTTTGACCCTGGAACGGCTGCGTTACGCAGCGCGGCTGTATCGGGCAACCGGCATAGCGCTCGCTGTCACCGGCGGAAGTCCGTCCGGATTGGCGACCGCAGAAGGCTTGATGATGCGCGACACGCTGATGCAGGATTTCGGTGTCCCTGTGGAATGGGTCGAATCTGCAAGCAACAATACGCTGGAGAACGCTCGCCTCAGCCGCGTTGCGTTTCCCTTCACGCGCGTCGTTCTTGTCACGCACGCCATCCATATGACGCGAGCGCTAAGGGCGTTTGAAAACGCTGGTTTCACGGTCGTCCCTGCCCCGCTTGGTTTTATCTCGCGGCCGCCGTCTGCGTTTGGCTTCGCTGATTTTCTACCCGAGATGAAAGCGTTTTCGCAGTCCCACTACGCGCTCTATGAATACGTCGGCGGGCTTTGGTATCGGCTCAAGTATTCGATCTGACGGCGCCTCATTCAGGTGTCGCTCGGCTTTTCCGTTTCGGTGACGCGACTGCTTAACCTCCCTTCGGCCACTTGCGTGTGCACGACATCGTCGATAACGACGTCAGAACTATTTCGAATCACCTTGCCCGCGCTGTCGGTGACAATGGCATAGCCCCGTTCCAGGGTCGCTACCGGGCCCAGTGCGCGTAACACGCTGTCGAAGTGGGTGAGTTTCTGCGTACGCTCGGAAATTTGCGCGAGAATCGATTTTTGCAGGCGGCTGAGCAAATGATCGATTTGAACACTTGCCAGATGCATCATCGCTCCCGGTGTTCGTGCCTCGATACGGGCGGTTAACGTTTGCAGTGCGCTTCGCTTAAGGTTCACTTGGGTCTGAGTCGCGAGCGAAAGGCGCTGCGAGAGTTCGTCAACACGTTGATAGCCTGCTTCGACGCGCCGTTCAGGCGAGATCAGGCGGGCCTGCATCGCGGCGGCGGTATGTTGCAATCCCGAAAGTCTGTGATGCATCGTCATGCGCAGGCGTTTCTCGCTTGCGGCCAATTGTCCCAGCGCGCTGACGATATCCGGAGACACGAGCTCTGCCGCAGCAGAGGGCGTTGCCGCACGAAGATCGGCGACCAGATCAGCAATCGTAAAGTCGACCTCATGACCGACGGCGCTGACGGTGGGGATGGTTGAGGCATGGATAGCTCGTGCAACGTGTTCTTCGTTGAAGGACCACAGGTCTTCGAGCGACCCGCCACCACGACCGATTATGAGCACATCGCACTCGGCGCGTCGGTTGGCGGTCGCTATCGCAGCAGCAATTTCGCCGGCGGCACCATCGCCCTGCACGCGAGTCGGGTAAACGATGACCGGAATCGCGGGGCAACGGCGTTTTAGCACCGTGAGGACATCGTGCAACGCCGCGCCGCTCGGCGAGGTCACTACACCAATGTTTTTCGGCCACGCTGGAAGCGGGCTTTTAAGCGCTTGGCTGAACAACCCCTCGTCATTCAGTCGGGCTTTCAGTTGCTCAAACTTGGCTCGCAGAAGCCCATCGCCCGTCGCTTCCAGGGTTTCAATGATGATTTGGAATTCGCCGCGCGCCGGATAAAGCGTCACGCGTCCCTGCGCGAGCACACTCTGGCCGTTTTCGGGGCGCAGCGTCGTGCGTGATGCCCGATTACGGAACATGGCACAGCGGACCTGAGCGCCTTTGTCCTTGAGGGAAAAATAAATATGCCCGGATGCTGGCCGGGCGAGGTTGGAGATTTCGCCAGCAACCCAGACCAGGCCGAGATTCTGTTCAAGTACGCTGCGGACCGTCTCGTTGAGTTCGCTGACGCTATAGACCGGACGAGTCGCAGCAGCGCCGGGTTTTGCCGGCGTAGTAGCGTTCCGTCCAGCTTCAGGTCTGTATGACATTTACCGCCTACCAGCAAAACTCTATAATCGCGGGATCACATTTTACGGGATGAACCCACCCTATGCGCGTCGCTGACGACGGTTTGACATTCGACGATGTCCTGCTCATCCCCGATTACTCAGAAGTTCTGCCTCGGGAAGCCGATTTACGCTCTTTGTTAACTCGTGATATCGAATTGAAAGTGCCGCTTCTGTCCGCCGCAATGGACACGGTTACCGAAGCTCGTCTGGCCATCGCTTTGGCTCAGGATGGCGGGATCGGCATCATCCACAAGAACATGAGCCTCGAGGATCAGTCCCAGCAAGTCCGGCAGGTCAAGAAATTCGAGAGTGGCGTGATTCGAGATCCCATCACCACCACGCCCGAAACGGGTATCGGCGAGGTTTTGGCGCTAACCCGGGCGCAAGGGATTTCCGGCGTACCAGTAGTCGACAATGGCATGCTGGTCGGCATCGTCACGAGCCGGGATCTGCGCTTCGAAAGCCGCTTCGATGCCCCGGTCAGGGAAATCATGACTCCGAAGGAACGCTTAATTACCGTCGGTGAGAATGCAGAAAAGGACGAAATTATCTCGTTGCTGCATGTCAACCGTATCGAGAAAGTACTGGTCGTCAACGACGCATTCGAATTACGCGGCTTGATCACTGTAAAAGATATTCAAAAGGCAGACGAGTTCCCGAACGCCTGTAAGGACAGCGATCAACGGCTGCGCGTCGGCGCGGCGGTCGGCGTGGGCGAAGGGACTCACGAGCGCGTTACCGGCCTAATCGAGGCAGGTGTTGACGCGATTGTGGTCGACACCGCCCATGGCCACTCGCGCGGCGTGATTGAAACCGTGCGCTTGATCAAGGAACAGTATCCGGATGCTCAGGTCATCGGTGGCAATATCGCTACCGGAGATGCGGCCGACGCACTGGTCGCGGCCGGGGCTGACGCAGTGAAAGTTGGTATCGGGCCTGGTTCAATCTGCACCACTCGTATCGTGACGGGCATCGGCGTACCGCAAATAACGGCTGTCAGTGATGTTGCTGAGCGCCTGAAAAAGCACGGCATCCCACTTATATCCGACGGTGGCGTGCGCTATTCGGGCGATATCGCCAAGGTACTTGTGGCCGGCGCACACAGCGTCATGATTGGTTCATTGTTTGCCGGTACTGAAGAAGCCCCCGGTGATGTGGAATTGTTTCAGGGGCGCTCCTACAAATCCTATCGAGGCATGGGCTCGCTGGGAGCGATGACGCAAAAACATGGTTCGTCCGATCGTTACTTTCAGGAAAGCGACGAAATCGAGAAACTCGTCCCCGAGGGTATCGAAGGGCGCGTCCCTTACAAGGGCTCGTTAAGCGCGATCATCCACCAGATGACCGGCGGTCTGCGGGCAGCAATGGGCTACACCGGCTGCCGGGATATCGAAGAGTTTCGTTCCAAGCCGAAGTTTCTGCGGGTAACTGCCGCCGGGGTTCGCGAAAGTCATGCACACGATGTGCAGATCACAAAAGAAGCGCCTAACTATCGTCTCGACTAGCGCGTAGGGCGACGGTTCACGGCCACGTAATCCGGCGACATTTTCACTATGACTACCGCCAGCGATCTACATAGCGACAGAATCCTTGTGCTCGATTTTGGCGCGCAATACACGCAGCTCATCGGCCGCCGTATTCGCGAAGCGCAAGTGTATTGCGAGATTCGCCCATTCGATATCAGCGCGGAGGCGATTCAGGAATTTGCGCCGCGCGGCATCATTCTTTCCGGCGGCCCGGAATCGGTCAACGCCAATAGCGAATTTCGCGCCCCAGAGTGCGTATTTACCCTTGGAGTTCCGGTTCTTGGGATTTGCTACGGCATGCAAACGATGGCCAGACAGCTCGGCGGCCGTGTCGAAGCATCGAGCGAACGCGAGTTCGGCTATGCGCGGGTACGCGCGCGCGGCCACTCGACGTTACTGCGAGATATTCAGGATGCGACGAATGAACAGGGGCACGGTTTCCTTGACGTGTGGATGAGCCATGGTGACCACGTTACGGAGCTACCGCCAAGCTTTAAATTGATTGCTTCGACCGAGAACGCGCCCATCGCCGGAATCGCGGACGAGGAACGCAAGTTCTATGGCGTTCAGTTCCACCCGGAAGTGACGCACACCGTGCAAGGGCAGGCCATTCTTGAGCGTTTCGTACACGATATTTGCGGATGCAACTCGTTATGGACGTCCTCGAACATCATCAGCGACAGCATTGCCAAGGTCCGTGCCGAGGTTGGTAACGATCGCGTGCTACTTGGTCTGTCCGGTGGAGTCGACTCGTCGGTCGTGGCAGCTCTGTTGCACCGAGCGATCGGGCAGCAACTGACCTGTGTTTTTGTTGATAACGGATTGTTGCGCGCGAACGAAGCCGCTGACGTGATGTCCACGTTCGCCGAGCAAATGCAGGTCGATGTTCGCCACGTAGATGCTAGCGAGCAGTTTCTCGGCGCCTTGCACGGTATCGAAGATCCCGAGCAGAAGCGCAAAGTGATCGGGCGCGTATTTATCGAGGTTTTTGAAGCTGAGGCCAAGCAACTTGATGGTGTTGCGTGGTTAGCTCAGGGCACGATTTACCCGGATGTGATCGAATCCGCCGCCGCTGCGAGCGGAAAAGCGCATGTCATCAAGTCCCATCACAACGTCGGCGGGCTCCCCGAGGGCATGAAGTTCAAATTGATTGAGCCGCTGCGCGAGCTGTTCAAAGACGAGGTGCGCAAGGTTGGGCTCGAACTCGGGTTGTCGCCAGAAATGGTTTTTCGCCACCCGTTTCCAGGCCCCGGTTTGGGGGTGCGCATTCTCGGCGAAGTTCGCCGCGAGTTTGCCGATATCCTGCGCCTCGCAGACGCGATATTTATTGAAGAACTACGCAATGCCGATCTCTACCAGCAGGTCAGCCAGGCGTTCGCAGTTTTTCTACCGGTACGCTCTGTCGGGGTCAAAGGCGACGCGCGCAGTTACGACTACGTCATCGCTCTACGAGCCGTGGAAACCGTCGATTTCATGACGGCCGGTTGGGCTCGCCTGCCTTACGATTTCCTTGAACTCGTTTCGCGTCGGATCATTAACGAAGTCGATGGCGTATCCAGAGTGGCCTACGACATCTCCGGAAAACCGCCCGCAACTATAGAGTGGGAGTAGTGGCTCCAATGTCAGGGCACTGAGTGATGACTGCCATGCCGACTTCAACAGCGCGGGGCGATCTGCGCTGGATGCAAATGGCGATTGCACAAGCGCACGAAGCTGAGCGAATAGGCGAAGTGCCAGTCGGGGCGATTGTTGTTGTTGATAATGAAGCGGTCGGGTTAGGCCACAATCGCTGCATTGCCAATCATGATCCGACCGCCCATGCCGAAATCGAGGCGATTCGCTACGCGTGCCTTGCGACCAGTAATTACCGTTTGTCCGGAGCGACTTTGTACGTCACGCTCGAGCCTTGTGCCATGTGCGCCGGCGCCATCGTTCACAGCCGCATCACGCGAGTCGTATTCGGTACCACGGACCCACGCGCTGGCGCGGCTGGCAGCGTGATGAACGTGCTGCAACACGCGGAACTCAATCATCGCGCTGACGTTATGGGCGGCGTTGCCCAGGAAGATTGCGCGCGGCTTCTGAAAGATTTTTTCAAGCGCAGGCGGAGGTGACCGAGATGCCAGCACCATCACAAGAGCAGCTCGAGCAGCTGGCTCGCGAATTGGGCGATTCGCTCGCTGAGCGTGGCTGGCTCATGTCGACCGCAGAATCCTGCACTGGCGGCTGGATTGCGCAATGTATGACAGCGATAGCTGGCAGTTCGGGTTGGTTCGAAGCGGGCATCGTGAGTTACTCGAACGCCGCCAAAATGAACTTTCTGAACGTCAACCCTATGACATTGGAGCGGCACGGTGCGGTCAGCGGCGAGACGGCCAGCGAGATGGTCGCAGGCGCTCGCACGGCGACCCACACTGATGTTGCGGTTGCGGTCACCGGCGTCGCCGGGCCTGGCGGTGGAACGGATGAAAAACCAGTCGGTTTAGTCTGGTTTGGTTTTTCGGTCGGCGCCCAACCGGTGCAGGCTATCGCCCAGCATTTCCCCGGCGAACGGCGTGAAATTCGGGCAAGGACCGTCGAATTCGCCCTACAGGAACTTATTCGAGCCTTATCCTGAGGTATTTTCGTCAGCACTTGGTTTCTCGCTTGCGGCCTGACACGCCCTTTTTCTCGGATTCGCCGGGCAGTTCCCCGGAGCCGCCTGACTGACCGTCGACGACGAACTTTTTCTCGTTTCGCATACCCGATTAGCGATTAAATCGGACCCGCACTTATGCGATAATTCCGCGCTTAGATGACCTCTGAAATTACCCCACGAAAGGACATGAATTATGGATGAAAACAAGCAAAAGGCGCTAGGAGCGGCGCTGTCCCAGATCGAAAAGCAATTCGGTACCGGGTCAATCATGCGTATGGGCGATGGCGGAGCGATGCCAGACATCGACGTTGTCTCGACAGGCTCGCTGACACTGGACATCGCACTCGGCGTAGGCGGCATGCCGCGCGGCCGGGTGGTGGAAATTTTCGGCCCGGAATCGTCGGGTAAAACGACCTTGACCCTGCACGTTGTCGCCGAAATTCAAAAACTCGGCGGAACCGCGGCATTTATCGACGCAGAACACGCGCTCGATCCACAGTACGCCGAACGGCTTGGCGTTGACGTCGAAGAATTACTGGTGTCTCAGCCGGATACCGGTGAGCAGGCGCTGGAAATTACCGATATGTTGGTTCGATCAGGTGCGGTTAGCGTAGTGGTCGTTGATTCCGTCGCGGCGCTTACGCCGAAAGCCGAGATTGAAGGCGACATGGGCGACCATCACGTCGGTTTACAGGCGCGTTTGATGTCGCAGGCGCTGCGCAAATTGACGGGCAACATCAAACGCTCCAACACCCTGGTCATATTCATCAACCAGATTCGTATGAAGATTGGTGTGATGTTTGGCAGCCCCGAAACCACGACCGGCGGGAACGCGCTCAAGTTTTATTCCTCAGTGCGACTCGATATCCGGCGCATCGGTTCGTTGAAACGAGGCGACGAAGTGATCGGAAACGAAACCCGCGTCAAAGTGGTTAAAAACAAAGTCGCTCCGCCATTCAAACAGGCAAATTTCGACATTCTTTACAACGAAGGCATCTCTCGCGAAAGCGAGCTCATCGAACTTGGTGTTGAGAATAACTTGGTTGAAAAAACTGGCGCCTGGTACAGCTATAAGGGAGACCGGCTGGGGCAGGGCAAAGAGAACGTTCGTCAGCACTTCAAAGAGAATCCTGAATTGGCCGCCGAACTCGAGGCGTCGCTACGGGAATTGATCATCCCGACCAAGGAGCAAAAAGCTGAAGGCGCGGCGGTCGACGAAGATGTCGAGGAGGCGTCAGCCTGAGAGACGACGTCAAACGCAGCGCGCGGGAAATCGCGATAGCAGCGTTGGCTCGTCGAGAGCACAGTCGCTACGAGCTCGAGCAAAAGTTAGCCGGGCGCGAGCTGGAACCGGTAGAAATTGCGACGGCTCTCGACGCACTCGCGCAAGCGGGTTATCAGGACGATCAACGATTTGCCGAAGCGTATGTTCGTTACCGCGGACGTAGCGGTTTCGGCCCCCGTCGCGTTGCGCAAGAATTGCAGCAGCGTGGCGTAGACCAGGCTCTGGCCAGGCAAGCACTGACTACGCAGGAGCTTGACTGGTTCGAACTGGCTGGTGACGTTCAGTACAAGAAATTCCGCGGCGCGCCGACATCTTTTGCCGAACGCGCGCGCCAAACTCGATTTTTGCAATACCGCGGATTCGATGGCGAACACATTCGATACGCACTGGAAAACGCAGCAGGCGATGAAAACAACTGAAATTCGTCAGGCTTTTCTAAGCTACTTTGAAGAGCACGGGCACCGGGCGGTAGAGAGCAGTTCGCTCGTCCCCGGCTCCGATCCGTCGTTGTTGTTTACCAACGCCGGTATGGTTCAGTTCAAAGATGTATTCCTCGGTTTGGAGGATCCCGGGTTTCGACGCGCCACGTCTTCGCAGCGTTGTGTCCGTGCCGGGGGCAAGCACAATGACCTCGACAATGTCGGCTATACCGCTCGCCACCATACGTTTTTTGAAATGCTTGGTAACTTCAGCTTCGGCGAGTATTTCAAGCGCGAAGCGATCGGATTTGCCTGGACGCTACTTACCGAACGTCTTCAGTTACCGGCTGAGAGATTGTGGATCACGGTCTACGAGGACGACGATGAAGCCGCTGCAATCTGGCTGGATGAGATCGGCGTAAGCCCGGAAAGATTCTCCCGCTGCGGCGAGAAGGACAATTTCTGGACCATGGGTGAGACCGGACCGTGTGGACCCTGTTCAGAAATATTTTATGACCATGGTCCGGAGATCCCGGGAGGGCCGCCCGGCAGCCCTGATGCTGATGGCGACCGTTACATCGAGATATGGAATCTTGTATTCATGCAATACGAGCGTTCAGCCGATGGTGAGTTAAAACCGATTCCGCGCCCGTCTGTTGATACTGGCATGGGGCTCGAGCGACTCGCAGCGGTTTTGCAGGGCGTGCACGATAATTACGACATCGATTTGTTTCAGAACCTGCTGCGCGCCGTTGCTGAGGAGGTCACAGGTCCAGTCACCGAGCCGGCCTCGCTGAGAGTTATCGCAGACCACATTCGTTCGTGTGCTTTCCTGGTACTCGATGGCGTTACGCCGTCGAATGAAGGCCGCGGCTATGTACTACGAAGAATTATTCGACGAGCACTACGACACGGGCACAAGTTAGGTATAGAACGAGCGTTCTTTCATCGCTTAGTGGCACCATTGGCCGCGGAAATGGGCGATGCCTATCCCCGTTTGTGTGAGCGCGCTGTCATGATTGCCGAGACGCTTGAGCTCGAGGAGGCGCGCTTCGCGGAAACGCTGCACCAGGGCATGCACATACTGGAAGCTGCGATTGGGCAACTATCGGACAGGACTATCCCGGGCGACGTTGTCTTTCAGCTCTACGACACCTACGGTTTTCCATTCGATCTCACTGCCGATATCGCAAGAGAGCGCAATCTCTCCCTCGACAGTGCAGGATTCGAAGACGCCATGGAGGCCCAACGCCAGCGCGCGCGCGCTGCGAGTCAGTTTGGCGGCGCCGACACAGCGAATTCTATCAGCGCTGACGCGCTCGTCGGACTTGGCCACGCGCAGGAGTTTACTGGCTACGACTGTAACGAGGATGAGGCCTCAGTGCTGGGGATCTTCGTCGAGGGTGAACCCTGCGAGGTTCTCAATGCAGGTTCAAGTGGGACCGTGGTACTCGATCGCACACCGTTTTATGCCGAGTCCGGCGGGCAGGTCGGTGATCAAGGTCAGATCACATTTTCAGGTGGGAAATTCAAAGTCCACGATACGCGCAAGCAAGGTGGCTTGTTTTTGCACTTGGGCGAACTTCAGTCAGGCCGTCTCGCGAATGATGACCGAGTGAGACCGGCAGTTGATGGCGAGCGCCGTCAGGCAACGAAGAACAATCATTCAGCCACACACCTGATGCATGCTGCTTTACGAGAGTTACTCGGAGCCCACGTCGAACAAAAGGGGTCACTTGTCGACCCGGACAAACTGCGTTTCGATTTCTCTCATACAGCGCCGCTCACAACCGAACAGATCGTTGAAGTGGAAACGCGGGTGAATCATGCGATTCGCGACAACGTTGCTGTTGAAGCGCAGGTCATGCCCTATAAAGAGGCGCTCGAATCTGGCGCAATGGCACTGTTCGGCGAAAAGTACGGCGATGTTGTGCGCGTACTAAGCATGGGGGCGCACTCCGTAGAACTGTGCGGCGGCACGCACGTCGAAAGAACGGGCGACATCGGTGCGTTCAAGATTATTTCCGAGTCCGGCGTTGCGTCAGGCGTGCGCCGTATTGAAGCCATCACGGGTGTTGCCGTCGTTGCCTACATGGCCGAGACCCAGGCAACTTTCGAACGTCTCGCGAACCTCGTCCGATCGGGTGGCGCGGATCTAGAGAATAAAGTCGCTCATCTGCTGGAGCGTAATCGTACGCTTGAGAAAGAGTTGCAGGAGCTACGCGGCCGCCTGGCCGGTCAATCAGGTCGTGATATTGCTGATGCCGCGCGCGAGATCGGCGGCGCCATGGTTTTGGCTGAGCAGATTGATGGTGCGGACATAGAGACCTTGCGTACGACCTGCGATCGCTTGAAGGATAAATTTGAATGCGCGGTCATTGTGTTGGCCACTATCGAAGACGACAAAGTTCGCCTGGTGAGTGGGGTGACGAAGAATCTCACCGACCGCGCACATGCCGGCAAACTGGTTAGTTTCGTCGCTGAACAAGTCGGAGGAAAAGGCGGCGGACGCCCAGATATGGCTCAGGCTGGCGGCAATGATCCGTCGCAACTTGAAACGGCACTTAGCTCAGTCTACGACTGGGCTACGGAACAATTGGTTTGAGTATCAATGGTGAGTTCGCGTTCGTGACCGACGGATGCGGCTGTAGATTTAAGCAATTCAGCAAACTATGAAAATCGTCGTGCAGAAATTTGGCGGCACTTCGGTGGCAGATACCGAACGCATTTCCGCCATCGCAGAACGCATCGCCGCGACTTGTGCGGATGGGTACAGCGTGGTCGTCGTTGTCTCTGCCATGGCGGGCGAAACCGATCGGCTGTTGACTCTGGCAAAGGCTTTTGCCGAACAGCCCCGTGGCCGCGAACTTGACGTGTTGTTGTCTACCGGTGAGCAAGTCACTATCGCGCTCCTGGCGATGGCTTTAAATAAAATTGGCATGTCTGCAGTGTCTTATACCGGCTCGCAGGTGCAGATTCTCACCGACAAAGTGCACAATAAGGCGCGCATCGTACGGATTGACGACGCCAATGTTCTGGGCGATTTGGAGCGTGGCCGGGTGGTTGTCGTGGCAGGGTTTCAGGGCGTTGACGAGGCCGGCAACATCACGACGCTTGGCCGCGGCGGCTCGGATACCACCGCAGTGGCATTGGCTGCAGCGCTGAAGGCTGATGAATGCCAGATCTACACTGATGTAGACGGCGTTTACACCACCGACCCCAGAATCGTCCCGGAAGCACGCCGACTTGAGCGTGTCACCTATGAAGAGATGCTTGAGATGGCGAGTCTGGGTGCGAAAGTCCTGCAGATTCGTTCGGTAGAATTTGCCAGCAAGTACAAGGTTAATTTGCGCGTCTTGTCTTCATTCGAGTCTGGCCAGGGGACGCTGATAACGGCAGAGGAAAACATCATGGAACAAGCCCTGATTTCGGGTGTGACACTCAACAGGGACGAAGCCCAATTGGTGCTAACGGGTGTGCCAGATCGGCCGGGCGTCGCCAGCAATATTCTCGGCCCGGTTGCGGCTGCGAATATCGAAGTGGACATGATCCTGCAGAACACAGGCGCCGATGGTGCGACGGACTTCACCTTTACAGTACACCGAAATGATTATGATCAAGCGCTGGAGATCCTGGAACGCCTGGCGATAGAGATGAACGCGCGCGGCGTAACGGGCGACAAGACGATTGTGAAGATTTCAATCGTCGGTGTTGGTATGCGTTCGCACGCCGGTATTGCGGCACGGATGTTTCGCGCGCTGGCTGACGAATCCATCAATATCCGCATGATTTCGACCTCTGAGATTAAAATATCAGTGGTCGTAGACGAGAAGTATTCGGAGTTAGGCGTGCGCTCGCTACATAGTGAGTTCGGACTCGAGAACGAGCTGGAATCCAATTGAGATGACAAAGTGCCTGAAATGGGCTCATTGAGGGCAGATTCGAACCAGCCGGTCTATAATGCCGCCGCATCTGGTTGCCGTTTAAACAGGACGTTTACTCAGATTTAATTAACAATCACGCTGCGGCTATACGTAGTGTGAATTTTTGGAGGACTGTATGCTGATTCTGACCAGACGGGTTGGTGAAGCGCTTATTATTGGTGACAACGTCAACGTCACCGTGCTGGGAATCAAAGGGAACCAGGTCCGTATAGGCGTTGATGCGCCGAAGGAAGTTGCGGTACATCGTGAGGAAATTTATCAGCGCATCCAGGATGGTGGTGACGAAGAAATCGCGACTACGACGGAGTAGACCGAGAAATTTTCCCCCAACAGGCGGTCGGCGTAGTATTCTAGCGGCCGACAACGAACGATGGAGAGGTGGCCGAGTGGCTGAAGGCGCTCCCCTGCTAAGGGAGTATGGGTCAAAAGCCCATCGAGGGTTCGAATCCCTCTCTCTCCGCCAT
>Ga0209631_10001047_pt1 | contig 36568 bp, 25 predicted proteins | sample COG_08_FD_184752 | JGI IMG/M metagenome (GOLD analysis project Ga0209631, IMG submission 184752) | Pelagic Microbial community sample from North Sea - COGITO 998_met_08 (SPAdes) (version 2) | ecosystem: Environmental > Aquatic > Marine > Neritic zone/Coastal water | place: Helgoland, sampling... | reverse complement strand
GGCGTTCTACGCAGAGTTCGGTTTTGGTGTGTTTTTTTTGGCAATGTATCGATCGGTTCGTCGTTTGCAAAAGTTACTCTCTCATCACTTGTACTTTGCCTTTGCCTCGGGCGAGAGGAACGTCTGGAGGAAGGTTGAGGCCTGTATCTCCACCTCTTGCTTCTTCGAGTTCTTCTTCGGGGTCTTCTGCGGCGAGTTGGCGAAGATCTCGGCGTCGTCTTCGTCCTCCGGGTCCGGCATGGTGAGCTGCGCGCAGAAGGCGCACATGTTCACGCCGGTGTAGAGCCTGGACGCGGTCATCCTGCTGTCCGTGAGCTTCTCGTTCGCGCCCTTCACCCCCCACTTCACCTTGAGCGTCAGCACCGTCTTGAGCGACGACATCCCGGTGAGATTCTCTTCGGCGAACCACAGCCCGCACAGGGGGCAGGGCTTCTTCCGCGTCCCCACGGTGCCGATCTCGAGGATGTTCGTGGGCCACGGCCCGGGGTCCTCGTTCTTCTCCCCCAGTTTCAAAATCTTGGACGGCATGGCGAACCCTTCCTACGGTGACGACCTTCACGTGATGACCCCCACGCGCGCGCGAGCTCCTAAATCCTCCCTTCGCGAGCCCCAAATTTGGCAATCGTATGTATCAGAAACCGGAACCGAGCCGCTTCCCGGACCCGCTTTGAAGGCGGGTTACGTGGATTCGAGACGTGCGCTCGATCGATACCTCGTTAAAGGCGTTCGGGACCGCTCCGATGCGATCGATCGCGTCCGGCTGCGCGGCCAGAGCTTCTGCCCGCTCGACAAATTGCAACCCGACAAAACTTGGCAGGGCGGGACGAACCCGGACACGGCCGCTGCCCAGTCACGCGTCAAATCCCTGGCTCTCAGTGGCTTTGAATGTGACCCTCCTCGTGCACACACGGAGGGCGCGGGTGCGCTGTGCTTTTCGGTGGAGCGAAGGGGGGCGATCCGAAAGTGGACGCGATGTCGAGTACATGCGCGTGCGCGCAGGAGGGCTCCAAGGAGTGGGTACGTGCCCACACGTTCCCGCGCGAGTCGAGTCCCCATCTCCCCATCTTCTCCCCACTCGGCGTTTATTTTCTCGAGATCCTTCCGAGTAGGGATGCTGACGTCCCGCCTTCCCCGCGTCTTCGTCTCTTCACAGATTCGGCTGTGGTTCAAGGACTGCATCGACAACCCGTCCGCGGAGGTTGGGTTCTACCTCGGCCTCGCCTCCATAGGATCCTGGCTCGTCGCGCAGTTTCCCCAGCTCGTCCGCAACTTCAGGCGCAAGTCCGCGGACGGCCTGTCCCCGTGGTTCCTCGCCGAGTGGCTCATGGGCGACACCCTGAACCTGCTCGGGTGCCTCATGACCGGCGACCAGCTCCCATCGCAGACGTACACCGCCGTGTACTTCATCGCAATCGACATGGCCATGATATTCCAGTTCGTCTACTACACCCTGCTCAACAGAGACGCGGTGAGCTTGATCACCGCGGACATGAGGGACCCGGACGTGGCGTACGCTCGGATCGATCCCGACAACAGGGACGGGGGTGAAGGGGGACGCGGCGGTGACGGCAACGGCGGTGGAGACGCGGTAGAGAGCGGGCGAGAGACGGGTCAGCCCGGAACGGACAGGGTATCGTCGCCGCCGCCCGCGGGTCCCGGCGAGTGGTACTCGAGGCGGGTCGGCGGGAACGGCGGGAATGGGAACCGCGCTCGAACGACGAACGAGGCCCTTGGAGGCGCGGACCGTCGGCGACGGGCACGACGCGAGGCGCGCGCCGCGGTGGGACTCGCGGCGGCGACGGGCGTCGCGGCGGTGGTCGCCGTCGCAATCGCGCTCGCGCTCGGGCTGACCACCGCGTCGCGCACCGGCGGCGTCAACCTGCAGCCCCCCACGGCGGACGCGGGCGCGAAGCTGTACGGAAACACAGCTGTACACACACAGCTGTACGGGTCCAACGGCGACAATAACGATGACCACGACAACAACGACGACCGGCGGAGGCATCACGCGGATGCCGGGCTGCCGATATGCGGCGCGTCCAGTAACCCCGAGTGGGAGGTTGTCGTCGGTCGAGCCGTCGGGTACGCTTCGTCCGTGTTCTACCTCGGCTCGAGGCTGTCGCAGATTTACAAGAACCACAGCCGGCGGAGTTGCGAGGGTTTGGCGATGAGCATGTTCTTCACCGCGGCGTGCGCGAACATCGCGTACGGGCTGGCGATCTTGCTGAGGGGTGGCGGTAACCCGACGTACCTAGTCAACTCGATACCGTGGCTGCTCGGATCGCTCGGAACGGTGGCGCTGGACTCGACCATCTTGGCGCAGGCCAGGTACTACACGAAGCGCGCGCAACGGATGAGGAGGGTGGCGAGCGTGAACGGCGAGGGTGACGGAGACGCGCCGGAGGGTGAGGACGAGTTGGATAGACCCCTGCTGAGGGTCGAGTAGTGTAGCTTATAAGATTCTTCTCTAAAATACGAGCTAGCTAGCTAAGAGACACCTGCGACGAGAGGAAGAGCGGGGGTCATCGGTGGGTTCGTGACGGTGCGTAGCGGGAAAGGACGTGAAAGACGGGTCGGGGTTGGAAGCTCGGAATGAGTAGGAGGTTGGTTGTCTCGTTCAAGACACTTTTCAGTGTTCAGTTCCATTTGAGTTTCAAATGATTTCTCGTCATCGCTCCAAAACCAAAAAGTCGTGGGGGGAAACGTGGGCGGGCGGCGCACTCACCGTCACTGCGTCGTCACTGCGTCATCTTCCTGTGCACCGCTATGAGCTGCGGGCAGTTGTCGCGATTCACCACCGAGTGGTTCGTCGCCGTGAACTCCCGCGGGTCCAGCGCCGACACCAACTCCATCACCGCCTCGACTTCGTCCCATCCTCCCGGGTGCCCGGTGTACCCAACCACCGTGAGCACTCCGCCCGGCCTGAGCGTCTTCACGCCGGCCGCCACCGCGCTGACTGTGGTGGTGGTCGCCGTTCGGACCTCCTTGTTTCCGTCGGGACCGGGCAGATACCCGCAGTTGAAGCACACGACACCCACTGAATCGTGTTCTCTCACGTGTTCCTCCATCATGTCGTGGCTCTTCAGCACGAGGTCCACGCGCGATGCCTGCTCGGGTGTGAGATCTTTGTCCATCCTGGTCCGCGTGCTCGTGAGCGCGTCCTCCTGGATGTCGAACGCGACGACCCTGCCGGGCTTGGACTCGACTGCCGGGTCCGAGGTAGACTCGAGGTCTGCGAGCATGAGGGCGAGCGCGACGGTGTCCCAGCCGTTGCCCATGGTGGCGTCGACGGCGGTGTCACCCGGGCGCATGACCGCACGCCACAGCGTGTGCGCCATGTCGGTCGTGCGGCTGTTGGTCACGATGACGTCCTCGAAGTGGACGCGCGCCCGCGCCGAGGTCGACGGCTCGATTTCGGCGGCGGTGGTTGCCCCCATCTTACTCGCGCGGCGCGGCGCGCGAGTCGCGGGACCTGACGCGGCGCACGCGTGACGCGCTGAAGAGAGGGAAGTGGTCGCGGTCCTTGAGGATGCTACGCGCGCGGCGGCCAGCGATGCTCCCGCGCGCCCCAGGGCGCACGCGTCGTGCATCGGAACAGTGACCTCTCACGTCTCTGTATCTGAGATACCCTCTTGAAATAGAAATAGCATCCCGTTAACCGTATTTAGTCTCTCCAGTAACGTTCCCATACGGAGTGGCTTGTGGCTCTGAGCGAGTCCCGTGCAGATCACTGTGACAAATAACCCGCGAAGCTCTGTCGACGTCACGACCTCGTCGCCCTCTCCGCACTGAAAGCGGCGCCGACGGGGATTGGGTCGACGCGCGCGTTGTTATTCACGCGTCAGCACACGCGCACACGAGTCTCGTAGTCTCAACGGCGACGATCGGTCACTGTTGAAGGGCACCGGCGGCCAGTGCGCGGGCGGAGCTTATCTTTGGATTTCGCCACTCACAGCGAGTTCGACCTTTGCGCTTCAAAAGGTCGCACATCTCACACCGGGTCGGAGGGACGCGCGGGAAGGATGCTCGCCGCGGCTCGCTCGATGAGCGCGTTCGCGCTGCGCAGGGCGAGGTTCCCCACGCATGTGACCCGCTACGCGCCCGGTTCGCTCGCCCCGCTCGCGCGCCGCGCCGTCGCGTCCCCCCTCTGCGCCGCCTCCGAGGCTGCCGCGAAGGGCCCCGCGACCCCCGCGGGCGGCGACGCCAAGGCGCCCTACCCGCCCCTCAAGGTGACCGCGCCCGGCCGCGTCGTCGCCCTCGGCGACGTCCACGGCGACATCGGCCAGGCCAGGCGCGCCCTCTCCATCGCCGGCGTCCTCGGCGACGGCGGCGACGCGGTGAATCCCGAGTGGACCGGTGGAGACACCGTCGTGGTGCAGGTTGGCGACGTCCTCGATCGGGGCGACGACGAGATCGCCATCCTCATCCTCCTCCAGAAGCTCCACAAGCAGGCCGAGGCGCAGGGCGGCGCGGTGTACATCCTCAACGGTAACCACGAGGTCCTCAACGTCTCCGGGGACTTCAGGTACGTCACGCAAGGTGCGTTTCAGGAGTCCATGAGGTTCGGTGAGCACCTCGTGAACCTATTCGGATCCGCGTTTAAAGAGGCTTTCGGCGGCGGCGAGGATGACCCGCGGAAGAAGCAGGTCAAGGCGCGCGTGGGTCTGTTCTCCCCCGGCGGGCCCCTGGCGCAGCAGCTCGCGATGAACAGCACGGTGCTGATCGTCAACGACACCGTCTTTGCGCACGGCGGCTTGATGCCCCGGCACGTGGAGTTTGGTTTGGAGCGTTTGAACAACGCCGTGGCGGACTGGATGCGCGGCGCGGAGATTTCCTCGGAGGAGGATCGCACCGCGCTGGGCATGGCCATCGGAAGCGTGAAGGACAGCGTGGTGTGGAACCGCACGTTCGGGACGGAGAACTTCGTCACGGACAGCGACAGGGACAGGGCGTGCGAGGTGCTCGGTAACACGCTGGATGCCATCACCGACAAGTACGGACCCGCGACTCGGCTGGTGGTGGGTCATACCCCGCAGCTGGGCGGCTGCAACGGGGAGTGCGACGGGCGGATCTGGAGGATCGACGTCGGGATGTCGTTCGGCGTGGTGGGTGCGGACCCGGAGGTGATTGAGATTGACGGGGAGACGGTGAGGGTGCTCAACTCGAGGGTACCCGCCAAGCAGAGCGCGTCCAAGCTCTGATTGTTGTTTCGACCGACTAATTGCACGCGACGATTCTTTCCCTCTTTGCCGGTGCGTGAGACTTTTAATACCACGGGCATATCGAGTTGCTAAACGAACACATCGGCCGTTTCCCCATTCGTCTACTCTTCGTCTCCGTCTTCACTCCTTCGTCTCCGTCTTCTTCTCGTCGTCGGACTCGTACAGGAAACTGGGGATGAGCGGCTTGGCGGGAGACGGCGCGAGCATGGTCCCGCCGAGATGCTGCGGTATGGGTAAGTCGTCGTCGCTGTCGCTCTCGATACCCCGCTTGACGACGCGGCGGCGCGCGCGGCGGTTCGCGCCGGCCTCCTCCTCCTCGTCGTCCTCGTCGTCATCGTCATCGTCATCGGAATCGCGAGCTCGCCTTCGCAGTTTCTTGCGCGCGGGTTCGGGTTCGGGTTCCTCCTCGGCAGCCTCGGGCTCGGGCTCGGGCTCGGGTGTTGGCTCTTTCTTCTTTCGCCGACGCTTCGCCGCCACCTCCTTGAGCTTCTTCCGCGCCTTGCCCTTCTCGCCCGCGCCGAGCGCCGACGACTTCCGCCGCGTGGTGTTGACGAGCGCGATCCCGCCTTCGTCGTCGTCGTCGCTGGATTCGTCAAAGTACCCCTCACCGACCGTCTTCCGCGCCTCGTCGAACGCGTCGCCCATGTCCTCCATCTGCGACTGCACCGGCTCCTCGTCGTCCGAGTCGGCACCCTTCGGTTCGACAGCCTTCTTGCCCTTCGTCTTGCCTTTCCGTTCGGCGTTGGACTCGCGCATCAACTCGGCGAGCTCGTCGTCCTCGTCGGCGCCCGCGAGCTTCTTCCGCGCCTTCTCGCCGTGCTTCGCCTCGTTCCACTCCTCCTCATCGTCGTCGTCGTCGTCAGGGAAGACCACGTCCTCGCCCTCGTCGTCGTCGTCGTCGGGGTCCGCGTCCGGGAAGACCACGTCCTCGGGGTTGAAGTCTTCGGGGACGTCGACGCCGTCGCCGCCGAGCTCGATGCGCTCGCGCTCGTTGAGCTCCCTGACGCACGCGCGTACCTCCTTGGTCTTCGATAGGACCTTGACCCTGTTCATGACCCACTCGTGCGGTTTGTACGGGTACATCTTGCGCGTCCACTCTTTGTACAGCCCCATGAGCCGCTGAAAGTCCCCAAACTCGTGCCCAGGGCCCTTGGCGATCTCGTTGAACTTCTCGGGGATGACGTCGTGGAGGTACGCCAGTCCGTTGGGTCCGAGGAGGTGATCGACGACGGTGAACTTGGGCGCGCGGGTGCTCTTCTTCTTGGGTTTATTCTGGGTTGACGCCTCCGGATCGACGTCGCCCGCGTCTCCGGTGGTCCCTGGGGCGTCCCTGGGCTGCTGCGGGATCCATTCCTCCCGAGGGGCGGTGCAGTCCCTGCTCCAGTGGCCCGTCTTGCCGCACTTGTAGCACGCACCCTTGGGCAGGTTACCCCGGTTCACGTTACCCTGCGTCGCGGGCTGTGACGACATCTTCCGATCCGAGAGGGGTTTCGCCGCCCGACGATCTGCGAGCGCCGTTGTTGTCTGGTGATGATTAGGTTCGAAACTTTGAACTCTGCATTTTGGGACGAGAGTGTACGGTCTATTTCCTTGAGTTAATTCCCCATGGAGACTGTGGCCAATAGATAAGCCGGGTTCTCGACCAATAGGATCGCGAGAGATTTCCACGTAGTGCGATGTGTGGCTCGATGAACCAGGGCTAAACCCAAACCCACCTTCGATTGCGTCCCCGCCCGCCTTCCCATTCTGACACACGCAGACGTAACACACGAAGATGTTCGCCATGTCCACCCTCGTCGGCACCCCCGTGGTCGCCCCCGTCAAGGCCGTCCGTGCCGTGCGCTCCACCCGCGTGAACGCCCTCTATGGCAAGACCAAGCCCGCCAAGAAGACCGTCGCCAAGGCCAAGGCCAAGGTGTGTTTTTCTCCCGTGTTTTCCTCCACTTGGCATTGGTTTCTTCTCGTGGACCGAGGGCGCCGCGGCGTGAGACGCAAGGCGCCTCGACGACGGCGCGGGTTCGTCCGGGGGATCGCGCGAACTGATCTTCGCCCCGCGTCGCGCGTTTTTACAATCACGCGGGGCGTCGATCGCGCTCGTGACGCCGACAAACGCGCGCGGGCCGCGCCGCACGAATCTCGCCTCCGAGAGGGACTGTTGTCGTCACCCCCGACTCAGGAACCTGGGTTTGTTTCGCGCGGCGCTGATCGAGGATAAAATTTCCAACCCCCGCGCCGATCGGTGACGCGCGATCTCCGCGCGGGTTCCGATCGCGATACGTCTCGAACTCGTTCGTTCACACCACGAACGTTTTAACCGTCTCTGACCCACGCACGCTGACCGATACCCGCGTCTCACCCACCCTTCGTTCGATCAGGGCGGCAAGAAGTCCTTCGGCGAGTGGCTCCTCGACAAGGCGTGCCGTGACTCCTCCGTCATCGGCGCTGGCTACGAGGACGACCTCAAGTCCGGCAAGTACAAGAAGGGCGGCAAGAAGTAAGCGATTCATGGAAGTCTTTATTGATTGGTGTCTCGTGCGACGCATCATCAGCGGCTGGCCGGCCGTAGACGCGAGTTAGCTTAGCAGCAATAGCTCGCAGCCCTCGGCTGATTTGTCAGTCAGTTCACAGATTTTTATCGAGAGCTTCCTCCCGCGTCTTCGACCCGATCGCGCGAACGAGATCACGGCGGCTATTTTCCAACAATACATGGTATATCATTCAGGATACGTCATTCTAGGTGTTACGCGAAGGTAATGTACATCACGCGTTCTTCAAGCAGTGCCCAAGTTCGTTCGTGTTGGCGTTCCGTGACGGAAACGCGTTCGATTTGATACTTTCCCGGGCTTGTGCGCGTGAAGAATGGATGTCACGGCGCCCACGTCTTCCAACACGTGGGCGCGACGTCAAAGAATTTACATCCGAGGATGGGTGTTTTTTCTCGTCGGTGGTGACCCGCCGTGCTCACCGCTTCCCCGCGGCGAGAGCCTCTTCGATCCCGCCGACGCCGCCGCCGAGCCCAAAGGCGTTTGTGGGGGAAACGCCCCTGGTCTCTCGCCTCATCGGCAGCCGACCGCCCATCCCCCGCCCGCCGCCGACGCTGTGCTTCGGGAGGGAGTTGAGCAAGTCGCCGAAGTTGTCGAGGGGTGAGCCGAGCTCCAGGGATCCGACGGCGTGGAGGTCGTCGTCGCCGTCGCCGAGGCCGAGCGAACCAACCTGGAAATCATCCTTCATGGAGCCAAACACCCCGCCGCCGCCGCCCATCGAGTTTTCCATCTTGACGTGCATGCCGCCCCCACGGCCGCTGCCCCCCGCCGCGTCCGGGCTCGTGCCCATCAGCAGCGGCGACGAGCCCATGGGAAACACGCCGCCGTTCTCCGGCGTCGACGACAGGTAATCGTGCCCAAACACGCTGCCGAAGGATCCCGCGACGCCGAAGGACGTCCCTAAGAAAGGGTTCGACGGCGCACGTTCGCGCTTGGAGTTGTGTATCCTCGGGATCTCGTTCTCGCCAGGGTGCATCCCCGACGGGTTCGCCTGGGGACCTTGGTTAAGACCGAGCCGTATGTACCCGCCGTCGCCGCCGGTGGCCTGACCGGCCATCGCCAGGTTCTGCTGCGCGAGGGCGAGGTTAGCGTTGACGAGCGCGGAGAGGTCGTTCGGGGCGGTGCTGCTGCCGTGGATGGACCTGTGCGCGTTGTTGTACCCGTTGTTGGAGCCGCGCTGGGGCCCTGACGGTCCGTTCATGTGTGTGCCGCCGAGGGAGTACCCGGGGAGGCCGGTGTTGTTCATGCCGCCGACGCCTGGTTCGATCGGAGCCCGCGCCTGCTTCTTGGTGGCGTGCGGGGGACGGCCGGGCCCGCCCCTGCCGGCACCCCGCCCGCCGCCGCCGCCGCCCGCGGGTGGTCCGTCGGCATCGCCCTTACCGCGGCCGCGCGCGGCGGGCGGGTCCGGGAGGACGAACGGCGGCGGCACCTCGCCGGGCGCCAGCGAGAAGTTTGTCCGGGCGTTTGGACCTCGGATGTGCCTCGCGGCGGCGTCGTACGCCCGCGCCGCCTCCTCCGCGGTGTCGAAGGTTCCGAGCCACAGCCTGGCGCCGCGGTTCGGGTCCCTGATCTCGGCCGCCCAGCTGTTGGGTTAAGTAACGGGGGTTGGGTGGGGAGGTCAGTTTTAGATATTTGTTGGATGTAAAAAGCAGTGCGGGAAGGGGGGTCGCGATTCGGTTAGATCTGCGGTGACGCGCGTACCTTCCCCACGGTCGTTGGCGCACGCCTCTGTATATCGACGAGCACGTCTTCTTCGTCTTCGACACCTTGGGCTGAATCAATCGGGGGACGGAGGGAGACGCGCGCGGTGAGCGAGGCGGTTCCGCAGGGTAGGAGCCGTGCAGTTTCCCTTGGTTCGTAACTCGACAAAAAATAACAAATGGAGCTCTCGACACCTGTGAATGCCGTGCGGAGCGCGGAGTTCGCGGCCCCGACGCGGGCGCGACCGATTCGCGGTGGGTTCGAGACGTCGGGCAACGCGGGTATCGGTTCGTGATGTAGGATTCGCGCGAAAATTAAGGGGAAACGCGTCGCGCAACTCACGTCGTCGTCCTCCTCGTCGTCATCCTCTACGTCACTCGCAGCTTCCTCCTTCACCGCGGATTTCTTGCCCGCCTGCTCAGCCTTATCGGACGCTGCTGGCGCCATGGTCGACGTTCGTTTCGGGGGTTTGGTCGATGTACGGGTCGGTGTTGGACCTTACGGTTGTGTTCCGATAGACTCGAGGGCCGTAAACTGGCAGACGCCACCGCGACGCCACGGTCTCCGGCACCAGTGTACCCGCACGCGATTCTCCCGGGTACGCTTTATTCCCAGAAAAAGCGTGCGAAACTTCGGTTCCCCTGTTTCTTGGTTCATTCTTGGTTTATATTTCGTCGAGTGAGCTCTAAAATTAATTACGGAGAGGGCATCGTGAGATTTGGTTCGGGAGTTCGTTATTACTCGTAATTGCGAACTCCCCATGCACGGTGAGGGACGGTTCTGTAGATTCTGTTTCGTCAATTCCACTGTCCAGTCTCAAAAACCTCTCCTATTTTTTGTGGACCGAAATCTTTCGACGTGTTTCTCGTGATTTTACGTGTAATGTCTGTATGGGCAATTGGTCTGGCGGCATGTTTTTTTAGTTCTCACGTTTTTGGCGCGAGCGCGGGCAGCGTGTTAATCATGAATAGGTATGGAATGGACACTTGAACAGTGTGAAGTTATACAATTTCCAATTCAAGTGACGGTTTTTGACTGTTTTGCTGTTCGTCGATGTTGATTACTTGGCGATATTGGTTTTCCAAACTTCTATTCGCTTCGTTGGACTCGCCTTCGCCCACCACTCGCGATTGGCGCCCTCTTTCGCGGATCCGAGGTGTGGAGACGCGCCATTGATGCTCGTCGAGGAACGTAAGAAGTGCTACGAGGTGAGCGTCGTTTCGTGTCCGTATTTGCGACTGTAAATGTCCCCCGTTCGTCGTCCCCGTTCGTCGTCCCCCGTTCATCAAATCGTTCCCGATTGTTTAGGGTTGCTGACCACCCTCGCCCACCGTCGCAGGCTCGTGACGCTTACTTCGCTTGCTTGGACGAAAACGGCGCCAAGCGCAACGCACGATCTCTCCGTAAGGCGTACGAGAAGCACTGCCCTACCTCCTGGGTCAAGCACTTCGACGCGAAACGCGACGAGGAGATCAAGCTCCGCAAACTGTTGGAGACCAAGAAGGAGTAAACGCGGGAGGGAGACGCGAACCATGGGGCGGGACGGCGACAGGGAACGGAGCAGGGACCGGGAGTGGGACCGAGGCAAGGACAGGGGAGCACGAGGGAGATCTCGGTCGAGGAGCCCGCACAGGCGGGAACGGCGGGACTCACGAGAACGACGCGATCCCCCGAGGCTGGACGAATTCGGTCGAGAGATTCGCGACGACCGCGGCCGAAACGACAATCGCGGCAGGGACAGGGACAGGGGCGGTGGAGGGCACAGGGACTCGAATCCCCACCCCCGGGAGGAGGCTGAGGAGTTCCTCGACTCCGTCGTCGAGCCCGCCGAGGAACGGCCGAAGAAGAAGAGCAAGACGGCGGCTACGGCGCCCGAGGAGACCCCCGCCGAGATGAACGCGGCCGACACGAACGACGACGATGGGCCCCCGGTGGACCCCGAGGAGGCGGAGATGATGGCGCTGATGGGCTTCGGCGGGTTCGGCACCACGCAGGGGAAGCAGGTTGAGGATGCGAACGCCAACGTGAGCGCGGTGCACAAGAAGACGACGCGGCGCGCGAGGCAATACATGAACAGGCCGGGCGGGTTCAATCGCCCGCTGCCGGAGGAACAGACGGGGGTCAAGTCGAACAAGATTTAAAACAACAAACACTCTTCGCAATCGACGGTTCGTTCGTTTCATCGCTAAAGTGAGCCTCCGGTGCGTATCGAGCTAGTCCTCCAGGTACCTGGCGAGGTCGGCGTAGCTGTCGTCGACGCCGATGAGCTTCGAGGGCGCCGGCGGCGAAGTTTTTCGCGCCGGCTCCCCCGCGTCGGCTACGTCCGTCTTCGAGAAGATATCGGCGATGTCCACCTCCACCCCTTTCTTGATCCCCTCCGGATCTTTGAGATACTTGGACATGTCCACCTGCTCCTTCCGCTTGCTCCCCGGCGGGCACTTCCCGCACGCCCGCATGCAGTTCCCGTCGTCCCTACCCGCCGCGCCCACCATGTACTTTGGATTCTTATCGCACTCGCCCATACCCGCCCACCCTTCGCACTGCTCGTTCTGGTCGTCGCACACGCCCTCCGGGAACCGAAAGGCTCCGCCCATGTCGAACGACTTGAGGTGCATCCACTTCGTCGCGCTCCACTTGGTTCCCTTGATCACCGGGCACCCGCCGTGAAGGCTCAGCTCGTCGACCTTCTGGTCCATGTCGAGCGACCAGAAGAGGAGCGCGTCGCCCTTTCGGGCCTTGACGGCGACCCCACGCTGCGCGCATTCACTCCAGTTCGGGTCCCCTTTGTGCGGCTTATCCACGCTCCGCGGGAATACCGTCTCACCGCCTTCCTCCACGTCGCTGAGGTACATCAGCACGGTCGCCATGCGCTGACCGCCCCGGCTCTCCTCGGTGTTAAACTTGTCGCTGAATGCGTCGAGGTGCGGTTCGTACTTTTGCCCAATCTCGTACCGAAGCACCTGGATGCCCTCGCCGTTTTCCCACGGAATCCTGGTCCACTCCGCGATCCGTCGTTCGATGTCTTCGATGATTTCATCCTCGTGCCGGTCGAAGAACATGCCGTCGGAGGTTCGGATGTTGCTCGGCACGGACTGGCCTGTCTTGTTGTCCACGACGGTGGACTTCTCCAGCTTGGGCTTGGCGCGCTCTTGGACGTAGTCGCACTCCGCCTGCCGCAGGAATCCGCGGTAGAGGTACGCTCTTGGCTGCGTGGAGAGCTTGACGATGCGTGAGCCGTCGGTGTGGATGCTGCCCAGCACGGGGAGCCCGCCGGTGTCGGCACCGGAGTCCCGCGCGGGATCGCGGTCGCCTCGAAGCCTAGATCCGCTACCGCCGTCCGCCCCGACGCGCGCCACCTCACCCTGCCATCCGGGCAGGCGCTCCTCCTGGAACCCGAGAGAGGTTGTGATGAGCCCGAGCAGGATCGCCGATACGAGCGGGATCGCTCGGGTCCTTCTGCCCATCACGGCGCGCGTGCCGAGAGAGGGGGCCCGCGGCCTCGTGATTGAATGAATGTCCGACTTTCGCCAAACGCTGTTTTCTGTCTCCAGCCAGTCTCCGGCCGAAGAGCCAAATTCGGCAGCACCCGAGGCGCGCACTGTCGCACGGTAGACGCCATGGACTACTACGAGGAGCTCGGGGTCGGGCGAGCGGCGACGGATATCGACATCAAGAAAGCGTGAGTGCCCCCCCCGGCTGCCCGCCTCGACCCCCCCCGCGCGCCCCTCACGCCCCCCGCCAATTGATCCCCAAAACGTACCCTCGCTGACCCATCCCCGTCCCCCTCCTTCGCGAACGCAGTTATCGCAAGCTCGCGCTGACGTACCACCCGGACAAGGACGACTCGGAAGATGCGGCGATGATCTTCGAGCGCATCGCGGAGGCGTACGACGTCCTGTCCAACCGCAAGCTCAAGGCCACCTTCGACCTGCTGGGTGAGATCGGGCTGAAAGATGGCGTGCCCGACGGAAGAGGCGGACGCAAGGGAGGCATCTACACGTTCGAGGCGTCCCCGATGGCGATCTTTAAAGAGTTCTTCGCCACCGATAACCCGTACGAGGCGCTCATGGTCATCCAGGACGCGTTCGAGAAGCTCGGCGGCGCGGGGAAGCCCGCACTCGGCGCGCAGAGAACCTACGACCTCCCGTGCACGCTCGAGGAAATCTTCCTGGGCGCGCACAAGGCGGCGACGCACTCGCGGAAAACGCAAAAAGAAGCCGGCGGTGAGATCGAGACGGAGGACCGGACGCTGACGGTTGAGATCCCGCCCGGGTGCAAGAACGGGCGGCGGTTCGTGTTCGAGAAGGAGGGCAACTCGAAGCCGGGCGTCGAGCCCGGCGCCGTGGTGTTTGTCGTCGAAACCGAGAGGCACCGTTCGTTCACCCGCTCTGGGGACGACTTGGTGTACGTGGCGAAGCTGAGCGTGGTGGACGCGCTGTGCGGCACGACGCTTAAGATCCAAACGTTGGATCGGCGCGTTTTGGCGATCCCGGTGGTTGAGTGCGTGGATGCCAACTCGCAGAAGATCGTGGGCGGCGAAGGGATGCCCCGCGCGAGCGGGGAGGGGCGGGGCGACCTCATCATCATCTTCGAGGTCATCATGCCCAGCAAGCTGACGCCCGCGCAGAAGAGCCTCGTCCGCGCCGGGTTCTTCTACCCGGGCAAGCAGCCGTCCCCGGAGCAGCACGCGGCGAGCGCTGCCTTCCTCAACGCCGCGAACCACGGCTCCAAGGGATGGACCATCGGCTTCGCCGGCAAATAAACCACTTAGTTTTTGTACACTCTTAGCGTCGCGGGCGGTGTGAACGTTGTTTATCCAATGAATGCGTCGAAAGAATCTGTGTGCTACGTATGTGCTAAGTGTCGTATCTCCGTGTTCCACCCGTGTGTCTCTGAACCCCGTGTATACCCCGTGTATCAATTCACGCCTTTGTCTTCTTGTTCGTGGTATCCGCGAGTGGGTTTACCAGTGTCTCCGCCGACGAAGTCCTCTTAAGCGTCGCCGGGTACCTGGGTAGTCCGACGTCGATCCGCGGAATACCCCTCGCGTTGAACCACTGGCTCCCGTACCATATGAGCAGCTGGTGGTTCTTCGGTACGTCATCCATGACCACGAACTCCCGCCCCACCAGCCCGCCTCGTTTGCCCGTGCGATCGCTCGGGTCCTTCTCGTGCGTGGCTCCGAAGAATCGATCGGTGGATCTCATGTTCATCTTCTCGTTTGGCCCCGGGCATGACATGAACTGCAGCTGGCTGCCTTCCTTGTGCGTGGTGGGGTCGATGACGCCGCCGTTGGTGCGGAAGGACATGGCGTAGTCGCCGCCTTCCTTGTTCTCGGTGTCCCTCCATCGCTTGCGCGTGCCCCAGAAGACCGTCTTGTATCCCTTTGGAATGTCAAAGTTCGCGACGAGGCAGAGGCCCGCGAGTGGGTGGGGAACCTTGCGGAAGGCGCCGTCGCCCTTGTCTCTGTGCGCCTTGCAGAACGGGAGCGCGCACTCGGGGTCCTTACGTTTGCTGCACGGACGTCCGGTCTTGCTGTGGGAGGGTGGTTGGGGACGGATACACGGGTCAGAAGGGCGTCGATACGACCTCGGGTTTTCAAAAGGTTCGCTCCGAGAGTCATGATGAGGATCTCTGGCGTGATGGGGACTCACGTCGAGGCCATGCAGAACTCCTCGGGCAGCGCGTTCTGCCTGCCGCCCAGCCTCATCTTCTTACACGGGTGCTTCGCCAGATCCTCGGGGGGCTGGAGGGCGGTCGCCATCGCGTCTGCGTCCTCCGTGCGCTCTCCAATGAGTTGGTGGCCGGTAAAAGCGACCCGAAGAAGCACTGGGAACGGTCAAGTCTTGAGTCAAGGCGTGGCAGCGTGGGCAGAAGCTCTCACAGTTAGGCCGCCGTAGGTACGTTTGGGCGAGCATGTGGCGGGCGAGGCGGGACGCGATCGCCTTGGCGGCGAGGTGCGCGGCGCGATATGCGCAGGAGCGCGGGATATCCGCGTCGTCCTCGTCACTCGCGCGATGGAGCACCGGGAAGAAGGGCGGGAAGCACAGGCGCGGGGCCCCGACCACCGACACCAATCTTCGGGGCGGCGGTCCGATGGCCTCCGCCGCGTCGACGCAGTTCGAGCTCGACGCGCACGCGCTCGCGTCAGGGGACGGCGTCGTCTTCTTCAAGGACGAGGTCACCCAACTCACGCAGGGCGCGGTCGACGTCTCCGTGCCGGGACGAAACGACGCCTACTACAACGCTCCGGCGGACTACGCGGGCGTCTCCATCAGATCCACGCTCACCTGGCCGATGCCCATGGACGAGATCGCCGTGCTCAACCCAAAACTGGCGCTCGCCATGGGCCAATCGCGGTCCCAGGTGGCCACCGCGAACAAAGGACGGGAAGCCCTGAACCCCGTGGGTGGAAGACCGAACGCTCGAGCCGCGGCGTACGCGTCCAAGACGATGAACGACCCGAACGCCCCGATCGATCCGAGCACGATGGACCCGGATGAATTAGCAATCGTTCAGATGCTGGAGGAGGACAAACTGGAGGCGCGGCGTAAGGACGCGTTCGCGCTCATGGAGGCACGCGAGCGACGGCGGCTCCAGACGGAACGCGAGAACGCGCCGAAAGAAGACCGCCGGGTGAGGACCGTGGACACGCGGGAGATCGCGGAGAAGGCGCAGTCGGAACGAGGCCGAGTGGATCGCAAACTCGCGGCGCTCGAGCGAAAGAAGGAGGAACTGCGCTTAGCGGATGAGTGGGAATCGTCCAAGGCGGCGGGGGAGGTGCACAAGATCCTACCCAAGCCCGGGAGTATACCGGGCGCCACCCCCGCCGTGTACGAGCACCTCAAGCGGCACATGCTCGACAAGAGCAACGAGAAGCTCGCGGCGAAGCAGACAAACGCGGCGCTGACGGAATCCGCGCTCGGCCGGCTCAACGTCAAGGACCTGCGCCGCGCGTGCGAGATTGTCGGTTTGCCCACGACGGGGCTTAAGAAGACGCTGACGCAGATGCTCCACGCGCACTTCAAGGATGCGGAGCACCACTTCGCGCGGGCGTTCATCGCGGCGCAGACGGACTTGGACCGAAAGGTTAAAAAGTTGAAGAAGGAAGCCGCGGGTCACGCCCGGGCCATCGTCGAGGAGGAGCGACTGGAACGCGCCGCGATCGAAAAGAAGGCGCGAGGTACGAGTACTGCCGGTGAGGTGCGTGGGCGGGGCAGGCCGCCAAAGCCGGAGACGGAGGAGGCGAGGAGGCGGAGGGCGGCGCGGGCGGCGGCGGCGGCGGAGTCGTTGGGCCAGGCGCTGGGCACCGTCGACTTCCGCGACGACGAGGACTCCGAGTACGACGAGTACGAAGGTGACGATGAAGAGGGTGCCGAGGACGCGTTCGATGCGATAACCGCGTCTGAGACGGACGAGGAGATGGACGAGACGACGCCGGACCCGCGGACGGGTCGCATGAACTACGTCGAGGCGTTTGACCCCGAGGAGCTCGCGACGATCTTGCTCAAGGCGAAGGGCGCGGACGTGGTGGTGATCCCGGTCAAGGAGAAGTGCAACTGGAGCGACCACTTCGTCGTGTGCACCGCCAAGTCCCCGCGGCACATCCGCATGCTCGCGGGCGCCGTGCTGCACGCGGTGAAGAAGCGGACCAAGTTTGTCGCCGGCAACAAGCTGCAGCCCGGCATCGAGGGCGCGGACGCCGCGGATGGTGAAACCCCGGGTGACGACCACTGGATGCTGGTCGACTGCGGATCCTGCGTCGTGCACGTGTTCTCGCCGGATGCCAGGCGAAGGTTCGACCTGGAGGGTCTGTGGGCGCCGGGCGTGCCCCTCGAGCGACGTAACGCGAACGACGGCGGCGCTCTGACCATCGACACCATCACCGCCGACGAAGGGGACGAGGTCGCCGACGAGGACGACGTGGAGATTGAGATTGACCTCGACGACATGCCGGGGACGTTGGACGACTACGAGGATGCCTACGTGGATCCGCCGTCGTGGGAGAGGAGCATCACGGACGTGGAGCAGGAGAGGGTGAGGGCGCGGGGTAAGCGACGAGGAGACACGGGAGGGTTCGGCAAAGCCGGCGTCAACCTCGATTAAGATCTTAGAGCAAACTAGTTTTGGCGACGAAGCAGCTCCGATACTATCTGTCCGAGAAAAGCGGTCTTTGAAGCCACGGCGGCACTCACGCGCGCGCCATGACGATGCGTATTCTCGTGCTCGGTTGTTTCCTCGTCGCCGCGGGCGCCGCGGGAGGATCGCCGGTGCGTCGATCCCCTCCTCCTCCCCCCACCCCCTCCCCGCGCCGTCGGCGTTCCTCCCCGCCGTTCTTACACGCTTCGCGCCCTTCACGCAGGACCGAGGGGGCGGCGGGGGCGGCCGGATCATGCTCCACGACACCACGATCGACGTACCGAGCGGCATCGAGCACCACCCGTCCGGCCCCGACGCCCCGAACGCACCCCACGCGCCCGAAACCCGCGCACGCCGCCTGCTCCTCGCCGCCGCCAAACGCGACCAGCCCCCTTTTGCCCCTGTACCCGCGTGGTGGCGCGGGTCGCGCGACGCGACCCTCCACCTCGTCCACCTCCCGAACGCCGACGCGCTCGGCACCCTACGCGATGCCATGGACGACGCAGGCGAGATCGCGGGGTACGTGCCGAGCTCAGCCTACCTCGTCGTCGTGCGTGACAACGCGGTGCTGGCTGAGCTTTTACCCAAAGTTCCCGGCGCTTGGACCACGGAACTCAAACCGCACCACAAGATATCCCCCAACCTGCTCCTCATCGACGATGGCATCGACGGCACCGACACCGACGCGTCGTTTTTCAAGGCTGTCAACCCTGAACACCACGTGGCCGCGTATCCCCCACCGGTGGACGGCGTGGACGCGGCAGTTATAGAGGCGGACGCGGAGGCGGCGATTCGTCTCCTCGGGCTCGACGCCAAGGTAGAGACGACCTCCTCCCGCGGCGCGGTGCTCGTGTCCGGTAACGTCACCACGGCTTTAATCGCGGCACTCGCGTCGAGACCGTGGACGCACTGGATCGAGCGGAGACGGACGCGGCGACACGTGGCGACGCGCAACAGGTTCACCTCCGCCGTCATTCAAACCGGCGTAGGTGAAAATATTGAAGAGCCGATTGAAGACGCGGTGAGCAGATACACCGCGAACCCACGCGCGCGGGGGGGCTGGGGGGTCCACCCGGTTTGGCGAGCGGGTATACGGGGTGAAGGGGTGTTGGTGGGCGTGGGTGACAGCGGCCTGGACGTCCGCTCGTGCTGGCTGGCGGACCCCGAGATGGACGAGCCCGGCCCGAGGCACCGCAAGATTCAGAGATACAACGCCCTGTGGGGGGACGACGTGGACGGGAACGGCCACGGGACGCACGTCGTCAGCACGATCCTCGGCGAGGCTGTCGCCGGGTCGCCGAACGGCGCGAGTGAGTACGACGGCATGGCGCCGAGGGCGAGGGTCCACTTTAACGATATCGGCGTCGGCACCGGGGGCTCACTTTTCCTGCCAACCTCCATCGCGGACTACTTCGATTCCGCTTACAAGGACGGCGCGCGGATTCACAGCGACAGCTGGGGTAACGACGCCCCGCTGTACGACGGCTTGGCGCGCGAGGTTGACGAGTACGCGTGGTCCCACCCCGATTTCCTCCCGATATTCGCCGCCGGTAACTTTGGTATGAGCGCGGGGGCGCCGAGCACGGTGACGAGCCCGAGCACGTGTAAGAACGGGTTGGCGGTGGGCGCGAGCTTGGGCTGGTCCGGTCCCGCGGTGGTCCCCTCGACGGTCGGGGACAGCGCGACGATGCTGGTGCGGACGCGAGCGGGTGCGGGTGCGAATCCTGAACGGGGGTTCACGGTGTACATGGCCGCGATGGGCGCGTCTCGATTCGTCTTCAACGCTGAACCAAAACCGTTGATCGCCGCGGATCCAATGGACGCGTGCTCCGACCTCATCGATGGACGCGTCTACGCCGGGACGATCGTGCTGGTCACGCGGGGCGGGTGCTACTTCTCCGATAAGATCTTAAGGGTGCAGAACGCCGGGGCGGCGGGGGTGCTCGTGGCCAACGACGACGTCACCGGGTTCTTCAAGATGGGACCGAAGAACGACGGGGATGAACGAGCGGATTCGATTCGCGTCCCCGCCGCGTCGGTGCCGCGTTCGTCGCACCTCGCGCTGCTCGCGGCGATGCCGTGCGTCGTCACGTTCAGCCCCGCGGAAGTATCGCGACGACGGGTGGACCACGTGGCGTCGTTCAGCTCGTTCGGCCCGACGGAGGACGGGCGGATCAAGCCGGATCTGGTGGCTCCAGGCGAGATCACCTCGTCGGCGGGCCGCGTCGACGGAAACGTCGACCCTCGTTCGATGCACTGCTCGGTGACCACGATCGCGGGGACCAGCATGGCGACCCCCGTCGTCGCGGGTGCCGCGGCGCTGATACGCCAGTACTTCACGGACGGCTTTTACCCGAGCGGCGCCAGGAACCAACGCGACGGTTTCGCTCCCACCGCAGCTTTAATCAAGGCGGCTTTGATCAACGGGTGCGAACCGATGAATGGATTCACCGAGACCGGGCTGCCCTTGGAGCCGCCGCCGTCGGTGCGGCAAGGGCACGGACGGGTGCACGTGGGACGGTCCTTGCCGCTCGGAAGTAACGGTTCGTCTCGGATGTGGATCGTCGACGACGGGCGCGTGGAGCACGGCGCGACTTTCTCGTTTTGTTTGGAGACGAAGAACTCGGACCTCCCGGACTCTCCCGACGGACCTGCGGGCGACGCCGAGCTGAGGGTGACGCTGGTTTGGACGGATCCGCCCGCGGCGTTACCCGCCGGGGGTCCCGCGCTCGTCAACGACCTGGACCTGACGGTGACACGAAGCGGAGATCAGGCGTCGACCTCGGGTGAGTCGGCTTCAGGGAACTTTAGGGACGATATGAACAACGTGGAGCGGGTCGTCGTGGAGCTCGGGGGCGGCCGGGGTGAGAGTGGGGCGGGGGGTTTCATCGTGAGGGTGATTGGGCGTAACGTGCGGTGGGTCCCGGGTGGTACGCGGGGTCAGCCGTACGCGCTGGTGGCGACGGCGCCGGGATTGGCGGGTGCGCCGTGCTGAGAGTCGGTGTCCAAAAACTTTTGTGGCAAAAAGGGAATTGAAATCGTGACCTTTTGCCTGTGTGGTGCGGACACGTTTTACCGGAAACCGCGCCAACCAATGATATTTCTTCATTGATATTTCTGAGGGCGGCGGTCTCGAGCCCGCATGAAAACCAACAAATAATCGTCGTTGCTATGGCCAATCAGTCTGCTAAAACCCATAATTCTCTCAGCGACGTTTTGAGGCTCGGCTTTCGAGAGACGATCGTTTGCCATGACTCACAGGATCGGGCACGTTTTCGCCTCAAAAAGATCGGGCTGCCTCAAAAGAAAAGTTTGTCATAGCCTCCGCCGAGACGCCACTTCGAGACGCGGAAGCGGTGAATCGACCTTAAGTGGTCGTCTCGATCGATAAACGCGTCGTTGGAGCATGGCGTCTCACGCCGTGTCGGCGATGTCCGCCCGCGCGGGCTCGTTCGCGCTCGGTCACCGCGCCGTGAACCGCGCCAGAGGAGGCCGATGCGGTCAGAAGGCGAGCCGCCCCGCCGGTCGGGTGAGCACCGTCGTGCGGGCAGCCGCGAAACCGCGCGATGATCAGCCCGAGAACTGGGAGCTCAAGTACCTGTACGACGGCGGATGCACGGTGTGCAACTCCCTCGTCAAGCTCCTCAAGTCGAAGAAGGGCCACGAGAAGATCTGGTGAGTGTGAGCGCTGCGCGTCGACGTGCACGCATTGGTCGCCACCGCCCTCCGTGGGCTTTTCTTTCCGTTGCCCGCGGGCGCCGGGTTCCGGCCTCCGTGGCTGTTTCCCAGCGTCGTCTCGCGCATAGACGACGATGCGACGGCGACGACATCATCGCCGTCCATCGTCCGTTCTCGACCCCGCGTTCGTTCGCACCGCGCGTCGCGCCCGTCAAGAGAGCACGCCTAAAATAAAATATCAAAGATCCGAGATCCTGACCGTCCCTTCCCCTTCCCCTCCTCTTCCCGTGAAACAGGTTCGAGGACATCGCGGATCCGAAGTACTCGCCGGATAAGAACGAAGGAATCACGTTCGAGGAGGCGATGGCCACCATCCACGTCATCAAGTCCAAGGATGCCACCACGATGACCGGCATGGAGGCTCTCACCGCGCTCTACGACATCACCGGGATGGGCTGGCTGTTCAAGCTCGCCAAGCTCCCGGTGCTCTCCAGCGCCGCGGAGATCGCGTACAAGGTCGTCAGCAAGAACCGACAGTCCATGGGCGGCGCCGCCGACGGCCTGCTCGCGCTCGGCCGCATCAACATGGAGGAGAAGGGTGAGGGATCGTGCACAGACCTGGAGGGCGAATGCCGCGAACCCACGCCCCCGGTGGACGAGGAGGCGGAGGCGGCGGAGAAGGCGGCGGAGGAGCGACGCGCGCGAATCGCCGCCGAGAAGGAAGCTGCGGGGGGTGCCAAATCCGGCGGCGGGCCCTCGTCCCTGGGCAAGAACCCGGCGGCCACCTCCAAGGGTGGCCTGGAGAACGCGGCCCGGGAAAAGCCCCCGACGACCAGCGGCTCCCTCTCCGATCGCCGCAACATCCTCGGAGTGTACGACATGAGGCGCTCCAAGAGCGACGACCGCGCGCTGCGAGCCGCGCCCGTGGACACCGAGACCGGCGAGCTCATCGACGAGCTCATCACCATCCCCCTCGACGACACCGAGCTCTCCACCGTCGCCGCCGCGCTCACCTCCATCATCAAGCATTTCGCCTGGCAGGGCAACGTGGGCGTCGCTTTCCCCGCCATTCGCGTCGACACCACCGCGGAGGCTGTGAACGAGACGATGGACTCCTTCGACGACGCGGTCGGGGAGATGAGCTCCAGCGCGTTCGCCATGGAGGCTGGCTTCGCCGCCGACAAGCTCGTCACGAGCGGAAAGTACGAGGAGATGGAGAAGGTACGGGCGGAGGAGAGGAAAAAGGCGCTCAAGGCGAAGAGCGGCGCCGCGCGCCTCAACGCGCCCCTCGCGAGCCAATCCGCGGAGATTAGCACCGCCGCGGACAGCAGGCAATCGCGCCTGGAGGTTGAGAACTACCTCAAGAACGCGGTGGGGCGGGACGTCGTGGTCATGTCGGGGCCGGAGGCTACCGGCTACGGCGAGATGAACTTTCGCGCCGAGAAACTGGCGACGGGCACCACCGTCTGCGTCAACCTCGGCAAGACGGCGGGGATCGCGCTCTTCGACAACGGCATCCTCGCGCACAACCCCGCGGACGTCGAGCGCCAGCTGGCCACCTTCAACTACCCCCGATGGGCCAACGCCGAGCTACCCAGAGAGGAGAACACCCCGACGGATGAGGAGTGGAAACGGTGGGCGATGCGGGTGCAGCATTACCTCATGCGCATCGAGGCTGTCGGGAGACCCGACAACTTCATCATCGCGGGCAGGGCGTCCGCCACGTTCAAGTACTGGTCCAAGCACATGACGGAAGTCAAGACACCGTTCTACAACGCGGAGCAAGGCATGAACGCCGCCGTGCTCGGCGCCGGCAAGGGTGCCAGCGAGATTCTCACCCTCCGCAGGGACACGGCGAGGGTCCGCGCGGCCATCGGCCACGCCAAGGGCCTCTCCCCCCAGAAACTGGACGAGGAGCAGCTCAGCGCGGTGTTCGATGAGCTCGACGAGGACAAGAGTGGGCGCCTGAGCCTGGAGGAGCTCGCCATCGGCATCAACCGGCTGAACGTGAAGCTCTCGGAGGAGGAGATCAAGGAGCTGTTCATCGAGATGGATTACGAGGACACCGGCGACATCAACAAGCGGGAGTTCATCGCCTGGTGGAAGGATTCCATCGGAAACAGCGACGTGGAGATCATCCACACCATGAACGAGTACGAGCAGGTGCTGGACGACGCCGACGGCACCGACTCGCTCACCGTGCTCATGGTTGGCGTCACCTACTGCAAGCCGTGCAAGGCGTTTTCCAAAAAATACCAGGATTTCGCCGACCGCTTCAACGGCGCGCGGTTCATTAAAGTGTTTGGCAACGAGAACAAGGACATGACGGTGCTCTGCAGGGATGAGCTCAAGGTCAAGTCCACGCCCACTTTTTACTTTTTCCGCAACAAGGAGCAGGTGCACATGCACACCGGCGCCAACGCTGGGAAGTTTGAGAAGTTTATCCTCGCAAACGTCAAGGACGGGGAGCCCGGGTTCGGGTCGGAGAGGCAGTTCGAGGATCCCGTGGAGGATCCCAAGAAAGGGGAGAAGAAGGCATCGCCGGCGAGGTAGATATCAACACCGTTCATTAAATGGGTGGGTGTTGGTGCGGGGGAGATGCGAAACGCGAACGCGTCGCAGCAAGGCGCGACGGGTCAGTTTTTGGAAAGTAATACGATCAAACAATTCTTTATACATCTGCACGCGTTCGTCGAAAGCCTCACTCGGTGAAGCGCGCGGGAGCGTGGCGGGAGTCGCCATGTCGCTCACGCCGCATGCCCTCGGGGTACACCACTTGCTGGTCCGGCCCCGTCTCAGTCCCCTACTTTCCCTTCGATACGTCTCCCCCCACGTTCGTCTTCCCGAGCCGTCCGCTCACCAATTGAATAATCCTCGGAACGACCCTATCGTCGGAAGTGGCTCAGCCCGGTGGTGCGCCCCTTGCTGGACTACCCCTCGAGGCGACGTTTGGACGCCTGCATCAACATCTCGGACATCCGGGACGCCGCCAAGCGTAGGGCGCACAAGATGGTCTTCGACTACCTGGACGCTGGCGCCGACGACGAGATAACCATCCGACGAAACAAAGATGCGTACTCGCAGCTCGAGCTCCATTATAGGATCCTCGCGGGACTCTCCCCGCCGCTCGACATGTCCACCAGAGTCATGGGCCGCGACGTCCAGATCCCGTTCTTCACGTCCCCGACCGCGGGATCCAAGATGTTCCACGCGGACGGCGAGGTGGGCGTCGCGCGAGCCGCCGCGTCACACGGCGCCATGTATTCGCTCTCCACGATGGGCACAGCCGCGCCCGCCGAGGTGGCCGCCGCGCTGCCCACACACCACCCGAAGCTCTTCCAGCTGTACGTCTGGAAGGACAGGAGCTTAGTCCGGGACATGCTGGCGCAGGCGCGGGAGAACGGCTTCCACGCGCTGGCACTCACCGTAGACCTCACGTGGTACGGCAACCGCGAACGAGATTCACGAAACGGGTTCACAGTTCCGCCAAACTACACCCTCCGGCAGACGTACGAGGCGCTGAAACGGCCGGCGTGGACGTGGGATTTCTTGTCAAAGCCCGAGTACGCCTACGCCGCGGTGGACCTCGCCGCGGAGGGACGGACACGACGGGCGCGGGAGGGAACACGCGGGGAGACCCGGGAGAGCGACGAGGCGTTTCCGACGGTGAGTTTCTTTTTATTTTCGTCGTACGGGCAATTAGAGTGACTGACGTCGTGTTTTGTGTAACTCTTAACTCTCACAGGACCGACGCGAGCAAGTCGCGTTCATCCGCGACGCGTTCGACCCTTCCTTCGACTGGGACGACGCCGAGTGGCTGTGCCAGGAGTGGAACGAAGGGCCGGTCGCGCTCAAAGGGGTGGTCCGGCCGAGCGACGCGGTCAAAGCGGTGGACCGAGGGTTCGACGCGGTGTGGGTCAGTAACCACGGCGGCCGGCAGCTCGAGACGGTGCGTTTATTTTAATTCTCGTATGGGCAATTTGATATACTGACGTCGTGTTTTGTTTACCATATACAGGCTCCAGCGCCCATCGACGTCTTACCGTCCATTCGCGACGCGATGGGCGGGATGCGCGCGTGGGACGAGGCGAAGACCGCGGAGGAGGACGTGTGGCGTTCGGCGGTGGGGCAGGGCGTGGACCTCACGGATAAGGCGACCTATGCGGAGGTTCGTTCGAAAGCGGCGGCGGCGGCGTCGTCGGCGTGCGGCGGGTCTCATCTGACGAGCGCCAAGACGGGCCTACCGATCGAGCTCGTCGTGGACGGCGGGGTGCAGCGCGGGACGGATATATTGAAGGGTCTCGCGATGGGCGCGGACGCGGTGGCGATAGGTAAGCCGTACCTGTACGGCCTCTGCGCGGGCGGCGAGGACGGCGCGGCGAAGGCCATCGAGGTGTTGAGCGTGGAGCTGGAGCGCGCTATGGGATTGTTGGGGGTCGGGACGGTGCGGGAGCTGCGCGCGAGGATGGCGGCGGGCGAGGAGCTGGTCCGGCGGAGACAGCCGAGTCCGAGGGATTTCCCGGATCGCGGCGCTCTCGACCGGGGATACGGCGGCGGAGTGTTCTAGCGTTCTAATGTAGAGACGATACCTCAGACGTCCTCGAAGGCAATCAGATGGATTCTTTTGTTAAACTCATCACGAGGAATTTAGCTGGCACAATGTGGAGCGCGTTGCGTGCGCCGGTGTCTGTGGCGGCCCCCGGATGGCGGGGTCGCGCGACCCCCGCGCGGACGTCGGTGTTGGTCCGTCTGGGTAAGTGGCCCAAGGTGATCGGAGGGGTCCGGTCGTGGCGGGGGATCAAGTTCGACGAGTTCTCGTTCGAGGTGAAGAAGTGTGGCGACGGGACGGCGGCGGAGGAGCTCATGCGAGAGTTCCTGGAGAGCGACGGGCTGGACCAGGACTTCTGCCAGTCCGCGTTCGACACCGTGCACCTGGCGTATAGACAGCGGCGGCCGCCCGAGGAAGTCGCGCTGCTCCAGGACATGGCCACCACGCTCATGCGGGCCCATCGCGAGAAGGTGCAGCTCCCCGAGGAGTTCCTCGCCGACTCCTTGCTCATGTCGTTCAACACGAAGGACCCGGCGGCGGCGATGAACGGCGACGCGGATGCGGCTCGCAGGGTAGCCGAGATCCGCGCGGAGCTGCGGAGGGTCTTCGTGGACGGTAAGCCCCCGACGATGACCGGCACCAGTGGGTACGCCGCGGACCCGACGCCATCCATGGAAAATCAGATCGACCTGAGCAAATTCCTGACGCACCTGGAACGGTGCAAGACGCGGGCGCGAGAGGACGCCAAGTGGGGACGGTCGATGGCGGCGACGGCCATCGACGCCAACGAACGCGCCGTGCAGGAGTTCGAGGACCCGATGGACGAGATCGAAAAGTCAAGAGCCGCGTTCACGGAGACGGGTGATAGGATCGACGCGTTGCAGGAGATCGTCAAAGACGAACTCTTCCGGCGGTGAACGGCGAGAGCGATGTAATAACACCGAGTACCTCGTAAATAAGAGAAAATGTGCTCTCGTGGTTCTACAACTGATGATACTGCTACAGGGATTAACACTCAACGGAACCGTCTCCTCCGACCCGTCCTCACGCCGCCGCGTTCTTGGCCACCTCCTCCTGGAGCTTCTTAATCTCAAACTCCGCCTCGAGAACCATGGACTCCTTCTTGGCATCCCCGCTATCCAGGCCCGCCGCCGCGACGATCGCCTCGACCTTGGAGTACAAAGCCTTCATCCCGGCCGCGTCGTCGACCATCAGGGGCTTGCCGCTCTTGCCCTCGAGCTCCCCGAGCGCCGTCTCAAGCGCGCGGCCGACGCCGGACTCGTCGAGGATGCCCATCGCCTTGCGCTGGTCAGAGGCAAACTTGATGTATTCGCGCGCGGTCATGCCGGGCTTCTTACCGGACTTGAGGGTCATCTCGATGCGCTCCTCGGTGGAGGGAATGCCGAGCTGGTGGGGATGGGTGGGGGGGAGACGACGTCAGTTTTGGGGACGGATTGGATTGTTTCGTGATTATGGATGGGGGGGTGTTGACGTTGGGCGACGTGCGCGGGTTTGAGGCTGGGGGACAAGGAGGACAAGTGCGCGATGCCCTCCACGTCCACCCGGGACGTTCTCCCAGCCCCGAGACGCGTCGAACCCGGCCGTTCGGGGTCGATCTCGCGCGCTCGAGCCCGCGCGAGGCTCGTGCTGAAAAGAAACCCTAGGCGAACGGTCATCGGTCCGTCGACGGGCGCGGACACGCCGTTCGACCGCCTACGGGGTGCATCGAGCACGGGTTCTGAGGCTCACCTTCTTCATGATGTCGTAGCGCTTCTGGGCGTATTCGGCGATGGCCGCCTTGTCGCCGGGGCCGGGGATCTCCAGGTCCTTGGTCGCGTCCAGCAGAGCGCGGAATTTTTTCTGCTGCTCGACGAAGACGTCCTTCACGATGTCCGTCTCCTGGGACATGTGACGGGCCGCGCCGGCGTAGAAGCCGGGGGCGGCCTGCGCGGTGGCGCGCGCGAGACGCGAGGTGACGATGCGGAGCGCCATTGGTACGTCGCTGCGCCGGTGAAGTGCGCCTGCCGGGCGATGATGTTACCGCTTTGAGTTTGAGTGCGTTCAGAGAAAGAAATATCCAAACGACACTCGCAACTCAGTCACGACACCGGCGTGTGCAGGGTAGCCGCTCAGGGCAGCGAGAAATTTCATCCGATGATGGGGATTCGATATCCACAATCTGCAGAAAAGCGGATTCCGTACCAGACGGAGACAGCGCGAGGAGCGCACGTCCGAGCGCCAGACGACGTTTAAAGATGCCGTCCAAGGTCCCGGCCCCCTTCCACCGCAACTACACGTGGGACTCCATCGTGTTCGGCGATGGCGGATAGTGAGTGCACCCCCGCACGGACCGATTTCACCTCGACGCTTTTCATCATTCAGGGTTTGGGTTTTGGCGAAGATTTGGCCGCCCCGGGACGGCGCGCGTCAGTGTGCCGCGACCGTCACGACGCCCGTTCGCCGGGCCCACCTGTTCGACACCCGCGGTTCCATCCTTCGCGATTCTCCCGTCGTCGATCCACCATCGATAAACCCCCGGGACCGGGATCGCCGACCTTGGGATTAAGGAGGACAAATCACAAATCACCAATCCAATCCACCCCACCAGCGCTGACCTTCCCCCCGTCCCTCCTTTTCCTCTCCAGCTACGAGGGTCTGATCTCCAAGTACGGCCAGGTGGACAAGCTCGGTAGCTTCGTCTTCGCCGACGGCGACAGGTTCGAGGGCCACTTCAAACGCGGCGCCATGCACGGGTACGGCGTGTACCGCTGGAGCCACACCGGCGACGTGTACTTTGGCGAGTGGAGGAACAACGCTCAGCACGGCTGCGGGGTCAAGTTCAGCGGCCAGGACGACGGCGCCGACTTTGGCGAGTGGAAGGATGACCAGTTCCTGGGCTCCTACACCGGCGTGTGCGGCGAGATGGAGAGCTACGACGCCATGAACATGGCCATCAACACCGCGCAGTCGGCGCGAATGTTCAAGTACAAACCGGAGTCTGAAGCTACGCTTCAGCGCCGCGGGTTCTTGATGCACCAGGATCCTCTGATCTACGAGCAAGGCACGGAGTGGTCCATGCCGGGCTGGAAGGGTGAGATGCACGACGCCCCCTCCAAGGAGGACCTCGAGCAGCAGCACCCGCGGCTGTACTCGCAGATGCAGCGACACAACGAGATCTGGGAGCGCACCTGGAGGTACTACAACATGGACTTGAAGGACGCCAGGGAGTACTTCGCCGCGCAGGAGGTTGAGCGCGCGGCGGCGGCGGCGGAGCAGGCTTTAGAGTTTGTCGAGACCATGAACGACGACGTCGTCGATGACTACGACGAGTACGCCGACCTCTACGACGACGACGACAAGCCAAAGAAGAAGTCGAAGAAGGGAAAGAAGGGCTCCAAGGGTTCGAACAAGACGGCGTCGCTCACCTTGTCACTGAGGAACGCGGGCGCCGCGGTCGAGCGGGCGTTCGAGGGCGTCAGGGGCGCGGCCATGAGACGGCCCGAGATTCGCGCCTTTGCCGAGAGGAGGCAAATGAAGGCGGCGGAGCGGGCGGCTCACCGGGGGCCGGCGTCGCCCTTCGCGAGCCTCTCCCTCTCTCTCCCCACCGGTCGCAAGTGATGGGCCACGTGATGGGCTCGCTGACATGATGGGCCAAACATATGGACGGGGGCGCGCACCACCGTCTGTCCGTCCGTCCGAAAGATCCCCGTCGCGACTACTCTTATTACCGAAGCGACGATTGGTGAGGGCGGGACACTTTACATTTACATTAGAACTCATAGCCGCGGAGTTGTGATATCGCACACGAGCGCGTCGCGGCCGACACACCCACCACACACGCTCACACGCCGTGCGCGTAGTCGTCCGCCCACACCGAGGGTGCGTTCCTGCACCCCGCCTCCCCCGCGTTCCTCACGAGCGGCCCGCGCGCTCCGCACCGACCGCCGATGCCCGATCCCAAGCTCGTGGTGTCCCTCGTGTTGTCCAGGAAGTCCCTGTCGGTGGCGTTCTTGATGAAGAACGCGCGGCTGGTGCTGTACACCGCGGCGTCCGGACGCACGGGGTTGACGCGTGCGGGGTATCCACCCACCGCGCGTTCGTCGTCGCCCTTCTCGGGCGGCGCCGGTCCGCGTTTGGCGCGTTCGGGCGCCAGGACGTGAAACCTCTGGAACGTGGTGGTCCTCTCCTCCTCGAACGATGCGCCTCTGGTCAATGTCGCGTCGAACCCGCCGACGGTGGGCCTGAGCTCCGTTCGTCTGGGCTGGGAGATTTGCGCGCTGAAGTTCTGGGTGGTGACCATGCGACGCCTGGGCTTGGCGCCCGTGCTCACCTCCCCAGGGACGCCCACCTCTTGGGACGCCCTGGAATAATCGCTCTGGAATCCGGACGGCGGGGTGACCCGTCGCTTGGTGTCCTTGTGGGGGGCCGCGACGGCGTCCTCGTGCCAGTCGGGCATCAGCACGCGGCTGTCATACCTCCAGAAGCGAGCCTCGAGAGCCATCGTGAATAGGACGTCTCCCGCAGTTGTGGAGAAGGGCGAAGGGCGGATTCCCGATTTAGCTGAGCAAACGCACAGAACTCGCGGGCCTTTTTCAAACGGGATGTCAGTGTTTGGAGCGTCGTTGGGGGTGATGGCGGCGAGGAAGAGACGCTCAGGGACGGGCGCGACGCCCGCATCGGACGCGACTAAGCCGCGGACCAAACCCGCGACGACACCCGCGGCACATCCACCGCCCACAGATGAGAGCGACGACTTCGCCTTCGAGGTCCCCATGAGCCAGGTCCCCATGAGTCAGGCACGGAAGAGCTTCGGGGCTGAGATGGCGAAGCTCCAGATGGCGGGAGCGCAGGGTGGCAAGGACGACGAGGCCAAGTTCCTACGGGGGGTGTCCACCTTAGGTAAGGACCTGTCCTGCTGCCTGTGCCTCTCCACGTTCGAGCGGCCGGTGCGAACGTCGTGCAAGCACTACTACTGCGCCGAGTGCCTCAACGAGTCACTCCGGCGGAAGCAGCAGTGTCCGCTGTGCAAGACGAAGGTGACGCGACGCGACGTGGAGGACGACGAGTTCGTCGCCGCGCTGGTGTGGAAGTACAGACGGATAGTCACGGCGGCGAACGCGTCCTGAGGGTGGACACACACAAGTAGAGACACAAAACGCTTAGACGTAGACGACCGCGCAAACTTCGAAACGAGTGTGTGCGGTCTTAATAGAGACTTAGTAACACGCTAATACGTTCGTTCCATCAGTAGTCGTCGTCGTCCATCATGCGCACCTCCGGCATGTCCCTAACGCTCTCCTGGACCGCCTTCACCTGCTTGACCCCAGCGGCGAACCCACCAAACACAGCCTTCTTCTTTCCCCCGTTTTGTTCATCCGTGTCCATGGCGCCCTCGCCCTCGTTCTCACCCCGGCTCCGCCCGACGTTGAGCTCGCGCTTAACCTCCGGCCCGATCTGGTAGTGGTGCTGCGCCTCCACCAGCTTACGCAGCAACAGCTTATCCTCCGCGCGAATCTCCTGCTTGTACCTCTGCACGAAGCACAGCAGCGACTGGTGCCACACCACCGGCAGCTGCCTGGACTCTTTTCTGAAACGAAGAAAGTGGTCGACGAGCGCGTCCACGACCCTGAACGGCAGCGCGTACTTCTTATCCAGCAACACGCGGAGGAAGAAGGACGTGGTGCCCGCGTACGGCAGCTCCGCGAGCTTCAGCAGCGCCGCCGCGGAGTGAAGCATCGGGATGGACCCTCTCGTGAGCACCGAAGATAACACGACAGCCTCCCGCAAGGTGCACGTCCTCGACGCGCACAGGGGAATGAGGATCCCCTTGTAGAACGCCGCGGGCTTGAACGTCGCCTTCTTCAGCGCCTGATAGAGCGCGAAGTGGAGCCGTTTGTGCTCGGCGATGTCGTCCCTGACGCGGGGGAGCAACACGAGCGAGTAGAACCTCTGCGCCATCTTCGCGTTGAGGTTGGAAGCGAAAAGCCGGGTAGCCTGGAACATGGCGTGCGGGCTCCACTTGTCCGGGTTCGTGAGGTAGAGCACCTCCTCCCAGTTGCTCAGCGCGGGTATGATCTTGAACGCCTTGGGGATCTTACCCACGGTGTATCGCTTGAGCAAGTCGCCCACCTGCCGGTACACGTCTACGACTTTTTGGTCGATCCCTTCCGGAACCGCCATCGCTTCGTCGTCGCCGCCGCCGCCGCCTTCTCCTCGATCCGCCCGCTCCTTCTCCTTGATCTTCTCCAGGATGATGTCCGCGAGCGTCCTTTCCTTGCTCGCCTTGGGCGCCATGAACGCGGACAGCGCCTTCTCGTCCTCGGGCGATATCTCGATGTCCTCGTAGTAATCTTCTTGGGCACCCTTGGGCCCCGCGCGGTCGTCGTCGGCCGTCGCGTCGTCGTCGTCGAAGGCTCCCCTGGCGCGAACTGTTTGGCCGTCGCGCCCCGCGCCCATGGGGTCGTCCTCGTCGTCGTCGTCCTCGTCGCTGTCCTCGTGGATGGTGGCCTGGATGAGCGAGCGTCCGAGCGTCGGGCGCGCGACGGGCCCGCCGCCGCCGCCGCCGCCATCGTCGTCGGAGCCCGCCTCGACCTCCTCGAGCTGCTGCCTGGCGGCGAGCATGACCTTGTTGGACATGGCGTCGGTCATGAAGTCATCCTCCTCGGGCTGGCGCTCGCGCTTCTTGGTCCTGCCCTTGCCCTGCGCGAGCTTGTCGCCCGTGAGCTGGTCGGCGAGCGGCTTATTCTTGCCGCTCTGGTTACCGGGAAGCTTCCCGGATCCCTTGTACGGCATCGCGACTGGCGGTGGGTGATGCCGGGCGCTCTTCGCGCGTTTATAAAGCTAAGGCGCTCTAGAACCGACGAACGAAAGCGGTGGCCGCCTCCGATGCGTCTCGAGCGCGGCTGCGGGTGGCGCACTCGCGCTTCGGTTCCACAGCGGTCGTCGAGGATTTCAGCGAAAATCGGGAAAAGATGTCGTAAAAATGCGGCAAAATTTGGCTTGTTTTCAATCAACGCACGCGCGCGCTATCACATCTCCATGTCGTCTTCCTCGGCGGGAGGCGGCGGAGCAGCCGCCACGGGCGGCGGCGGCGGCACCGCGACCATCACGGGCACGGGCGGCGGCGGCGCCTCGGCCGGGTCCCCGACGGCGAACGCACCCTCGGGCGGACCCCCCGGCGGCGGCGGCGGCGGCGGAGCCCCCTCCGGGTCGCCAACCTCGATACCCGCCTCCGTCGCCGGCGCAGCCGCGACGGCTTCCGCGCCGGGCATCGCGTACCCGTAGGACGCGTAGTACGCCGCCCACGCCGCCGCGTTGGCGGCGTCGTCGGCACCAGCGGGCACCCCGGCGGCCGCGTTTGGATCCGCCGCCTGAGCCTGTGCCCCGTATCCGTAGTAGGCGGCGTATTGCGCAGCCATCGCCGGGTCCGCGGCGTACGCCGCAGCCTCGTACCCTGCGCCGGCGGGGTAGCCGGGTTGTACTCCGTAGCCGGGGTACCCACCGTATGGGTTGTACCCGCCGTATGGGTGCACCTGGCGCGGCGGGGGCTTGTCACCCGCGATTCGCACCACGAGCTGTTTCCCGTCGATGATTTGCCCGTTCAAGCCTTGGATGGCGGAGTGCGCCTGCTGCTCGTCCATCATCTGCGCGAACCCGAACCCTCGCGAACGCCCCGTCTCTCTGTCCGAGATGACCCGCACGTCGGACGGCAGGCCGTACGGCTGGAGGAGCATTCGAAGCTCGTCCGCGCCGTAGTTTTCGGGCATGTACGCGACGTAGAGCTTGGCTGCTTCGTTGACGGGAGCCGCGTTTGCGAATTTATCCTCCCTCGGCGCCCGCGGTTCCGCCTTGAGCCGGACGTCGATGCTCTTCCCCTCGATGACCGTGCCGCTGAGCGCCTTGGCCGCGACGGCCTCCTCCGGCGTGGAGAACTGGACGAACGCGAACCCTTTACACGCCAGCTGGCGCTCCCTGTCGGGGATGACGTCGATCTGCAGCACCCGGCCGAAGGGTTTGAACATCTCCAGCATCTGTTCCGCCGTCATCGTCGGCGGCAGGTGGCCCACGTACAGCTTCGCGCCGTCCTCATCCGATCCGCCGCGGAAGCTGCCGCCGCCCTGGAAACCCAGGCCGGAGCGCGCGCCGACGACGCCGGAACCGCCGGGAGCGCCGCCCCGCGCCATCGATTTATCAACGCCGAGCTCGGAGAGAAAGTCGCTGTACGCGTTGTCCAGCTGTCCGCCCGCGCCCGGTCCGTGCATCAGCTCCACGTCCTTGGCGTACTGCGCCGCGGCCTTGGCCTTGACGTCGTCGCTGAGCCGGTACATCGTCGAGTTCTCCTCGTCCTCCTTGGCGCGGAGGTCCAGAAAGTTGGCCCCCGCGTCCACCCGCAGCGTCCCGTTGATCTCGGCGAGTTCCTTCAGCTGCCGCTTCTTGTGCTCGTTGTTGTCCTCGTCCACGGGCACTAAAAGCTCCCGGACCATCTTCGCGGCGGCGTCCACCTCGCGTTGGGTATCGCCCGTGATCATCACGTGCATCGGCTCGTCGTCCACGGGATCGTACGGCTTGTTAGGGTCGCCGCCGGGCTTGGAAGATCCTCGCCCGCGAATGGCGATGTTGGTGTTCGTCTCCCGCTGCATCTTCTTCTGCGTGTTACCTCGTGGGCCGATGATCAGGCCGAAGAAGTTGTACCCGGGGTGGTCCGCGACTGGGATGAATATCTTGCGCGTCTTGCGCGCGGGTTTGAAGTCGGGCGGCGGGGTGAACCCGGGGCAAATCTCGATCAAGTTTTCGATGAGCTCGCCTCGTCGTGTGGCGTACTTCTCCTTGTCGATGATGTCCCGGGTGTTTGTGCGCACGCCGTTGGCGTCGTAGATGGGCTCCGGCGACGGCTCCCTGGATCGCTCCGATCGTTCGTCGAACGGGAGGCCGAGCAAGACGCGCCTGTTGACCTCGGCGAGCTCCTTAAACTTGGCCTGCACCTCGGGCGACGCGCCGGGTGGCGCGGACTTCTCGCTGAGGAGCAGCGTCGGAAGCTGGATCTGCATACCGCTCGGCAGGGTGAGCGCGTTGTGGTCGCTGGGCGCGGCGTACGCGCTTCCGTTGGGCGCTGACCCGTCTATGATCGCCGGCGCCTGGGGCTCCCATCGGCTCTTACGACGCTTCCTAGATCCGTCGCCGGCATCGGCGATCGGGGGGGGCGCGGACGCGTATGGGCCGGGGGGTCCCGCGCTGGCGTACGCGCCGGGTGGGCCGGGCGGCGGTCCGGGGACCTCCACCTTGGTCCTATCGGGCTCGGGACCCCATCGCGAGGGCCGCCCGGCCTTCCGGCGCTCGACGGCGGCCGCTAGGTCGAGGTTCTCCACCATCGACTCCTCCGATTGTGGTTTCGCGCCAACCCAGCGGCCCGTTTTTGAGCCTAATTTGAAAGCCCGCGACCACGACCGGTCAAAGCGCCCCGCACGTGTGCCACATGTACGGCTCCGCTCAGGTCGCGGGTCGCCGCGAGCGCGCGTCTCGCGGCGACGCGGCGAGGGATATGGCCCGGGTCACCGAGGCTGCCGTCGCGCAGTCCCCGCGCCAGGCGGTCGAGAACCTCATCCGAGCCACGCCCGGGAAATCCGCCAAGAAGAAGCGGCAGAGCGTCGCCTTCGCCACCTCTGAAGACGACGACTCCATCTCGACCTCCCCGCAGGCTATCCACAACACCAACACCGCGGCCGATATCATCGCAGAGCAGGCCGCAAGGTTCGCCGCGGAGAGAGCCGCCGGATTCACGCAGGCGCCCGGCGATTCGATATCGTCCTCGATGTGGGGCTCCGCGAAGGGCGCCACCGAGGCGGTCGCCGCCGCGGTCGCCAACACCTCCAGGGACAACGCCGCGCACCTCATCTCCCGAGCCGCATCCGCGCACGCCGAGCACGCCGCCGACGTCGCCGCGGCCGCCGCGGCGCACGCATCAGCCGCCGCCGCGGCTGCCCGCGACGATCCATCCCCCGAGACGGAAGCCGAGGCGCAGATGGCGGCGTCCATCGCGCGCGAAGCCGCGGACATGGCCACGCGCGCCGCTGCCAAGGCCACGTCCGCGGCGACACGCGCATCCGCCGACAACGTCAGCAGACGCATCGCGGTGGCCACCGCCGAGCTCGACGGATTCGACGCGCATCGAGAGATCAATCGGCTCCGACGATCCGCGGATGCCGCCGCCGTCGCGGAGCAGGGCCTCCTCCCGCCCACGCCCCCGCCCCGTACCCGCCACACGATCATGTCCGAGGTGTACCAGAACGCGGCGCGCGGGGCGGGCGGCGCGGCGTCGCCCGGGGGACGGCTACCGGCCACCCCGGCGCACGCGGCCTCGAGCCGGGTGGCCGTCGTCGCCGCCGCGCGGGGGCGACGGGGCCTGGTCTCTCCGACCGAGTCCCCGGCGGCCAAGACCCCGGGTAAGCTCGGGATCTCGGGCCACGCCGCGAGGGTACCGGTCGGCGGCGGCGTGCGCATGACCGCGGAGGAGGCGAGGCGGTACGATCTCGGCGCGGCGCGGCGGAAGCTCGCGGCGGGAAGCTCGTCGAGGGTTGACACAAAGGTTGAATCAAAGGTTGAATCCCCGGCGATGAAGTTCAAAGCGCGGCCGGCTCCTTCGTACACCAAGCCCCGGCCGCAGTCCGCGCACGTCGCCGCGCGCATCGCGAGCCTACGCGCGGAGGCGCCCGTGTCCAAGAAGCGCGACCCGCTGTCCT